>Ga0316620_10000169_pt1 | contig 25439 bp, 20 predicted proteins | sample OWC_Aug_M1_C1_D5_FD_207651 | JGI IMG/M metagenome (GOLD analysis project Ga0316620, IMG submission 207651) | Wetland soil microbial communities from Old Woman Creek delta, Ohio, United States - OWC_Aug_M1_C1_D5_B | ecosystem: Environmental > Terrestrial > Soil > Wetlands | place: USA: Ohio...
GTCGAAGTCGTGGGCAACCAGAAAGCCTTCACTACCAAGGCAGTCAACGACTACCTGAGGGCCTTCATGAACGAAAAGATCATCGATGAGTTCGCTCACTACGACATGCAAGCAGTGTTTACTCAGCTCGATGAGACTTCCATGAAAGCCAAGGTAGGAATCAGGATGAACTTCGAGCGAATCGGACTAGAACTCGTCGATATCAAGTTCGAAGGAATCGACACCACAGACCAGTACCGTGAGAGACTCTTCTGGCTGAAGACTGGCCAAGTCGGCGGCAGAGACCTCGCGGGTATGGAAACGGTGAAGAGCGCTGCAGACTCGATCGGCAAGAGCCCTGGTGCCGGCTTCGGTGCTGGAATGGGCTTCATGGGTGCCGTGGGCGGCATGGTGAGCGGCAGTGGCTCTGGGCAGGGTAGCGGCTCCGGGCAGGGCGGCGGCGCTGCAGCAGCGGGCGCGAAGTTCTGTCCAAACTGTGGTACGGCTCTTCAGGGAGCGAAGTTCTGTCCCAACTGTGGCACGAAGGTTGGTTGAAAGCTTGTTTCACTCGGTGGGCGTGACGCCCACCGCTTCTGCTTTTTCCCTTCATCATTCAACAAGAACAACCGTTCAGTAGACGCAAGAGAGCCGTTTGCATCAAATCACCGACGGCGACTGCTGCAGCGAATCCGAACTGCAATCGACATGTCGCCACCGGCTGGTAGAGTGCTCCGGTAACATCATACGATTGGCGGCATCTCTGGGGTCAGTATCGGATTATTCTGCATTTCCTGCATCTATGCGCTTTCAGGGTCGGGTACGTCCAAGCCCACGATGGGTCTTCATCACTGAGCTGCTCGCCCGAGTACATCTCTGTCGGTATTTGACTGTTCCAGAATATGCCGCGAGCTCCCACGACGTAGCCGCTTTCCATAGGCGACCCGCATGAAGGACAGGATTCGAAATCATTCTCGATCGACGAAAACTCGCGATACAGACTGTCGGTCTGGTCGAAAGTGTCCTCGTAAGGCTTCCCGCACCTCGAACATCTCAGAATACCGTCAGCATACACTTGCGGCCGCTCCAACCAGCCACAATACGGACATGCAGTCACGCTATCCATCCCTCACTACTTCCATAGCCCCGATTCTTATAGGCCTATCCAATTCCTCTACGTTCTGGTCCTCCAATCGAAGAAGCCAGCGTTTCGGTCCCTTCTGAAGCCGCGGTGACCTTCAGTGAAAGGAGGAAATCTTCTCATCGGCCCTCAATGGAACCACATCGACGAACCCACAGGTTAAGAAGCCGCGTCATACCTGACCTGCGGCTGCACATGACGGCCACTCAAGACAGCTCCCTAGAGTTCTATCTCAGCAGAACGTCGAAGCCAAGTTGCGGAAAGGCGGCGCCAGTACAGAAAGGATTGATACCGAGTCGACTGAAGGGTATCGCAGATATATCTGAGGAGGGACTCGGCTTTGGCGTACCCATTGCTCAATACTGGCGGGACTTCGTATTCCCCGGCACTTCAGAGGTTTCGTGTGAGGGGCTTGTCCCGGAAGGTGAGTCTTGGAAGACCTTCGACCTGAATATGATTGAGCGCCATCAGGGATCCGTCAAGAATAGGGTTCAGATGTTCTCATGGGTCTATCAGAGGGCATACAACCGCTACTACAAGTCGTATCTCGGCCAGAAACTGGCTAGGCTCACCAAGCCCCGGAACCCAAAGGCTGCTGCAGGGTCCCGTATCAAAGAACCGACATTCCTCAGAGTCGCCAGCAGGGGCAAGGTCACCACTAGGTATCAGATATCCTCCTGCCGAATCGATCTGCAGACGAGGGTGTCAGGTCTTTCCGAGGAAGGACTTCAGCATGTCTATATTGCGAACGAACTGGGTGGAACTGTCTTCGATCACTTCTATGATGATTCAGGAACCAGGCTGCATGGCGAAACGATAGGCGGCTGGAAACATGTCCATGCAGAGAGGGCGGCCTTCGTAGCACCGTCTTTGGACCTTGCCTTTGTGGTGGAGATACCGGATGGTGTGGAGTGCTATGTCGGTCGGGAAATCATAGCACCAGACATACACTGGAGTGGTGTTGTTCTCCAGCTCGACGATATTACTGAGGAGGTCGCTTATACAGTAAGAATGACTACAGCCCGAGGAGCAAAGGTGGTATCGCTTTGACTGCAGATGTTGTTCTCGTCTATCCCTACTTCAATGAAGAACTCGACAGATCCATATTCCGATATCCACCTCTGGGTCTGGGGTACCTCGCTTCAGTCCTGAGGCAGAGCGGGGTTTCAGTGAAACTTCTTGACTGCACGTTCTCAACAATACACTCTGTGTTGACTGCCATAAGGAGGCTTCAGCCTCAGGTACTTGGAATATACTCTATGGTCACGATGAACCACAATGCTGTTGCGATTGCCAGAGCCATGCGGGATGACGTCAGGCTCATCGTGGCAGGCGGTCCACTGCCATCCTTGGTTCCGGACAGCTTCCTAGACATTTTCGATGCTGTCGTCACTCATGAGGGCGAGTATACCTTCCTTGAGATGGTTCAGAAGTATCTTCGCGGGGACTCGTGGCGTGACACGCCAGGCATTGTCTACAGAAGCCCCGAGGGTGGGGTGATATCAACTGACTCTAGGCCGCTTGAGAAGCACCTTGACAATGTGCCATTCCCGGCCCGCGATCTTTTTCCTAATGATGCCTACAAAAGGTATTGGCGGCGCTATCATGGCTATACGGCGACAAGTCAGATTACGACCCGTGGCTGTCCGTATGAGTGCGATTTCTGCAGTAGTCCTGTCTTCGGGAGAAGCTACCGAGAGAGGTCTCCCGAGAATGTCTGTGCAGAGATGGCTGAGATAGAACGGCTGCAATACGACAGAGTGTTCTTCACTGACGACTGCTTCACTCTGAATCCGCAGAGAGTAGAGAGATTCTGCGAAGTTGTCACGAAAGAAGGACTGAACCTACAGTGGATGTGTCTCAGCCGGGTAGACACACTCACCGAACGGCTCGCTCATAGCATGGCAAGAGCCGGGTGCGTCAGGGTATTCTTCGGACTCGAATCTGGCAACGAGCGAATGCTCAAGATCATGAACAAGAGGATTGACCTACAGCATGTGAAGAGGGCTATCAGTGCGGCAAACTCAGCTGGAATCGAAACAGGTGGCTTCTTCATTCTTGGATATCCTGGCGAGACGAACTCGTCGTTACTCGAAACATTACACTTCTCGTCGAGACTCCCTCTCGACTATCTCTCCTATTCCTTCCCATACCCAATCGTAGGAACGGGTTTGTACGAGAAGGTGAAGGACAGAATCACCAAACCTGAATGGCGAAAACAGCGTGGCCAGGCGAACAAGCACCAGCTCCTTTTTGCGAGCGACTTCTCGGAATTCAAACTGACCTTCGCGAGATACAAGGGAGAGCTTCAGCACCTTCTCAGAATGCAGGGATCTGTGGGAAGTGGTGCAGCGGAAGTGCTTGAGAAGGTCACAGACAGGATATTGCCCGCTCTTAAGTAGAGACATCTTGTGACTTCTTCCAGCGAACGGAAGAAGGGCATTTGTACAAGAACCCGTGAAAAAGGGTAGATGGGGCGACTGCTTTGCGGCTTCATCCACGTCAGTATCTGATTATTCTACATTTCCTGCATCTCGAAGCCTTCACATTGGGGCACATCCAGTTCCAGATGAATCCTTTGTCACTTAGCTGTTCACCACCGCAGATCTGTCTGGGAATGTGATCATTCCAGAAGACACCACGAGCTCCCACGATGTAGCCGCTTTCCATGGGCCGTCCGCATGAAGGACACGGTTCAGCGGTGGGGTCATTCAGAGCCGATTCCTCACCCGCTTGGTGCCCTTGGTCGAGAGTATCACTCAACGGCGTCCCACACCTCGGGCACCTCAGAGTGCCGTCAACATGCACTCGCGAAGGTTCCCGGCAGCCGCAAGACGGGCATTCGACCACGTCATTCATCCCTCGCGGACATAATGACGCTGACTCTTATAGTAGTATCCAATCGGCCTGCCGTTTCATCTGACCGGATGAGCTAGCGCCCTTCTGGGGGTGATTCTGCGGAAGTGCTTGGACAGGACACGGACCGAGTATTGCCCGCTCTTATATAGACGCATCTCGTGGTTTCTCTCACCGTACCGAACTCATGGCTCACAACTGCTGGTGTCCGTGCCCATGCAATATGACGAAGTGTTCCTAGGCCAGCGGCACCTCTTGGAAGACCCGCAATCAGTAGAGGCTTCTCTCGGCGGAGAGATCGTCACCTGTTTCTATGACAAGATTGCCAGGCTAGTGTTTCTTCGATTGCCAATCAGGATACGGATCGAGACCGCCGTCGCGCATCTCGCGAGCCAAATGCTGTTCGACTATGCATGGATACTGGGTACCAATCTCACAGTCATCAGGACCTTCGGTCACAGGAGATACTTCAGACTGACTCCGGAGGAGGCTGTCGACCCCGATTGTGCCAAGGTCAGACTCCTTGATGAGATGACGCACTCAACACTACACACGCTCTTTGAATCAAGTGGGGAAATGTCTGGTCTGCTATCAAGGCTGGTCGAACTGCGCTCAGCTATCGCAGACGATTCTGGAACGGGACTGCCTGAGCCAGAGAGCATTGTCTGTGCTCAGAAACTGATTGACCGCTTGTGCTTCATGTTGTTCACCGAGTCGCACAGGGGCTCGCATGGGACCTATCTAGAATCGTTGTTGAAGGACGACGGGGCTGCCCGCAGAATCATGGAAGACCTCAATGCTCTCGGGCACGACGCTTTCGAGAGAACAGGTTTCCTAGAGTTCATGGCTCGACGTAGTGGAAACGCTCGTTTCAGCCAAGCAGTGACATCTCTGATCCAGATTCTGGCAGAATATGATTGGGACTTGGACCCCTGGAAGGATAGCCCTCGCGCAATGACCCCCAAGCTCGTCGAGGTCATTCATGAGAAGATGGTGGTTCCTCTCGTCAATCTGATGCAGAACCGAATGACCGCGAGTCGGGATCCAAGACGTCTTTCGCGACCAAATCGACAGACAGGGTCATTCTATACTCCTGACCATGTCGCTCACTACATCGCGAGCCGCGCAATCGCAGGATGGATTCAGGATGCGACCGGCATAGACGTGTACACGCCAGGCTTGCTGGGGTCTCTTGACGTAGCTCACAGGGTTGAACTCCTCTCCGCGATAGACCGAGTCAAGATTCTTGACCTCGCTTGTGGATCTGGAGTGCTCCTCCGATCTGCAGCGGACTGGCTGCTGCATCTCACGAGAATGCTGAGTAGTGACCATGACGAAGAGAGGAACAGGCAGAGGATAGTCGAAACGAACCTCTACGGAGTCGACTTGCTGGACTCAGCGGTGGAAACTTGTAGGTCAGTCCTTGCCATTTGGGCCGGAGCAGGTGGTGCCAATGAGAATGGACTCGACAGGGTGGCACCGTTGGTCAGACAGGGTAACAGCCTGATCTCTACTGCAGAAATGCAGGGAGTGAGCTCTCAGACAGTCGCACCGAGTCCCTTCTGTTGGCGCACTGAGTTCCCTGCTGCATTCGATACAGACCACCCCGGATTCGACGTCGTCATCAGCAACCCTCCCTACGGAAGCATACTGGGAAGCGAGGAGAAGCGATTCCTGCAAGACAACCGCATCGAAACTACCAATGGCGGGAGGAACGGGAGCTGGAGCGCAGCGGCTCAGTTCATAGCGAAGTCACGGACATTACTGAATGCAGAAGGGTGGTTTGGACTCATTGTCCCCAACAGCATCCTCAGAGTTCGACAATTCGAGAAGACACGGAAGTTTCTTACCGGTAGCAGCCAGATTGTTGAGGTTGTGGATGAGGGTAGTCCGTTCGAGAATATCACTCTTGAAACCGTAAGCATATTCGGTCGGGCCAGACGCAATGATAGCTGTAAGCAGGTCCAAGTACTGTCACGCCGCTCGGACCTTCCCAGGATGTCGACTGTGCGCTCCAGCGGTGCCATGACAGAGCGCATGTTCATCCTGTACTTCGACGAACTCATAGAGAGTTTAATGATGAGAGGTAGCGAGGCGCAGATTTCGGCGACCAGAGGAAGAGACCTAGGTGCAGAACATATCAGTCGGCGCAGTTCACAGGACTTCGACACGCCCTATGCAACCAAAGGAAAGAGTGTGCAGCACTACCGGATCGACACGGGACACCTCATCTATGCTGACACCTCGTTTCTCTCAGACCGGGTGCTACGTGAGTCGTACGAAAACGAGTTCTTGATTGCCACAAAGAATCTTCCCTACCCGCGCTGTGGGATGAAGCCCAGAGGAATGATCCATGGGGGTGGGACTGTCAAGCTGAAGTTCGCCCGAAGAGGCAGCTGCCAGCGCACCATGGGAGTCATCCTGAACTCCGAACTCATCAGGTACCTGTCAGTCCGGTATTTCACAAACTACTCGCAATTGACGACATGTCTCAACACCGGAATCATGGAGTCCCTGCCAATTGTGTATCCGAAACACACGGAACCGTTCTCAGCTCTCTTCGATGCCCTGACTTCGTTGAGAACAGAAGCCAATCTTCATCGGCAATCGGGCTTCGACCGACTGAACAGGCTCGCAAATGCGTTGGTGTACGAGCTGTATCTATCTGATGAAACAGAACTCCAAGACGCAATGCACCTAGCTCTGGAGGAGGATGGTCTGATAGACAGGGTGGCACGTCTTCCCGAGGTCAGGGAAGCGGCTGACAGCCTGTATGGCACCAGTCAGGTGAAGAGAATACTCTCGTCCCCACGCATGGCACCGACAGTAGCTCCTGTCTCCCAGATGCCGATGCTTATATAGACACCAACGCACGTTTCGTTGACCGGGGATGGCAAAGAAGAACACAGGCGAGGACGGCGAGTCTGAGCGTCTTGCTCGGGATATGACTGAAGCCATCGAATCAGATGCTTCTGGGAAGGACGACGGACTGACACAGACCGAACGCGACATTGAAGCGAAGAAGCAACAAGAGAGGATCCGGAAGGCTCAGGCCCTCAAGAAGCAACTCAGAATGCGCGAGCTGGGACTCGTGAAGTATCGGTGGCCAGCTGCAATCCTAGTCGTGTCGGGAATCCTCGCAATCTCTACAGAGTTCCTCCCTGTCATGCTACACCCGCCTGATATTGGCTTTGACACCTTTTGGCAGATCTTCGTTGACCCGGCGCACTCAAATGCCTTCTTTATATTCCCTGTAGGGGCTGGCGCCCTGATGATTGTCTGCGGGTTTCTAGGTTACACGAATCCGAAAGCCACATGGTTCTCTCTTATAGCGGCAATCATGATGGTCATGTCCGGAGCGACAGTGTACTTTCTGGTCACTTTCGCTGTGACGGCGGACCCCGACGTGGAAGTGTCTGCGACAGGTACGCCTCTGACGATGATAATCGTCGGTGTCCTAGCTCTCTTTTCGATCGCCTTGAGAGAGAAAGAGTGACTGATGACTGAACTCAAGGGAAATCATCGCCTGTCCACTCAGGCGTGAAGTAGTCGTCCAGCGAACCCTCCTTCTCTAGCAACTCCATCCAGTCTATTCTCAGATTGTGCTCTTTGCCTTTGAGTATGGAGACAATGAGCTCAGCGACCTGCTTTGGAGTCTGCTCGGTTGAATCGATCTCAAAGACCTTCTCTTCTCCAAAGGACTCAATAGCATCCATCTGACAGACACCGATGACTTCTGCCTCAACATTCTCGTCGACCTTTGACTTCGGGTAACCCCGTTCTGTCAGACGCTTTCGAAGTACCGAAGGGTGTGTTCTGAGGACAAAGGCGGCCTCGACATGGCTGTATGGAACTAGGTCGATGTAGTGACCCTCTACAACTAGCCTTTTGTTGCGTTCCTCGATTAGACCCTCGATTGCCTCGACGAGGCAGTCCTCATTGATTATTCCGGTATCGCGCAGCCGATCCTCCTCAGCTATGCACCCGGACTTCTGGGCCAGTTCGCTCAGCGAAATCACTTCTGATGCCAAGAGCGTTCCCAGCACCTGAGCCACTTTCGTTTTGCCGGTCCCAGGAGTACCGCCGATGACAATGGCAGTCATAACCACTCGTGCGGCCTTAGTAGGTCTTTAAACTACCTATGCGGTTCGCGCCGACTAGAGGGTATGATGGAAGACCTCGCAGATACCACGACACAATCAATAAAAGAGGACCAAATCGCTCCCGCACCAATGAAACTGAACGAGGGGTTGACTGCAACGTCCGACCTTGTCATCAGGCAATTTGGCAGAGACGACTTGTCGGAGGTCGTCGAAATCAACAGAGTTTGTCTGCCTGAGAACTACCCCGATCAGTTCTTCATAGGTCTTCACCTTCATGCACCACGGGCCTTCCTAGTGGGAGTCCAAGACGGCAAGGTCACCGGCTATATCATGTGCAGAATAGAACGAGGATTCTCGGGTTTCGGTCATGTGCCTGTCAAGAAGGGGCACATAGTGTCTGTCGCTGTGCTGCCCGGATATCGACACCACGGCGTTGGTACAGCGCTCGTCAAGGCCGCGATGGACGGAATGCAGGCGTACGGTGCTCAGGAGTTCTTCCTAGAGGTCAGAAAGACCAACGAGGCGGCAATCTCAATCTACGAGAACTTGGGTTTCGAAAACAAGAGGGTACTCAAGGGGTACTATCGAGATGGCGAGGATGCCTACCTCATGATGAAAACCAGAGAGGGCGCTCTTGGAGAAACCGTAGATGCCGCTTGACAAGATCGAAGTGCCGCTCATCCCGGAGTGTTCCTCGTGCATAGTGAATAGTCTAAGTACGATGATACCTCTGCTGACATCAGACCCGAAGAAGCAGTTCGAGCTGTTCTCACTGGCTTTCAGGCGAATATCGCAGGGCTATGAAGATAGGACAACCCCACATGCTCTGTCCCTCGAACTGTATAGGGAACTGTATGCGAAGATGCGGACCAACGACCCGTACGCTGAGATTAAGCGGAAGAGCATTGCCGCTGCAAGGGCGGTGCTGCCTTCGGTGGAGAGGATCGTTGAACAGATGTCGGGTTACGAGAAGCTCCGAGCTGCCATTGCTGCCTCAATAACGGGGAATCTCATAGACTACAACACGGCGGCCTATCAGCCCAATCTGGATGAACTTGAGAACGATTTCCGTAAGATCATGAAGGTCGGGTTCGCGCCTGATGATACAGCACTCATGTGGGAATCCATCGGACGTCGCTCTGGAAGGCTCGTATTTCTAGCTGACAACGCAGGCGAAACGATGTTTGACACCCTTGTAGTGAAGGTCTTCTTGGAGCACGGTTGGGATTGTACCTTTGTGGTGAAGGATAAGCCCATGATCAATGACGCCACGCTGGAAGACATCAAGGGGACTGAGATCATGGAACTAGCTGAAACCATCACAACTGGTGCCCGAGCGCATGGTGTTCCGCGCAAATACATGAGCAAGCGGTTCCTTGATGCGGTTTCCAAAGCACACTTAGTGATTTCAAAGGGACAGGCGAACATCGAAACCTTCCCTCAGATCCAGAAGGAATCTGGGGTGGAAACGTACTTCGTTACTCGTGCGAAATGCCCACACATCGCCGAGTCAATTCGCGCCCCGGTAGGTTCCAACATCGTGTTGAGATGGCCAAGGCCGAAATGAGCGAATTCGACAAGGTTTTATTGGCACTGCTTGGCTGTCACCGGCACGAACCAAGCCCAGACGGTGTTCGAAAGCAACGTTTAAATGCGGAAGGCCGAAGTCCATGTACAGTTTTCATTGGTGGGCTTCGAGTTAGTCCATCATGAATTAATTAGATTACAAACGAATGTAAGAGGGACAATCATGAGTCAGCAAGTTCCTGTTCTGGTCTTGAGGGAAGACACCGAGAGAACCAGGGGTCGTGATGCTCAGAGAAACAACATCATGGCAGCCACAGTGATAGCAGAGTCTGTCAAGTCAGCCCTAGGTCCTCGTGGCATGGACAAGATGCTCGTCGACTCCTTCGGCGATGTAACAATCACCAACGATGGAGCCACAATTCTGAAGGAGATGGACGTTCAGCATCCTGCCGCCAAGATGCTGATCGAGGTGGCAAAGACTGTCGACTCCGAAGTGGGTGACGGCACTACAACAGCTGCAATCCTCACGGGAGAACTGCTCAAGCGGGCTGAAGGGCTCCTTGATCAGAAGATCCATCCGACCACTATCATAAGCGGTTACAGACTGGCATCCGACAAGACAGTCGAGATAATTGATGAGATAGCCGAGAAGGTTGACCCAACTGCCAGCGCCGAGTATCGCAAGATGCTCAAGGACATCGCCAAGACAGCAATGGCCAGCAAGTTCGTGTCGGGGTCAAAGGATTTCCTAGCCGAACTTGTCGTGGACGCAGTCCTCTCAGCGGCAAAGGAGTTGGGACCTGACGAGAAGCTCGACTTGGATAATATCCCGCGACAGAAGCAGAAAGGATTGAACGTCGAACAGACCGAACTCGTCAGAGGACTCGTCCTCGACAAGGAGGTTGTCCATCCAGGCATGCCGAAGAAGGTCGAGAACGCCAGAATAGCCCTACTCGAGGGTGCCCTTGAGATAACCAAGACCGAGTTCACAGCCAAGATCTCAATAACAGACCCAATGTCCATGCAGAGCTTTCTTGACGAGGAGGAACGGATGCTGAAGAGCATGGTTGACGCCATAGTCAAGTCCGGTGCAAACGTCGTGATAGCCCAGAAGGGCATCGACGATGTCGCTCAGCACTACCTCGCGAAGAATGGTATACTTGCCGTCAGAAGAATCAAGAAGTCCGATGTCGATCGGCTCAACAAGACTACTGGCGCTGCCATCGTGTCGAAGATTCAGAATCTGACCAAAGCCGACCTTGGCAAAGCGAAGCTCGTAGAGGAACGACAGATTGGCGATGACAAGATGCTCTTCGTAGAAGGCACACCGAATTCGTCCGTAATGACAATCATCGTTCGAGGTGGCACGGAGCACGTCGTGGATGAGGTCGATCGCGTACTCAACGATGCGCTCAATGTTGTCAAGGACGTCCTTGTGCACCCATACATCCTGTACGGCGGCGGCGCAGTTGAGAGCGAAATTGCCGAGAGACTTCGGAAATTCGCTTCTTCTCTAGAAGGCCGTGAGCAGTATGCTGTGAAGGCCTTTGCTGACGCAGTCGAGTCGATTCCTTCCACTTTGGCCGAGAATGGAGGCCTAGATCCAATTGACATCATCGTGCAGATGAGGTCCGCTCACAACGAAGGCCACATTTCATACGGCATCGACCTTGAGAAAGGTAAGGTCGGTGACATGAAGAGGCTCCGAGTCGTTGAGCCGGCAATCGTCAAGAGGCAAGCCATCTCGTCGGCCGCGGAGGCCTCCCGGATGATTCTCAAGATTGACGACGTGATAAGCTCTAAGGGAGCAAAGGGTCCGGGTGGAGCTGGTGCAGGTCCAGGCAAGCAGGGCGGCGGAGACCTAGACGAAGACTAGAAGAACAAAAAGGTGTGACAAATGTCAGACGGCCTCGATCCATATGACCTAGAACCCGACGAAGAAGGGGAAGAAGAAGAGGAGGAAGAAGAAGAGGAATTCGAAGAGGAGACCGAGGTTGTCGAGGTAATACCTCCGGTGACAAGTATAGCAGGCGTGGGCCCTAAGACAGCAGAGAAGCTGGCGGCCGCCGGTTTCGATACTGTTCCCAAGATAGCGGACGCTACCGCAGAGAAGCTGTCTGAACTGGTTTCAGGCCTCAGCCTGACAAAGGCGGAAGGTATAATCACCGAGGCTGTGAGTATTCTGGCACAGTCCACCTCCGGGGCCTCTGTTTCAGCTGTTTCCAAGAAGTCAAAGAGGAAGAAGACGACCGAGCCTGAACCGACTCGGATAGAGCTTCCAGCCACCCAAGTGATCGCAAAGACTGACGAGAAGATTAGCCTAGTGACTGGACTTGAGAAGGACAACGCTGAGATGGGAGTGCCTATAGGACCGAAATGGCTCACGAAGTACGAACGAGCCAGAGTGGTCGGAGCTAGAGCACTTCAGATATCCATGGGTGCGCCCCCCTTGATTGCTATCGAGGGGACACCGACAGAGCTCTTCAGATTCGCAGAAGAGGAACTGAGAAGAGGCGTCTTGCCCATGACTGTCCGTAGGACTCTGCCCACGGGAACGCACGCGGATATTCCGCTCTCGGTATTGCTCAAGAACACGCGGCTGGACTAGGTCCCAGCCTGCGAACTTTTTCTGAAGTGACTCGGACCTCTGTCAACACAATCCCTAAATGGAACTTCGACGAGTCCGTTTATTCCGACTGGTGACAATCATGCTGCAGTTCTTTTCAAGTCCCGACCTCATAGTCAGATGTCTCATCGGGTTTGCAGTCGGAGGACTCATCGGGCTTGAGAGACAGAAGCGAATGACTGAGGCAGAGGCCATCGGTGTTCGGTCCTTCGGTCTGCATAGCCTCTTCGGCATGATTGCCGCCTACAGCTTCACTCTCACAGACAATCCTATCCTTCTGATTTACGCCTCCGCCATCTCGGCCGCACTGGTGACCATCCAGATTGTGTATAAGATATTCAGAACCATGCGCAAGGGACTGACGACGTCAATTGTCTTTGCACTCTCATTTGTACTAGGTGCACTCGTGGGCTTTGACGAGATACCTGTCGGAGGCACTCTCGTGGGACCGAACGAGGTACTCTCTATGACCATCTCGTTCCTTGTGTTCCTCGTCCTCGGATTCAAGGAGGAACTGGCTCACGCTGTTTCTGGAATCTCTAAGGAGGAGATGATCAGTGCAGTCGAACTTGGTGTGTTACTCCTTTTCCTGTGGCCACTGATACCAGTGTCCCTACCCATCCTCGGAATCGATTTCCCACTCTTTCAGACGTATATTCTAATCGTTCTCCTGCTGGCAATCAGCTTCGCCAACTACATCCTTGTGAAGAAGTACAAGGATCGGGGTCCGTATTTCTTCGGCTTCTTTGGTGGATTCGCTAACAGCGAGGCTACTGTTTCCAGCCTGACTGACTTCCACGTGAAGACAGACAGGCAGAACACTGGGCGGATATCTGTAGCAACTATATTCGCAAACATTGCGATGGTGCTTCGAAATGGATTCATCGTTGCCCTCTTGGACCCAAGCCTCAAGATATTCGGCTACTACCTGATTCCTCTCGCTATTCTCATTGCGCTCGGTGCAGCAAGAGCGGCTCGAGAGAGAAAGTACATTGCAGGCGAGCAGGGACACGAGCTTCACGTCAGGCTAGTCTCTCCCTTTGAGTTCGGAGCGGCTCTCCGCTTTGCGGCGATATTCACCGCGGTTTCCCTTGCATCGATATTCCTGCAGGACACCTTCCAGGATTTCGGTGTCATGTTCGCAGCAGTATTCGGTGGTATGGCTTCTGCCGGTGCAGTCGTCGCTGCGCTGGTCCCAGCCTACTATGTCACCCACACGATCACGCTCGCGACTGCAGTCTACGCCGTGACGATCACTACCGTCACGTCGGTCCTCAACAAGGTCATCTACGTGTACTTCGGCGACCGAGAGGGAGGACTCGCCAGACGCGTCGCCAAGGATGCTCTTGTGATGACTGCGGGAGTCGTCGTCTACCTTCTCCTGCTTCTGTCTGGCGTCATTCCGGTGTGAACCTAGCCGTAACTCGAAGAAACTGGTCAATGGCGCAATGCTTATAGAGAGTGCCAATAGACGGATGACATAGGTGACAGCTAATGACAGCTGGTGCATGCGTTCATCTGTTTGTATACTAGAATGATAGCTTCAGCAAGTCCGCTCGTCGCCACACAATCAGTTGGAGGTCTGTCTTTTGAGTGAAATGAGGACAGTACGCGGTATGAGAGACCTCATGGGCTCCGAGATGCTCGTCAACGATTACCTTGTGGCAGAGGCCATCAAGGTGTTCAGACTATTCGGCTACGAACCGGTTGACACGCCAGCCCTGGAGCTCTGGGAGACGCTCTCGGCGAAAGGCGGCGAAGACATAGAGGCTGAAACGTTCAAGTTCAAGGACAAGGGAGATCGCGACGTGGGTCTGAGATTTGACCTCACGGTTCCATTAGCAAGGATTGTCGCGTGCAATCCACATCTTCCCAAGCCGTTCAAGCGATATGCAGTCGGCAAGGTGTGGCGATACGACAGGCCCCAAGCTGGTCGCTATAGAGAGTTTGGTCAGGCAGATGTCGACATTATAGGTGCAGAAAGCACTGCTGCTGATGCCGAGGTGGTTCTCGTGGCGCTTGAGTTCTTCCGAAGAGTACTCACCGACGACTACGCCATCAGAGTCAACGATAGGAAAGTACTTCGTGGCCTGATCGAGACCGCTGGCGTTTCGGACGAACTGACATTCGAATGCTTCCGGGCCATAGACAAACTTGACAAGATTGGAACGGATGGAGTAGTCGAAGAACTGCGGAATCGAGGAGTTGGAGCAAAGGAAACGCAGTTCCTCATCGATGCGATAGCCGTGAGGGGAAAAGGACTATCAACCGTGGAGCAGATTCGTGAACTAGTAGGTTCCTCGGAAAGTGGAATGAAGGGAGCGGATGAGCTGACCCTCATGGCCGAAATCTTCTCTGAGAGCGGAGTTGAGGACGTAGTGGAGTTCGATATGTCACTTGCCCGCGGCCTCGACTACTACACTGGACCCGTCTTCGAGGGACGCTACCTTGGTAAACCCGATGTCGGATCGGTTGCTGGTGGAGGGCGATACGACCATCTAGTCGAGCGCTTCGGCGGCCCACCAACTCCCGCCACAGGGATCTCTCTGGGAATTGGCAGACTGATCGATGTCGCAATTACGAAGGGCCTTGGTGAAATGCTGAGGCCGAAACTTGACGCGTTTGTTGCGCCAATCAAAGCTCCTATGACAAGGTATGCCATCGGTATCCAGAAGCGACTAGTGGAAGCTGGACTGTCGTGCGAGGTCGATCTCATGGACCGTCCGTTGAAGAAGCAGCTCGAAGTGGCGGATACAAGGGGCGCCCGGTTCGTTGTCATTGTTGGGGCCCGAGACATCGGGAGAGGAGAGGTCAGCCTTCGAAACATGACCACCAAGGAGACCGAACAGGTCAAGCTCGAGAGGCTTGTTGATCGAGTTGGTCGGAGTCAATAGTGATGCTGCACTTCCGAAGGTCATTCCAATCCAATGCGTCTTGGGCAAAGCCTTTTCTCATGGGACGGCCGAATAGACAGTGGGATTACGATGGTCAGAATGCCAGTGGTTGCCGGTCAGTTCTACGAGGGAAAGGAGGACCTGCTGAGACAGAGGCTCACTAACTGCTTCCTCAAGAGCCCAGGACCGGGCAAGCTCCCCGAGGGCAGCCCAGGTTCCTCCCGCACCCTGAAGGCATTGATATCGCCTCACGCCGGGTACATGTACTCAGGGTCGGCCGCGGCGCATAGCTATCTCAGGCTGTTCGAGGACGGCAAACCCGCACACATCGTCATCTTCGGCCCAAATCATACAGGCATGGGCGGAAGGCTTGCGATATGCGAAGAAGATTGGGAAACGCCCCTTGGAATCGTCAAATACGACAGAATCCTTGGACAGGGGATTCTGCAGAAGAATACAGTAGCATCACGCGATTGTATCGCACACGGCTCAGAGCACTCGATAGAGGTGCAGCTGCCCTTCCTTCAGTTCGCGCTTGGTAAGGGTTTCACGTTTGTACCCATCTGCATAACAGATCAACGTTACGAGGTCTGTGAGTCCATAGGAAAGACTGTCGCTGAGATGGCGAATGAGATGGACGTTCTTGTCATTGCCAGCTCTGATTTCACTCATTTCGAGTCAGCAGAGATTGCGAAGAAGAAGGACACCCAAGCAATGGAGTATCTCGAGAACATGGACCCTCGAGGATTCTTGAAGTTCGTTAGGGATCACCGGATAAGCATCTGCGGAGCGGGACCGATTGCGGCCGCATTGGTCTTTGCTAAGGAAAGAGGTGCAACCTCGTTCAGACTTCTCAAGTACACGTCGTCTGGTGAGGTCACGGGAGACCTTCATAGCGTCGTTGCGTATGTTTCTGCCGCATTTGAGTGAGAACGAGGTCGCATCATTGATCTACTGACCCGACGAGTCTTGAGGAGCGGGCGGCTCTCGGGATTGCTGTCGAGGTAGTCCCAGTGCCGCTGCCCCAGTGCCCACCAGTGCTACCAGTGACCCAATGATTAGCGAAGAGGTGCTGGAGTTATCAAGGTCATACAGGAAGCCGCTCAGAAGCGAACTCGCCGCGAATGCAGAGTTCGATACTGCTCCGAAAAGCCCCATCAGTGCTCCGTAAGCGTACCTGTCTGTCAGATCGGCAACCAGAGCCTGACTGGTCGGGCCCTGAAGCGACAGTGACAGAGCCAGGATGAACCCAGCCAAATACAGGGACGACAGGGTCGTGCTCGTGAGAAACAGGACCATCGAACATGTCCCCATGAGACCTCCTGAAACTATGAACCACTTGCGTCCTCGTTTGTCCGAAAGGCGGCCGAATCCAATGCTTCCGATGACTGTCACGATTCCAATCATACCAAAGAAGAGGCCTATCTCCAGAGGAGTCACGTTCCACCCTCCTCTTGAGTTCTGAACCACATCGAGTACGAATGCGACCTGAAGGATACTGACTGCAAACATGCTTGCGAACATGGACAGTGCCAGTGAGGAATACGCGACTGGACGTCTGCGCAAGACAGCGACGGTCGACACACGGGAGCCCGGCATATGCCCATGCGAATCCGGGCTACCGGCTCTTCTAGGCTCCTTTACAAGGACTTGAACAGAAATGACCGTGCAGAGAGTTGCCAAGGCAGCAACAAGGAAGGGTACGCGGAGACCAAGGAACTCCGCGAGGACCCCTCCCACAGTGGGACCCACAATCAGCCCGACCATGTTGCCGATGTTCATGTATCCCATCGCTGCGCCCCGAGTCCTCGTCCCTGTCACGTCTGACACCAGCGCGTTCGCCGCTGGGAAGAAGCCCGCAGAAAGCCCGCCCTCCAAGGCTCTGGCTATGACCATGACCATGATTGTGTCTGCAAACGCGTAGACAATGTTCGCACCGCAGAAACCAATGAGTCCAAACAGAAGAACCGGCTTACGTCCCACTCGATCTGAGACAATCCCAAGCGGTCCCGAGAAGAATATCCTGGTTATGGCAAACGATGCGGCGAGAACTCCTAGTTCGAGACCACCGACTCCAAGCTCGAGGACATAGAAGGGAAAGATTGGCGTCACGATTCCGAATCCAATCTGGAGAATCGCCATCGATATCGCGAGCATCAGGACCTGACGCATGCCATCGCCCTGCGCCTCACCCGAGACCTCCTGAGCGTCAGTGGCGGGATTCAGATTGCGTTCAGTCATCGAATACCACTCATTCATGCAGAACACGGTCGGGTCCGGTCTGTTACCTCTGGATGATGACCTTCTTGACGCCGCGGATACTCGTGAGGGTCTCGATTACATTCCCTGACAAGGGTTTCTCCGTAATGACCTTCAGGCAAGGTTCCTCGTATATCGCGACATCCTCCGCGATGACCTGACGGATAGGGACCCTGTAGCCTGCAATCGTAGAGGTGACGTCTGACAGAATCCCTACATTGCCCGGCGCTTCGACGAAAATCGTCACTACTCCGTACCCAAGCATCCTACTGACTCTCTCAAGAGAAGGGCCGGCAGGGTCCAGGTTTCGGAAGAACTCCTTCATCCGGGGATTCTCCCAGATACGCTCCGTTGTCATCTGCACCGTTCTGCGGTCGACGCCAAGCGCATTGCCCAGCGCCTTGAGGGGTATCCTGATAGACCCACATCTGATTGCACCTGGTGACTCCACCCTCAGTCCGTGACGTATGATGGCCTGTGCCACTTTTAGTCTCTGAGGAGAGTCTTGGAAATAGTCCACAATCTCACGCCACACGCGACTTCGCCTCCGAATTACGGACCGTTGTCAGTTCCTTTTCATAGAGAATCTCGTCGATATATCCCTTCGGCATTCTGAAATGATTCTTGCGTCGCCCAACGACTACGTAGCCACATGAGTCGTACAGAGAACGTGCAGCCGCGTTGTCGTCAAAGGTGCTGAGGACGATCTTGATGTACCCGAGAGCCTTCGCTTCGTTCTCAGCTGCGGTCATGAGCGCGCGTCCCACACCCAAAGCACGGGATTCCCGAATCACGATGATTCCCAGCTTTGTGACATGGGTGGAAGCAGCCCATTCCTCCGGCTGAAGCGTTAGATGTCCTGCATACTTGCCGTCAAGTTCTGCGACGAGTAGGGCGTCACGCGTCCTACCGCATCTGTTAATCCACGCAACCCAGTCGGCCACGACGGTGTTCGCTCGATACGTGGGGAGCCAGACACCTTCATCGACAACTCTGCAGAAGCCGTCGTGTATGTCCCTGGCGTCAGAAACCACGGCGCGACGCACGACGATCCGTCGGTTATCCTTCGACAAGAACTCCCACATCGTCATAGAGGCACCCCATAGTGCTGGCTCTCTGCAGGCGAAATGGAATGACATCAAGGCTACACTTGAACCTGCCGTGAAGCACCACGACGAGTACATTCCTTTCTATTGCGCTACCTTTAAAACGACCTCAGTCCAGAGCGCGGAAGTACAGGTCACCGGACAGTTCGTGTCAGGAAGGCAAGATGATGAGAAGAAACACTCCTATTGCGTTGCTACTTGTGTCCTTCGTCATTCTCGGAGCAACAATGGGTCAGCCCGCCTCCATGGCCACAGATGCCAGCGGAGCGGCTGGCGAGTGCCCACTTGCCGACCACTACTTTGCGGGATTTAGCTCGCCAAACATGTCAATTGTCCTTGTCAGCCCGGCAAACCAAAGCAGAATCGTTGGTACAGTAAATATCACACTACTCATTACATCAGTGAACGGACTCCTCAATCTCACACTGTTTGTCGACGACACTGTATATGCGGGCTACAACAAGACCCCGATTGCCGCGGGCGAACAGAATATCACACTAGACACCACTGTCTTTAGTGAAGGCTACTTGAACTTCACATTCTTGCTTGAGAACGAAACCTTCACGCCCCCCGATCGTGAGTCGTACCGAGTAGTCTTCAATGTCGACAACCACGGGGCACCGCATGTCGTGATGCTTTGGCCGGGAGTCGACGACATCTTCACCGGTCTCGCTAACCTGACTCTCAACATCACATCAGACTACGATACTGTGTACATGAACGTCACTGTCGAAGGAAGAATCACGTCTGAGTTCAACTCGACTATCGTCCCCGTCGGCGCCGGCAACTTCACCATCAATGGCACCCGGTACGAGAACGGAAACAACCTCGTGAACGTTAAGGTATGGACCGAAGAGGGACTGTCTGCCTCAGTACAGAGAGTAATAGACTTCCTTGACTATGTCAGGATTGTTCCTGTGGACATAACAAGATACAGCCGCATTTCAGGCGACCAAGAGATCAACATCAGGGTCGACACACCCTATCCCAACGTTACTCTCTCGGTATACGTAGATGATGATGTAGCCCCGGACGTCGACAACATAACCGTCCCGGCAGGATTCACATCTTTCAAGATCAACACCACAATATACACCGAGGGACTGCACAACTTCACCTACCGCGCCTATGACAGCTTCGGTCACAGGTGGGTCCACAGATCGTGGTATGAGATCGACAACCACGGGGCGCCTTCGGTGCAGTTTGTCGCCCCCAAGAACGATGTCGTATACGGATTGGCCTCGTTCACAATCAACATAGACACAACTTGGCACACTGTGAACCTCACTGTCTACGTGGACGGCGTTCCAGTAGAGGGCCTTGTCAACGTGACCGCTAATGCGGGTCAGTACGTCTTCTCCGTCGATGCAGGGATGTACACGAAATGGACACACACGCTCAAGGTGGTCATCATCACCGAGGAGAACCTGACCGGAAAAGCAGAGAGAACGTTCGGTTTCGCGAGCATGAAGATCGAGGAGATAGTCAGCCTGATTGGCTTGGCGGCGTTGGCTGTGGCAATCCCTGTTGTCAGAAAGATGAGAGGGCAGTCCATTCGCACTGTGGTATTGGTGGATGCCCTGTTCTTGGCCGCGGTGGCGGCTTTGTTCTTCGCACTGGGCGTCACATCGGTTTCTCTTGTCTACTGGCATGTGAACCTCGCGAGTATCTGGGCTGTCGGTGCTGCACTTGTGTTCACAAACTGGGTTCTTCCGCTCGTATTACCCCAAGGTGAAACAGAATCACAATAGCCGCATGACAGGAACATTCGGGAAGGGCTGGACATCCCAGTCAGTGACTGCCCGGTAGGTCGCTATAGCTTCGACGGGTGCAATGGTCTGAACAGTTCCAGCTCCGAGGCCGTGAGCAGCTCTTACCGTTTCGGCAATGACTCCTTCGATGTGACTAGCTCCGTCGGTCGTCACATCTGCACAGATGAAAGCAGAGGCATCGCCATTTCGGAATGCGGCGCCCACGCCAACAAGCGTGTCGTCAGAGCGGAACTCCATTACAGTCCCGCGGAGTCCGCCGTCAAGTATCCTACTCGCTACGTGTGAGAGAAGACAGGGATAGGCCAGGTTGTGAAACTGGAGATATGACGGCACTGAATGCGCGGCATCGAGAGCAGTTCGCTGCAGTCTCTTCCGTTTGCCGCTGACTACTGTCCTTGAATTCGTCGTCAGTCTCGCAGCGCCGCCTTTGGCGAAGTAGTTCAACTTCATCCAGTAGTTGTACGCTCCGGGAGGCGAGTCCACGAAGATCCTGTTGACACCTCTGGCGCTCAGTATCCTTTCGGCATCTTTGGTCAGTACTCTCCCTATCGACTGTCGCTGATGTCGCACGTCAACGTCGAGGCCCGTTATCTGGCCCACAAGTCCTGTGGTCGGGTTGGCCTCTGTCCTGAAGGTGATCTCTCCGACCACTGTACCCTCTGTTTCAGCGACGAGCCAGCCCCATTTCCTGAATAGGGATCCGCGATGCTCGTCCTTGACTTCTTCCACTGTGGCATAGCGCCGGCCGGGCCACCGTGTTGTCCTGTAGACAGTAAGCAAATCCTTGCAGTCATCCATCTGACCTGCTCTGATATTGAACATGAGGCATGACCCGGGCAAGAGAAACTCAGTGTCAGAGATAAGCCTGTGTAACACAAGGCCGTGTTAATTCAATGACTATAGATCCTCGGCAATGTCACACGCAGTTCGGACCAAGTCTTGCGCCGATGCTCCGAGAATGTATAGGATTGGTTCTAACCCAACCCCGCCGGGAACGTGCACTCCGATTGTCTTCGAGGCACTAAATCGGCCGACTCTGGAACGAACTTGGCGAGCAATTGCGTCTGCAGTTGCAGCAGGTCTAGGGACATGAAGTACCTTCGTCCCGTGTTTCTCACAAGAGCGGACAACCTCCGGAGAGCCGCTTATGCAGAGGCAGGCTCTTACCCTCACCCAGTTGCTCTTGGCCCACAGCAGGATCTCAGCAGTGTGACTTGATGCGCCGAACTCAGGCGGCATGAGAGCCCGGGCGAATCCGCCCACTAGGGTTATGCGGCCCGGTATGGCTGCGACCTCAGAAGCAGTTGTGGCATCCTTTTCACAAGCGACGATGTTGGCTCTGACCTGTGGGACAAGTCTGTGAAAGACGGAACTCCTCTCCATTGATTCAATCGCACGCCGCATGTCGTCAAGGACGTGAGCCTTTCCAGCCAGACTTGGTTTGCCTCCGCCCAACAATGTGGTACAGATCTGGCAATTGGCTGTCTCAAGCGATTCCACCAATCTCCTATGCTCGGTGCAGATTGTGCCTCCGATTCTGAAACCCATACAAGTCGAACATATGTCGCGGACAATTGCGTCCGCGGGCTCGTCGTTCAGGATTCGCCTTGAGATGGCCTTGGCCAGGGGTTCTGTCGCAACCAGCGTTCGTTCAGGGTGGCTACTGGAGAGATACTTGCTGACGGCCGCCTGAGTGACGTCCATTCTACGAGCTATCTCGTTCTGGGACAGACCACTCTCCCTTAGGAGCCTTGCGACACCTGATCTGACTGCGGGTAGATAGTCCTTCTGGGCAATCTCACATGGCGGGCGCATGATGTTCCTCTCGCAAGCTATTTATGGAGCATCGAATCCATAATGGCGTTGTATAAGGCTAATATAAAGTGATAGGTGAAACAAGTGGCAGCCGATCAATACCCCGTCATGAGAAACCCGAGAAAGCGGGTCATCGCTGTCGTCTTGCTAGCAGTACTCTCAGTGGCAGCGTTCGCGATTGTCACCTGGCCCAAGCCGACAATAATCATCTACACGTATGAGAGCTTCATGCAGTGGGGCGCCGATCCGGACACGATAGATGACGAGATACTAGGCCCGTTTGAGAGAGAGCATGGGGTAGACGTGCAGATTGTTCGGCTTCAGACAGATGCCAATGGGATAGTTTCTCGGCTCGTGGCTGAGGCTCAGAATCCTGTCGCTGACGTGGTCATAGGAATCGACAATATCCTCATTCTCCAGGAGCAGGCGCTTTCAGTCTTGACGCCCTATGAACCAGAGAACCTGACTCTCATAGACCCTGAACTGGTGAACGCACTCGACCCCGAGCACTATGTTTCACCCTTCGACGTAGGCATAGTCACGATAGTCTACTCCACAACGGAAGTCAATGAAACCACGTATCCTCAACTGTCGTCGCTGACCTTTCAGGACTTGGCAAGTCCTGCAATCGCATCAATGCTTGTCACCGAGAACCCACACCTCAGCAGTCCCGGGCTGTCATTCCTTCTGAGCGAAATCGCTGTCCAAGAGAAAATGCTTGGTCTGGACTGGACACAGTGGTGGACTGACACGAAGAACTATGTGGATGTCCAAGAGGGATGGTCTGAGGCCTGGAGCGTTTGGGACACTGATCCTGGAAGGAGCCTCCTAGTCAGCTACGGGACGGACCCCGCGTACTCAGCATACTACCTTAACGCCACGCCGCAGGTGGCTGTCGCACCATATGTGTACAACGACACCTCCTATGCATGGATGCAGATAGAGGGGATTGGCCTAGTGAAGAACGGACCCAACCCTACCATGGGTCAAGCACTGATTGACTACTTCCTGAGCGTTCGTGTCCAGCAGTACATCGGCCTCAATCAATGGATGCTTCCCGTCAATCCAGAAGTTGTGCTTCATCCCGCATTCGACTATGCGGTTCATCCCGATGACATAACGCCGCTCAATCTGTTCCTCACACGCGAGGAGATTGCGGCCAATCTCAGCTCATGGCTCACCGAATGGGACCTTGCGATGTCAGGGTAAGGGGTTGAGTCTACCCATGAGCGTACGCCGCAAGCTGACCGACTATCTCCCCACCGTCGTTCCGCTCTCATTCTTAGGAGCGTTCGTGATATACCCTGTCGCCGCGGTCATCCTCGATGGTCTGGTCAACGGTCCGGGACAGACACTGCCTGAGGTCCTCTCATCGTCAATCACGCTGCGGACAGTCTCATTCACACTGCTGCAGTCAGCACTAAGCGTCGCCCTGTCGCTTCTTCTGGGTGTGCCAGGAGCCTTTCTGATCTCTAGGCTCAGATTCAGGGGAAAGGCACTCGTCCGTGCCGCAATCGTAATCCCGTTTGTCTTGCCGCCCATTGCAGTCGTTGTTGGGTTTCTCAGAATGCTTGGTTCCAATGGAATACTCGACCAGCTCGCGATGCTGCTCATTGGCAGCCCAACGTCCGTGCTGAACCTAGCGACGGGTCTGCCGGGCATCGTACTGGCCCATGCATTCTACAACACTCCCCTTGTCATCCTCATGATTTCGGCCTCCTTGGAGAAGCTTTCTCCCGAGGTTGAGGAGAGTGCGGACATTCTCGGAGCTTCAACGATACAGAAGTTGAGGCACATTGTGCTGCCGCACATTGCGGCGGCGCTACTATCAGCCGCGATGCTCGTGTTCCTCTTCTGTTTCATGTCATTCCCGATCATCCTAGCGCTCGGGCAAGAAGACTACGTCACAATCGAGGTCGAGATATGGTATGCGTTCAGGTATTTCGACTACGGGAAGGCAAGTTCTCTGGCCCTCATTCAAGTGTGCGTGACCTTGAGTCTGGCGTCAGTCTATGCATTGTCGGCAAGGAAACCGGCCGCCCAAGCGACACATACGCTATCGATAAAGACGCGTGGAATCTCGGAACTAGGATTGGCCGAGAAGGTGGCTGTCATCACATACATGGCCATTCTCACCATCTTGGTGGCAGGTCCGATTGCCTCGATTGCGTACGCCGCGGTGTACGATCCAGTCAGCAACCAGTACACGCTGCGTGGACTCCAGAACCTCCTAGACCCTGCACCGGGAGGGGGCCTGGTTGCTCTCGCCAATTCTATCTTCTACTCGACGATGGCCACTGTGCTCTCGTTAGCTCTTGCGCTCCCGCTGGCGTACGCTCGTCGATCCTCCAAGAGAAGAATGTCAACACTCACCTCCGGCATGGTGCTCCTGCCCCTTGGTGTGTCGTCGATAACGACTGCCTACGGATTGCTCAGAATGGTCGCAGTGCCTCTGGGCTGGAACCGGAACCCCTGGCCGATCATCGTAATGGCACAGACAATCATTGGTCTGCCATTCACGACGAGGTCAATCGAGAATTCCCTGTCGGCGGTGTCACCCGACTATCTCGAACAGGCCGAGTCCCTTGGCGCAGATAGGATGCAACGACTCTTCTTCGTCGAAATTCCATTGCTGGCTCCGGGCATCGTAGTCGGCGGCGTCTTCGCCTTTGCCATGGCTATCGGTGAGATGTCAGCAACATTGTTCATTGCACTGCCGCAGAATGTGACACTCGCGGTCGCAACCTACGGCTACCTTGGAGTGAGGAAGTTCGTGGAGGCAGGAGCCGCTGCTCTGGTCATAGTGATTGCATGTATTGCGGCATTCATCACAATTGAGAGACTGTCGCACGGAGGTTCAGGAGGTGCACTGAGTTGGTCAGAGTAGAGATCGACGGTATGCAGAGGGAGTTCGACGATGGCACGAGGATTGGGCCAATCCACTTGACCATCGAGGACGGCGAGGCACTCTGCCTACTTGGTCCAAGTGGTTCGGGGAAGACCACTACGCTGAGAATGGTGGCCGGATTCATCAAGCCCCAGGGCGGAAGGCTGACCTTCGATGGCGTAGACATGACCGACGTACCGCCCAGACAGCGAGGCATAGGCATGGTCTTTCAGTCGGTGGCATTGTTTCCCAATATGGATGTGTATCGTAACATTGCATTTGGTCCCGGGATAGCAGGGTGGGAGCACCCGAGGGTGGTAGACCGAGTGATCGAGCTCGCCGACATGCTCCAAATAAGGCAACTACTTCGTCGAAGAGTTCGAGAGGTGAGCGGTGGAGAAGCGCAGAGAGTTGCGCTCGCAAGGGCCTTGGCAAACGAGCCAAGACTGCTCCTGCTCGATGAACCGCTCTCGTCAC
>Ga0316620_10000170_pt1 | contig 25338 bp, 17 predicted proteins | sample OWC_Aug_M1_C1_D5_FD_207651 | JGI IMG/M metagenome (GOLD analysis project Ga0316620, IMG submission 207651) | Wetland soil microbial communities from Old Woman Creek delta, Ohio, United States - OWC_Aug_M1_C1_D5_B | ecosystem: Environmental > Terrestrial > Soil > Wetlands | place: USA: Ohio...
GGGGACGCTTCGGGGCCTACGAGCTGTACGTCCGCGAGAAGCTCGACGACCGCATCATCGGCGAGATCAAGGACGCCCTGCGGGAGGCGATCGTCGAGGCACGGCTGCGCTCCCGGGGCCTCGACCCGGACGACGTCGCCGCCCTCGTCGGGTTGCCTCGGGTCAAGCCCAAGGCGGTGACCCGGGTCGGCGAGCGGGAGGACACCGAGGTCCTCAACGAGCTCCTGCCGATGGCCTTCATGCTCCTGCTCATGATGTCGACCCTGACCAGCGGCCAGTACCTGATGACCACCACCATCGAGGAGAAGTCGAGCCGGGTGGTGGAGCTGCTGCTGTCGGCGGTGTCGCCGATGAAGCTGATGGCGGGCAAGATCACCGGCCAGCTGGCGGTGGGCCTGATCGTGATGGCCCTCTACGGCGGCATGGGCGTCGTGGCCCTGGTGTCGTTCTCGATGGCTGGTCTGGTCAACCCCATGCTGGTGGTCTACCTGCTGATCTTCTACTTCATCGCCTACTTCGTGCTCGGCTCGTTCATGGCCGCCATCGGGGCCGCGGTCAACGACATGCGCGAGGCACAGTCGCTGATGATGCCGGTGATGCTGGTGGTCATGGTCCCCTGGGTCCTCGCCATGCCCATCTCGCGCCACCCCAACTCGCTGTTCGCGACCGTGGCCAGCCTGGTGCCACCGATCAACCCCTTCGTCATGATGCTGCGCCTGACCTCGACCGCGCCACCGCCGGCCTGGCAGGCCTGGCTGTCGATCGCGATCGGCGTGGCGTCGGTCTTCGGCGCGGTGTGGATGGCGGCCAAGGTCTTCCGCATCGGCATCCTGATGCACGGCAAGCCGCCCAACCTCGCCACCTTGGTGCGCTGGCTGCGCCTGGCCTGAGGCGCGCCCCGCACGAGAAGCCAGAGAAAGCTGCCCGCTGCCCTGCTCCCGCAGCTCGCTCGCGCCGGGAGCGGGCCGGGTCGCACGAGCCCCCGTAGGTCCAGAACCCAACTGCTTCGCAGACCGCCGTCGGAGCGTCCGGGCCTGGGGGGCCTGACGACGGGGGAGGGAACGGCTGGCGCCTCGCCCGGACCTCTACGTGGCGAGGTACTGCTGGCGCATCGTGAGCACGTGCTGCTTGAAGTCCGGGAAGCGGCGCCAGAGGTCCTTGTCGCAGGAGTCGAGGGTAGCGCACTCGATGCAGCAATCGAGCTTCTTCTCCTGGACGCAGGCGCGCACGTCGCAGCGCGCGAGCACGATGCCCTGCGGCTTGTCGAGCGCCTTGCAGCCGTGGCAGATGGCCCGCTCGGGGTCGAACGCCACCCCGAAACGCTGCTCGATCTTCCACTCCGTCCAGGCCTGGCGCTTCAGCTCGACGTCGTTGGCGAGCGTGGCGCGGAGGAAGGTGCACTCCTTGGGGCAGGAGTAGCCGCAGTAGCTGAGCTTCTTGGGCTCGGGCCTCTTGGCCGGCTCCTCGTCCGCCGCGAGGGACGCGAGGGCCGGGAGCTGCGCTCCCAGGCAGATGCCGCACAGGGTGACGCAGGTGCGGGTCCCGCTCTCGAGGAAGGCGCGCCGGTCGATCGTGCGGTCGCTCATGAGAGTCACGTCCTTTTCCGCTGGCTGGTCGAACTTGCTGCCCGATCAGCGAGTTAGCTTGTGTGGTGCCTATTCGATTTCTTCGCCCGCGGTGGCGAGCCTCTCCAGCATCGTCTTCCCGTTCTGGTTGTCCGGGTTCATGGCGATGGACTTCTGGTAGAGCTCGACCGCGCGGTCGCGGTCGCCCCTGATCATGTGCGCCTCGGCCAGGCTGTCCCAGACGTTCCACGAAGCGGGGTAGAGCTCGGCGTTGAGCTCGAGCACGGCCAACGCCTGGTCGAGCTTCTGCTGGTTGAGGTACTGGTAGCCGAGGGCGTTGAGCTCGTGCTCGAGGAAGTAGAGGTTGCCCGCGCCGCTGGCGTGGGCGGCCCTGATCTCGGCCATCGCCTGCTCGGTGCCGCGCGCATCGATGGCGCGCGCCAGAGCCGCGGCGGCTGACTCGGCGCCGGTGATCTCGCGCCAGATCTCGAAGATGCTGACTGCATGGTTCTCGGCCGAGAACCCCGGGCTGTCCACCAGCCCGGGGAAGTTGGCCTGGAGCCCGAACCGGGCGTACAGGTCGTCCAGGCGCGTGCCGTTCTCGACCGCCGCGCCGATGCCCTCCCACAGCGTCTTGACGTAGCCATGACGGCGTTCGAACCCCTCGAGGCTGATGTCACCGTTCCAGTGGCCAGGGATGAGGTCCTTGATCTCTCCCTTGCGCGCGAGCAGGCTGGCCCAGCTCTCCAGGAGCAGGGGGAAGTCGTGCGCCACGCCGGGACGGACGCGGAACCCGGCCAGGCAGCCGGGCTGGTCGGTGTACCAGATGTCGGCCATGACGTCGCCGGTGAAGAGCAGTCCCTCCTCCGGCACGAAGACGAAGATGTCGCTCGCCGAGTGGATCCCGCCCGAGTACGAGAGCTCGAGGCTCATGTCGCCCATGTCCAGCGTCAGTCGATCGGAGAAGGTGATGTCTGGCGTGGGCGGCTGAGCACCAGGCTCCAGGCCGGCCAGGCGGGCCCGGGCCGCGAGCAGGTTCTCGGTGCGGACCGCCTTCTCCTCGTCCGAGCCAGCGGTGGCGATCTCCCCTTCCATCTCCTGGATGTGGCGTTGAGTCCACTCGATGACCCCTGGAAGGTCGTCGAGCTGGCTCGTCATGCCCTGGAGCGCACGCTCGTGGGCGACGACCTGGCAGTCGGCCCACACCTTCGCCCCGCGCCAGTGGTCGCCGTGCTCGTGGGTCAGGATGAGGTAGGTGAAGTCGTCCGTTCCTAGCTCCCTGGCAATGATCTCTCGGAAACGGGCGTCGGCCTTCGGCATGTCGGTGGTGTCGATGACGACGACCCCGTCACGGGTGGCCAGCGCCGCCACCGCAGTCGTCGTCGCGTGGTCGCCGAGCCACAGCCTGAGCCCGCGTTCGCCGAGCTTCTGGGTGTGGAGCGTCAGCCCCTCGATCGTCTCCGCCGCCAGCTGTCCGGCGACCAGGAGCGTCAGCACCGCGATCGCCAGGGATGCCTTGTTCATCATGGTGTCCTCCTCCGTTTTCGACCCACGCTTCGCGCTGGCGCCGTCCGGCGACGATGCCTGTGCGCAGGGGAGTGCCGCCGAGCGCTCAGATCGGTTTCCTTTCGCCCTGAGCTTGCCCGTTCAATGGGTACGAATCTCGTGGCGGGATGTTGCAGGGCGCCTCTTCCACCGAGACTCGACGCCGTGATCGCCAGGGAGCCGAGTTGCACCTCCCGCGGGCAGCGGGCTGCTCCGTACCCTCCGCTCCGGCGAGTCGCGCGCCTGGTGGCCTGGGTGTGGGACGATCAGACGGTGGGGCGACAGTCGCCCGAGGCAGTGGTAGCCTGGAAACGGGAATCTCGTCGCGGGGGAGGAGATGAGGGACTACTGGGGCAGGGCGATGCTGATCCTGGGTCACGTCATCGACCAGGACACGGCCCAGGCTCTCAAGAGCTCGATGCCCAAAGACCCCGGCAAGCAGGGCCGGGACGGGCGGCTGACCGTGCGCGACACCTATCGCAGCCGGCACTTCGTTCGTGCCGTGGTCGGCGTCATCCTGGCCGAGGACATGGAGTACGGCGAGATCACTCCGCTCACGCCCGAGTGGATCCAGGCCGAGGCCGAGCGCGCCGCGCCGGAGCTGGCCGGTTTCCTGGCTGCACAATCGTTGGTCGTGCCGGGCCCCCCGCGGCTCCTGCTGTGGGCCGAGTCGGACGATTAGCCCGGGTCCTCTATCCCTTTGAGCCAGGCTGAACGCCTGCGCGATTTCGATCAGGCCATGGTCGTCGAACCGCCCAGGTGCAAAGAGCGCAGAGTGTTACTCAGAACATCTTGTGCGCTGTCTTTGCAGCTCAATCTGAGCTCCCCCACACCGAGCCCAACCTGATTAAGGGGCACGCCCAGGATAAGGATGGCAGGAGGGCCTCGAGACAGTGGCCGGAGCGGTCAGCCACCCGTGGCGGAGGTAGCGCGGGAATCGCGGTCACAGATCCTGACAGTCGATGCGCCAGGCGTCGAGCTCGATATTCTTCTTCAGCCACGAGTAGCCGAGCGCGTTGAAGTAGGGGCAGAAGACGTTCTCGTCTCCGCTGTACTCGACCCCGAAAACGGCCTTGTCAGCGTCGATGAAGGGCTGCAGGGTGTCGCACTCGGCGAACTCGTAGCACTGCTCGTTGAGCGCCCAGTCGAAGTCGCCGACCAGGTCCGGGATTTGGTCGAGGTCGTTCTTCAGTCCCACCGACAGGCCTCGGGTATGGGCCTCGGTGGCCAGGAAGCGGTTGAACACGAGCTGGTCGTTCGCGGTCAGCGGGAAGCCGCTCGCGTTGGCGTAGGCGTCGACGTTGTCAGGCTCGAGCCCGATGCAGCCCTTGCTGAGGGCGAGGTCCATGCGCGCCTCGAGGATCGGGCCCAGGACATCGAGCCGGCGGATGTCGACCCAGCGTTCGTCCGGCCAGCCGTCGAGTGGGTTGCCGAGGACCTCGGGCGGGTAGCTGTCGGCGTCCGGTCGCCACTCTTCCCATGACCCGGCGCTGAAGTAGCAGATCACGACCCGGCCGGCGTCGAGGAGCTCGGTAATGGTCGCCTGCGGTGAGTCGAACAGGTCGATGTCGTACATGGCCACGTCGAAGGAGGTGTTGATTGTGCCGCTGAGCTGCCACTGCCAGGTGGTGAGAGGTGCCGGCTGCCAGATCCAGCCGACATGGCCGCTCCAGGCGGAGAGGTCGCCGGACTCGAAGCCGTCGGAGAAGATCTCACCCTGGGCGTGCGCAGCCGAAGCCACCGCCAGGACGACGAGAGCCGCGACAAGACGGCGGGTGTGGCGCATCGGGCCTCCAACCAAGTATGCCTCAAGCTGTCCGCCGCGTCGTCGCCGGAGCCTGTACTTGTGGTACCAGTTGGTCATGACGGGACTTCGTCACCACGAAGGATGAGAATAGGTACCGTGGGTGCGAGGCCCATCTTCGAGGCGGGCACTATTGGTCACCATCGTTCATCAAAGCGACCTGGGGGGGAAGAGCGGCCGCGGTCCGCCCACTGGTCACGCGAGCCGTCATCGGGGTGATGCGCCGCCGCTGGGCCGAGGTTGCTCGCGGGCTCGGGCCCGCCGCGCTATCGTGCGTCGCGGAAGGAGGGCCGTGGTCATGGCTCGTTGCGTGGGCGGGATCTGCTGTGTCCTCGGGCTCCTGATCACCCTGAAAGTCGAGGGCGGGATTCGCACCGAGCTGGCCAGGGTCGAGGTCGTGGACCTCCTCGGGACCGAGCTCGGCGCCGAGTCGGATCGGGCGCGCGCGGCCCAGGCCGCGGGGCGCTGGGATGATGCCGGCGCATCCTGGCTGGCGGTGCTCGAGCACCGGGCCGGACATCGGGAGGCCCTCTACAACCTGGCCTGCTGCTGTGCCCAGCTCGGCCTGGTCGGCAAGTCCGCGGAGCTCCTGGCCGCGTCCTGGGCCGCCGGCTACCGCGACCTGGAGCACCTGCGCCAGGACCCCGACCTGGAGCCGATTCGAGCCACTCGCGAGTACCGCGAGCTGCTCCAGGTGCTGGCGGATGACGAGCAGCGTCGGGCCCGCGCCGGCGGCGAGGAGCTGGTCGTGCCGGTGACAGTGGCCGGATCGGTGCGCGTCGTCGCACCCGCCGTCGTCGAGCCGGGACGCGCCTACCCGCTGGTGGTGGTCCTGCACGGGGCCGGCGGCGACAACCTCGAGATCGGTGGGATCTTCCGCGCGACCGGCATCGCCCAGGACTTCATCGTCTGCGCCCCGCGCGGGCCGTACACCGGCAACGACCAGGTCGACCCAGGCCACGTCTGGCTGCCCGAGGACGTAGCTGGGGCTGGGGCCGGGGAGCTCGGCTGGCAGCTGAGCGAGGAGCTTGTGCTCGGGGCTGTCGAGGCCGTGGCCGCCAAGTACCCGGTCGACCTGAGGCGAGTCTTGATCCTGGGCTTCTCCCAGGGGGCGCAGCTGGCCTACTCTCTGGGACTCCACCAACCCGAGAGGTTTTGGGGCGTGGCCGGGATCGGCGGCGTCATCGATCCCGAGCGTCACGACGTCGCAGAGCTGGCGCGGGCCGCCCGCTCGACCAGGTTCCTGCTGGCGCACTCGCCCGAGGATCGGGTCGTGCCCTTTGCCCGCTGCGAAGAGGCGGCGCGCTTCCTCGCCGCCCATGCCGTGCCGCACGAGGTCGTGCGCTACCCGGGCGGTCATGTCATCCCCGCCAGCGTGCTCGAGCGGCTGGCCAAGTGGGTGGGGGAGAGCGCTGCGGCCGAGCAGACGCCCGGCGCGGACCCGCAAGTGCAGCAAACCGCACCCGACCAGGAACGTACCTCACAGGGTGATCGCGCGGAGGCAGGGTCATGAACCGTTTCCCGGCAGTTGCCGTCGTTGTCCCGTTGCTTCTCTTGGCGGGCTGCACCACCGCCTACCGGCCCGACCAGGGCAGGGGCGGCTACTCGGAGACTGCCCTCTCCGAGGACAGCTACCGCGTCCAGTTCCGCGGCAACCGGCAGACCTCCGGGGACAGGGCCCATGAGCTCCTGCTCCGCCGCTGCGGCGAGCTGGCGACCGCCGGCGGCTGGGACGGCTTCGTGGTCCTCGAGTCGACGACCGGCAAGACGCTCCAGGAGGTCACGGTTTCCGAGCGCTATCAGGAGATCACCGGAACCAGGATCTTACCCACCAACAAGTGCCGCACCGGCGAGCTCGCCGAGGACGGGGTGACCCTGGAGGGCTACACCGCCACGGACAAGGTGCCGCTGGCCACCGCCCTGATCCGCCTGTACCGCGGCGAACCTCCGGCCGGCGGGGGCGAGGTGCACGTTGCGGGACCGCTCCCGGGCCTGCCCCCGCCCACCTGACCGGCCCTGCTCCGATCGTCAGCGTCCCCGGGTTCGTCGCGCCAGCCCGACCAGTGCCCTCAGCTCCTGGCCGTCGAGGCGCCGGTCGCGGGCCGCCCAGCCAGCGTAAAGGCGGAGCAGGCGTGCCCGGCGCTCGGGTGCTCGCGCGAGGGCGTCGAAGACGTCGTCAGCGACACCGTCGAGCACCCACGCCCGGCGCAGCCAGTCCGCGTCGAGCCCGGTCGCGGCCTCGAGCAGCGCGGGCAGCTCCCGTTCCACGGCGTCGCCCGGCCCCAGCCTGAGGCTGTCGCTGAAGAGAACCACCTCGTCCTCCTGGGGGGAGCCGACCGGGCCCCGGAGGCGGGCCGTGGCGCGGAGTGCGTACACCGCGTGGGGGGGTCTCCGCAGCGTCGGCCAGCGCACGACGAGGCAGCTCTCCGTCGGCTCAGTGCCGCACCCTGCCAGGGGTCTGACCACGATGGCTTCGGGCGGCCCGGCAGCGCCGTCGTGGACCTCGGCCGCGCCGCCCGTGGCGAGGTTGCGGCCGTCGAAGTCCCACTGCCAGGCGCTGCCGTCGGCCATGGCCCCGAAGCGAGCGGCCATCTCCGGGGCCGCGTCTGCCACGCCCCGGAGGAGCTCGTCGATGAGCCGGTCTGGAAGATCCTCGGGCATGGCCTCGCCGTCGCGCACGGCGGCCGGCATCCAACGCACGTTGACCGTGGTTTCGGCTGCGCGCTCGACCATGAGCTCGGTGGCGGCCGCGCGGCCCAGCTCCACGCCGGCGTAGCGCAGAAGCTGCTCGATCCGCTGCGCCGAGTCGGGGCCGCCGATTGTCGCTTCGCTCACCTCGCTGTCCTTCATCAGAGGCACGAAGGCGATAGGCAGCGAGACGAATCCGAGGTCGGGCAGGGGCGCCACTCCGCTTCGACCGCCCCCGCGGAGCTCGAGCGTCATGCCGGTCGTGAGGTCCGCGTTCTTGATGACCAGGCGGTGCGGCAGGTCGGCCGCGGCCGGTCGCAGCTCGTGCGCGAGCGGCGGAGGCCCGGCCATGGCTGTGATCTCGAGCGGTGAGGAGGGATCGCGCGCCCAGGCGGCGAGCTCCTCTGGCGACGTTGCCCAGGGCAGCGGGAGGCCCAGGGCGAGGTCGCCGCGGAGCAGTGGCAGCTCGCCCGTGAGGTCGAAACGGAGGGAGCCCGGCTCGAGGAATGGCTGCACGACGGCTCGGCGGGAGCAGGTGTCGGGGTCTGGCTCGGGCGCCTGGCCCAGGGTCAGATCGAGGGCGAGAAAACCGGCCGAGCAGGGCCGACTGCGCGCGCTCTCCTCGAGCTCGGAGCGGATGGCCAGCCAGCCGAGAACCGTGCCGGCGTCGGTGCACAGTTCCTCGAAAGCCACGGAGACAATGTCGAGCACGCCGCTCTCGCCGACCACGGACAGCAAAGTGCGGTCGCCGTCCACCAGCTCGGGCCACAGCGTGCTGCTCGTGGCCGCTACGCCGCACGAGGGGACCGGCGTGGCCACCGTCAAGATCGCGGCGTTGGCAGCTCCCAGCGGTGTCTCGAAGGCGACGCGGAGCTCCACCGAGCGCCCCTCGCGGGACCACGGAGTGCCGGGGCCGGTCCCAGGCTTGCGGTCGAAATCGTCGTCGGTGTCGTACCGCTGCGAGGCATCGCGCACGAGCAGGAGCAGCTGGCGCCAGCCGTTGGGCGCCGTCTCCCGCCACCACAGCAGGTGGGCGGGGTGAACCTCGGGGCGGAGGCCGTGCGCCCACTCGAAAACCCACGGCCCGTAGCTGCACACCGCTTTCCCGACTCGGCTGCTGGTCCGCTCCGAGCTGCAGAACCACCGGTTGTCGGCAAAGCCAGGATCGGGCGTGACCTCGATCTCCACGCAGTGGCAGTCGCGGTCCGCACCGCCGACCGGTTGCCTGCAGTCGACAAGGCTACTCCGCCTGGAGACGGTCTCAGCCAGGTCGTCGAGGACGTGGGCAAAGGTGCCGGTCGGCTCGACCAGGATGTTCCAGTCCCTCTCGCGCGGGTCAAACACGGGCACGGGACCGGTGGTCTTGAAATGGTCGAGCCGGCCACAGAGGGTATGGCGGACGACGTCGGCCGGGAACCAGTTATCGCCCATCAGCGTGTTGTACTTGACCGCGCGTGCGGCGCCGATGACGTGGTCCTCCAGCTCCGAGACCCACGCCCCCTGCATCGAGGTCGTGACCAAACGGTGCCGCTCGCGCTGGGCTGCGGAGCAGGCCGGGAGAGCTGTGATGTCGATTCGCTCCTGCGCCGAGCCGACCGCCGGAGCGCTGCACACGATGAGCACGGCGGTCGCGAGCACCCGAGCTGTTCTCACGCCCTGATCCTACGCCACCCGTCGCGGCCTGCGCCCGGACGCCGTTCTCCAATCCGACAAACGCCTCGAGAGCGTGCGTTTCAAATAGGTGCCTGCTTCGAAAACGGCGGCACCGACCTTCATCCTTCTTGGTGGCGAGGTTCCGTCATGACCGATCCCGATCCCCGTCCCGATCCGGTTCCCGATCCGGCCGGCTCGAGCGAAGCCTCCGCTCGGCAACGGCAACGGTGACGGGCTCGGGCTCGGGAAAGGGGATCGGTCAGGGTGGGCGCTTCGCCGACTGCATGCTTCGAATGCGGCGGCCCGGTTTCCCACCCTTCCTGGTGACGAAGTCCTGTCATGAACAACTGGCACCACAGTATCATGTTTCTCGACCTTGCCATCAGCCGGACCGAGAGGAATGGGACCTGGCCACGGGCCGACCGGAGCCGCTAGGATGACCGTCGATGGAAGGCGCCTGGTGGGAGCCGGCTGAGCGAGCGTTGCTCGTCGCGGTGGACCTGGCCCTGGCCGAGGCCGCTCGCCGGGGCGGTTCGAACCTCGCCTGTCGACCGGGGTGCATGGAGTGCTGCGTCGGGCCGTTTGCCGTCAACCGACTCGACGCCTGGCGCCTGCGCCGCGGGCTCGAGCTGCTCGGCCGCGAGGAGCCGCAGCGCGCGGCTGCGCTGGTCGGCCGCGCCCGGTCCGTCTGGAGCGAGCTTCGAGCCGACTTCCCGGGGGATGCCGGCAGCGGTCGGCTGGGCGACGACGAGGAAGCCGAGCAAGCCTTTCTCGAACGGCATGCCAGGCTGCCTTGCCCGGCTCTCGATCCGGCCACCGAGCTGTGCGACCTCTATTCACACCGGCCGCTGGCCTGCCGCATCTTCGGCCCGCCAGCCCGCATGGCCGGCCGGGAGCTGCCGCCCTGCCGCCTGTGCTTCCGGGACGTCCCCGGGGACGAGGTCGAGCGGTGCCGGGTGGAGCCGGACCCTGCCGGTCTCGAGAAGTCTCTCCTCGACCGACTCGAGGCCGAACGCGGGCCGGGTTGGGAGACCGTGATCGCGTTCGTGCTGGCCTGAGGTCGGGGACAGGAGCGGGCCGGGCGGAACAGGACGGCGGCGACGCCGGCGACGTGTCGGGGAGCCCTACGGCCAGGCCGCCTCGAAGATCGCCTCGGCATGGGCCTGGGCGGTGTCGATCAGGGGCACCGGCAGGTCCGCGTCGAGGTGGAGGAGGGGGAGCTCGGTGCAGCCGAGGATGATCGCATCGGCTCCGCGCTCGATGTGCCGGCGGCAGATTTCGAGGTACCTGGCCCTGGTCTCGTCCTTGACCAGGCCGACAGACAGCTCCTCGAAGATCGAGCGGTCGACGTGCTGCCGCTCGTCCTCCTCCGGGACCACGACCGCGATGCTGCCGGCCGCCAATCGCTTCGGGTACATGTCCGAGACCATCGTCCTGTCGGTGCCGAGCAGCAGGGCCTTGCGGCACCCGACCTTGCGGGCTCGCTCGAAGGTGGAGTCGAGGATGCTGACCAGGGGCAGCGAGGTGCGGGGCGCGATCTGGTCGAAGTACAGGTGGGGAGTGTTGGCGGTCAGCGCCCCGATCTCGGCCCCGGCGCGGCGCAGGCTCTCCAGCACGTCGACCAGCAGGTCGACGGCTCTGTCCGACCTGCCTGCGCTCAGGTAGCTGGCAACCTCGGACAGGTTGATGCTGTAGATGAGAATCACCGGGTTGTTCAACGCGCCGTTCAGACGCTCGCGCCCCAGGCCGATCAGGATGTCGTAGTAACCCCTGGTGGCCTCGGGCGTCATGCCCCCGACCAGACCGATCTTCTTCATGCTTCACCCCCCGTTCTCGTGTAGCATCGCACGCGGAAGGTCGTGTCGGACAGTGGACATACGAGAGAAGCCGAACCCGGTTCTGTCGAGATGGAGAGCCATGAGCGGCTCCGCCCTCGGCCGCTGGATCTTCAGCCGCGGGCTTGGCTTCCTCGTGCCCTACTCGGGGAGCATCGGCCCCCTCATCCGGCAGCTCGAGCCCGGGCGGGCGGTCATTGCCATGCGCGACCGGCGCAAGGTCCGCAACCATCTGCGCTCGATCCACGCCGCGGCCATGCTCAACCTGACCGAGCTCACCGGCGGCCTGGCGGTGACCGTGACCATGCCCGCCGACGCCCGCATGATCATCACCCGGGTCACCCTGGACTTCCTCAAGAAGGGGCGGGGCACGCTGATCTCGGAGGGAACTTGCCCGATGCTCTCAAGCAACGAGCGCGCCGAGGTCGATGTCCAGGTGGCGATCCGCGACGCCGCGGGTGACGTGGTCGCCGAGGGCACGGTCCACGTCCTCGTCGGCCCGATCCCGAGCTGACCAGCGCTGAGCCCCCGGGGCGAAACAGGATACTGTGGTGCCAGGCACCGTTTGGGGGGTCACTGCCAGTCGCCATAGAGCTGGAAGGCGGCCCAATGAAAGGGATGGGAGAGGTCGCGGGTCACGGTGGTTCCACGGTAGGAGACCTCGACCGGGGCACGGATCAGCTCGAGCTGGGCCGCGCGCAGGGCCTGGTCCTTGGTCGAGCCGGTCTTGAGATGGCCATAGAACCTGGCCAGGAGCTCGGCCGTGGACAGGTCGGCCACGTTCCACAGAGAGGCCAGGACCGTGCGTGCGCCGGCGTACTGGAAGGCCCGGGTCAGGCCCATCAGGCCCTCGCCGGCGACCTCCTTGCCGAGGCCGCTGGAGCACGCGGACAGGGTGACCAGGTCGGCGTCGAGGCGCACCTGCTCGAAGATCTCCCACGCCTGGAGGATGCCGTTGTCGGCGGTGGCGCGGGAACCGGTGCCGATGGACAGGGCGAGCCCGGAGTCGAGGGGCACCCTCTCGTCGAGCAAGCCGTGGCAGGCAAAGTGCACGATTCGGGCACGGCCGGCCGCGCTCTTGGCCGCGGTCTCGGTGGCGTCGGCGCCGAGGAAGACGCGCGCCTGATCGCCGTACAGGGCCGCGATGGCATCGACCTCGGCGCGGGTCGCGGGGAGCGGCACCAGGTCGATTCCGCGAGCGGCCAGGACGCGGACCATGGAGACTTCGGAGCCCGGCTGGTCGCTGGCTGCGTAGAGCGGGTCCCCGAAGGCCACGGCCAGCCACCGGAGCGGATCGCGAGCCCGGCCGGAGCGCTGGCGCACGAGCTGGCGGTAGACGGTCGCCGACGCGACCACGTGGCTCGCCCGCTGTTCGACCAGGTAGCGGGCGGACGAGCCCTGGTTCTCGAACCCGCCCAAGACCGCCCACGGCAGCATGTGCAGCGGACCGTCGGGGACGATGAGCAGGCGCTGCGCGCGATCGATGGCAGCCCGCGCCGGTCCCAGCAGGCGCTCTCCGAGCCGGCTCGCCCGTTCGTCAAGCAGCGCGCTGCCCTCGTTGCTTTCCCACTCCGGCGAGTGCAGGGCGCGCAGCGTGCGGATTTCGCCCCGCAGGTCGTCAGCGGTTATCGGCAGGAGCTCGACCTCGAGACCCGTCTCGGGCGCGATCACGAAGACGACGCTCGACGCCTCGCCAACGGCGTACGCGAGCAGCGCGGTACCGGGGTCGAGCACCTCGAGGGTGGCGGCGAGGTCGAGGGGCTCGGGGTACTGCAGGTCAGCCAGACGCGGGCTCAGGCTGCGGACGCGGCGACGGATGGTGTCGAGTCGACGGCGCAGCTCGCGGAGCCCTGCCGCTGCAGCCTCGACCTGGTCAGGTGACTCGATCGGGGACAGGGCGCCGAGCTGCGCCTGGGCGCGGTCGTAGGCGGTTGCAGCAGCCTGGCGCTCGCGCTCGAGCTCGGGCGGAATGTCGAGGTCGAAGAGCACCTCGCGCTCGGCCATCATGGCGAGCAGGGCCTGGGCGCGCGACCGTTCCATGACGGCAAAGGCGTCGTGCGGGCGCTCGAGCTCGAGCAGCAGCTCGAGGCCCTCGTTGTACATGGGCAGCCACTGGGCGCGGAAGGAGCCGAGCTGCTCCGAGGTGGCGCCGAGGCGCGCCTGCTGGGCCTCGAGCGAGCCCATGGCGCGGAATAGCAGGTCGAGCGCCTCCTGAGACCGCCCGCCCTCACGGAGCACCCCGGCCAGGCGATGGAGCGACTCGGCCTCGAACGCGCTGTCCGGCGCAAGCCGTTGGTGGATGGCGAGCGACTGCCGGAGCAGCGCCTCTGCACGCGCCGGCTCGCCCAGGTCGCTCGCGTCGCGCGCCAGGGCGCCGAGGCTCGACGCCGAGTAGAGACTGGCCGGCGCCAGCTGCTCGTGGAGCGTGTGGGCGCGCTGGTGGAGCTCGCGGGCTGCCTCGACATCGCCCCGGCTCCGAGCCACGTCGCCGAGATTGACCAGGACATTCGCCATGGTCAGGCTCTCCGGCGCCACCTCCTCGAGCAGGAGGCGCGCCCGCTCCAGCCACTCGACGGCCCGCTCGAAGTCCCCCTGCAGGATGACGACGCCGCCCAGGTTGGCGAGCGCGATCGCCACCTGCATGTGCTTGGGAGCCTTGCGCTCGAGGATCTCGACGACCCGTTTGAAGAAGTCCTCGGCTGCCACATGGTCGCCGCGGCTGGTGGCCACCACGCCGAGGTTGTTGAGGGTGGCGGCCACTGCCAGCCCGCCCGGTTCCAGACCCTCGAGCAGGGACAGGGCTCGCCGGTAGCAGCTCTCTGCCGCCACGTAGTTGCCGCGCTCTCCGTTGACGATGCCGAGGTTGTTGAGGGAGTAGGCGGCGGGTAGGCCGGGAGGGATCCGCCTGCGTTGCACCGCGAACGCGCACTCGTAGTGGCGGTCGGCAGCGATCAGGTCGCCGCGAAGCCACCACGCCCGGCCGCCCGAGCGGACGGGCTCGATCGCAGCCAGGGTCTCCGGGGCCAGGCCACGTCCCAGGCGGTAGGCGTCGAGGAGGCTGCGCATGGCATCGCGGTCGCCCCCGGCCTCGTACAGCCGCTCGCCGTGCCGAGTCTTGAGGTGAGCGGCGAGTCGCGGCTCGCCCGCCGCTGTCGCGGCCGTGATCGCACGGGTGGTGATCTGCTCGAGGTCGACCTGAGCGACCGCGGCTGCCAGAGCCGATCCTTGCCGGTCTTCGAACCACGTGGCGAGCGCTGCGTCGCCCCGTCGCCGCGAGGCCCGGGCGAGCTCGGCGAGTGCGCCGATTCCACTCCCGGCAGCCGTTCCCGGATCCGGGCGCAGGGCGGTGCCCAGAATCTGTGCCGCGCGTCCGCTGAGACAGGGACCAGCGGTGAGGTTCCAGCGCGCGGCCGGCAGCACTGCGGACAGCTCCTCACCGGCGCGCCGGCCGGTCACGGTCACTGAAGCGACGAAGCTCCGCTCCAGCTCGACCTCGGCCAGGTCGAAGGGCGTGTCGAGCAGCCCGGCTGCAGGCCCAGCCTGATAGGGCGGGGCGGCCTCCTGCGACCAGGCGCCGAGCACGTCACCGGGCTGCAGCCCGGCACGGGCGGCGGCGCCACCCGGGGAGACCGCGAGCACGACCGCCCCCCGCCCGCAGTCGCTCTCGGCCGCGGCCGCGCCGGTTGTCCAGGCACTGGCGAGCAGGACCGCGACGGCTGCTCGGCCGACAGTGTGGGTCATCGCCTCAGTGTAGCCTGCTCCACCAGCCTGCCGAGGGTGCGCAGGGCGCCCTCGACCACGTCCGACCAGGGCAGGGCGCAGTTGAGGCGGAGGAAGTTGCGGTAGCCGCCCGAGGCCGAGAAGAGCGGGCCCGGGGCGATGCTGATGCCGTGCTTGAGGGCGCGCTCGTAGATGGCCAGGGAGTCGACGCGCGCGGGCATCTCCACCCACAGGACGTGGCCGCCCCGAGGCCGGGTGAGGCGGGTACCGGCTGGGAACGACTCGGCGACCGCCGCGCTGACCCTGGTCACCAGTCCGTGGTAGGTGCTGCGCAGCCGGCGTAGATGGCGGTCGAAGGAGCCGCCGGCCAGGTAGGCAGCGACCGCCATCTGGGTCGGCGTGGGGGTGGCGATCGAGGTGATGTACTTGCGGCGCTGCACCGCCTCCATGAAGCGCCCCGGGGCGACCCACCCGATGCGGTAGCCAGGGGCCAGCGTCTTGGTAAAGGAGGAGCACAGCAGCACCATGCCGTTGCGGTCAAAGGCCTTGACCGCCCGCGGCCGGGCGCGGTCGAAGTAGAGCTCGCCGTAGACGTCGTCCTCGAGCAAGGGCACTCCGGCAGCCGACAGCAGCTCGACCAGCCGTCGCCGGTTGGCCTCGGGCATGCAGTGGCCGAGGGGGTTGCCGAAGGTGGGGATGAGCACGCAGGCCGCCACCCGCTCGCGCTCCAGGGTCTCGGCCAGGCAGTCGAGGCAGATGCCGTCTTCGTTGCAGGTCGAGACCTCGATCGCCTTCAGCCCGAGGGCTTCGAGCACCTGCAGCAGGCCGACGTAGGTGGGCGTCTCGACGATGACGGTGTCGCCCGGCTTGGTGATGGCGCTGAGGCTGAGGAAGATCGCCTGGTGGGCGCCGTTGGTGGTGACGATGTCGTCCGGCCCGAGGGCGCAGCCCGCCTCCAGGGCGCGACGCGCGATCTGCTGGCGCAGGGCGGCGAAGCCCTGGACCGAGTCGTAGGACTGGCTGGTCTCGGGATGGGCGCGCACCTCGCGCGCCAGGATGCGATTGAGCGCCTCGGTGGGCAGGAAGCTGGCGTGGGGCACGGCCGTGCCGAAGGACACGAAGGCCTTGTCGCCGGCTTGACGGAGCAGGCGCAGGACCAGGTCGCCGATCTCGAGCGGCACCGCGTCGGGCGCGCCCGCGGTCTTGGCAGGCCGTGGCGGCAGGGCGCGCGGCGCCCGAACGTAGAAGCCGGACTGGGGCCGGGCCTCGATCAGGCCGCGCTCCTCGAGCACCCGGTAGGCCTCCATGGCCGTGGTCAGGCTGACCGACATCTGCCGGCTCAGCCGGCGCAGAGAGGGCACGCGCTTGCCCGGCGCGAAGGAGCCGCCGCGGATCATGTCCGCGATGCGGTCCGCGACCTGCTGGTAGCGGGGTGAGGTCAGGGCAGGGCTGGCGGGCTCCATCGTGGCCTCCGATACAGTTTGAAACAGACCAAACTGTACTGCAAATAATTTAACTTCGCTGTATCTGTTCTGCAAGCCCTCGCCACCCCACATTGATGCAACGCGAGGAGGACGGCACCGTGCGAGCCCCATCCAGACCGCTCACAGTCCTGGCCGCTTTCGCCGTGATCTACCTGGTCTGGGGATCGACCTACCTGGCGATTCTCATCGGGCTCGAGTCGATGCCGCCGTTCCTGCTCGCGGCCGCGCGCTTCCTGGTGGCCGGAGGCGCGCTCTACGCCTGGCTGCGCCTGCGCGGCGTGCCCCGGCCCAGCGACTCGCAGTGGTGGGCGGCCGTCGTCACCGGCACGCTGATGCTGGTCGGCGGAGTGGGCGGCATCACCTGGGCCGAGCAGCGGCTGCCGTCGGGGATCGCCGCCCTGCTCATCGCCACGGTGCCGCTATGGATGACGATCCTCGACGTGGCCGTGCTGTGCCGCTCGCAGGCGACTTGGCGGGTGGTGACCGGCGTGGGCCTGGGCGCCGTCGGCGTCGTGGTCCTGATCGGGCCTGACGGCTCCGCCCTGGGCGGGGTCGATCTGATCGGAGCCCTGGTCGTGGTGGTCTCTGCCCTGAGCTGGTCGATCGGCTCGCTGGTGTCGCGCGGCGGCGGTCTGCCGGACTCGCCGACGATGACGGTGGCGGTACAGATGGTCAGCGGTGGGGTGGTGCTGCTGCTGCTGTCCGGCGCCACCGGCGAGTGGCGGAACGGATTCTCCCTCGCCGAAGTCACGGCGCGCTCGGCGATGGCGATGCTCTACCTGGCTGTGCTCGGCTCGATCGTCGCCCTCAGCGCCTACGTCTGGCTGCTGCGCCAGGTCTCGGCCCCGGCCGTGGCCACCTACGCCTTCGTCAACCCGGTGGTGGCGGTGTTCCTGGGCTGGGCGGTGGCCTCCGAGGTGGTCAGCCGGTCGATCGTGCTGGCCACGGTGCTGATCCTCGGCGCCGTGGGCCTGATCCAGTCGGAGACCTGGCTGCGCCGGCGGACCTCGCCCAAGGGTCAGCCTGCCCCGGTCGCGGCGCCGTCGCCCGCGGCCTCCAGGGCCGTGGCGCCGGTGCTCGCGGCGTCGGCGGTCGCGGCCTCGCGCGAGGCGGCGATGGGCTGCGGGGAGTGCCAGGGCTGAGCCGCGTTCTCCATCGCCCGCGTCGAGCGCCAGGTCGGCTGCGCCGCAGGGGCGGCATCCGCGGGGCCTTCCCCGGCACGGGTGACCGGAGCGTATACTCCCGGGACGCGAGCCAACGCAACGCCATCGCCGGCGCGGCCGAGCGGGTGATCTGGAGGCTGCGGGTTGAGCGAGAGGTCGACAACGGGGCCCGAGGCTTTGGGCGCACCGCCCGCGAGCGCCGACCGGCGTCGGTCACGGGCCGGGAGGTGGCGGCGCTTCGCGATGAGGGGAGCGTGCCTCCTCCTCGGCGTCGCCGGAATGGAGCTCATCGCCTGGCTCGCGGTCAGCGTCCACCTGGGACAGCTCGCGACCTTCGCGGTCGTGCGCGCAGCCCAAGCCCGAGTGTCGGCGCCGGAAGCGGCCGCCACACTGCTCGACTTCGGAGACGATGAGGTCCTGCCGGACTTCATGACCCGTGACGTCGTGCATCCCTACCTCGGCTTTGTCCTCGATCGTGGTTTCCAGGCCCAGCCGAGGGAACGACGCGGCGGGCCTGACGCAGTAGAGTACGGATTCAGCCTCTCCGAGCCAGGCATCTTCCATGACCCGTTTCAAGACACCCTGGTGGTGGCCGTGACCGGCGGGTCGGTCGCGTTCAACCTCGCCGGCGGGGGGGCCGAATCACTGAGGGAGGCATTCCTCGGTCGCGTCCCACCCGGGATCACCCGCGTCAGGATCGTCAACCTTGCCCTTCCCGGGTACAAGCAGCCGCAACAGCTGATGACGCTCAACTACTTCACCGTTCTCGGCGCGCACTTCGACCTGGTCGTGAACCTCGACGGGGTCAACGAGGTCGCGCTCCCGGTGATGGAAAACATGAGCAAGGGAGTTTCGCCGTTCTTCCCCCGGGGCTGGTACTTTCGAGCCAGAGCCTTCGATTCCCCGGTGCAAGTCCAAACCGGAGAGGTCACCTTTCTCAGGGCCCGCCGTGCGCACGTTGCCCAGGCGTTCGCGGGACGTCCGTTTCGTTACAGCATGACGGCAGGGCTCGCTTGGTTCATCGTTGATGCTCGCTGCGCGCAGGGCATCGCCGCTCGAGAGGAAGCGCTCGTCCAGACAGTCGACAGCACTCGATCTTCGTATGTCGTGAGCGGGCCTGGCTTCAGCTGCCAAGACGAAACCGAGATGTATCAGGTTCTCGCCCGAGTCTGGGCTCGAAGCTCGCTGGCCATGGCCCAGGTCGCGAGCTCGGGTGGTGCGCGGTATGTTCACTTCCTTCAGCCCAATCAGCATGTTCCCGGTTCGAAACCGATGGGCCCGGCAGAGCGGGCCTTAGCTGTTGGCAAGTACTCGCCCTTTGCCCGTCACGTCCGGCTGGGCTACCCCAAGCTGGTGGCCGCGGGGCGAAGGTTGCAGGCCGAAGGGGTTTGCTTCCATGACTTGACCGGCCTTTTCCAGTCGGTGGAGGAGCCGGTCTATATCGATCCGTGCTGCCATCTCAACGAGGTCGGCGAGCGGATGCTCGCCGAGGCCATCGCGGCCTTGGCGACTGAGGACCTTGCCGCCGCAGACTCCTCGATTACTGGATAGTCGCTGACCAGGCCGACGTGTCGCCCGACTCGAAGCCGTCGGCGAAGAGGGCGGCGATGGTGTCCACGGTGTAGCTGTAGGTGCCGCTCGAGGTGGGGTGGACGTTGGCGATGCCGACGATGACCTCGTCGTAGCCCTCGGCGGCGAGGAACTCGAAGTAGCCGTTGTTGGCGGCGTCGAGGACCATCGAGTCGACCAGGGTCGGCAGGGAGGCGTCGAGGGCCATGAAGGAGACCCGGAAGGCGCGCGTGTCGAGCCCGTCGAACTGGAACGTGGGAGCGTCGGCGAAGCCGGTCAGGCGGATGTAGTCGGTGGCCCAGTGCATGACGGAGCCGGTGTTGCTCGCCGGAAAGGTGGAGTGGGTGCGGAAGGCGGTGAACGGCGGCAGGGTCTCGCCGACGTAGCCGTACTGGCCGTCGGGAACGACCGGGTCGTCGAGGAAGTTGGCCACGCCCCAGTCGCGGAACACCCCCTCCATCGTCACCGGGTAGCCGTGGGCGTTGAGCACGGTGAGGTAGCCGGTCATGCCGTTGCCCGGCTCGTGAACCAGGTCGAAGATGGTCGGCTGGCCGCCGAACTGCTCGTAGGCGTAGAGGGTCCACAGGTAGACCTGGATGTAGTCGGCCCAGGCCGCGCCCCACTCGACCAGGCTGTTGTCGGGGTTGGTGTTGAAGTCGGAGATGGTGTCCGGGTTGCCGAACAGCCACATCGCGAGCTCGGCCATCCCCTCGTCGACCCACAGCGCCTCGTTGTCGTCGTGGGCGTAGTGGATCATGTGCTCGAACTCGTGGGCGGCCACGCCGAGCATGTAGTTGCTGGCCGGGGTGCCACTGTCGGTGGCCAGGTAGACGACGTCGGCCTCGTTCGAGGCGAAGGGCTGGGAGCCGTCGGGGAACTGGTCGTAGACCCAGAAGAAGCCGTCGGACGCGATGTTGAAGCGGTAGTAGAGCAGGAAGACCCGGTCCAGGTTGTCGAGCGGGTTGGGCGGGGTTCCGAAGTGCGAGGTGTCGAGGTCCCAGATGCCCTGGGTGGGGAAGCTGCCCACGCTCTGGTCCTCGAAGTAGGTGACGATGCGGTCCACCTCGGTCTGGTCGATGGACACGTTCCACTCGTCGTCGTCGACCACTACGTAGCTGTTGGCGCCCATGCCGCGCACGGTGCAGGGCTTGAGGGTGGCGGTCGGGTAGCCGCCGAGGTCCCAGATGTACCAGTCCCAGGTGTCGCCGACCTGCGGGTTGGGGGGCGGGGTGCGGCCCGGCCCGCCGCTCGCCCGCCACTGGCCGGCAGCCTCGAGGCGAGCCCGGATCTCGGCCGCGGGCTCGGCCGGCCGCGGCACGTAGGGGTAGAAGCAGCGCGTGCCGGAGGCGAGATCGGGCACGCGCAGCAGCGGGGTGCCGCTGGCCACGGTCTCGGAATCAGGATCACCGGCCGTCACGACCACGGGCGCGCAGACCAGGATGACGAGAACGCAGACAACGGCAGCTTTGATCATCAGGACCTCCCCCAGTATCCTACCCGAGGGACAACCCGCGACGCGAGCGCGGCCTTCCCTGGCACCCCTTCGCCGAGTCGCTCGGTGGGTCCTGATTCGAGGTCGCGCTGGGGTCGGGCCGCGAGGGCTTACCTGACGGTGATGGTAGCTCTGAGAGGCGGGCGCGCTACGATGGAAGCGGACCATGCGACGAACCCGACGATCGTCGGCCCGCCGATCCCTCGCCCTCTGCCTCGCGCTGTGGTGGGGGACGGGCGCGCTCACGTTGCGGGCGGAGGCGGCCGCCGAGGTCGATCCTGTCGAGGGCGAGGTCACGCGCCTCGTCCAACGTATCGACGACGACCTTCCGGAGTCGCCCGAGGAGGCGATCCGCGCCGGCGAGCGCGCCCTGGCGTTGCTCGAGGAGACTCCTGACCTGAGCGCCGAGGTGACGGTCCGGCGGGGACTGGCGCGCGCGCTGGGCCTGGTCGGTCGTCTGGACGAGGCGCTGGAGCAGGCCCGGGCCGCAGTCGCGCTGGCGCATCGGCTCGAGGATCGGGAGCTGGAGTCCAGGTGCCAGCAGGCGGTTGGACACCTGTACAAGGACCAGAGCCGCTTCGACCTCGCGCTCGAGGCCCTCCACGCCGCGCTCGAGCTCGCCGACGGCCCGAGCTCCGGCGGCCTGCGCGCCTCCCTGCTGCTCGGCATCGGCAACGTGCACGCGCGAACCGGCGACTGGGAGCGCGCCCTGGAGTACAACGAGCAGGCCCTGGACATTGCCCAGCGCCTCGACGACCAGGGTGAGGTGGCCAGCGCTCTCAACAACATCGGCATTGCCTACCGCAACCTGGAGCGTCTCGACCAGGCGCTCGTCTACTACCACAGGGCCCTCGAGATCAAGCAGCGCCTCGGCGATCCGGCCGACATCGCGCGCACCCTCAACAACATCGGCATCATCCACGCCCAGCGTCATGAGCCGGGACGCGCCCTCGAGTTCTTCCAGCGCGCGCTCGCGCTCAAGAACGAGGTCGGCGATCGGGGCCAGATTGCGAGCTCGCTGAACAACCTCGGGATCGCCTACGGCGAGCTCGGGCAGCCTCGGCTGGGCGAGCAGCACCTGAGCGAGGCGATGCAGATCCGCGAGGAGCTGGGCGACAGCTGGGGTCTCGCCAGCACCCTCAACGACCTCGCCTCGCTCCACCTGGCGGCCGGAGAGCTGGACCGGGCGATCGAGGTGGGCGAGCGGTCCCTCGACGTTGCCACGCGGATCGAAGCCAGGCAAGTGATCGTGGCCAGCCTCTCGACCCTGGCCCGGGCCCACGAGACCAGCGGCAATCTCGCCCGCGCCCTCCACTACCAGAAGCTGAGGGCGGACCTCACCGAGGAGATATTCCACGAGCGCACCAGTCGTGCCCTGGCCGAGCTGCAGGCGCGCTTCGAGCTCGGGGAGAAGGACCGCGAGATCGCCCAGCTCAACCGCGACCGGCAGGTGCAGCAGCTCCAGCTCGAGAACGAGCGCATGCTGCGATGGTCCTCGGTCGTCGGCGCCCTGCTCCTGCTCGCCCTCATCGTCGTCCTCAACCGTGCCTACCGCCTCAAGGCGCGGACCACCGCCGAGCTGGATGCCGCCTATCGCCGCATGGAGGAGCTTGCGAACCGCGACTCGCTGACCGGCGTCCTGAGCCGGCGGGCCATGCTCCTGGCGCTCGAGGATGCGGGCGCGCGTTGCGATCGCTTCGGGCGGCCGTTCACCATCGTCATGGCCGACGTCGACCGCTTCAAGGCGATCAACGACAGCCACGGTCACCACGTCGGCGATGCCGTGCTCGCGGCCATTGCCAACCTCCTCGCCTCGCGCACCCGCTGCGTCGACGCGGTCAGTCGCTGGGGCGGCGACGAGTTCCTGGTGCTCTTGACCGAGACCGACCTCGAAGGTGGCGTGCGGCTGGCGGAGCGCCTGCGCGAGGCGGTGGCTGAGGCACCCCCGGCCATCGACGGCCGCCCGCTGCCCGTGACCTTGAGCTACGGGGTCAGCATGCACGACCGTGCCGGCTCCGTCGAGGCGACGATTCGCCGGGCCGACGAGGCCATGTACGCCGGCAAGGTCCGAGGTGGCGACTGCATTAGGCCAAGCTCCGGGCACGAGCCATCCGGGCTGGGCTCCACCTGAGCCGCCGGGAGAGGCGCGACCCGGCCTCGAGCCGTGGCCCGACCTGTGCTCTCCCGCTCGAGGGGCAGCTCGAGCTCCCTGATGATGTTGCTGCGGTCGCTGCGGTCGAGTGCTACCAGGGCAACTCGTCGGCGGCCTGGAAGCGGACCACGCCCGCCGAGTAGGTGGCGCCGAGGAGGGTGCCCCCGCCGAGGGGAATGACGTCGTTGACCAGGATCGCGCCGGGCGCGCGGTCGATCTGCTGCCAGGCCTCGCCCAGGGTGGTCGTGCGATAGGTGCCGTAGGTCGTGGTCACGTAGAGGGTCCGTGGATCGTCCGGGTCCTGCGCCATGCCGCGCGGCCCCCCCTCGCAGAACGGGGGGAAGGCGCTCGACACCTTGACCCGATACCCACACTCTGCCGGCCAGGTGCCGTCGAGCTCGCAGCAGACCAGGAGCCCCTCGCGCGCCAGCTCCCAGGAGCCGCCTCCGTCGAGCGAGCGAAACGGGCCGACCGCGGTCGCGGCGAAGAGCACCGCCGGGTCGGCCTGGTCGAAGATCATCTCCCCGACGGTGTAGTACTCGAAGCACCATTCAGGGGGGCACCCCTCGGGAGTTTCCAGCCCCTGCGCGGAGAGCTCCCAGGAGTCGCCCCAGTCTCGCGACACGAGGAGCCCGCGGTTGGTCGAGGCAAAGACCGTTCCCGGAGCTCGTGGATCGGGGAAGACGCGGTAGGTGTCTTCGGCGCCCAGCACGGCGAGCTCCTGCCACGAGCTGCCGCCGTCGTCGCTGCGATAGGCCCTGAAGTGATGGTAGGTCGTGCAGAACAGGGTCCCGCTACGGCTCGGGTCGACCGCGAGGGAGTGGATGCGCTCGTCGGCAAACCCGCTCCAGACCTGCTGCCACGTCGCACCGCCGTCCAGGCTCTTGATGATGGCCGACTCGAGCGCCGTCGCGTAGATGACGTCTGGCGCCTGGGGGTCGAGGGCGACGATCTCTCCGGCCTCCTCGGTGCCCGGAAGGAGCTGCCAGGAGCGGGCGGAGTCGCGGCTCAGGAACACGCCGTCGCCCCAGTAGAGCCCGGCCTGCTGGAGACCGGCGTAGACGACGGTGGGGTCGGTTGGGTTGACCGCGACCGACGAGACCATGGAGATGTGGAGCCCGCGCATACCGATGGTCCAGGAGCTCCCGCCGTCACGGGTGCAGAAGACTCCGCGACGCTCGTCGGGGGCGTCGGCGGAGAAGCAGACCATGTCCGAATCGACCGGGCTCACCGCCAGCGCCAGGGTGTAGAACGACTCGCCGACGGGGCCGAACGACTCCCAGGTGAAGCCGCCGTCGGTGGACCTCCACACGCCATCGGGGCGGGTCGCGTAGTAGGTGCCGACGCGGTGGGGATCTCCGATCAGAATCGAGAGGCGGTCCCGCCATTCCACCTCCATCGCCTGCCATGACTGACATCCGTCCTCGCTCCGGTAGAGCCGCCACCAGGTTGGAGCGAATGCCACCTCCGGATCGACGGGGTCGAACGCGACCCGCTCGGTCCCTTCGGGCAGCACTGCGCATGGCTGCCAGGACTGGCCGCCGTCCCGGCTCGCCACGGCTTGGTAGCCGACGGCGGCGAGCATCCGCTCGGGGTGCAGGGGGTGCACGGCGAGATCGCGGACTATCTCGGACGAGATGGTCGACTCGGCCCAGGTCGCGCCGTTGTCGTGGCTCGCCAGCAGCTGCCCTTGGTCGACCAGGTACAGCGCGAATGGCGAGGGGACGCGGCGCATGATCCGGAAGTCGTGGTGCACGGCGATGTCGAGCACCTGCCAGCTGGCACCACCGTCGACGGTTCCGAACACTCCGCCATAGCCCCACGTCTGGGCGAACATGCGGCGCGGCTCCTGGGGATTGAGGGCGATCGACCAGACGGTGCGGCGGCCGATGCCGGAGCCGGTCTCGCTCCAGGTCTGGCCGCGATTGACGCTCACGTAGAGCCCGCCCTGCGTGCCGGCATAGACGACGGCGGGGTCCGCAGGGTGGAACGCGATCGACCTCACCTCGCCGCCGTCCGGGCCGCTGGTGGTCCAGGTGCCGTGACCGGCGTGGGCGGTCATCGGCGCGAGCAGGCTCGCGAGCACTGCCCAGGCTGCTGCTGGAGCTTGAACTGCGCCGAGGAGGCTGAGCCCCGGCCCTCGTCCGCGCGCAGTGGCGCGCCTGTCGACACCCGAGCGGCGGATCAACCTCACTCACGCTCCCTGCACACCACCTGTCGGCCGCAAGGGGGTCGTGATACAGGGGGAGGAGTCCGGCAGCCCGGAGCTGGGCCCCAAGGGCATGACGCACGACCGCGCCGCGCAGGTTCCTCAGGCGCCGCGTCGCTGGCGCAGGGTGCCGAGTGGCTGCGTCCACCGCCGACCGACCGCAACCAGCCGGCGCCGGGTCCGTAGAGCGACAGACGGACTCGACACACGCCGGATGCCCGACCGATGAGGACCATCTCGGCCTGAGGACCTCGGGCAGAGTGCGTCGAGCCACCACGGGGGAGGACCATGAGACGCCTCGTCGCGGCTGTGGTTCTGGATCGGTGCAGATCGGTGCCAGATGGGATGAGTAGGCCGGTCTCCTGACGGCGTAGCACAATGCTCGCCAAATCCAAGACGGGCTCAACGCCCAAGGAAGGAGACCGGCATGGAGTATTGTGGCATCGACCTGCACTCGGA
>Ga0316620_10000171_pt1 | contig 25109 bp, 20 predicted proteins | sample OWC_Aug_M1_C1_D5_FD_207651 | JGI IMG/M metagenome (GOLD analysis project Ga0316620, IMG submission 207651) | Wetland soil microbial communities from Old Woman Creek delta, Ohio, United States - OWC_Aug_M1_C1_D5_B | ecosystem: Environmental > Terrestrial > Soil > Wetlands | place: USA: Ohio...
ATGATGAATATGACCTTGGCCTCGAGGACCTCTTCCAGGCTGTTGGTCATCGCCCCCGAGCCGAGCGTGGTGGCCAGCCCGGCCACCGTCGAACTGTGTCAAAGTCGAGCACAATGGTCAATATTGTTTGTCCCGATGACCTCCCGGGCGAAGCGTTGCAGGGCGTAGTTCTCCTCGTTCGTCACCTTGGCTGAGGAGAAGAAGCCGATCGCGTTCGGCCCGTGCTCTTGCTTGACCCGGCCGAGACGCTCGGCGACCACGCCCAGGGCCTCGTCCCAAGATGCCTCCTCCAGCTTGCCGTTGCGGCGGACCAGGGGGTGGCGGAGTCGGTCCGGCGCGTCGATGAAGTCGAGGCCGAAGCGACCCTTGACGCACAGCATGCCCTTGTTCGGATGCCTGTTCCAGTTCCCCTCGTGGCCGTAGGCGAAGACGTAGTGGTTGTCCTTGGTGTGGAGATCGATTTGGCACCCGACGCCGCAGTACGGGCAGGTGACCTTGGTCGCCGTGGTCTCGTAGGGACGGATCTTCTTCTCGCGCGGCTGGCGGAAGGTGAGCGCCCCGACCGGGCACAGCTGCACGCACTCGCCGCACAGCACGCAGGATGACTCCCCCATCGGCAAATCCGCGTCGCAGATGACTTTGGCGTGATGACCGCGGTAGCCGAAGTCCAGCACTTCGTTGACGGTTCCGTTCTGGCAGCCGCGTACGCAGCGGCCGCACTGGATGCACTTGTCGGCCTCGCGGACGATGCCCTCGGACGAGGTGTCGAGCGGGGTCGGGTGGGCATCGATGACGATGCTCGGCCGCTCGATGCCTAGCTGGTAGGCCATCTCCTGCAGCTCACAGGCGCCGTTGGCCTGGCAGGAGATGCAGTTGTGGTGACCTTCCGCGAGGAGGAGCTCGACGATCATGCGGCGGGTCTCGAGGACCCGCGGCGTGTTGGTCTGCACGACCATGCCGTCCTTCACCGGAAGAGCGCACGACTCCTTCAGCCCGCGTATTCCCTCGACCTCGACCACGCAGGCGCGGCATCGCCCCGCCTTGCCGGTCCTGGGGTGGTAGCAGAGGGCCGGGATGTAGATCCCGCTCTGCCGTGCGGCCTCGAGGACGGTCTGACCTTCCTCTGCTTCGATCCTGAGCCCGTTGATCGTGACGTTCACAGGACACCTCGTCATTTGCGATTTCCGCTGCATGGTCTCACCGTCCTGTTGAGAACGCAAGCCCCCAAAGCGACTCCGAAGGGGGCAATCGGGCTGGGCCTGACAGGGGCAAATCTCCCGGCTTCGTCAGACCGGCGCGCCCAAACGTGGACCGACGTTGCCCCGGCCTCGAGGAGCCCCGGCTCCTGCTCGAAGAGAGCTCGCCCCGGACAGCATCGCCGGGACCCAGGAGCCGCGTCAGACGTCGCCCGACCCGGACCCGCCCCGCCCCGTTCCGTGACACTCCTGCCGCGCCCGACCTCTGCGCGGCACCGGTGGCGGCGGACGCCGCGCTGACGCCGGCTGCAACGGCGAGCCCGAGGTTGCGGTTGATGGTAGACTCCCGGCGTGCATGTCGGCGCCAGGCTTCCCCAACCCAAAGAGCGTCCGGAGCGCGAGCAGCTTGCGCCGCGGGCGGCTTCGGCCGCCGGGTGAGGGGCGGTCACGATGGTCCTCGGGATCGGTTGTGACCTGATCGACGTGGCGCGAGTCGAGCGCCAGCTGGAAAGCGACGGCCGGGGTTTCCTCGAGCAGGTATTCACTCCCGGGGAGATCGCATATTGCGAGGGAAAACGCTACCCAGCATGCCACCTGTCGGCGCGCTTCGCAGCCAAGGAAGCGGTCTTCAAGGCCCTCGCCGTGGACGGCAGCGAAGGCTTCCTGTGGAAGCTGGCGGAGGTCCGCACCGACGAGGCCGGACGCCCCTCGATGGTGCTGCACGGACGCCTGCGCGAGCTGGCCGAGGGGCGCGGGGTGCGCGCGGTGTTCGTCGCGCTGTCCCACACCGACGCCCTGGCGACCGCGAACGTGGTTCTGGAGGCCTGAGCGGCGGCCCTGACACGAGGAGGAAGGCAGGATGAGCAACATCGGGATCTACGAGGAGCGGTTGAAGGACTTCAATTGGTCCATCTCCGAGCGAGAGCTCGGCTACCGCGCCGGCGACGTGCTCAACATCGGCTACCACTGTAGCGACCGCATCTGCCAGCTCGGCAAGGGCGGCAAGCTGGCGATGCTCTGGGAAGACCACCAGGGGCACGAGAAGCGCTTCACCTTCGACGACATCAGGGTGCTGTCGAACACCATCGCCGCCTTCCTGGTCCGGCTCGGGGTGCAGCCGGGCGAGCGCGTGTGCCTGTTCATGGACCGCGTGCCGGAGCTGTACATCGGCTTCCTCGGCGTGTTGAAGATGGGCGGGATCGTCCAGCCCCTGTTCTCAGCCTTCCGCGAGGACTCGCTGCTGACCCGCCTCAAGGACGCGGCCACCTCGGTGGTCATCACCCAGCGCAAGCACCTGCCGGTGGTGCGGAGGACGCGCGAGAATCTGACCAGCCTGCGCTCCATCGTGGTCGTCGACGCCGAGGGCGCTCAGCTCAAGGACAAGGAGGTGGCGCTGTCGATGGAGGGCGAGCCGCGGGTCGAGACCTTCGTTGTCTTCCCGTCGACCGCCGAAACCCCGTCCGTGCTCCACTACACCTCGGGCACGACCGGCCAGCCCAAGGGCGCCCAGCACGTCCACTACTCGCTCATCTCGCAGTACCTGACGACCAAGTGGGTCCTCGATCTGCAGCCGGACGACATCTACTGGTGCAACGCCGACCCGGGCTGGGTGACCGGAACCTCGTACGGGATCATCGGCCCGTGGGCCAACGGCGCTACCCAGGCGGTGCTCGACGCCGGCTTCAGCGCCCCCCGCTGGTACGCCTTCTTGCAGAAGAACAAGGTCACGGTGTGGTACTCGGCGCCGACCGCGATCCGCCTCCTGATGCGCGAGGGCACCGAGCTGGTGCGCCAGTACGACCTCAGCTCGCTGCGCCACCTGTGCAGCGTCGGCGAGCCCCTCAACGCCGAGGCCGTGCTGTGGTCCAAGGAGGCCTTCGGGCTGGCCTTCCACGACACCTACTGGCAGACCGAGACCGGCTGCATCGTGGTCACCAACCTGCCCGGCATGCCGGTCAAACCGGGCTCGATGGGCAAGCCCTTCCCCGGGATCACCGCCGCGATCGTCGACCTCAAGACCGCCGAACCGATCGACAAGCCGGGCGCGGTCGGGTTGATCGGCCTCAAGCCCGGCTGGCCCTCGATCATCCGCACCTACTGGAACAACCCCACCGGCTACGCGGCCAAGTTCAAGAACGGCTGGTACCTGACCGGTGACCGGGCGAGCAAGGACCGCGACGGCTACTTCTGGTTCGTCGGCCGGGATGACGACGTGATCAACACCGGCGGGCACCTGGTCGGGCCGTTCGAGATCGAGAGCGCCCTGCTCGAGCACCCAGCGGTCGCCGAGTCGGCGGCGGTGGCCAAGCCGGACCCCACCAACATGGAGGTGGTCAAGGCCTTCGTAACCCTCAAGCCCGGGCACGAGGGCAACGACGACCTCGAGCTCGAGATCATGAACTTCATCCGCAAGAGACTCTCGCCCCTGGCCATGCCGCAGGAGATCGAGTTCGTCGCGAGCCTACCCAAGACCCGCAGCGGCAAGATCATGCGGCGCGTGCTGCGGGCCCAGGAGTTCGGTGAGCCTGTCGGCGACATCTCGACGCTGATGGACGAGTGACATCAACCTGAGAGACGACCGGAAACAACGGGGGACACGATGGACGAGATGGAGCGAACCATTCTGGACTATGTGGTCAAGGAATACCTGGAGGAGGATGACGACCGGGAGGTGACGGTCGACACCCCGCTGATCAGCGGCGGCATCGTCGACTCGTTCTCGATGGTCTCGCTCAAGCGCTTCCTGGAGAAGAAGTACCAGATCCAGATTCCGGACGCAGACGCCTCGGCGGACGCCTTCGACACGGTCACCAGCATCTGTGCCGTGGTCAGGAAGTTCAAGCGGAACTGACACCGTCCGCAGACAGCGGGGGCAGCACGCTGGCTCGCGGCCGGTCGTGACACGGCGGCCGAGGTGCGGTCGCCGGGAGGAGGAGACAATGGCCTATTCGGATGCGGCTCGTGAGTGGTACCGCCGGGAGCTGGCCGGGATTCGCGACGCCGGCCTGTTCAAGGAGGAGCGCTACATTCACTCCCTGCAGGACGCCGACATCGAGGTCGAGTTCCCGGAGGGCGCCCGGCCGACCACGGTCATCAACCTGTGCGCGAACAACTACCTCGGGCTGTCGAGTCACCCCGAGGTGATCGCCGCGGCCCGCGAGGGCCTCGCCCACCGCGGCTACGGAATGTCGTCGGTGCGCTTCATCTGCGGCACCCAGGACATCCACCGCGAGCTCGAGAGCAAGCTGACCACGTTCCTCGGCACCGAAGACACCCTGCTCTTCCCGTCCTGCATGGACGCCAACGCTGGGGTCTTCGAGGCGGTGCTCAACGAGCAGGACGTGATGATCGCCGACCGCCTGGTCCACGCCTCGATCGTCGACGGCATGCGGCTGTGCAAGGCCATGCAGGACACCTACAAGCACTCGGACATGGCCCACCTCGAGGAGAAGCTGATCGAGCACCAGGACAAGCGCTTCCGCCTCATCATCACCGACGGGGTCTTCTCGATGGACGGCGACCTCGCCCTCCTGGACCAGATCGTCGCCCTGGCCGAGAAGCACAACGCGATGGTCTTCGTCGACGACTCCCACGCCTCCGGCTACATCGGCAAGACCGGCCGCGGAACGCACGAGCACTGCGGCGTCATGGGCAAGATCGACATCATCACGACCACCCTCGGCAAGGCGCTCGGCGGCGCGTCCGGCGGCTGCGTCAGCGGGCGCGCCGAGCTGGTCCAGATGTGCCGCCAGCGGGCCCGCCCCTACCTCTTCTCCAACACCGTGGCGCCGGTCATCGTCAGCGGCGCGCTCAAGGTCCTGGAGCTCATCTCGGGCTCGACCGAGCGCCGCGACAAGCTGGAGGCGAACACGGTCTACTGGCGCAAGCTCCTGACCGACGCCGGTTTCGACATCAAGAAGGGCTCGAGCTCGATCGTCCCGGTCATGCTCTACAACGCCAAGCTCGCCCAGGACGTGGCGCGCGACCTGTTCAAAGAGGGCATCTACGTCGTCGGCTTCTTCTTCCCCGTGGTTGCCAAGGGCCAGGCGCGCATCCGCACCCAGCTCTCGGCGGCGCACGAGAAGCACCACCTCGACCGAGCCATCGCCGCCTTCACCAAGGTCGGCGCCAAGTACGACATCCTCGGCAAGGGCAAGAAGGAGATCATCGCCCAGTACGGGACATGAGATCTTGGGCGGCGCCCGGAAGGCTGCGTCGGAGGAGACCCCATGGCCAACACCCAGTTCATCGAGATTCCGCTGCCGGAGGGCGCCCGCGCCTCGCACATGGACCTCGAGCTGCTCAAGGCGATGCTGCACGCGATCGTCAGCCTCCACTTCGAGTGGTCGAGCGAGAGCGAGCAGTCGATCCAGGAGCTCGAGCACGAGGGCTGGAGCGTGCACGTCGGCCCGACCTGGCTCGCCCTCTGCCGTCGCGGCGAGAGCCTCGAGCAGGCGACCGGTCGCACGCCCGACGAGGCCATCGCCAGGCTCTACCAGTACGCCCGTTACGAGACCGGCTACGGCTGCCCGTAACCAGCACAGCGGACCTCGAGCATCTCGTTCGCCCGGGAAGGGCTCTGCTCGACCAACCTCAGATTGATCCGCCAAGACGCCAAGGCCGCAAAGGTCAATGACGAGGTCTTCTGCAACCGCACTTGGCGGTCTTTGCGTCCTCGCGCTTCAATTCCCCTTGGACTGGTCGAGGTCGCAGAGGCACTCGAGCTGACTCGCCGCGACGAGCGGGCCCCGGACTGCCAGTCAGCCTTCGACCGCGCGCCGCGACACCCGCGGGCCGGCGCGCTCAGGGTGCGTCGAGGCCGGCCTGCCAGTGGGCGATGGAGGAGTGGACGACCCGCCCGCGGAAACGCTCGCGCAGCGCGACCAGGAACGGCAGGCTGCGCGCCGCGATGGCCAGCTCCCCGCGCTCGCCGGCCAGCTCGGCCAATGGCAGGTAGAGCGCCTCGCGCGAGAACTGCGGCGCGCAGAGGAGGGCGCTGACGAGGCCGGGCAGCTCGGAGCCAGCCGCAAAACGGTAGGTGGCCCAGTCCTCCTCGCCCACCGCCTCGAGCAGCCAGCGCTGACCCCGACCCGCCAGCAGCCACAGCCCGGGCTCGTCGCCCGCGCCGGCGGCGTGGCCGAGCCACGCCTGCCCCGGCTCCGCCCAGCCCACCAGGTGTCGGTACTGTTCGCGGCGGGGTAGGGCCGGAAGCCAGCTCAAGGCCAGGGCGTCGCCACAGCCGGGGGCCAAGCGTTCGAGCTCGGCGAGAGAAACCAGTCGGCCCGGCGGCCAGGCTGCGGCCAGGGCGACCCGGCGCGCGGGGTCGAGGGTCGAAAGCCAGCGCCCGAGGGTCGCAGCGGCTTCTGCGGCCAGGCTCGAGCGCGCCTCGGCCAGCGCGGTGCGCAGCTGGTCGGTCCTGGCGCCGAGGCGCGAGACCCGGGCGACCCGCCCGTCGGCGCCCTGACAGACCACGGCATGGGCCGCGGAGTCGAAGCTGACGCCGTCGACCAGGGCGAGGAAGAGCGGCTCCAGCTCACCGTCGTCCGGGGCGACGAGGAGGGCGTGGGGGAGGGGGAGGAAGCTGGCCGGCCGCGGCGGCGCCTCGTCCCACGCCCACGCCCCGCGCAGGCGACGTCCCTCGCCGCCCGACGCCAGGCGGAGGGCCTCGACGCGGGCCGGCAGCCACCAACGGTGGAGGTCGGCGAGGAGGTTGGGACCGTCCCCGCCGAGCTTGGAGAGGGTTAGCCGGGCACTGCCCAGGCGCAGGCGCAGGACCCGATCGTCCCCGCCGACGGCGGCGACCTCGGCCAGCGCGACGACCTCGACGCCGCCCCCCTCGAGGCGCAAGGTGAGGGCGCGCTCGTCCAGCGTCCACTCGGCCGGACCGGCAAAGCCGGGCCGCTCGAGCCGGCAGCGGCGCCCCATCAGCCGAGCTTCTGCCCGCACTCGGGGCAGAACTTGGCGCCGGCCTTGACCCGGGCGCCGCAGCGCGAGCACTCCTGCTTGGCCGCGAGGGGGGCGCCGCACTCGGAGCAGAACTTGCCGGGCTGGGTCTCCTCGCCGCAGCTCGGACACTCGACCCGGCCTTCGGAGGTCACGTCCACGCCCTCGGTGAGGTCCTGCTGGCGCAGCTTCTCTTCGGCCTGCTCGACCGCGAGCGCGGCCTGGCGGGAGGCCAGCTCGCGCTGCATGACCGGGGCGCAGCGGGTGCATAGGCTGCGCTCGACGTTCCAGCACACCTCGCGGCAGGCCCACTGCCCGCAACGCTTGCACTGCACGAACTGCGGCCGGATCTCCTCCACCGCCTCCTGAAGGGCGCTGTCGTGGGCCGGTCCCCCGATCGCCTTCTGGATCTCGTAGGTGCCGGCGGCGGCACGCCCGAACACGCCGCCGAAGACGCTGCCGGCGCCGCGCAGGAGGCCGCTGGCGATGCCGAGCTTGTTGGCCTTCCAGCTCGACATGTAGCCATTGCCGCAGCTCTCGCAGTTGAAGCGGAACTGGAAACCGCGGTCGGTGGAGAGGTCCTCGTAGTTGTCGGTGAACTCGATCCGCGCCATGTTCGACTCCTCGCGCCAGTCCTACAGGCCATCACGCCCTCGCCCGGATGATACCTAACCCCACGCGTGTGGATCAGCGCTGGTGTCACCTCGACCGGCTCGAAGATGTTACTGAAACGCAAAGACGCAAAGACGCAAGATTATTGTTCAGAATACATTGCGTTTGGTCTTCGCGGCCTTGGCGTCTTGGCGGTTCGATTGGACCTTGCCCAGGCCGGCCAGTCCTCAGAGCAGCGGCCGGCCCTCCATCTGCGCCGGCAGCGGGACGCCGAGGGCGGCGAGGACCGTGGCCGTGGCGTCGCACAGGGTGGCGTTGGCCGGGTTCTTGAGCGGGCGGTTGCTGAGCAAGATTCCGGGCAGGATCTCGGCGGCCATCATGTGGTCGCCGCTCCACTTGCCGGTGTTGGTCTCGTAGAGCTCGAGCGGGGCCTTGCCGAGGGCGGTCTCCCACGAGGCGCGGTAGCCCCGGTTGTAGCCGATGACGAGGTCCGGTCCGATCGCCACGTAGGGCCCGCGGTAGCAGTCGCGCGCCGCGTCGGCCCGCAGCACCGGCGCCTGGCCGCCGAGCGGGTCGCGCTCAGCCACCAGCCGCTGCCCGATCTGGTCGAGCAGGGCCGGGGCCTCGGCCGCCGGCACGATGCCCTGGCCCTCGCGGCCGGCCTGATTGACGTAGAGGGCGTTGAAGCCCAGGGCGTAGGCCCGGGTTGCCGACCAGTCGACGTTGCGGAAGAGCTCGCTCTGGCCGCGCCGCCTGGGGTCGCGCAGGGCGAGGTAGCCGTTGTCGACCAGCCACGAGTTGAGGTGGAAGGAGCGGTAGTAGGGGTTGAAGCCGTGGTCGGACACGACCAGCAGCATGGTGTCGCGGTCGATCTTGCCCAGCACGTGGTCGACGAGCCGATCCATCTCCTCGTAGGTCGACTCGAGAGTGCCTCCGAACTCGCGCGCCAGCTTGGGGTCGTGGGCCGGGTGCTGGGGGTCGCGCAGGCGCCAGAACATGTGCGCCCGCTGGTCGGTGGAGGAAACGTAGAAGAACAGCATCCCGCTCGAAAAACGCTCGAGCTCGAAGTCGAGGATGGCCAGGTCGTCCTGGAGGATGGCGTGGTCCATGGCCAGGAAGTCGGCCTCGTCGAGCACCCCGTGGGCCAGGGCGTGGGTGTCGGCCGGCAGCCCCTTGGTGGAGAAGGGGCCAAAGCGGTCGGCCAGCTCCAGGGCGTAGTCCTCGGGCGTGCTCAACGGCTGGGCCGGGTTCGCGGGGTCGATGTTGATCGGGGTGACGTAGAGCCTGAAGGCCGGCCTCACCTGCTTGAGGAAGAAGCGGCAGATCCCGGTCACCGACACCCCCGGGACGAGCGGGAACTCGAGCTCGACCCAACGGCTCCACTCGCCCTGACGGAGGATCAGCTCCTGTCCGGCGACGTCGATGCGGGCGACCGGGTTGTCCGGGTCGCGGTAGACCTTGAGCTCGATCCTGACGTCGGGCGCGTCCTTGCGGAAGGTGTTGACCGGCCCGATCAGCTGGGCCGAGAAGGTGTCGTCCTCGAGCCAGACGTCATGAACCGTGCCGCCGCCGAGGTCGGGGTCGATGAACACCGGCTCGTCGGTGTAGTAGGAGAAGGTCCCGTAGGAGCCGAGCAGATCGGGCGTGCCCATCCCGGAGAAGGTCCGCTGGCGGGTCGGCGTGGGCGGGTAGTTGGCCGGCATCTTGAAGACCGTGGCCGGGATGTCGTGCTCCTCGAGGATCTCCCACAGGGCGCGACCGCGACGCAGGTCGATGACCTTGGCCGAGGCCAGCGGCAGCACGTAGCCCCCGATCCGGACTGTCTTCGACGAGCCTTCGGTGCCGGCGGTGGAGAGGTAGGGCAGGTAAGTCTCGGGGTAGCGGTGCATGAAGTCGAAGATGCCGTGGCCGCCCGGGTTGCAGCCGGCGATGAAGTTGGACCAGGCGACCGGGCTCTGCGGCGGACGGCTCGTGCCGAGGGGCCCGAAATAGCCCTGCCGCGCCACCTTGGTGAAGGTGGGCAGGCGGCCATCGTCCATCATCTGGCGCACGATGCGGGGGTCCATGCCGTCGAGCCCGAGGACCAGGACCTTGGTCGGGGTCGCGCGCCCGCTGCGCTTGGCAAAGGCCAGGGCGGGGGTTCCGGCCAGGGCCAGGAAGGCGCCGCCACAGAGCTGCAGCTCGAGAAACTTGCGCCGGGAGAGACCTTTCGTGCTCATGAGCGACCTAACGCCGGTTGCGGTAGAGCTGCTCGTCGACCATGGCCGTCATCCGGTCGACGTCGAGGTGGCCGCCGAGGAAGGTGTTGATGCGCTCGGCCGCGACCCTGGGTCTCTCGATGGCGTCCTTGTAGTCCAGGTACAGCACGTCGAAGTAGCGACGGTAGCGGAGCAGGAACTCGATCTTCTCCAGGTGCTGCTGGTAGCTCGCGATCATGGCCTCGTCCGTGGTCTGCGACTTCTCGCCGCGGCGCGCGAGCATCTTCGCCTGCGACGCCAGCACCTCCTCCAGGTTGCGGCGCATGAACAGGACCTTGTAGAAGTTGTCGGCGGGGAGGTGCTGGAGGAGCGGGGACACGACCTTGATGACCCGGCCGCGCGCCGCGCGCACCCAGCTCTTGTCCCGGTCCCGGTCGAGGCTCTTGACCCGCTCGTCCTCGAAGTAGCCCTTGGGGTTGTCCTCGTCGGCCGAGCGCACCCCGTCGCTGACGCAGTTGAGACCGGCGGCGTCGAGCATCTTCATGGTCATCGAGGTGCCAGACCTGGGCAGGCCGGAGACGACGATGATCGGCTCGCCGTACTTGAGGCGGCGCACGAAACTCCCGAGTCGAGAGGGCATTGTTCCGAGATCCTCCTGCCTCGCGGCCCGCCGAGCACCCGTTGCCGAGGGCTCAGGGGCTTCCCGAGGCGGCCGGCTCGCCTTGAATCCCCGGCCAGCGCTCCCTATACTACACCGCCGGTACCGGGTGTCGGCCGGCGGAATACGCCCCACACGGCCCTGCTCTCTCGGCTGACCGAGCGGGTACCGACCCAGGGCCCGGAGCGGGCTCGACCAGCCGGCCCGTCGCGTCCCGGGCTGAGGGGCTCGCGCCGCTCCAGCCGGGAGGAGGGACCGTGACCAGGGGAGAGGGGTCGTGACAGCTTCCACAGCACGCCTTCGCAGCGCCCTGGCAGTGGCCGCGTTCGGGCTGTTGATGGCGGCGCCGAGCCCGGCCGAGGCCTACATCGGCCCCGGCGCCGGCTTCGCCCTCATCACCTCGTTCGCGGTCATGTTCACGACCATCATCGTGGCCATGGTCTCGCTCCTGGCCTGGCCCTTCCGCACCCTGATCCGGGTCATCCGCCACCGGCAGAAGACGACCCCGCTCGTCAAGCGCCTGATCGTGGTCGGCTTCGACGGCCAGGACCCTCGCCTCACCGAGCGCCTCATGCGTGAGGGCAAGCTGCCCAACTTCAAGCGTCTCCAGGAGATGGGCTGCTTCCACCGCCTCCGCACCAGCTTCCCGTCGGTCTCGCCGGTGGCCTGGTCGTGCTTCTCCACCGGCACCAACCCCGGCCGCCACAACATCTTCGACTTCCTCGACCGCGACCCGCGCACCTACCTGCCCCGGCTCTCCTCGACCCACATCGGCTCGGTCGACCGCTTCCTCAAGATCGGCTCCTACCGCATCCCGCTCGCCAAGCCCGCCCTGCGCCTGCTGCGCAAGTCCAAGCCCTTCTGGACCGTGCTCGGCGAGAACAACGTCTGGAGCACGATCCTGCGGGTGCCGATCACCTTTCCCCCGGACAAGTTCTACGGCGCCCAGCTCAGCGCCATGTGCGTTCCCGACCTGCTCGGCACCCAGGGCACCTTCATGCTCTTCACCACCCGGCCCGCCGCGGACAAGTTCAAGGAGGGCGGCAAGCGCTGCGCGCTCGCGGGCGGGCCCGACCGCTACCAGGCCACCCTCGAAGGGCCGGAGAACATGTTCCGCGCCGGCAATCCGCCGCTTCAGCTGCCCCTCGTCGTCGAGGCCGACCGCAAGGCCGGCCGCGCCGCCGTGCGCATCGGTGAGCAGGAGGTCGTGCTGACGCCGGGCGAGCTCAGCGACTGGGTCACCCTCAGCTTTCGGGTCGCCCCCGGGATCAAGGTGTCCGGGATCTGCCGGCTCCAGATCACCGAGCTCGACGAGCACCTGTCGTTGTACGTCACGCCCCTCAACATCGACGCCGAGAAGCCGGCCATGCCGATCTCGCACCCCAGCTACTACGCCACCTACCTGGCCAAGAAGATCGGCCCCTACGCCACCCTCGGCCTGGCCGAGGACACCTGGGCGCTCAACGAGAAGGTCACCGACGACGCCACCTTCCTCGAGCAGACCTACGACATCGACGCCGAGCGCGAGGCCATGTTCTTCGCCGCCCTCGACCGCCTGCGCAAGGGCTGCCTGGTCACGGTCTTCGACGCCACCGACCGCATCCAGCACATGTTCTGGCGCTACCTCGAGGAGGATCATCCCGCGGCGCGCGGGATCGAGAACCCCGAGCACGCGAACGCCATCGAGGAGCTCTACCTGCACAACGACGAGCTGGTGGGCAAGGTCCTCGGCCGCCTGCGCGACGGCGACGTGCTGATGGTGCTCTCGGACCACGGCTTTGAGTCCTTCCGGCGCGGCGTCAACCTCAACGCCTGGCTGCTCGAGCACGGGTACCTCAAGCTCAAGCAGGGCAGCGACGGCAGCTCCGAGTGGCTGCGTGACGTGGACTGGTCGCAGACCAGGGCCTACGCGGTCGGGCTGACCGGCATGTTCCTCAACCTCAAGGAGCGCGAGGCGCATGGCATCGTCGCGCCGGGCGAGGAGGCCGCGGCCCTCAAGGCCGAGCTTATCGCCAAGCTCAACGGCCTGCGCGACGAGGAGGAGGACGAGGTCGGGATCAACGAGCTGTTCGACGCCGCCGCCATCTACAACGGGCCTTACATGGGCAACGCCCCGGACCTGCTGGTCGGCTACAACGCCGGCTACCGGGTGTCGTGGGACTGCGCCTCGGGCATGGTCGCCGGCCCGGTGTTCGAGGACAACGTCAAGGCGTGGAGTGGAGACCATTGCCTCGATCCCAGGCTCGTGCCCGGGATCTTCTTCTGCTCGCACGCGATCGACGAGGACGATCCCGGGCTGATCGACATCGCGCCCACGGCGTTGCAGCTGTTCGGAATCCAGCCCGCCCGCCATATGGAGGGTCGCCGGCTGTTCGACGGATCGAAGGAGAAGTTCGCTCGCACCCGGGCGGCGTGACCCGCCCGGCGCGCAGCAGTTGGAGGAGGACAGGATGTTCGGCTACACCAAGGTCAAGCTCGAGACGTCCCTGGTGGACAGGATCCGCAAGATCGCCGAGATCGCGGGTTACGCAACCGCCGAGGAGTTCATCACCCACGCCCTCGAGAAGGAGCTGGCCAAGCTCGAGGACGCCGACTCCGAGGACGAGGTCCGCAAACGACTGCAGGGGCTCGGCTACATCTCGTAGGCCCGAGGAGAGCCGAGGCTCACCGCATGTCGCCGGTCAATGCCGCGCTGCGCGCCGTCTTCGACGTGCTCAACGCCCCCTTCAGCGGGCTGCCCGCGCTGGTCGGGGTGGTGGCGTGGTCGCTGGTCGCTGCGGTCGCCATGCTGGTGGTCTTCAAGCACACCTCAGACCAGGAGCGGATCGCCGCGGTCAAGAAGCGCATCCACGCCTGCCTGTTCGAGATCCGCCTCTTCAACGACGACCTCGGCGCCATCTTCCGCGCCCAGCTCGAGATCCTGCGCCACAACCTGGTCTACATGAGCCTCTCCTTCAAGCCCATGCTGTGGATGATCGTGCCGCTGGTGCTGGTGATCGCCCACCTCCAGTTCCACTACGGCTACCGCGCCTTGCGGCCCGGTGACCGCACCATCCTCAAGGTGGCGCTGGTCGAGGGCTGGCAGGAGCGCCTCGGCGGCGCGACCGCGGGCGCCCATGTCCGACCGCCGGTCGAGCTGCGCGTCCCGGAGGGGCTGCGCCTGGAGACTCCTGGCGTGTGGGTGCCCTCCCTGGGCGAGCTCACCTGGCGGCTGGCGGCCGCGAGCTGGGGCGACTACCAGGTCGAGGTCAGGGTCGGAGACGAGGTTTACTCCAAGCGGGTACGGGTGAGCGACGACCTGGCGCGCCTGTCGCCGGTCCGGCCCTCGGCCGCTTTTCTCAGCCAGCTCACCTGGCCGGCCGAGGCCCCGCTGCCCGCCGGGGGGCCGCTCGAGGAGATCAGCGTCACGTACCCGGCGGGCGAGATCGGCCTCCTCGGCTGGCACGTGCAGTCGGAGTACGCCTGGATGGCCGCTTTCTTCGTGCTCTCGATCGCGTTCGCCTTTGCCCTCAAGAAGCGCTTCGGGGTCACAATCTGACGAGGCTCGACCTGCGGCCGTTCCCCGTCACATTGTGACTCCTTCAGAAGACCGAGCTCGCTTCGCTCGCTATCAGGAGTGGATGACTGTGGGATCCAGGAGTCGCTGGCAGCATTCTGACAGGGCACTGGTGTCGTCCACGGGTAGACTGTACCCGGTGACACGCGCCATCGGTCTCGCGCTCCTGCTCGGCCTCGCGGCCGCACCGGCCGCCGCCGGCAACGGCCCCCAGCTCATGGTGGCGACGGAGCCCGGCCTGGAGAGCTATGCCGCGCGGGTGACGGCCGCGGCCGCGGGCGACTTCTCCCGCGAGCTCGGGCTGGCCGGCCTGACACGCTTCGGTCCGCCGGTCCAGGTGGGGCTGGCGCGCGAAAGCTCGCGACTGGCGGCGGCCGCGCCGCGCTGGGCGAGCGCCTTCACGGTGCCCGAGCGCTCCCTGATCGTGATCTTCCCCCACCGCGCCCCGGCCTACCCCGACCGCAACCTGGAAATGGTGCTGCGCCACGAGCTGATGCACGTCCTGGTCTACCGCGCCGCCGCCGGGCAGGAGGTGCCGCGCTGGTTCAACGAGGGCCTGGCCGCGGTCGCGGCCCGCGAGTGGAGCATCGAGGACCGCGCCCGCTCGGCCGTGGCCCTGATCGGCCGGGGGCCGCACACCGTCCACGCGCTCGAGGCCGCCTTCCAGGGCGACGCAGCCGCGGTCGCGCGCGCCTACGCGCTGTCGGCTGCGATCACGCGCTCCCTGATCCGCCGCCACGGCCCCGACGCTCCCCCGCGCATCCTGGTCCAGGTCGGACAAGGAGTGCCCTTCCGCACCGCCTTTCGCCAGATCACGGGCTCCAGCGTCGGCGCCGAGCTGGACCACTTCTTCGGAGCCGAGGCCTTCTGGTTCACCTGGGTGCCGTTCCTCACCAGCACCGGCATGCTGTGGACCGGCATCACCCTGCTCGCCCTGTTCGCGGTCCGCCGCCGGCGGCGACGCAATGCCGAGCTTCACGCCAAGTGGGACCTCGAGGAGGAGCTCGCGGAGCTACAGAGGCTGCGGCGCGACGACCCTGACGACCGCGAGACGGTCAACTAAGTCGAACCATGCCTGTCCCGTTGACTCGGGTCGAGCCCGAGCCTGCTCACTGCGCCGCTGAGCGGCTGGTGTCTCGCCGCCGTCAGCGGGTGGCCGTAGGCCGCACCTCGCCCGCTTGGCAACGGGAACGACAACAGAAAGCATGAACGGGCTCGGAATCGGGATCGGGTTGGGATCAGGTCGGGATCACGCCCACAGGATGCGCCCCATCTCGTACTTGGTGGCGAGCTCTGGGTGGTAGGGGACGACCCGAATGCCGAGCCCCATGTTGCCGGCCGCGACGCAGGTGTACTCCCCGCGGTAGAGGAAGCGCCCGCCGCCCAGGTCCTGGGCCACCGCCAGCTGGACCACGACGCCGTTGCGCATGCGGCGGAACTCGTCGAGGCGACCGACATACATCTCGACCAAGACGTCGGACGGCAGCAGCGAGCCCAGCTGGAGCGTGGCCTCCACCGCCATCGTCGAGCCCACGCTGAGGGCGCTCGCGTCCCCGCCCAGGCTGTTGGCCGACTCGACCGCGACCTCGCTCCAGCCCTTGTGCACCCGCACCTTCCACTCGGCGAGCTTGCGCGCCTTGGCGAAGTCGTCCGCCACCAGCTCCTCGGAGTGTGCCTTGGCACACGCGTAGAACCGGTCGTGGTACTGGCGGATCATGCGGTCGGTGTTGAAGAAGGGCACCAGCTTCTTCATGGACGCCTTCATCATGGTGATCCATCCGCGCGGCACCTGGTCGCGCCCGCGGTCGTAGAACAGCGGCACCACCGACTCCTCGAGCAGGCCGTACAGAGCGTTGGCCTCCACCGCGTCCCCGTACACGGTGTCGGAGTACTCCTCGCCGCGCCCGATCGCCCAGCCCACCCCGGGCGAGTAGGCCTCGTCCCACCACCCGTCCAGCACCGACAGGTTGAGCGCGCCGTTGGCCGCCGCCTTCATGCCCGAGGTACCGCTGGCCTCCATCGGCCGACGCGGGGTGTTGAGCCAGACGTCGACGCCCTGGACCAGGTAACGGGCGATGTTGATGTTGTAGCCCTCGACGAAGACCACCCGGTCGCGCAGGGTGGCGTCCCGCGCGAAGTGGATGATTTGCTTGATCAGCTCCTTGCCGGCGGTGTCGTGGGGATGGGCCTTGCCGGCGAAGATCAGCTGCACCGGACGCTCCGGGTTGGTCAGGATCCTGTGCAGCCGCTCGCGGTCGTGGAAGAGCAGATCGGCACGCTTGTAGGTGGCGAAACGGCGGGCAAAGCCGATGGTCAGCGCCTCCGGGTCGAGCACCTCGTCGGCGCGGGCGATCTCCTGCTGGGACACGCCGCGCGTCCGCAGCTGCTCGCCGAGGCGCCGGCGCGCGAAGCCGACCAGTCGCTCGCGACGCCGCTCGTGGGTCCGCCATAGCTCTGAGTTGGGGATCCGCTCCACGGCCTCCCACACGGCGGTATTGGTGGAGTCGGTGGTCCACTCGGAACCCAGGTAGCGGTCGAGGAGCCCCATCATGTCCTGGCTCATCCACGAGCGCAGGTGGACGCCGTTGGTGACGTGATCGATCGGGATCTCCTCGAGGGGAAATCCCTGGTAGCCCTTGGAGACCATCTTCCGCGTCACCTGGCCGTGGAGCGCCGAGACCGCGTTGGTGAAGGTCGAGTTGCGCAGGGCCATGAGCGCCATGTTGAAAGGCTCGTTCGGGTTCCCGGCGTCACGCCGCCCCATCTTGAGGAGATCGACGAGGGTGCTGCCGAGCGCGCTCATGTAGTCCTCGAAGAACTCCTTCATGAGCTCGACCGGGAACAGGTCGAACCCGGCCGGTACCGGAGTGTGGGTCGTGAACACGTTGCCGCCGCCCCTGGCCACCCGCGCCTCGCGGAAGCTCAGCCCGTGCTCCTGCATCACGAGACGGATCCGCTCCAGGCTCGAAAAGGCGGCATGGCCCTCGTTGATGTGGCACACCTGGGGCGTGATCCCGAGGGCGTGCAGTGCCCGGATGCCGCCGATCCCGAGGACGATCTCCTGCTGAATGCGCGTGCGCTGGTCACCGCCGTAGAGCTGGTCGGTGATGTCCTGGTCGGCGCGGCTATTCTCCGGCAGGTTGGTGTCGAGCAGGTAGAGGTCGACCCGTCCCACCGCGCACCGCCAGACCTGGACCTGCACCTCCCGGCCGGGGAAGCTGAGGCTGATCTTGAGTGGCGTTCCGTCGGGCCGGATCACCCGGCGCAGGGGCAGGGTGAAGAAGTCGTTGACCGGGTAGCGCTCCTGCTGCCAGCCGTCGACGTTGAGGTACTGCTGGAAGTACCCCTGTTGGAACAGCAGGGTAACCCCGACCAGGGGCAGACCCTGATCGCTGGCCGACTTGAGGTGGTCTCCGGCGAGCACGCCGAGGCCGCCCGAGTAGAGGCGGAGACACTCGGTGAGACCAAACTCCATCGAGAAGTACGCGATGTGGGGCAGCCCCCTCGGGCCGACCGCGCGCTCGTACCAGGTTTCCCCTTCCATGTACAGGGTGAAGGCGAGCTGGACCCGGTCCATGTGCTCGAGGAAGCTGCGATCGGCCGCCAGCTTTTCAAGGGCTCCCTGCTCCAGGGAGTGCAGCATGAGGACCGGATTGTGGCGGGACTGCTCCCACAGCTCGTCGTCAATGCGGCGGAAGAGGTCGATGGCGACCGGGTTCCACGTCCACCACAGGTTGTAGGCGAGCTCCTTGAGCGGCTGCAGACGGTCGGGCAGCGAAGGCTCGACCCTGAAGTTGAAGAGTGTGCGCATGGCGCCTCCCCCGGCGAACGAGCAGACCTCGATGACTGGCAGGTCAGCCCCTCGATTCTACCGGAACTGGCCCCTCGGGGCGGGTCGAAGAACGGCCTGCGGGCTCGGGCCCGACCAGGAATATGGCCCGGGGTGGCGTGGTTGGCTTGGATTGGAAGCGAGACGCAATTCCTCGAAGGAAGCACCATGCTGACGACATCTCCTCTTGTGCGGAACGAACAGGCCGCCTCCCGACCAGACCCGCAACGGGCGGACCGGAGCTGACCATGGCCGTTCCCCACGGGCTGCGGTCTCCGAGCCTGCTCGAGGCGGACGCCTCTGATCCCGCGTGGACGAGTCCCAGCCGGTCGCCCGAGTGATGCGGAACGTGAACGGCGCTCCGCTGCGCATGGTCAGCACGGTCCGGGACGTCACGACCATGCGCGAGGCCGAGGCTCTTGTGCGCCTGCAGGGGGAGGCGCTGGCGGCCGCGGCCAACGCCATCGTCATCACGGACTCCTCCGGCGTGATCCGCTGGGTCAACCCTGCCTTCACCCGCCTCACCGGCTACTCCGAGGCGGAAGCCATCGGCGCCAGGACCAACATCCTCAAATCGGGCGAGCACCCTGCCACCTTCTACCGCGGGATGTGGGAGACCGTGACCTCCGGCAAGGTCTGGCGGGGCACGCTGACCAACCGCCGCAAGGACGGCTCGACCTACGTCGAGGACATGACCGTCACTCCCGTCCGCGACGACGGCCACGAAATCACCCACTTCATCGCCATCAAGCAGGACGTCACCGACCAGCGGCGGGCCGAGCAGGCGATGCAGCAGGCCAAGGAAGCGGCCGAGGCCGCGAGCCGCGCCAAGAGCGACTTCGTGGCCAACGTCAGCCATGAGCTGCGCACCCCGATGAACGCCATCATCGGCATGTCCGACCTCCTGCTCGACACCGAGATCACCACCGAGCAACGCGAGTACATCGAGGTCGTGTCGCACTCGGCCGAGGCCCTGCTCACGCTGATCGACGAAATCCTCGACATCTCCAGGATCGAGGCCGGCACCATCACCTTCACCTCCGAGGTCTTCCGGCCGCGCGAGGTGCTCGAGAAGGCGCTCGCCCCGCTCATTGGCCAGGCGCGGGCCAAGGGCCTGGAGCTGACCTGCGCCATGGCGCCAGAAGTGCCGGAGCGGGTCGTCGGCGATCCCGGGCGACTGCGCCAGGTCGTCATCAACCTGGTCGCCAACGCCATCAAGTTCACCGACCACGGTGGGATCGCGGTGAGCGTCGACTGCGAGACCGGCGACGATGCCCGTCACTTCTGCCATTTCAGCGTCGTCGACACCGGGATCGGCATCCCGCGCGACAAGCACGACTCCATCTTCGAAGCCTTCTCTCAGATCGACAGCTCGCTCACCCGCAGCCAGGGCGGAGCCGGCCTCGGTCTGGCGATCGTGCGCGACCTGGTCGAACGCATGGGGGGCGGAATCTGGGTCGAGAGCGAGCCGAGCAGGGGCAGCACCTTCCACTTCACAGCGCCCTTCGACCCTGACCCCAGCGACCCCAGCGAGCCAGCCTCCGAGACGGTGGAGCCGGCGCGGAGGAGGATGAGCCGACGCGGGCTGCGGATCCTGGTCGCCGAGGACGAGCCTGTCAACCGAAGGCTGGTCCAGCGCATCCTCGAGCGGCAGGGGCACCAGGTCACGCTGGCGTGCAACGGCGGCGAGGCGGTCGACCTGCACCGGCGACAGCCCTTTGACCTGATCCTGATGGACGTCCAGATGCCGGGGATGAGCGGCCTCGAGGCCACGGCCGCCATCCGCGACCAAGAGCAGGCATCGCACGTCCACACGCCGATCGTGGCCCTCACCGCCCACGCCATGAAGGGCGACCGCGAACGCTGCCTGCAGGCGGGCATGAACTCCTACCTGTCCAAGCCCCTGCGCCGCCACAAGCTCCTCGAGCTGATCGAGCGCCTGGGACCGGCCGACGATGCCGATCCCCGGGAGGAGGGCGCCGGCCGGATCGACTCGAGCTCGGCAGGCCCGAGCTGGGATGAGGTGCTCGATCGCAGCGGCGGCGACGCCGAGCTGCTGCGCGAGATCGTGGGCCTGTTCTGCAAGCAAGGGCCCGAGCTCCTCGGGGCAGTGCGGCAAGCGATCGGCCGGGCCGACGCCGTCGGGCTGACCCGAGCCGCCCACAAGCTCAAGGGCGCGGTCGGCAACTTCGGAGCGAACGCTGCGACGGCGAGCGCCCAGCGCCTCGAGCTGCTCGGCGAGGCCGGCGACCTCGAGTCGGCGCAACGCGACCTGCGCGGGCTGGAGTCGGAGATCGGGGGCCTGCAGCGCGCGCTCGAGAGGCTGGTCGCGGAGAACCTGGGGTGAGAGTCCTGCTGGCCGACGACGAGCCCATCTCGCGCCGCCTGCTCGAGGGGCTGCTTCGCCACTGGGGCTACGAGACGGTGGCCGTCGGCGATGGCCTCGAGGCGTGGCAGCTGCTCACCGGGAACGAGCCGCCGCAGGTCGCCGTGCTCGACTGGCTGATGCCTGGCCTCGACGGTGTCACGCTCTGCCGCAGCATCCGAGAGCACGACCGGCTGCGCTCGACCTACGTCATCCTGGTCACGGGCAAGCGCTCGGCCGCCGACGTCGCCGAGGCCTACGCCGCCGGAGTCGACGCGGTGGTCGAGAAACCCGTAGCGCACGAGGCGCTCGAGGAGCGCCTCCGCCACGCCGCGCGCCTGGTCCGCGCCCGGCCCGAGCTGGAGGAGCTGGGGACGCGGTGACGGCGCGCCCGGCACAGCCCGCGCGGGTTGCCCCGGGCGCGTGCCCCCTCTATCCTCGACCGGTGACCACGGCAGCCGCGATCATCATCGGAGACGAGATCCTGAGCGGCAAGGTTAGGGACGTCAACACCCCCCTGCTCGTCGACCTGCTGTGCGAGATCGGGGTCTCGTTGCAGCGACTGGTGGTCATCGGCGATGACATCGCGACCATCGCCGACGAGGTGCGGGGGTGCAGCGCCGGGCACCATGTCGTCGTCACCTCCGGCGGCCTCGGGCCGACCCATGACGATCGCACCGTCGAGGCCGTGGCAGCGGCTTTCGATGTCAGGCTCGTCAGCCACCCCGAGATCGAGGCTCTCATCCGCTTCCACTGGGGCCCACGGCTCACCGCGGCGGCGCTGCGCATGGCCCTGGTCCCCGAGGGCGCCCGCCTGCTCCACGCCGACGACCGCCTGCTCCCCCTGGTCGTCATTCGCAACCTGTACCTGTTGCCCGGGGTGCCCGAGCTGTTCCGGGTCAAGCTGCAGTCGCTACGGCAGGAGCTGCGCGGCCAGCGACCGCACTTGAGATCGCTCTTCCTGCGCTCGGACGAGAGCGCCGTCGCCCACCACCTGACCCTGGTCGACCAGGAGTTCCCCGCGGTCAAGATCGGCAGCTACCCGCGCTTCGAGCCCACCGACCACAGCCTCTGGGTGACCCTCGAATCGCTCGACCGGGACGCGCTCGAGGGCGCCGTCGCCCGCCTGATCGGGCTCCTCCCCGCCGACGAGCTGGTGCGCACCGAGCCGTGACCCATCGCGGTCATCCGTGACCGGCGACGCAGCCCGTCACCGGTCATTCCGGGCTGCCTGACTACGGCTGACGGCGACCGCCGATTCCAAAACGGCGGATGGCGACTGCGAGCAGGCCGGGAAAGTGCCGCTGGAGGGCCACTGCCAGGCGGCCGTGGGCGGTGAAGACGAGCTCCCGGCGGCGGCGCCGGACGGCACGGACGATCAGCCGCGCCGCGCGCTCCGTGGGCATGCGCAGCCAGCGCGGAACCGGCTCGCGCGCGCCGGGGTGGTGGCGGCCCAGGTTGTCCACCTGCCGGATCTCCGAGTCCACGAAGCCGGGGACGACGAGCGTCACCGCCACGCCCACGGCTGCCAGCTCGTGGTGGAGCGATCCGGCGAGGGCGTGCACTGCGGCCTTGCTCATCGAGTAGGGCGAGGAGCCGGGCAGGGCCACGAAGCCGCTGACGCTGCCCACGATCGCCAGGCTGCCGCGGGAGGCGATGAGGTACTCGACGGTCGCCTGGGCGGTGCGCAGAACGCCGAACAGGTTGGTCTCGAGCTGGCGGCGGTAGTCGTCGAGGCTGAGGCTCTGGAAGCTCCCCGCAACCCCGAAACCGGCGTTGGCGATCACGTAGTCAAGGCGTCCGAGGGCGGCGACCGCGTGTGCCACCGAACGCTCCACCTCACCCTCCCGGGTGACGTCGCAGACTTCGAGCAGCGCTCGCCCTCCCCTCTCTTCGAGCTCCGCTGCGAGCGCCTCCAGGCGGGCCCGGCGCCGGGCCAGGAGGATGACGTCCGCCCCCTGCCGGGCGTACTCGCGCGCCACGGCCTCGCCGATGCCCGACGAGGCGCCCGTGATCAACGCCACCAGTCCCTGGCAATGGCCCATCAGCTTCCCCCGTTTGCGCTCGTCACCGGCTACTCGGCGAGCCGCTCTAGGACCTTGCGCAGCTGCCTTTGACCGAAGGACTGCTCGTACATCTCCAGGGCAACCTCACAGTGGCAATCGATGGCCAGGACCCGCTCGAGCGACTTGCGCTGCCGCTCGGCATGGCCGCGCAGGTGCCAGTGCTCGGCCATCTCGAGCCACGCCTCCACGCTCTCCGGCTCCAGCTCGACCGCCTTGCGCAGCGAGTCGAAGGCCCGGTTCACCCACTGCGGGTTGCGTCGCTGCAGACGGGCCAGCTTGACCAGGGCCGAGGCATCGGGCCTGAACGCCACCACCTGCTCCAGGGCCTGCGTGGCGAGGTGGAGCTCGCCCAGGGCCACCAGCTCGTCGGCGCGTCGCAGGTTGGCCTCGGCCATCTCGCGCCGCGCCTCCAGCTGCCGCGGATCAGGGGCCTTGGGTCGGGCTCCGGGCGCGCCCTCCCCGGACTCTAGGGTGGCCCGGAGGATGGCGTCGTACCTCGCCCGGCTGACCGGCGACGACAGGACCTCGTAGGCGTTCTCGGCGCGGATCACGATCGCAGCCAGCTCCGCTTCCCGGTCCGCCAGGTGGCGCTCCCGCATGCGGTCAGGGCTGTACCGAGCCAGGTACTCATGCCAGGCGGTCTCGATCTCGCTCGCCGTGGCCGACGTCTTGAGCCCGAGGGCCGAGTAGTGGTCCAGCTCGCGGAGCCGGCGCGCGAGCTCGGCGATCTGCTCGCGCTCGGCGATCTCGACCGCGGAGAGCGAGCTCACGTCGACCACGGGTCGACCCCGCACCTGTCGCAACGCTCGCGCCGGCGAGGTCGAGCCGAGCTCGATGAGCCCGGCCATCTTGAGGGCGTAGAGAGCGTTCACCGCGGTCGGTTCGGGCACGCCGCAAGAGCCGATCAAATGCGACAGGGACCGCGTGCCGTCCATCCGGCTGATCAGGAACGCCTCCACCGGCGTCAGCTCGAGCTCTTCGAGAATGCCGGAGAGAGTTCGGTTGGCAAAGACCAGGAGCTCGGCGGGTCGCAGCGCCGAGCGCTTGAGCTGCTCGTCGGGCAGCAGCCGTGCGACCTCGAGGATTGCCTGCCTGGTGACCACGTCCGGGAGGTCGTCCTGGGGCAGGCTGGGCAGGGGCTCGACGAAGACCAGCTTCTTGGGCAGCTCGCGGGCACACTCGCAGATGATGTGCAGGGCCAGGGCCTGCAGCTCCCGGTCCAGCTCGGCCGGGCCGAGCAGGGCCCGCTCGACCAGGCGCATGCCCGCCGGCCGCCCGTCGCCGTCCACCATGCCGAGCAGGACCAAGGCCCGCTCCTCCTCGCTGATCCGTCCCCGGCACACCAGCCAGGTCACGAGCTTCTCCTCCTCCAGGCTCGAGCGCGCGGTGCGCAGCTCGCCGTCCACGAACAGCAGCCGCCTCTCCACGCCGGCCGGGGAGGTCACCACCAGGGCGCCGGAGTCACCGCTCCGGTTGAGGGCGGCCAGCACCTCGGGCAGCGCAACCTCGGTCAGAGCCAGCTCGGTGGTCGGCTCAGATTTCTGTGCAGCGATCCCACACCTCCGCGGCAGATCGGCGTGCAGTGTTCATCCGCATCTTACTCCATTGTCTGAACCGTGGCCGGGCCTGGCGCATTTCGCCAGCTCGCTGATCAGCCCCTACGCGGCTCATCGCCCCTCAGGCCTGACGACCACTGCCGCTCGGGCCGGCGCGGTTGCGACCGCGCCAGCTCCGCCGCCGCGATCCGATCACGAGCACGCTCTCGAGCACCCGCGCCGCGGGTTCCTCGCTCGCGCCACGATCTGGCGCGGGCCTGCCTCAATTCCGTCCCCCGCCCTTCACAGCCCGGTCCCAACCTGGAGGTGGAGAGCGAGACCAGAGGAGGCAGACCATGAAAAGCGACGACCGGCTCTTCGCCATCATCTTCTCAACAGCCCTACTGATCACGGTGGCCGTGTTCCTGGCGGTGCACGGCGTCAGCCTGATCGCACAGCGGTCCGCGCCGGCGATCGCGTCCGAGCCGCCGACTGCGGCGGCCGGCGAACTTGCGGACCAGGGTAGCTACCAGCCCTCCACTGGGGTGGTGGCCGCCGCGCATGTCGAGCCGCCGCAGGCCTCGAGCCCTGAGGACGACCCGGCCGCCGCCGCCGTCGGGCAGGAGGTGCTCCTGGACGCCGTCGCCGCCGTGGCTGCGGGCCGGCTGCCCTCCCACCTGCAAACCGGGCTGCCGTCCCTGCCCGAGGTGCTCGTGCGCGAGGATCGCGACGGCCGCATGGTGGTGGCCCCCGGCACCCAGCGCCGCTACGACCGGCTCGTGGGCGCCATTACCGCCCTCGACCCCGAGGCCGCGGCCGCAGCCTGCCACGGGCTGGTGCGGGCGGCGGGCTCCGGGCAGCCGAACCCTGACCTGGCCGACGCCAACTTCGAGCTCCAGCTACGAGCCGCCATCGACCACCTGCTGGCGGTGCGCCTGCCCGAGGTCGAGCCGGACATGCGCTCCCTGGGTACCCGCTGGGGCTTCGCCGACCCCGAGTATGAGCAGCTGAGCGAGGTCCAGCAGCACCTGCTGTTGATGGGCGGTGCCAGGGCATGCGCCGTCCAGGCCAGGCTCCTCGACCTCAAGCGCGCCCTCGACTCGGCCGACGCGGTCGAGCTCGAGGAGGACCGGCTCGCCCGCCAGGGGAGC
>Ga0316620_10000173_pt1 | contig 24962 bp, 20 predicted proteins | sample OWC_Aug_M1_C1_D5_FD_207651 | JGI IMG/M metagenome (GOLD analysis project Ga0316620, IMG submission 207651) | Wetland soil microbial communities from Old Woman Creek delta, Ohio, United States - OWC_Aug_M1_C1_D5_B | ecosystem: Environmental > Terrestrial > Soil > Wetlands | place: USA: Ohio...
CGGTTCTCGCGGAGTACTTCAACGCAACCTGGTGAGGGGGCTGCGCGACCGCGGGTCCCGTGGTCAGAGGCCTCATCAACGAGTACCCCGCCAACTTGGCCGTCTATGAGATCCATGTCAGCGACGCTTATGAATCGACAACGCAGTGGGACGAAAACCGCTGGAGCTTCTACTACATCGCGCCTGGCTACATCCCACGCTTCGTGGTCGACGGGCTGAACGACGCCCCCGACGACTGCAACACCGGTCCCAACAACCCCTGCGACTCGACCCTCTACGAGGGCAGGCTCAACGTCCAGCAGGCCGTGCCCACCGACGTCACCGTCAGCCTGACCGGCTACGCGGTCGGCGCCCAGACCTACGACATCGTGGCCCACGTCTGCATCGAGGCCGGCGGCGCGGCCAAGACCATGCGCCTGTACATGGTCGACCTGCTCGACTACTGGCCGTCGGCGTCGATGCCACCCTATTACGATTACTACCGCAACACCCTGCGCCAGGGCGCCGTCCCGGTGGACGTCGCGCTGACCCCCGGCGCCTGCACCAACGTCTGGAACACCTTCACCTTCGACGCCACCAGCTGGAACAACCAGGCCAACATCAAGATCATGGCCTGGCTCCAGGAGCCGCTCAGCGTGTTCCCGGCCCACGTCCACCAGGCCACGACCATGCCCTGGCCGTTCCCGGTCGGCGACGCCGACGGTGACGGGTTCCTGGACAACGTCGACAACTGCCCGCGCGACTACAACCCCACCCAGGTGGACAGCGACTTCGACGGGCACGGGGACGAGTGTGACCTCTGCCCGGGCTACGACGACCACCTCGACGCGGACGGCGACGGCGTGCCCGACGGCTGCGACGTCTGCTGGGGCGACGACGCCACCGGCGACTCGGACGGGGACGGGGTGTGCGACGACCTCGACGAGTGCTGGGGCGACGACGCCACCGGCGACTCGGACGGGGACGGGGTGTGCGACGACCTCGACGCCTGCTGGGGCGACGACGCCACCGGCGACTCGGACGGGGACGGGATCTGCGACGACCTCGACGAGTGCGAGGGTGACGACGCCACCGGCGACTCGGACGGGGACGGGGTGTGCGACGACCTCGACCAGTGCTGGGGCGACGACGCCAGCGGCGACTCGGACGGCGACAACTGGTGCAACGACCTCGACTGCGACGACGCCAATCCCAACATCTGGGACTTCGACGACTGCGGCGTGTGTGGAGGCGACAACTCCACCTGCGGCCTGTTCGACGACGACTTCGAGACCGGCGACACCTCGGGGTGGGACGCGACCGTCGGAAGCTGACCCGGAACCGGCGGGAATGACCTCAGGGCCAGCGGGGGCGCCATCAGCCCCCGCTGGTTTTTTTGCGGCGCCAGCTCGAGCTGCGTCCTCGCCGAGCGCCCCGCTGACCCAGGCGCTGGCGCAGGCAGGCAGATCGGCGCCCACCGGCGCAGCTCGGTGAGACACCCGGGCCAGCTTGGGGCAAGCGCCTGCATATCGGTGCCTGCTTCGAAAACGGCGGCACCGACCTTCATCCTTCTTGGTGGCGAGGGTCCGTCATGACCGATCCCGATCCCCGTCCCGATCCGGTTCCCGATCCGGCCGGCTCGACCGAAGCCTCCGCTCGGCAACGGCAACGGTAACGGGCTCGGGCTCGGGCTCGGGAAAGGGGATCGGTGGCGAGGTTCCGTCATGAACAGCTGGCACCACGTTCAATGACTCTCCGGGGAGGGCTCGGCCGGCGGAATCAGTCGGCGCAGGGTCGGGGCATGAAGTGCGAGCGCACGTACTCGCCCAGAGTCTGGTTGGTGGGTCCGTAGCCGCGGTGGTAGAGCTGGTACTCGAGGGCCAACCCCATCTCGCGGGCGCTGTGGTACCGCTTCTCGATTTCGGGCTCGAGCGCACGGGCCACGATCTCCGCCAGGCCATCCGGCACCTCGGGACGCAGCTGCTGGATCGGCTGGGCAAAGGCGACGCCGTGGCGGTGCTGCCGCTCCACCGGGCCGGAGCCACGCGGCGGGATCCGGCCGGTGAGCAGCTCGTAAGCGACCACGCCGAGCGAGTAGATGTCGCAGTGGCGGTCGGTCGCCTCGCCCCTGGCCTGCTCGGGCGCCATGTACTCGGCCCTGCCCATCAGGACCTCGTCCTCGTCGCGCACGGCGTTCATGGCCTGGGCGATGCCGAAGTCGGAGATCTTCACCACCCCCTCGAAGTTGACGAGGATGTTCTTGGGGCAGATGTCGCGGTGGACGATGCCGGCGCGCTCCCCGCTCCGGGCGTGCTTGGCGTGGGCGTACTCGAGCCCGCGACAGATGCGGCTGGCGATGAACGCACCGAGCTCGATGGGCAGGGGCACCGACTGGCTGTCGTGACGGGCGATGAACTGCTCGAGGGTGATGCCTTCGACGTACTCCATGACCATGAACAGCTCGCCCCCGGCCTCCTTGAGGTTGTGGACCTGGACGATGTTCTCGTGGACCAGGTCGGCGACCAGCTTGGCCTCGGCGATGAAGCGCTCGATGAAGCTCGGGCTCTCGGCCAGACGGCGCCGGATCATCTTGATGGCCACGGTCTTGGAGAATCCGGACTCGCCCAGCTGCTCGGCCACGTACACCGACCCCATGCCACCGCGAGCGATGAGCCGGGTGAGGTTGTAAACCTGCTCACTCTCCAGCTTGAGGATGGTCATGGTGCGAGCTTTCGCCAGCCTCCTTTCCATGTTAGCGCCGCGCAGCGCGCGCTACACTGGATCATCACGGGGTGGCAGTGGACGAGGATCGGACGACGCAGGTCACGCGGCTCCTCGCGCTGTGGGGGGATGGTGACGCCGCGGCGCTGGACGAGCTCTTCCCGCTGGTCTACGACGAGCTGCGCCGGCTGGCCGCCGGCCTGCTGCGGCGGGAGCGACCAGGTCACACCCTGGAGACCGCAGCCCTGGTCCACGAGGCCTACTTCCGGCTCACCGGCCGGCGCGAGGCCTCGGTCAAGGATCGGGCCCACTTTCTGGCCGTGGCGGCCCAGGCCATGCGCCGCATCCTCGTCGACCACGCGCGGCGCCAGCGGGCCGGCAAGCGCATCGGGCCCCGGGACAAGGTCGCGCTCGACCAGGCCCCGGAGCTGGCCGTCGGCTCCGGCCTCGACGTGCTCGCCCTCAACTATGCCCTGTCCAGGCTGACCGAGGTCAACCCGCGCCAGACCCGCGTCGTCGAGCTGCGCTACTTCGCCGGCCTCAGCAACGAGGAGGTCGCCGAGGTCCTCGCGGTGTCGCTGGCCACGGTGGAGCGCGACTGGCACGCGGCGCGCCTGTGGCTGAGGCGGGAGCTCGAACGGAGCCCGCTCGATGGATGAGCGGCGGGTCAACCAGCTCCTGCTGGAGCTTCTCGAGCTGCCGGTCTCGGAGCGCGAGGCCTACCTCGCCCGGGTCCGCGAAAGCGAGGCGGAGGTGGCGGCCGAGGTGACGGCCATCCTCGGCTGCGAGGGCAGGCTGGAGGGCTTCCTGGAAGAGCCCACCGTGTCCGACGCCGGCCGTGATGGGGGAGCCGCCGGGAGGGGGTCCCGGCCGCCCCAGCGGATCGGGAGCTACCAGGTTCTCGAGGTCCTGGGCCGGGGCGGCATGGGCACCGTCTACCTGGCCGAGCAGATTGAGCCCATCCGCCGCCGGGTCGCCCTCAAGGTGATCTCGGTGGGTCAGGTGGACGAGGAGGCGATCCGCCGTTTCAAGGCCGAGCGCCAGGCCCTGGCCCGCATGAGCCACCCCAACATCGCCCAGGTCTTCGAGGCCGGCACCACCCAGGACGGCGAGCCGTACGTGGTCATCGAGCATGTGCCGGGCCCGTCCATCACCCAGTACTGCGATCACCGCCGGCTGGGCGTGGCCGAGCGCCTGCGCCTGCTCAGCGAGGTCTGCGACGGCATTCGGCACGCCCACGAGAAGGGCATCCTCCACCGCGACATCAAGCCCTCCAACATTCTGGTCGCCGAGGAGCAGGGCCGACCGATCGCCAAGGTCATCGACTTCGGAATCGCCAAGACCCTCGACGCTCCCCTGACCGAGGAGGCTCCGCGCACCGCGGCCCACTGTCTGATGGGCACGCCGGGCTACCTGAGCCCGGAGGCCATCCTCAAGGACGACCTCGACACCCGGCACGACGTCTACGCTCTGGGCCTGGTGCTCCACGTGCTCCTGGTCGGCGTGCTGCCCTTTGCCGCCGACCAGTCGCCGCTCGAGCGCGAGCCGACCCGGCCCAGCGACAGGCTCGGCGAGCTGGCCGACACGGTCGAGGAGATCGCCGCCGCCCGGGGCGTCACGCCGGCGGTCCTGCGCCGGCAGATCCGGGGCGATCTCGACTGGATCACCCTCAAGGCCCTCGCTGGCGACCGCGAGCAGCGCTACGCCTCGGCCGCCGAGCTGGCGGCCGACCTCGAGCGCCACCGTCGCCACCAGCCGGTGCTGGCCGCGCCGGACAGCGCCCTCTACCGTCTGCGGCGCTTCGTCCGCCGCCACCGCATGGGGGTCGCCGCCGCCACGGCGGTGGCCCTGGCCCTGGCCGGCGGTCTGGCCGCGACCGCGGTGGCGGCCCGGCGGGCGATTGTCGAGGCGCGGCGAGCGAACCGCGAGGCCGAGGCCGCGCGCCAGGTGACGGCGTTCCTGGTCGGCCTCTTCCAGGAGGCCGACCCGAGCCGGGCGCGCGGCTCCAGCCTGACCGTCAAGGAGGTCCTCGACGATGGGGCGGCCCGCATCGAGCACGAGCTGGCCGGGCAGCCGTTGATCCGGGCCACGACCATGGCCGCCGTCGGCTCGGTCTACGCCAAGCTGGGTCTCTACGCCGAGGCCGAGCCGCTGCTCGAGGAGACACTGCGGCTGCGTCGGGAGGGGCTGGGCCCGGCCAACCTGGAGGTGGCCGACAGCCTCGAGGACCTGGGCTCGCTGTACGGGGACATGGCGCGGTTCGCGGAGTCGGAGCGGCTCTACCGCGAGGCGCTGGCGATCCGCAACGCGGAGCAGGGGCCGGCCCACGCCGCGATCGCCAGGACCCTGGCGCGGCTCGGGGTCAACCAGTGGCTGCAGGGCGACACCGACGAGGCCCGGCAGCTGCTCGAGCAGGCGTGGGCGATGCAGGAGATCACCCTCGAGCCCGGCCACCCGGACCGGGGCATGGTGCTCAACAACCTGGGCATCGTGCTCGAGGCGACGGGTCGCTCTGCCGAGGCCGAGGCGCGCTACCGCCAGGCCCTGGCCCTCCAGGAGCAGAGCCTCGGCCAGCGGCACGTGTACGTGGCCGCGGTCCTCAACAACCTGGCCAAGGTGATCAAGGCTCAAGGGCGGCTGGACGAGGCCGAGCCGTTGTACGCGCGGGCCCTGGCCATCCGCGAGGAGGCCCTCGGCCGCGACCACCCGGAGGTGGCCACGAGCCTCAACAACCTGGCCAACCTGTACCTGGCGCGCGGCCAGCTCGACCGCGCCCGGCCCCTGCTCGAGCGCACCCTCGCCATCTGGGAGAAAGCGCTCGGTCCCCAGCATCCCGATGTGGCCATCAGCCTCAACAACCTGGCCAGCCTGGATATGCGCCAGGGGGCTCCGGAGCGCGCCGAGCCGCTGCTGCGACGGGCCCTCTCCGTCGCCGAGAGCGGCCTGGGTCCGGACCACGCCCTGGTCGGCACGACCCTCTACAACCTGGGCAGCGTGGTGCGAGAGCTGGGACGCCCGGACGAGGCCCGACGGCTCCTGGAACGCGCGCTCGCGGTCTGGGAGCGGGCGTTGGGGCCCGACCACCCGGACGTGGCCAGCGCGCTCAAGTCGCTGGCCTCGATCGACCTCGAGGAGGGCCGCCTGGCGCAGGCCGAGGAGCTCTACCGGCGGGCCCTGGCCATCCGCTCGGCCGCCGCGGTCGAGGACGACTCGGAGCTGGACGAGATCCGCCAGGGCTACGCCGCGGTCCTGCGCGCGCAGGGCCGTCCCGCCCAGGCCGCCGCGGTCGAGGCCGGGACGGAGGCTCAGTAATCGCCTCGCAGTGACGCGGGGGACCTTGACGACGAGCAAGACGACAGCCCCCGGGCCGTCCCGGGGGCTGTCACCGAGCGCTGCGAGCCGGAGCTGCTACTGCGCGCGGTACCAGAAGACGTCGCTCGAGGCGTCGTCGTCGAAGGTGCCGACCACGGGCTTGAAGCTGCCGTAGACCGCCGACGAGCGGCTGGTGTCGAAGGGCTCGAGCTGGTCTCCGGTGCCGGCCCAGATGTAGTCGGTGGTGTGGTTGACCGCATCCCAGAAGATGTCGTCGCGGCCGTCGCCGTTGAAGTCGCCGGGGAGCGGCAGGTAGGTGCCCTTGACGTTGGGCACGTTGTCCTCGACGAAGAATTGGGCGCCGACCGAGAACCAGATTCGGTCCTGACCCGGGCCCGGGCGGTACCAGAAGATGTCGTCGCCGTGCTCGCCGTCGAAGTTGCCGACGATCGGGGTGTAGGCCTCGCCGTCCTCGACCGGGACCGAGTTCTGCCCGGTGAAGGTCTTGTCGCCGTCCGACCACCAGAAGTTGGCGTAGCCGCCGGCCGCGTAGTACCAGGCGATGTCGTCGCCGTGCGCGTTGTCGAAGTTGCCGACCACCGGCAGGTAATGGCCGTCCACGTTCTTGACCGTGGCGGTGAAGGTGCCGTCGCCGTCGCCCCACCAGATGTAGTCGCTGGCCGAGCCCGGGCGGTACATGTAGATGTCGTCGGCGCCGTTGCCATCGAAGTCGCCGCTGAACGGCCTGGCCCCGGTCACGAAGCTGATCTGGTTCTGGGCGGTGAAGGTGCGGTCACCGTCAGACCACCACAGGTTGCCCTTGCCGGTGGAGGACCGGTACCAGAGGATGTCGTCGAAGCCGTCGGCGTCGAAATCGCCGCTGATCGGCTCGAAGTCGGTGCCGGCGATGGGCTTGGTCTGGCGGGCAAAGGAGAAGTCCCCGTTGGCCCACCAGATGAAGTCCTCGACGCCGGTGCCGAGGCTCGGCCGCTGCGAGGTCAGCCCGGCCTCGGTGGCGCCGTGGGGCAGGGTGCCGTCGTAGCGCATGAAGGCGTCGCGGGCAGCCTGGTTGAAGTCCAGGTTGTAGGTCATGTATGCGCGGACCATGAGCACCAGGGAGGCGGGGATGAAGGCAGGTGCGCGCAGGTCCACGCCCCAGGTCCCGTAGTAGGTCATGACGTTGATCGCCCAGGCGAAGCTCTGGGGCGGGTTGTGCTCGTCGCCGGACCAGATCGAGATCCCCTTCATGGAGTCCTCGCCGGCCCACAGGACGTGGGATCCGATCTCGACGTAGACGGGGCCGAAGGGGTCGCCGCCGGTGCCGATGTAGTCGTTGTCGCGGGCGATGCGGCGCAGGGTCCCCGAGGTGCACCCGTGATCGAGGTAGGCCTGGGCGCTGGCGTAGAAGGTGAGCCCGCCGGCGGAGCTCTCGCAGTAGAGCTGGTCCCACTGGTCGGCGTAGGTCCAGGGCAGGCCGGTGGCGGGGTTGGTCATGTTGTTGGCCTCCCACGGGTGGCGCATGCCGAAGAAGTGGCCGAGCTCGTGGGCGAGGTGGGTGCTCGCCATCTCACCGGTGGGTGCTCCGAAGTCCTTCCACAGGTTGTCGGCGACGAGGTAGGCGGCGCGCCCGCTGTGGGGGAAGGACGCGCTCGACTGGCCGATGCCGCCCTCGTCCATGATCCACACCAGGAGCTCGTCCGGATCGCCGTAGAGGGCAGCGGTCGCCCCTTGCCAGAGGATGGCGGTCTTGACGTCGAGGGTGTTGTCGTAGGCGTCGAGCGGCATCTGGGGGAAGACCTGACGCAGGCCGTACTTGACCTGCGACCAGCTGTAGCTGTCCTCGTTCTTGGTGTGGAACTTGGGCAGGTAGTAGCGCTCGTTGGACTTCATCCAGAGCTTGATGCCGGCGTCGTCGAGGACCTCGTTGGCGCGACGGATCGAGTCCTGGAGCATGGCGGCCGGAATGTTGTCCTCGCACCCCGACCCGGGCTGGCAATCCAGGGTCTGGATGAAGCGGACCGGTACCACGTTGGAGATGGCCTTCTCGTTCCCTGCGTCCGCCGGGGTGGCGAGGCTCAGTGCCGCTGCCAGGGCCAGGGTTGATACTGCGCCGAGGTGAGTGGTTCGTGTCATGGTGCGCTCCCTTCGTGTCTGCGTCTGATGGTGGGGATCGACCGCTTTGTCGTCCCTCACCCGAACCAGCGCAGACACGGCCGCCCGGCCCTCACCATCCACAGCCCTGCCCGTGATCTGCATCACGGGCGATCAGGCTCGCCCTGGAGTCGAGTGCGGGTACACTTGGGGGGCCGCGCCGGCGCCTCACTCGCGCGGCGTGGGCAATGTCATGGGGAAGGACATCCGCTACTTTCAGCAGCGCCTCGGCGGCACGCGAGTGCTGCTGGTGGAGGACGAGGACATCAGCCGCAGGGTGGTGTCCGAGATCCTGCGCTGCGTCGGGATCGAGGTGGTCACGGCCACCAACGGTCGTGAGGGCGTTGAGGCAGAGTCGCGCGAGCGCTTCGACGCGGTGCTGATGGACGTGGTGATGCCGGAGCTGAACGGCTACGACGCGACCCGCCAGATCCGTCGCAAGTCGGAGCGCGCCGGCCTGCCGATCCTCGCCATGACCGCCTACGTCGGCGACGACGATCGTCGGCTGATGCGCGAGGCGGGGATGGACGACCTCATCGCCAAGCCGGTCGACATGGACACGATGCTCGAAGCCCTCGATCGGTGGATCGGCCTCGGCTAGTGGCAAGGGGGGTGGTGCGATGATCTCGGCCGAGCTGCAGCGGATGCTGAGCGCCGCCTCTGACATCCGCCGATTGTGGGACCTGGGCCACGAGCTGAAGCGGGTCCACGGCGCCGACAACGTCGCCGACCTGACCCTCGGCAACCCGATCCTGGAGCCGCCCGAGGAGCTGCGGCGGGCTCTGGTCGAGCTGGTGGCCGACCCGCCCGCCGGGCTGCACCGCTACACGCCCAGCGCGGGCGTGCCCGAGGTCCGGGAGCGCATCGCCGAGCACCTCGACCGGCGCGGGCTGCTGCCCGGGGCCCGGGCCGAGCACGTGCTCGTCACCAGCGGCGCTGCGGCCGCCTGCAACGTGGCCCTGCGGGCCGTCCTCGACCCGGGCGACGAGGTCCTGATCCCGAGCCCGCACTTCCCCGACTACCCGGCCCACGTGCGCAACCACGGCGGCGTGCCGATCCGGGTCCCGTGCACGGCCGACCACATGCTCGACCTCGAGGCCGTGGAGCGCGCCCTCGGCCCGTGGACCCGGGCGATCATCGTCAACCATCCCAACAACCCCACCGGCCGCCAGTACCCCGAGGGTCTGCTGGTCGAGCTGGCCGACGTCCTGCGCCGCGGTGCGGCCCGCACCGGCCGCCCGATCTACCTGATCTCGGACGAGCCCTACCGTGAGCTGCGCTTCACCGCGGAGCCCTTCGTCAGCCCGGCGCGGCTCTACGAGCACGGCATCATGATCTACTCGTTCTCCAAGTCGCACTGCATCCCCGGCGAGCGCCTGGGCTACCTGGCGCTGAACCCGGCCATGCCCGGCGGCCGCGAGCTGGCGGCAGGGCTCGTCCTGGCCAACCGCATCCTTGGCTTCGTCGGCGCGCCCTCGTTGTGGCAGCACGTGGTCGCACGCTGCCTGGACGCGGCGGCGGACCTGGCGCCTCTCGAGCGCCACCGCCGGCGCCTGCTCGAGGCACTGGCCGAGAAGGGCTATGAGGTGCTCCCCCCGGACGGCGCCTTCTACTTCTTCCCGCGCACCCCCGGCGGCGACGACGAGGCCTTCGTGACCGCCGCCCGCGAGCGGCTGCTCTTGGTGGTGCCGGGCGCCTCATTCGGAGGCCCGGGCCACTTCCGCATGGCTTTCTGCGTCGACGACCGCACCATCGACCTGACTCTGGAGCGGCTGCCCGAGGCGAGGAGCCTGGAGCGGGCATGAAAACGCCCGGGGCGTCAGGGCCCCGGGCGGGGGCATCGCTCTGCGAACCGGTCCCGGCCGCTACGGGACGACGACGTCCCAGCCGGCGAAGTTACCGGAATCGAACCCGCCCTCGAAGTAGCACATCTCGTTGGTGAGGTCGAAGTAGGGCTGGAGGTCGTCGGCCATGTAGAGCAGGCCGTAGGACATGACGCAGCGGTTTCCGAGCCACTCGATGTCGGTGCGGGCGCCCCAGCTGGCGTCGAAATTGCTGAACCAGAAGGGAGCGTCCCAGGCGCCGACCGCCCAGCCGCGGCGCTGGGCGTGCCAGGCGGCGTCGGGGGGGTCGACCTCGTCGGTGGTGAAGATCACCGCCCGGCCCACGCCCGAGCGGACCGAGATGTTGGGGCCATACGCGCTGGGCTCGCCGGCCGCGGGCCAGAAGGCGTCGTCCTGCACCCACGTGCCGCCGGCGTCGTCGGTCGCCAGGTAGGCGACGCCCTCGTTGCCGTGCCCGGTGTCCGCGGTGAAGGCACAGTAGACATTGTTGGCGAAGGCCGAGATGCCGGTATGAGGCTGGTTGCCCGTGAAGTAGGCGTTGACGTCGTTGACCCACCCGGGACCCGAGCAGTAGGAGTACACGCGGATGTCGCTGTTGGTCGCTATGTACGAGAGCCAGTAAGGGCAGTCCGTTGACCCGAAGTCGTGGTGGGGGTTCCAGGTAGCGTCCAGGCCCTCCTCGGCGTCGGTGAGGGCTGGTGAGAAGTCGCCCCAGGTGGCGCCAAGCATGTCGGCCCAGTACCAGCCAATGGTGTTGGTCTCCTCGACGATGTACGCCATGTAGATGCGGTTGTCGGAGTCGTGACGGTTACTGGTCACCGCCACCTCGGGGATGGTGTTGGGGGCGACCGATTTGACGACGTAGAAGTCGTAGCCGGTGTCCTCGCCGCCATCGGCGACGTAGAAGCGGCGCATGCGGGCCTCGCCGCTGGAGGCGTAGCCGACCCACGCGTAGCCGCCCACCACGGCCATGTCGGTGGGAACCCCCGGGTACCACCAGAAGGTCTCGGCCCAGCTCGCTCCGTCATCGGTGGAGATGTTCATCGACCAGCCTTCGGTCCACTGGATGACGGCAAACAGGTTGTCGGTCGCATAGTCGAAGTCGAGCGTGCCGTCGTCGTAATCGGCGTGACCCATGCCGCCGCCGATCGGGACGTCGTAGTAGAACTTGCCCTGCTGGCTCGGCACCGGCACCTTCCAGGCAACGCCGAGGGCGAGCTCGGCGCCGCTGGCCTCGAGGCTCTCCAGGGCGCGCACGGCCTCAGGGTAGCGACCCGCGGCCCACAGCTCCCGCACCTGGTCTGCCTGCAGGATCGCGGCCAGGCCGACGTCGGCCAGAGGCTCGAGCTCGATGTCGGCGTTAGCTCGCAGATCTGGGGCGAGGTCGGCGAGCCAGGACGACGCGGTGGCATGGAGGATCGGGGCCTTGGCCCCCTGCTCCACGGCGGACGCGGCCAGGCCGACGGTGGCCGTGCCCAGGGCCAGGATCAGGACGAGGATGCTGCGGGAAGGACCAGACATGGATTGTCTCCTTTCGCGAGCCGCACGGCGCACCCACGCGGCCCTCGCGACGAACACTGGTGAGAAGGTCGGGCTAACACCATGGACAACGAACACCTGACTGTAGCACGGACTCTCCGCGGTCGGAGGGGAGCTTTCTGGACCGGCACGGCGACGGCCCGAGGTGTCGCCACCCCGGGCCGCTCGAGAGGGTCAGGTGCTGGTTGGTCGCTAGTTCACGGTGACCGTGACCGCGTCCCAGCTCAGGCGGTCGAAGTCAATGGCACCGTTCATGAGCGTGTCGACGCCGAAGTAGAAGGTGTGGTTCCCGGGAGCGAGCGTCCCGCTGAAGACCTGCGACGACGGAAGGTCGGCGAGCCCGCCCTGGAAGGTGACCCAGATCCCGGGCACCCACAGGTTGACCCCGGGGACGAAGAACGACCAGCCGCCCGGCGCGGCGTGGAGCAGCCACCAGTCGGCCTGGGCGCCGTCGGCCGAGGCCGGGTCGAGGCTGACCTTCACGTTGAGGGTGGAGTAGGAGGTGGTGGTGACCGGGTCGTGGGAGCCGCTGGCCTCGATCGTCGGGTCGGGCAGGTCCGGGATCATGAGCGAGGGGTCGCCGAAGAGGATCATCTTGTGCAGGTGGAGGAAGGAGTAGTAGAACATGCCGCCCGTGGTCGGGTTCTTGAGGTCGGTGACGTAGGTGGTGAGGGCGCCCGTCCACATCTCCCCGAGGGTGCGGACGCCGGCCGCGTACTGGGCGTAGAAGTAGGGGTTGAGCCCGACGTTGTTCCCCAGCCAGGCGCCGTGCTCGGCCTTGGACACGCAGCCGATGTAGCCGACCGCGCCCTTGGCGCTCTTGACCAGCATGTGCTCGGCCATGGACTCGTTGCCGTACACGTCGGCGGCGGAGGGCTGCACGTCCATCGGCTCGGGCTGCTGGCCGGTGCCGGCGGTCCACAGGTTGCCGTCGACGTCGTAGTAGTAGCTGCGGTCGAAGTGGAAGCGGGCGGTGTAGCAGGAGGTGGCGAACACGATCGGGTAGCGCTTGGTGGTGTCGTTGGTGAGGCCGGAGATCTGGTTCGAGTCGTACCAGCCGGCCCACAGGGTGCGGTTGCCGTGACCGTACCAGGAGACGAAGCCGGCGCCGTTGTTGATGGCGGTGTTGAGCGCCTGCGCGCGCTGGGCAAAGGTCATGGTCTTGTAGGGGGCGTTGTCCTCGTACAGCTTGCCGGTGGTGGTGTGGTGCAGGTACGGCACCAGCGCGTTCATCTTGGTGGTGGAGCCGAAGGCGCCGGAGCCGCCGTCCACGGCCAGGGCCGAGGTGCGGAACCAGGCCGCGTCGTGGGTCGAGCTCTCGTAGCCGATGACCTTGTCGACGTAGGTCGTGACCTCGGCCCCGCTCGAGGCCGGCACCCGGGCCAGGGACACGTCGGGAACCATGTCGATGTTGTCGAGGTTGACCAGGTTGACGTCGGTGCCGCCGGCGAAGTCCATCTCGCCGATGATGTTGTTGCCGTTGCCGTCCCACAGGTCGAGGTCGCCGTTCGCGTCCCACAGGTCCATGTAGTAGAGGTCGCTGGGGTAGTACTTGTCGCCCCACTCGGTGTTGTAGCCCTTGACGTAGCGCACCGGGAACTTGTCGCAGTCGCCGACCAGCATCACATGGTCGACACCGTAGGTCGTGACGAAATCGGCGATGTAGCGCTTGATCTGCTCCGGGTTGTCGCGGACCTCGCCGAAGTGGATCTCGTAGACCTCGCCCAGGGGGACGATGAGGGTGTGTCGGCCGGTCTCCTCCTTCCAGTACTTGAGCGGCAGGAGCTCGTCCACGAACTCATTGGGGGTGAGGATCAGGAGGTGGTACTGCTGGGCGCTGGCCGCGCCCGGGATCAGAGTCGAGGCGAGAACCAGGGCGGTGACTGCGAGTGCTCGGAAGGACATGTTGTGGTTCCTCCAGTGTGGGGAGTCGTCGAGGGCGGGACGGCGTCCGGAAACCGTCCCCGGGTTGCCGTGAGATGAGCCCGTGGCCAACAGGCTCACCAGGTGGTCGGGGTGATCGGGTCGGGAGAAGGGATTCGGGTAGCTCATGCTTTGTCCCGAACTTCGGCTCCGGCTCGGCGCTTGTCAAATCGGAAATGTGAGGTGGCTTACGGCGCGGCAGGCGCGGCCTTGGCCTGGGTGACGCGGCTCACCGAGTGCCCACGGCGGCGACAGGTCCCCAGGGTTGGAGGGGTGCGCCGAAGGGTTCCGCAGTCCAGCCGGACGACCTGCTCCTCAGCACCGCGCCGGAGCCGCGAGCGGCGCGCTCCTAGTCGCTGAAGCTCAGGTCGAGGATCAAACCCTCGATCGTGCCGAGGGCCTGAGGCGAGGGGTCGACGAGGGAGAAACCGGTGTTGTGGAGCTTCGGGTTCACGTCCCGGTCGATCCACCGCGACTGGGCGTCGAGGTCCAGGTACCGGCGCGGGCCGTAAACCTCTCCCTTGTCGACGCGAAGCCGGTAGAGGCGGTTCGCCTCCAGCGGCTGCTCGCTCATCAGCATCAGGCCCTGCTGGGTGATGTCCACGAGGTAGCCGAGCAGGGCGTTGGTGTCCCGGTCGTAGACCCGAAGGTAGACGATGAGGTTGTGGCGCTTGTGCCTGCGCGTGCTTGTTTCGGGCATGTCCAGAGCTCCTGGCGGAATCCCTGTGCTCGAGTCCAAGTGTAGCAACCCGCGGCGGTTTCCGAAACCTCCCGGGCAGCGCCGTCCGACTCGCATGTTAGACTCGGAGAGGCTCGCAGAAATCGATGGCGGCGGTCCGGTTGCGGCCCTCCAGGGTGCGGCGGTGCCGGTACGGAGAGTGAGCAGTGACCGACAAGGACTCTGGTTCCTGCCCGATCGTGTACGTCGTCGACGACCGCGAGTCCGACCGGCTCCTGCTCGAGGAGATGCTGGCCGGCGACGGGTACCAGCTGGTGTTCGCGGCCAGCGGCGAGGAGGCCCTCGCCAAGACGCTCAAGCTCACTCCCGACCTGATCCTGCTCGACGTCATGATGCCGGGCATGGACGGGTTCCAGGTCTGCCGGCTGCTGCGCGACTCCGCCGAGCTGGCCGAGGTGCCGGTGATCATGGTCACCGCGCTCGACGACCGCGAGTCCCGGCTCAAGGGCATCGAGGCCGGCGCCGACGACTTCGTCTCCAAGCCTTACGACCTGGTCGAGCTGCGCGCCCGGGTGCGCTCCGTCACCCGGCTCAACCGCTTCCGGCGCATGCTCCAGGAGCGGGAGCGTTTCGAGTGGGTCGCGACCAGCGCCGAGGACGGCTACCTGGTGGTCAACGCCGAGGACGAGATCCTCTTCGCCAACCCGCGCGCCGCCCGCCTCCTCGACCTGCCCGACGGACGGGTGAGGCCGTCCGGGCTGCGCTTCCTGCGCACGGCGCGCTCGCTCTACCGCTGCGTTCCGGAGAGCGCCTGGCTGGACTGGCCCGGTGACTGGGGGGAGCGGTTCCTGCTCAGCCCCGAGACCGCCGAGGCGGCTGCGCGCTGGCTGCGGGTGACCGTCCTCTCGCAGGCCACCGGCGCCGGCAAGGCGTTTCTCGTCTGCCTGCGCGACGTCACCCAGGAGGTGGCGGCGGCGCGCGAGCGGCGGGCCTTCCAGCGCATGGTCCAGCACAAGCTCTCGACCCCGCTCGCCGGCATCCTCACCTGCGCCCAGACCCTGGCCGGCGTCGACGACATCGACCGCCAGGAGCTGGTCACCCTGGGCCGGCTCCTGACCAGCGCGGCCGAGCGCCTGCAGCGCGACGTCAACAGCGTGCTGGCGTTGCTCGACGCGCCCACCGTGGCCCGCTCGGGACCGGCCTTCGACCTGGCCGGGCTGTCGCCGCTGGTCGCCGAGCTGGCCTCCGAGGTCGGTCTGGTCGGCACCCGCTGCCTGGGCATCGCGGACGTGGGCGGGGTCGAGGTCGACCTCACCGAGGAGGCCATGGAGTGGGCGCTGCGCGAGCTCTTCGAGAACGCGGTCAAGTTCCACCCCACGGGCACGCCCGATGTGGTGGTGGAGGTCGAGCGACCGGGGCATGACCTGGTCAACATCAGGGTGCGCGACGACGGGGTCTCGCTGACGCCGGAGCAGCTGAAGCGGGCGTGGGTTCCCTACGTCCAGGGCGGGGAACGGTTCACCGGCGAGGTGGCCGGCATGGGCCTCGGCCTGACCACGGTCGCCACCCTGGTCGGCGAGGTCGGCGGCACCTGCGAGCTGTCCAACCGGCCCGAAGGCCGCGGCGTGGTCGTCGAGCTCAGCCTGCCGGCGCGGGTCCGGGAACCCAGGCCCGAAGAGTAGAGCGAGCCGGCGTCGCCCCGCCGCGGCCGGGGCTCCCTCGCGCCTGGGGCGATCTCTCAGGAACCCAGGAAGCGAGGAACCGAGGAACACCAGGGCGGGTCATCGCTCTCGTCAGGTTCGACGGATCGCGCCGGGACCATCAGCCGCTCAGCGGTCACATCCACCCACTAGCGCAACGACGCAGAGACGCAGGCGGGCAGCAGCACCCAGCCGACGGTCGCCTGTGGTAGGGTGGTCTTCGCGAACCCTGACTACAACCCGCGACCCGGAGGTTCAGGTAGGCCATGCCGAGGGGCAACCAGCTCATCCGCCAGTGGCGGCTCCTGCGCGCCATCGAGGCCAGCCGCCACGGCCGGAGCGCGCGCCAGCTCCACGAGGAGGTGGCCGACCTGGGCAGCCCCCGCACCGTCTGCCGCGACCTCGAGACCCTGCAGGGCGCGGGCTTCCCGCTCTACCAGGGCGACCATGGCCGCCTGGTCGGCCACCGTGCCACGGGCCTGCCGTCCAGTGCCGTCGCCAGTACCGTGCGGGGGACAGTCGCAGCAGCGGCGCCGTCTCGAACGGGGCGACACAGCGTCGCGGGCGGGGGGGCGTGAAGCATGCCACGACTTGGTCTGGGGCAGCCGCCTCGAATCCCAGCGCTGCCGTGGGAGGCATGCTACGCGAAATCACCGGCAGGTGGCGCGGTGGGCTTGTCGGTCCTCGACCACTGCCTTGACGTCGGGATGGTCGCCCGGGCCCTCGTCGAGGTGCTACCCGCGTGCGTCCGCGGCCTATTGGGCAGCAACCCCGCCGGCACCGCGGCGAACCACGACCTCGGGAAGATCTCACCGGGCTACCAGCTCAGGTACTTCCGGGAGCAGCTCCGCCAGCGGCTCCCCGAGCTGGCCGCGCACGCGCTCGCAACCTACGAGACCAAGCACGCCCTGATTGGGGAGCTCGCGGTCAACGCCAGTCTCGGCGCGGAGCGCAGTGCACCCGGGCTCGCCGCCGGTGCCCATCACGGAGTGCGTGACGACAAGGGCCTCCGGCATGACGACGCGGTCGTTGGCGGCCCGGCATGGGCGAGCGAGCGCTTGGGGCTGGCGAGGCGCCTCGCGGCGGAGTTCGGTTCGCTCGCCGCAGACCCGCACGCCGACTCCCATGTCCTCGCCGGTCTGGTCTGCGTGGCCGACTGGATTGGCTCTGATGAGCGTTTCTTCGACCCGGGCACCACGAGGGCTCGAGCCGAGTCTGAGGCGACCGCGGCTCGGGCGGTCGCCGGCTGTGGTTGGCGGCCCGTGGTGTTCAAGCCGGGGCTGTCCTTCGCGGACGTCTTCGGGTTCGAGCCGTATCGCCTGCAACTCGACCTCATCGACGCGGTGCGGGAGCCCGGCCTCTACGTTTTCGAGGCCCCGATGGGCAGCGGCAAGACAGAAGCGGCGCTGTACGCGGCGTATCGTCTCATCACCAGCGGCGCCAACGCCGGCCTTTACTTCGGCCTCCCCACCCGGCTGACGAGCGACAAGATCCACGAGCGCGTGAGCGCTTTCCTTCACCACGTCGCGGGCGGTGACACCGCGGTTCGACTGGCCCACGGCAGCGCGTGGCTGCGCGAGTACGAACACGGCGGGGAGCGCCTCGCGCCGGGGAACGAGTGGTTCAACCCCTCCAAACGTGCATTGCTGATGCCGTTCGCCGTAGGGACCATCGACCAGGCCCTCATGTCCGTCATCAAGGTCCGGCACTTCTTCGTTCGGTCCTTCGGCCTTGCAGGCAAGGTGGTGATTCTCGACGAGGTACACTCATACGACGTCTACACTGGCACCCTTCTTGACCTCCTCGTGCGGCGGTTGCTCGACATGAGCTGCACGGTCATCGTGCTGTCGGCAACGCTCACCGGCGCGCGCCGCGCCAAGCTCCTGGCTGACCCGGAGAAGGCAGCCGGTGTCAGCGACTACCCGCTGATCACTGCCGAAACACGCGGTGGCTGCTGGGTGCGGGCCGGCGAGGCTCCGCCACCGACTCACGTCGATGTCGATCTTGCGGACCTCACCGACGGTGAGATTGCCCAGCGTGCGACCCAGCATGCGGCCACCGGGGAGTGTGTGCTCTGCATCGCCAACACGGTGGCGAGGGCGCAGGCCTGGTACAACCAGGTCAAAGCGGCGATGGTGGAAGGCGCCTTCGGGGTCGGTCTCCTGCACTCGCGCTTCCCGCCGTACCGGCGCGGCGAGCTCGAGGAGGTCTGGACTCGCGCTCTTGGCAAGGAGGGGCCACGGCCGCACGGCTGCGTCCTGGTGGCGACCCAGGTCGTCGAGCAGAGCGTGGACCTCGACGCCGACTTCATGATCAGCGAGCTGGCGCCGACCGACATGCTCCTTCAGCGGCTCGGGAGACTCTGGCGTCATCCTCGGTCAGAGAGACCATGCACACGCGCTTCGCTCCTCGTGGTCACGCGGGATCTCGACGGATGCGGCTCGCATGATGACCTCATCGCCGCGCTGGGTAAGCCGAACGCCAGGGTCTACGCACCGTACGTGCTCTGGCGTACTTACCAGGTGTGGAAGCGCATCCACAGGTTGAGGCTCCCCGGTCACATCCGCGGTCTTCTGGACGAGACCTACGCTGAGCCGCCGGACGATCGCGCTGCGTTCGTAGAGGAGGCGCGCAAGGCGCTCGGTCAGCGTGCCGCCAAGCTGCGCGATCTCGCCATCGCCGCGCGTGCAGACGCCTACGGATTCCCGACCATGAGGGACGACGAGCGCGCCCTGACGCGATACTCCGACTACCCAACGCTCGACGCCCTGATCATCCGGTCCGTGACCTCGACCGGCTCGGCGGCAACGCTCGCCCTTTTGAGTGGCAAGCGGATCAGGGTCGATGACACGCGGCGCGTCCCGCCCTATCTGGCCGAGATCCACAGGAACCTCGTCTGGCTCCCGCGGTACCGGCTTCCTGGCGTCACGACTCCGGCGTTCCTGTCCCGGTACACTTTTGACACGACCCCGGTGCTCATCCTGGATGACGGAGGCGAGCTGACGCTCGACGGACGCCACACGGGGATGCGCTACGATCACGAACGCGGAGTTCAGATGAGCAATCCGGTGCCGCCGTGGCTTCGGTGTCAGCGCGCGACGGCGACGGCCAACGGCGACGACGAAGGAGGGCTCGATGAACTTGACTGGTGACCCGTGGATTCCCGTCGTGCTCGCGAGCGGCGAGAGCCGCCACGTCAGCCTCGCCGATGCCTTCAGTCGAGGCGACGAGATACTCGACCTCGTAGCGACCCCGCCGCAGCGCATCGGCTTGACCCGCCTGCTCGTCTGCATCGCCCAGGCCGCGCTTGATGGACCGGAGGACGAGGAGGAGTGGCGTACCTGCCGCGGCCGGATCGCCCCCTCTGCGATCGACTACCTGGCCCGCTGGCGAGACCGGTTCGAGCTGTACGGCGAGAACGCGTTCCTTCAGGTCCCGAACCTCGAAGCCAAGCCCAATCCGCCGGTCGACAAGCTCGATTGCACGAGCGCTGTGAACGCCGGCACCCTTTTCGACCACGCCGCGGGCGCTGAGGCCGCGGGTCGTCCGCCCGAGTGGTGCGCGCTCATGCTCGTGACATTCCAGAGCTTCTCGCCCAGCGGGTTGATCGGCGTCACGAGGTGGAACGGCCGGTGGACGAGCAAGAAGGAGGTCGAGAAGGACCAGGATGGCAGCGACAGTGCCCCGGCACTCGAAGGCAGCCCACTCCACGCGATCGTCAGAGGGCGAAGCCTCATTGCGACGACACACTGGAACCTCCTCACCAAGGAGCTGGTCGCCAAGGTACCGGGTATGACGTGGGGCAGGCCGACGTGGGAGGCCATGCCCGGGGGACGCCAGGACACTGTCGCTGCGGACCATGCGCGGTCGTACCTGGGGAGGCTTGTCCCGGTGGCGCGAGCGATCAAGCTCGAGCGCAGCGCCGGCCTCATGACGCTCGCGAACGGTATCGGGTACTCGAAAGTCGGGGAAAGCCGAGACCCGAGCACGACAGTGTACATGCGACAGAAGAATGCGAAGGTCAAGGCCGCGAACAGGCGCCTTGACCCGACCAAACACCCATGGCGCGACCTCTCCTCGCTTCTGGCCCTCGGCACCTCCGCCGCCGACGGCGGGCCGTTAGCCCTCGGCCACCTGCGATCCCTCCGCCAAGATGAGTCGTTCGACCTCTGGGTAGGGGGCCTGGCGATGGACCCCCACCCGGGCAAGGCGTCGAAGTTCCTCGATTGCGGGGAGTGGGTTCTCAGCGTGCCAGCCGGGCTTCTCGGGTCGACCGAGCTGCGGCGGTACGGCCTGGGGGTGAAGCTCGCCAACGGCGCGAGCAGCGCCCTTGCTGCCGCGATCGCCGCGTACTACGAGGATCTCGCGGTCGGCGAGTTCAAGCAGGCGGGCGACCGCCTCGGGTTTGCGCGAAAGGACCCGCGCAGCCGGGAGCAGCGCGACCGGGTAACAAAACGCGCGGCCTCGGTCTACTGGCGCAGTCTCGACGGAGCGTACGGCGTCCTCATCGAGACCGCCAACGAGCCGGTCGCCGAGCTGGGCGGCGCGTGGTACTCGCTCGTACGTTCCGCGATGAACGAGGCATTTGAGCGTGCGTGCGCCCACGAGAGCCCACGACAGATTCGGGCGTTCGCGAAGGGGGCGCGGAGGCTTCGCCTGAGGAAACCGGAGTGACACGCGCCGTGTCGAGCGGCGACCGTCAAGAACGGGCAAGGAGGGTCGGATGACCGAGACACCCACCAGAGAGCCAACCGCCATCGAACGATTCCTCGCTCATCTCAACGGCCTGACGAACGACCGCGGGGTGATGGCCGACCTGCGCCACGGCCTGAGCAAGGCGACCGAGTACCGCGCCTGGCCCCACGTAGCGCCGTGGTGCAGGCTCGACCACGAGAGGGAGAGCCGGGTCTGGCTAACGGTCGCCGCCGGCTTCGCCATCCACCAGCGGACGACCGCCGCCGGCAACATGGGCACAGTGATGCGGGCGCTGGCGACGGGCGGGAAGCGGGGCGCCGACGGCCTCGCGACCTTCGACGGACGATTCCGCCGGTTCCTTTCCTGCTCCTCGTCGGCCGAGGTCTGCGACCATCTCGGCGGCGTCTTGAGAGCCGCCGAGCGCAACGGCGTCGCCGTCAACTTCGCCCAGCTCTTCATCGACCTCACCTACTGGAGCAAGCGCGTGAAGCTCGAGTGGGCGACCGAGTACTGGGGCGCCGCGCCGGCGGAGGGGAGCCCGGAAGCAGGCGACGCCGCCGAGGATGGGGAGGCGTACGACGCCGAGGAGGAGGTGACGGCAGAGGAGGAGGACGACTCATGAGCTACCTCAGTCAGATCCACGTCGGCAAGGCCGAAGCGGCTGTCCTGCGGCTCCACGACTCGTACGCCTGGCATCGGCGGCTCTGGCTCGCCTTCCCGGGTAGGGACGGGGAGACCCGCTCGTTCCTCTTTCGGGTCGACGACAAGCACGACGCCTTTCGGATCCTGCTCCTCTCCCCGCACCCGCCAGCTCCCCAGGCGTGGGGCGCCTGGCAGGTGGCCGAGGTGAGGTCGTCGTTTCTCGCCCACGAGCGCTACCTCTTCCAGGTGCGGGCCAACCCGACGGTCAAACGCTTCGTCTTCGACGAGGCCATGGCGCTCAAGAAGAATGGCCGCCGGACCGGTATCTACGACCAGGAAGGCTTGCTGGGTTGGCTGCAGCGCAAAGCAGCGCACTCCGGCTTCGAGGTGCTCGAGTGCTGCCCCGGCCCCCCGATTCACGGGTACTTCGTCAAGGACGGGCGGCGCGGGAAACACATCGGCGTTGACTTTAAGGGGGTGCTTCGCGTGACCGATCGCGGCGCCTTCGAGCGCGCCTTCCGCGCCGGCGTCGGACCGGCAAAAGCATTCGGCTTCGGCCTGCTCATGCTGCGACCCGTCGCGTAGTCGGCGGACGAGAAATGGAGACCGGCAATGGAACTCATCGAGCTGCACATCCTTCAGTCGTTTCCCGTGACCTGCCTCAATCGAGATGACGTCGGCGCGCCGAAGTCGGCGTTCTTCGGCGGCGTCCAGCGCGCACGGGTGTCGAGCCAAAGCTGGAAGCGCGCGATCCGCGAGCTGGCGGCCGACCACGCGAGCGGCCAAGGCACAAGCAACGCGTTCTTCGCTGGCAAGCGCGGACATTTTATGGCCGAGAAGCTGGAGCGCGCGATCGAAGCGCACGCTGTGGCCGGCCCACAAGCCCAGGAAGCTGCTGAGGCGATTGCGACCTTTCTCGCCAAGCAGGACCCGAAGCACCGCGAGGGCCACAGAACACTCGTCGCACTCTATCTCTCGCCGAACGAGGTCGATGCCATCGCCAAGGCAGTTGCCGGGGATCTGAATGAGTCCGGTTCCGTCAAAGTCAGCAAGGGAAGCCTGAAGAAAGTGCTCAGTGCCACCGCGCCGAAGGACACGGCAGACATCGCGCTCTTTGGGCGCATGGTCGCGAGCGACCATTCGTTGATGATCGAAGGTGCTGGCCTGTTCAGCCATGCGCTCTCCACGCATGCTGCCAGCAACGAGGTGGAGTTCTTCAGCGCTGTCGATGAGACCAAGGAGCAAGAGGAGACCGACGAGGGCGCTGGTCACATCGGCACGCTCGAGTTCAACTCGGCGTGCTACTACCGCTACGTTGGCCTCAACCTCGGCCTGCTGTGGGACGGAGGCCACCTGGGCCATTTCTCCGTGCCGGAGCAGGAGGCAGTGCTTGGGACCTTCCTTCGCAGCGCCCTGCTCGCGGTCCCGGGCGCCCGCAAGAACTCCATGTTCGGCTTCAATCCTCCGGCCTATGTCCTGGGTCTGAAGCGGCGTGGCCAGCCCCTGTCGCTGGTCAACGCATTCGAAAGCCCCGTGAAGGCCAGGGGCGAGGGGTTCGTCCAGCCCTCGGTCGAACGGCTCGAGCAGCACCTCAAGAAGCTCAGGGAGGTCTACGGCCTCGGTGCCGATGTTGAGGTCAGGATTCCCGGTTCCACGCTCGACGAGCTGATCGGGAAGCTCGTTGGGTTCGACGGCCACGAGGGGGCGTGAGATGCCCGGCCAGGTGCTGGCCCTGTACCTCGACGGCGCGCTTCAGAGCTGGGGCTATCAAAGCCGGTTTGACCGGCGCACCTCGCTGTCATACCCCACCAGGAGCGGGATCCTCGGCATGCTCTGCGCCGCGCTCGGGATCGACAGGGGCGATACGATCGGTTTGAAGCGCCTGGAAGAGCACCTGTCGATCACGGTGTACACGTTGGGCCGACCGACGATGCTCACGGACTACCACACCGTCGGCGGCGGCTACGACAGGAAGCGGCAGCGTCAGTGCATCGTCCGGACGGCGGAAGGCGAGGTGGGCAAAACGGTTCAGACCTACCGCGAGTACCTCCAGGACGCCCGCTTTGGCGTGGTCATCCGGGGGCCGGTCGAGATCCTGGCGAACCTCTGCGCCGCGCTAGGCGACCCGAAATGGGGAGTGTGGCTCGGCCGGAAGTCGTGCATCCCTGCATCGCCGATCCTGCAGGGCCTCTTCGCTACCGAGCAAGAGGCCCTGGCGCACCTCGAGGGGTTGGCTGGCCGCGCTGCGACCCGCAGGGTCGCGGAGGCGGCCCACTTCGGCGCTGGCACGGACACCCTGCTTGACCGCCCCGTGGAGTTCTCCGGCCGCCGCTTCAAGCCGAGGCGGGTCGACAACGAGCCCCTCTAGTGCCCGTCTTCGAGCCGCCACCACTCGAGACGCTCACGCCCGCGAGGGAGCGGTGGACGCCGATCTACCTCGAGCATGGCCGGTTAGAGGTGGACGACGCCAGTGTCAAGTGGATCGGAGCTGACGCGACGGTGATCAGGCTGCCCGTAGCGACCCTGAGCGCGATCATGCTGGGACCAGGTACCACGGTCACCCACGCGGCGATCAAGGCATGCTCGCAGTGCAACACGCCCCTGTGTTGGATCGGGGCCGACGGCCTGCGGTTCTACGCCTTCGGCGCCGCGCCGACCCACGACAACACCCGCGCGCGCCATCAGGCCGCGGTCCACGCCAACAGGGCGCGGCGGCTGGACGTCGCCCACCGCATGTTCTCGGTCCGCTTCGGTGAGGACGTGACGGGCGCGTCGATCAAGACTCTGATGGCAATGGAGGGCAAGCGCGTCAAGGCGCTCTACGCCGAGCTGGGGGCCCGGTACGGCGTCACCTGGCGGGGCCGGGACTACAACCCGAGCAACTGGCAGCTGGCCGACGGCATCAACCGTGCGATCTCCGCGGCCAACGCGGCGCTGTACGCGCTCACCACCGCCGTCGTGTGCTCGATGGGCTACCTCCCCCAGCTGGGCTTCGTTCACTCGGCCGGGACGATGCCGTTCGTCTTCGACATAGCCGATCTCTACAAGACCGAGACCACGCTCGAGGCGGCGTTCCAGACCCTGGCGACGAACCCGCAGGCGAGGGAGCACGAAGTTCTGACTCGGTTGAAGGCGCTCCTCGAGGAATACCGCATCGTGCAGCGCCTGCCCGTGGACGTGGACAGACTGCTCGAGTTCCAGGAGAAGCAACAATGACCGTGATCGTCGCCAACGACACCCCGCCTGCGATCCGCGGCCTGCTCAAGCGCTGGTTCGTCGAACCGAAGCCGAACGTCTTCGTCGGGACGGTGAACCGCCGCACCCGTGAGAAGACGATCGACTACATCCGGCGCAACGGGCCGGGGCTCGGCCTGCTGGTGATCGCGACCGACGGCAGCTCGCAGGGCTTCGCCGTGTCGGTGTTCGGCGAGACCGACCGTATCCCGGTCCGGGTGTGTGGCCACCATCTGATCGCCGAGAAGTGGGCCGAGGCCGACGCCGAGCAGGAGGTGTAGGCCAGGGCGCGACCGCCCTGGGGTCGGGCGCACGCGCTCGACCGGGCTCCTTGACAAGAAGCGATCAGACGCAAGATGTTGTGGTGGGTCGCGCGGCTCGCCACACGATGTTGGTGTTCTCCCCACGCGCGTGGGGATGGTCCGGAGTACTGGAACCTCAAGAAGGCCGGCCAGCTGTTCTCCCCACGCGCGTGGGGATGGTCCGACCAACGACAACGGAGGTGCGGCGTGAAGAGCGTTCTCCCCACGCGCGTGGGGATGG
>Ga0316620_10000174_pt1 | contig 24961 bp, 16 predicted proteins | sample OWC_Aug_M1_C1_D5_FD_207651 | JGI IMG/M metagenome (GOLD analysis project Ga0316620, IMG submission 207651) | Wetland soil microbial communities from Old Woman Creek delta, Ohio, United States - OWC_Aug_M1_C1_D5_B | ecosystem: Environmental > Terrestrial > Soil > Wetlands | place: USA: Ohio...
CACCTGCTCGCCCTGCCCGTGCTGTTGGCCGCCCTCGCGGGGAGCGCCGTCATGGGCTGGCACCCCTTCCCGTGGACGGTTCTTCTCTTGCCCCTGGCCCTGGTTCCCTGGGTGCTCCTGACCGGCGGCGTGGCCCTGGCCACGGCCGCCCTGGCGGTGCACTTTCGTGACCTCCGTGACCTGGTCAACCACCTCCTCAACCTGCTCTTCTTCTCCTCGCCCATCCTCTACTCGTTGCAGGGTCTGGAGGTGCCGCAGCTTGTCCGTCGCCTGCTCCACCTCAACCCCATGGCCAGTGTGGTCGAGGTCTACCGGGACCTAGCTTTTGCCGGCCGGGTGGCCGGTGTCGAGAAATGGGCCATCGCCGCGGCCGTGGCGGTCGTCGCGTGGTGGCTCGGGGCCGCCGTCTTCACCCGGCTCCGGGAGACGCTGGTGGAGGCGGTGTGAGGGGGAGCATCTCGCTCCAGGGCGTGGGCAAGGTCTTCCGCCGCAGCGGACGGGTCGGCCGCCTGAACAGCCTCAAGGGGGCACTGTTCCACCGCCAGCTGCTGCGCGGCATGTCGCAGGGCGAGCAGTTCGTGGCCCTGAGTCAGGTGGATCTGGAGCTGAAGCCGGGCGAGGCGGTGGGGGTCATCGGCCCCAACGGCTCGGGCAAGTCGACCTTGCTCAAGCTGGTCGGCGGCATCCTCCGACCCACGACCGGCTCGGTGACCGTAGAGGGCAGAGTGACAGCCCTTATCGAGCTCGGTGCCGGGTTCCACCCCGAGATCACGGGGCGGGAGAACGTGCTCATCAACGGCATGCTGCTGGGGCTGTCGCGACGCGAGGTGGAGCAGCGGCTGGATGGCATCGTCGAGTTCGCCGGCATTGGCGACTTTCTCGACCAGCCGGTGAAGACTTACTCCTCGGGCATGTACGTCCGCCTCGGCTTTGCGGTCGCCGTGGCGGTGGATCCGGACGTGCTCCTGATCGACGAGATCCTGGCCGTGGGTGATGCGGTCTTCAACCGGCGCTGTCTCGACCGGTTGGCGCGGATGCGGCGGGACGGCGTGACCATGCTCCTGGTGACCCATGACCTCGACCTCGTGGCCGCGTTCGCGGACCGTGTGATGTACCTGCGACGGGGAACCGTCGAGGCCCTGGGCGCTGCCGATGCTGTGGTGGCCCGCTACCGGAGCGACGTCGCTGGCGAGGGTGAGCAGAGACCCGAGCCGCGGCGAGCGGTGCGGGTGCTGGAGGAGGGACGTCGCTGGGGCAACGGGGACGTGGAGATCGTGTCCGTGGAGCTGTCCAGCGGCGGGTTTCCACTGCGGGTGGTCCCGTCCGCGGCGGACTGCACCGTGACCATCCGCTACCGCCTTGTGCGGCCGGTGGAGGACTTCGTCTTCGGCATTGCCTGGCACACTGCCGATGGCACTCACGTCGGCGGTCACAACACGCAGCTCGATGGCCTCCGCCCGATCCGCATCGAGCGGGACGGCGAGGTCCGCTGCTCGTACCCATCGCTGCAGCTGGCGCCGGGCGAGTATCTCCTCGACGTGGCGGTCCACGCCGGAGACGGCCTCGCCTTCGACTACTGGTGTCAGGCGGCCAAGGTGAGCATCACCGCACCGACGGCCTGGCCCGGGGTGTGGGCCCCGCCTCACCAGTGGGAGGCCAGGGGGCCGGAGTGGGAGTGAGGAGGACTGGGAGCTCGTCGGGGGAGGAGGCGCCTCGTGGACCTCGACGACACGGAGTCGGCTGGGCTCAGGGCTGCCGAAGCGGGGCGAGCACCCACCGGTCGAAATCTCTATGACCCTCCGCGGCAACGGTCAACCTCCGCAGTGACCCTCAGCGTCGTTCGTTCGGGGAGGGACGGAGCAGGAATTGGTGTGATTCTTGCACAATTCAACGTCCGGCAAAGGAAAGGAGGCCAGTGATGCGGAAGGATCGTGGTTTCACCCTCATCGAGCTTCTGATCGTGGTGGCTATCATCGGTATCATCGCAGCCATCGCGATCCCCAACCTTCTGAACGCCATCAACCGTGGTCGTCAGAAGAGAACAATGGCTGACATGCGGACCATCGCGACCTCGATCGAGGCCTACGCGGTCGACAACAGCTTCTATCCTCGCGGCGTGAACACCGCCGGAGGCATGGCGGACCATGTGTCGCCCACGTACCTCAAGTCGATGCCGGTGGCAGACGGCTGGCGGAACGCGCTCATGTTCACGTCGGACACCGGCGGCGCGACCTACACCGTCCAGTCCACGGGTCGGGACGCGGCAGCCCAGGGCTGCACGGTTGGAACCGTCACCACTGACTTTGACTCGGACATCTGCTACTCCAGCGGTGTCTTCACTCAGTGGCCCGAAGGTATCCAGGTCGAGTAGTCCATCGCATGAGGGTGGGAGCGGGGGCGCCTCGGCGCCCCCGTTCTGTTCTTTCTCTTCGTGATGGGGGCGCCCCGCAGGCCCACCTCGGCTTGTGAGCAGGCTGACACTCGAGTACCCTGGGCACATGGGGCACGGCGCGGCCGTCGTTGGAAGGTGCAAGGCCCTCCCCCCGGTGGTGTTGCTGGCGCTGGCAGCGTGGACCGCCCGGCGCCCAGTAGACTATGGTGGGCGTGATTGGACCACTCGTGGCGCGCGTGGCGCTCGCCATGAGCCCTCGGCAGAGGAAAGGAGGCCCGTGATGCGGAAGAATCGTGGTTTCACCCTCATCGAGCTTCTGATCGTGGTGGCAATCATCGGTATCATCGCAGCCATCGCGATCCCCAACCTTCTGAACGCCATCAACCGTGGTCGTCAGAAGAGAACAATGGCAGACATGCGGACCATCGCGACCTCGATCGAGGCCTACGCGGTCGACAACAGCTTCTATCCTCGCGGCGTGAACAGCGCCGGGGGCATGGTGGACCACGTCTCGCCCACGTACCTCAAGTCGATGCCGACGGCCGACGGCTGGCGGAACGCGCTCCTGTTCACGTCGGACACCGCCGGCGCGACCTACACCGTCCAGTCCACCGGTCGGGACGCGGTCGTTCAGGGCTGCACGGTCGGCACCGTCACCACTGACTTCGACTCGGACATCTGCTACTCCAGCGGTTCCTTCACTCAGTGGCCAGAGGGCATCCAGGTCGAATAAGTCCATCGCGTGAGGGTGAAAGCGGGGGCGCCTCGGCGCCCCGTTCTGTCATGTCTCTCGGTGATGGGGGCTCCCCGCAGGTCCGCGTCGGCTTGTTGGCAGGCTGTCACTCAAGTACCCTCGGCTCATGCGGCTAGGTGCGGCCTTCGTTCGACGGTGCAAGGCCCTCCCTCCGCTGGTGTTGCTGGCGCTGGCGGTGTGGACCGCCTGGCGCCCGGCCGAGACGGTGGGCGTGACCGGACCGCTGGTGGCATTCGTGGCGCTCACGCTGACGCCGTGGGCCTGGCGGAGAACGTCCCCTGATCGTGCCCGATCCTGGCTCGCGGCTGTGGCCGTGCTCGCCCTCTATGTGCTGGCGACAGGGCTGGCCGGTTGGGACGCGGCAACCCTGGTGGTCGAGGCGTTGCTGGCGGCCACCGTCGGTACCCTGGCCTGGAGTGCCTCGAGAGAGCGGGCGCCCGAGCTTTACTGGGGCCTGCTGGCACTCGCTCTCGCGACGCTGTCCGTGTGGGCGGTGTGGCAGGTGGCGTACGGGTTCGAGCGCGCCCTGTCCGCCGTCGGGGAGCTGCCGCCCTCCCTCCGCGACAACGCGGTGGAGCGCCTCTCGGGCGGCCGCGCCTTTGCCTCCCTGCCCATGCCCAGCCACCTCGCGGCGCTCCTCGCCACCGCGCTTCCGCTCCTGATCGCGGCCGCTGAGCGCGGTCTGTCACGTCCCGCCCGCGTCGCGGGCGTCATGCTGTGTCTGGTCGGGCTCCTCATGACCCGTTCGCCGATCGGCGTGGCCCTGGCCGTCACGGCGTGCGGGGTGCTCCTCCTGAAGCAGCGGCGCGTGCCGGCTTTGGCCGTGACCCTGGCTCTGGCCGCCCTCCTGCTCGGCGTGGTCGTGTTGCGCGAGGACGTGGCCGAGCTGGAGCCGGTGGCGCTGCGTCTCGACAACTGGCGGACAGCCCTCTGGGTGTGGTCGCTCTCGCCGATCACCGGGGTCGGAGTCGGAGGCTTCGGCCAGGCGGCCCTCGAGGTGCCTTTCGTGGTCGGCAACCAGCCGGCCCATGCCCACTGCCTGCCGCTCGAGTGGGCGGCCGAGATGGGCGTCGTCGGGTTGGCCCTGGCCGGCTGCTGTGCAGTCGCGCTGTGGCGTCTGCTCAGGCGGCTGTGGTCGGTCGAGCCGGCGCTGGCGGTGGCGCTGGCAGTGGTCCCGGTCCACAACTTGGTGGACTTCTCGCTTTACGCGTCAGGGGTTGCCTTGCCGTGGTCGGTGCTCCTGGGCTGGGGGATGGCCCGCGCTCGGGCCGTCGTCGAGCCGCCCCACGAGGACGCCCGTGGCCGCCCCGTGCTTGTGGGCTGCGCTGCCCTGGCCCTGGCCGTGACTGCGTTTCACGCGACCAGCTCCACCGTGGAGCGGGCCGCCGCCGGTGAGGCAGACCTCGAACGCCGCTGGGAGGACGCCGTTACCGCCCGTCGCCTGGCGCCATGGCGGCTGCACCCGCTCCAGCTCGTGGTGGCGACCGCGCTCGACAGCGGTCAGGAAGCGAAGCTCGCCACAGCCGCCGGCTACCTCAACCGGAGCCGTTGGCTGCGCCGTCGGTCGCTGACTCTGGGCGACCTCAGCGGGCAGCTCGCATGGGCACGCGGCGAGGCCCCGATCGCGGTTTTGGAGGCGTGGCGGGCGCGCTCCAGTCGACCTCGCGACGGGGACCGCGCGGCAGCCTTCGAGCACCTGCTCGAGCGTCTTGGAGGGCCAGCTGGTGCAAGCCCTCCCTGAACCGGCGGGCGACCCGGCGGTGGTCGCAGCGGCCGCCGTAGTCGGCCTTGCGGCGGTGCTCGGCGGTGCCTTCTACCCCGAGCCGCGGTTCGTGATCGGATGCCTCTTCGCGCTGGTTCTGGGCTGGGCAGCGGCCCGCATGCGGGGGCGTCTGCGCCTCGAGGAGCTGCTCATGCTGGCCGTCATCGGTTGGGGGGCCGGCGCGGCCGTGGTGCTGCGCGTCGCCCCCCTCTCGGCCAAGGTGGCGCTGACCGCCTGGCTGGTTGCCGTGGTGTTGTGGGTGATAACCCGTCGGGCGGGCGCCGCGGCCCGTCGCATGACGCTCGCCGTGCTTACGGCTACCGCCGCCCTGCTCGCCCTCGGGGTGGTCTTTGAGTTCGCGGTCGTCGGCTCTCCCCGGGTGGGAGGCCTGCTCGAAAATCAGAACACGGCCGCAGCCCTGCTCGTGCCGACGATGGTGGCGGTCGTCGGCCTCGGCCGCGAGTACGGGCGAGCGATCGCCGCCGGGCTCATGGTGCTGATGGCGGCGGCGGTCCTGCTGACCGGCTCGCGGGCCGGCGTGGTCGCCGCCGCGATCGCCCTGGTGGTCATGCTCCCTGCCGGGCGGGCGCGCCGATGGGCGTGCGTGGCAGCTGCCGCAATCGTGGTCGCAGCCGTCGGCTGGCGACTGGCGGTGCGGCCCGACACCTTGGCCTGGCATCGCGCCGAAATCTGGCGCGCCGTGCTGACCCTAGTCGGCGACCGACCTCTGGCCGGCGTCTCGCCGGGAGGCCTCGCCGATGTCTCGGGCGTGGTGCGCATCGCGCATCCCGAGCTCATCGGGCAGCACCAGAAGTTCATCTCCTACGCCGAGTCGACCCCGCTCGGCGTGCTCGTCCAGACCGGGGCGGTCGGGCTGGCGCTGGTGTTGGCGGCAGCGGTCCTGTGGTTCCGCGCGGCCCGGCTGAGGGGCCTGCTCGCGGCGCCGGTCGGGCGCGGAACAGTGGCCTGTCTGGTAGTGCTGGCCGCGGTTCACGACCAGACCGGCGCCGACATCGTGCTCTGGTGGTGGGCCGTGCTCGTGGGCGCCCTCGAGCCCGCTGCCGTGGGCGCGGACGTCTGTTTCGGGTCGGTGAGCCGATGGGCGCGGACCCTCGCCGGCCTGGGCCTTGCCGGTCTCGTGTTGTGGGGAATGGCGCAACCATCTGTGGCGCACGCGCTGTGGCGCGCTGGCCCGCCCACTCCGCAGCTGGTGAGGCGCGTGCACAGCGTGGAGCCGTGGTACGCCGAGCCGGCCCGCTGGCGGACGATGCAGCTCCTGAGCCAGACCCGCTGGGGTTGGGAGACGGCGGCAGAAGCCCTGCACTCCAGCTCGGTCGCGGTGTCGGCTCACCCGGGTCGGGCCCAGCTGTGGGCCGACCTGGGACGGGTGAACCTGCGCTTGGCCGAGGAGGTCGGACGGTGGCCGGGCAGCGTCGAAGCCGCGCGTGCCGCGCTCACCCGCGCCTCCGATCTGGAGCCTCGACTGCCCTGGTACTGGGCCGAGCGGGCGCTGCTCGAGCGGCAGCTGGGCCGGCTGGCAGCAGCTCGGGAGCTGACCGGCGAGGCACTGGCGGTGGAGCCCCACTTCGTCCGGGGTTGGCTCCTGCTGGCCCGGGTCGAGCTCGACCTCGGTCGCCTCGACGAGGCGCGGGCGGCGTTGGCCAAAGCCAGGGCCGCGTCCGAGCTGCGGTGGGGTAGGCTGCTCACCGAGTACGAGCGGCAGATCCTGTTCGTGCCCCGGCCGCAGCTCGAGAGCCTCGAGGAGGCGTTGCCGTGACCCGACGGCTGCGCGAGCTCGGCCTGTGGTGGGTGCCGATTCTCCTGCTCCTGCTCCCGTTGGTCGGGCTGGCACCCGCGGCGCGCGACCTGGCGGACTACTTCGCGCCGATCCGAGCCGCCACTGCGGACCAACTCCGCCAGGGTCGGATGCCCTGGCTCAACCCTGCCAACGGCTGCGGCGAGGCCTGGTTCGCCAACCCCCAGAGTGGCGTCCTCTACCCGCCTCACTGGCTGCATCTCGCGCTTCCGCTCGATTGGGCTCTGACCGCCGAGGTGGCCGTGCACCTGGCCCTGCTCGCTCTCGGCACCGGCCTCCTCGCCCGCCGTTGGGGCGGTGGAGGCGTGGGACGGACCGTCGCCGAGGTGGCGGCGTGGTCGGCCGGGCCAGTGGTGGCGGCCGTGGGCGTGCTCAACAACCTCGAGGCCATGGCCTGGCTGCCCTGGCTGCTGCTCGCGGCGGGGCGACCGGATCGCTGGTCGCTGCCCATGACGGCCGGGGTCGCCGCCCTCGCCTGGCTGGCCGGTGAGCCCCAAGTCTGGGCGCTGTGCATCGCGCTCGCCGTGGTCGTCGTGCCGCGCGCCAGGGTGCTGGCTGGGGCGGCAGTGGGTCTGAGCGTGGTCGCGGTGCAGGCGATTCCCTTCCTGTTCTGGGTCGTGGACGGAGACCGTGGCCCGGGCATGGGCGATGCCGCCCTGAGCGGAGCCCTTTCAGTCTCGGGGTGGCTCGCGCTGGTCGCGCCCGGGGTGGCCACGTCGGGCGGTGACGGGATGATCTATGTCGAGAGCCTGTTTCTCGGCGCGCCTCTGCTCACCTGTGCGCTGCTCGGCGCATGGCAGCGACGGCGCGTACTGGTGGCTGTGCTGGCTCTGATGGCGCTGGCCTCGCTGCCGGCAACTGGGGCGGGCTCGCTGTACCTGGTCCTGACCGGCGGGCTGGTTCGTTACCCGGTCCGCTTCGCCATGGTCGCCGTGGTCTGCCTGCTGCCCTTCATCGGCCCGGGGCTGAGGACGTGGCGCGAGGGCGGGGGGCGGGTGGTCGGAGGCGCGCTGGCGGTCGTTGCCCTGGCGACCTGTGCGGGCATGCTCTCGGCCGAGAGCTGGCTGGCAGGAGGGGTGCCGGCCGCCCTCACCCTGGCGGCAGTGCTGCTGCCGAGGTGGCCGGTGCTGCGCAGCGTGGCCGTGGGGGCAGGGGTCGTGGGCGTGGTCGTGGCCGCGGTTCCCATGCTCGGCGTGTCGGACAGCCAGACCTTGGGCCGGGCGGCCCCGGCTTGGCCGGAGGCCCGTGGCGAGGGGCGGCTGTACACCTCGCCGCTGCCGCCGCAGCTCAACCAGGACCTGGCCACAAGCCTGGAGGCGAGGCGGCTGTGGCCGGTGGGCTACTTGAACCTGGTCGACGGGCTTTCCCTCGCCCGCACCTACGGGCCCCTCGCTGACCGTCGACTGACCGAGCACCTCGCGCAGGCGGATCGCGGACCGTCCCACCACTGGTGGTTGGATACGCTGGGCGCGCGCTGGGTGGCCCTGCCTCACGGACAGACACCGGAGGGCATGGTGCGGGTGCGGCGCCAGGGGGGCGTATGGCTGTACCGCAACCCCCGCGCCCTGCCCCTGGTGTCGGTGGCAGCCGAGCCGCCCGCGTCGGACCGGGACTGGGTCGGAATCGGCGCGGCGACCGTGGTGCGATCGCGCCCGGGCCGGATCCTGGCCGACATCGCGGCACCGAGCGACGGCTGGGCTTGGCTGTCGGTGGCGCCGGTGCGATCATGGAGCTGGACACTCGACGGAGAGCCGGTGGAGCCGGTCCCGGGCCCCGGGATCACCCGCTCCCTCCGGCTCGCGGCCGGGGTTCACCGCCTCCGCGGGCGGTACGCCCCACCCGGGCTGGCCCCGGCGTTGACCCTGAGCCTGCTCGCGTGCGCCGTACTGTGTTGGCTGCTGGTGCGAGCCCGTGCAGCGGGGAGGGAGTCGTGAAGGACACGCCATGCCGTTGATCGTAGTGCTCTTCTTCGTGTCGGGGGCCACCGCCCTCATGGGCGAGGTGGTGTGGATGCGGATGCTCGGGCTGACCCTCGGTAACACGGTGTGGGCCGCTGCCGCCGCGGTCGCGGTGTGGATGGGCGGCATGGCCCTCGGCGCCCACCTCGGCGGACGGCTGGCGCCGCGCACCGCCCGCCACCTGCGCTGGTATGGGATCGCCGAAGGGGTGATCGGGGTCTTCCTGGTGACCTCGCCCCAGCTGCACCGGCTGCTGCTCAAGGCGGGCGCGGGCCTTGGCCCGGATCTGGGTGGCGCCCTAGTTCTCGGCCTCGCCCAGCGGTTGGCGCTAGCCACGGTGGCCCTGGCCGTGCCGACAGTGCTGATGGGCCTGACCCTGCCGCTGCTGGTCGAGCGCCTGCGCGGGTCGAAGCTGGCTGCCCGGGTCAGCCTGCTCTACGGGATCAACACCATCGGCGCCACCGCTGGCGTTTTCCTCGTCACCTACCAGCTGCTGCCACGGCTCGGCGAGCGGGCGTCCCTGGGGGTCGCCGGCCTCGCCTGCGCGGCGGTGGCGGCGGTGGCGATCCTGGCCGAAGGGCGCGTGCCGACCGGCAGCCCCGAGCTGAGCGAGCCAGAGGGGCCAGCCTTCCGGGGCCGCTACCTGCTGCTGGCGGCGCTGATGGGCGGCGCGGCGTTGGCGGCGGAGCTGGTCTGGGTGCGCATCCTCGTCCTTCACCTCGGGTCGAGGGTCTATGCCTTCGCCCTCCTGCTCGGGGTCTACCTGCTGGGGATCGCGGCTGGCAGCCTGCTCTTGCGGCTGGTCGAAAGGGCGGTCAGTCATCCAAGGATTCTGCTGGCTCGGGTCCAGCTCGTCGCTGGCGGCGCCCTGGTCGCACAGCTGCTGGCGCTCGGCTTCACCGGCAACCTGATCGCGTTCCTGGCCGATTCGCTCGGCCAACTAGGGAGCTTCGCGGCCGCGCAGAGCGTCCTTTTCCTGACCGTGCTGGTGCTGTTCCTGCCCGTGACCTTGCTCTACGGCGCGTCCTTTCCGTTGACGGTCGCCGCCGAGCCAGGCCGTCGCTCGGCCGGCGCCCATGTCGGGGCGGTGGCCGCGGCCAACACCATGGGCGGGATCGTGGGTGCTCTGGCCGCGCCCTTCCTGCTTGTGCCGTGGCTCGGTTGCCAGCGCACCTTGTTGGTGCTGGCTCTGGTCCACCTCGGGGTGGCCCTGGCGCTGGTTCGCCGGCTGACCATGGTGGTCGCCAGCGTGGCAGTCATGGTTGCCATGGCCGGCGTTCTCTGGGGGTTGCCCCGGGACTGGGTGCTGCGCCGCGCCGGCGTCCGGGAGCCGGGCATCGAGGTCGAGACGCTGGACCTCAGGGAGAGCCTCAGCGCCACGGTGCAGGTCAAGCGCTACCGCCAGGCGGCCGGAGTGTGGACGTCGCTCGAGCTGAACGGGGTCAACGTGGCCGGGACCGAGCCGGCACTTCGCGCCGTGCAGCAGCTCCAGGGTCATCTGCCCCTGCTCCAGGTGCGTGATCCCAGGAGCGTGCTTCACGTCGGCTTCGGCTCGGGGGGCACGTGCTGGGCGGTGTCGCGGCACCCGGTGGAACGGATTCGCGTGGTGGAGATCTCGCCCGAGGTGGTCGCCGCGGCTGACACCTACTTTCCGTCCGTCAACCATTACGTGCTCGCCGACGGCCGGGTGCGGGTGATCATCAACGACGGACGCAACTACCTGCTGGCGAGCGAAGAGACCTACGACGTGATCCTCTCCGACTCCATCCACCCGGTCTATGCTGGCAACGGCACCCTTTACACGCTGGAGTACTTCCGGCTCTGCCGCGAGCACCTCAACCCGGGCGGCGTGGTCTCCATGTGGCTGCCCCTGTACTCGCTCGATCAGGAGAGCTACCTGCGCATCCTCGCCGCCTTCCACCAGGTCTTTCCGAGGACCGCGGTCTGGTACGACGTGTCCACGGTCAACGAGTACACGGTGGTTACGGGTCAGGTCGAGGGAGGACCGATCGCGATCGACTGGGATCGGCTGAGCGATCCTGGCCTGGTTTCGTCGCTGGCCGAAGGCGGGGTCAGGGAGCCGACGGACCTGGCCGCAGATCTCCTGCTCGGGCCGCGAGAGGTGGCGGCGCTGGTGGCCGAGGTGCCGGGCCACGAGGATGACCTCCCGTTCGTGGAGTACACCGCCGGTCGGATTATCGCCCGTGAGCGGACCTGGCACGACAACCTGCTCATGCTCACCGCGTACCGGGCCCGGGCGTCCAGCTTTGCCGATCCCACGGTGCCGTGGACCGAGGCCAGGGCCTGGCGCGACGAGCGCTTGCGCTGGATTCTCGGTCGGATACAAGAGATCATTGGGGGGCCTGCGGCACCCATGACAGAGCCGGTGTCGGCGCCGGGGCTCCAGGCGAGCCAGGGAGGGCTCATCGGTGAGTGACCTGAGGTTCGCGCTGGTCGGCTGCGGCCGCATCGCCAAGAAGCACGCCGAGGTCCTGGCCGGGGGCCACGTCGCGGGTGGGAGCCTGGCCGCGGTCTGCGATACCCGGAGCGAGCGGGCACGCGGCTTTGGCGAGCGCTACCAGGTACCCTGGTTCGGAGACTGCCACGAGATGATGGAGAAGGTCGGCTCGATCGACGTGGTCAGCGTCCTCACCCCGAGCGGGTATCACGCCCAGAACACCCTCGAGCTCGCCGCCTACGGCAAGCACTTGGTGGTCGAGAAGCCGATGGCCCTGACCGTGGACGACGCCGACGCCATGATCGAGGCCTGTGACCGGGCCGGCGTGCGTCTCTTCGTGGTCAAGCAGAACCGCTACAACCGGGCCGTGCTCCGGGTCCGCGAGGCGCTCGAGGCCGGGCGCTTCGGGCGCTTGGTCATGGGCACGGTGCGGGTCCGCTGGTGTCGCACTCAGGAGTACTACGACCAGGATCCGTGGCGTGGCACCTGGGCCTTGGACGGGGGTGTCTTCGCCAACCAGGCGAGCCACCACGTGGACCTCCTGGAGTGGATGCTGGGTGAGCCCGAGTCGGTCTTCGCCAAGTCGACTACGGCCTTGGTCGACGTCGAGGTCGAAGACACCGGGATCGCAGTCCTCAAGTTCGTCAACGGTGCCCTGGGCCTCATCGAGGCCACCAACGCCACACGGCCGCGAGACCTGGAAGGCTCGCTCTCGATTCTGGGCGAGAAGGGGACGGCGGTGGTGGGTGGCTTCGCGGTCAACGAGCTCGTGACCTGGCAGTTCACCGACCATCAGCCCGATGATGACCTGGCCCGGGCCGAGTGCAGCGAGCGGCCCCCCGACGTCTACGGGTTCGGCCATATCCCCTACCTCGAGCACGTCGTGAGCTGCATCCGCGGCGACACCCCGGCCCTGGTCGACGGGCTCGAGGGACGGCGCTCGCTGGAGCTCATCTCAGCCATCTACGAGTCCATCGAGACCGGCCGTGAGGTGCGGCTCAGGTTCAGACCCGAGCACTGCCGGCTGGGCATCAAGGGGGGCTAGGGTGGCGATAAGCTCGAGCGCCCGTATCTACCCCGGTGTCGTGCTCGGCGAGGGGGTGGAGGTCGGCGACTTTGCCATCGTCGGTCACCCCTACCGGGGCCAGGCCGAGGCCTGCGTGGCGACGGTGGTCGGCGACGGCGCGGTCATCCGCTCGCATACCGTGATCTATGCCGGGTGCCGGCTCGGGCGCGGCTTGCAGACCGGCCACGGCGCGCTGATCCGCGAGCACACCGTGATCGGCGATGAGGTCAGCATCGGCAGCGGCACTGTGGTCGAGTTCCGGGTCACCATCGAGGACGGGGTGCGCATTCACTCCCAGGCCTTCGTGCCCGAGTTCTCGTACCTCAAGCGGGGCTGCTGGCTCGGCCCCAACGTGGTCCTCACCAATGCCAAGTACCCCTTGTCGCCGGGGGTCAAGGAGCGCCTCAGGGGCCCGACGGTCGAGGAGGGGGCCATGATCGGCGCCAACGCCACGATCCTGCCCGGGCTGGTCATCGGCCGCCGCGCCTTGGTCGGCGCCGGCAGCGTCGTCACCCATGATGTTGCCGAGGGCACGGTGGTTGCGGGTAACCCGGCGCGGGTGATCGCGAGCCTCGCCGACCTCCCCTACTGAGGGCCAGACATGAGGGTGCCATTCGTCGACCTGCGCGCCCAGTACCAGGCGATCCGGGGCGAGGTGGACGCGGCTATTCGCTCGGTGCTCGAGGAGACCGCTTTCGTCGGCGGGCGCTTCGTGCGCGAGTTCGAAACCGCCTTCGCCGACTACCTCGGCTGCCGGGCCTGCATCGGCGTCGGCAACGGTACCGACGCCCTGACCATCGTCCTGCGCTGCCTCGGCGTGGGCCCAGGTGATGAGGTGATCGTGCCGGTGAACACCTTCATTGCCTCGGCCGAGGCGGTCTCGTCCTGTGGCGCCACCGTGGTGCTGTGCGACGTCGACTCGACCACCGAGACGTTGGACCCGGGGCGGGTTCGCGAGCGGCTCAGCGGGCGCACCCGGGCCTTGCTGCCGGTCCACCTCTACGGCCGGGTGGCGGCCATGGATGAGCTCGGTGCCATCGCCCGTGATCATGGGCTGCTGGTGGTGGAGGATGCGGCCCAGGCCCACGGCGCCCGTCTCGGGGGGAGGGCGGCGGGCACCATGGGCGTGGCCGGTTGCTTCAGCTTTTACCCGGGCAAGAACCTCGGTGCCTACGGCGACGCCGGCGCGGTCGTGACCGATGACGAGAGGCTGGCCGAGCGCGTGCGGATGCACGCCAACCACGGCCGGTTAGCCAAGTACGAGCACGAGTTCGAAGGGGTGAACAGCCGTCTCGACGGTCTCCAGGCAGCGGTCCTCAGCGTCAAGCTCGCCCACCTCGCACAGTGGACCGACCAGCGCTACCACCACGCCCGGCTCTACGACCGTTTGCTGGCCGGGCTGGCGGAGGTGCAGCGTCCTGCGCTGCCCCAGCCTGGCGAGCACGTGTTCCACCTCTACGTGGTGCGGGTGCCGCGGCGCGACGAGCTGCGGGCCTTCCTCACCGAGCGCGGCGTGGGCAGCGGGGTGCATTACCCGCGGACCCTCGCCACCCTGCCCGCCTATCAACACCTCGGCTACCGACCGGAGGAGTTCCCGGTGGCGTCGGCGGACCAGGACCGGGTGCTGTCGTTGCCCATGTACCCCGAGCTCGACGAGGAGCAGATCGGGTACGTGGTGGACTGCCTGCGGGCCTTCTACGGCGGCTGACCCGAGGTAGGAGGGTGTAGGGCATAGCGTGAGCGGCGCCTTTCGGGCTCCGTGAGCGCCCCTTTTCGTCAGATTCTCGGCCCGTACTCCGAGTACTGTTCCTCGAATCCGCCGAAAACTGGCATCTCACGGAGCTCCGAAATCCCTCCGCCACCTATGCCCTACACCCTCCTAGGGCAGCTGCTTGATGAACGCGTTGATCTCGTCCACCTCGTAGGGTTCCATGTCGAGGCCCGGGTCGCGAGGCTGCGGATCGCGCGGGACCGGCCGTGGTCCGGCCCGACTCGGATCGACCGCCACCACGCGGCTCATGCGGCAGACCACCCAGGGGCGGAACGAGAGCTCGGCCAGGGGCTCGAGCTGGTAGGCGTCGCTCAGCTCGTGGTCGTCGAGCAGGCGCTCAATTCCGGTCGCAGGATCGACGCGCAGGAGCTGGAACACGAGCACGTCGGTGAAGGTCCGGCTGCGCAGGTGGTAGCTGACCTGGGGCGCGCGCAGGTCGGCCAGCCACGGCGGGATGGCGCTTACACGGTGGATGAGGAAGAACAGGGAGTCATTGCTGACGATCAGGCTGCGGCCTCCGCTGTGCTTCTGATAGCGCTGCCACTCCCAGTTCATGCGCCGCACGGGATGGTGGCGGAGGGTGGCCAAACGGGTGGCCGAGGCCGGCATCGCAAACAGGTAGATGTGGGCGAGGCCGACCGCCGCCGCTGCGCCGAGGGCCCGGCGGTCGGGCGCGAGCTCGACCAAGGCCCAGACCGCGAGCAGGGTCGCGGCGAGCAGGGTGGGCAGGGCGAGACGGCCGCTCTCGTACTTGGTGAGCTGGCCCCAGTGGTAGCAGAGGTGGAGGACGAAGATCACCGCCACCACCGCCGAGAAGACGAGCAGCACCTTGAGCGGATCCGGGAGCGGGGCCCGCTGCCGGCGGGCGCGGACGGCGAAGAGCGCGACGAACCCCGCGGCCAGGGCGCCGAGGGTTGCGATCAGGGGCGAGCTGTAGGTCCGCTGACCGAACAGGAAGAGGTAGTGCGCCGCATGGCCGAGGTTGGCGGGCAGGAAGTCAAGGCTGAACGGCGTCTCGACTCCGGCCGGGAGCTGCCAGGAGGCGGCGCGGTGGAGTTCGAACACCCGCATGTGGAGGGGAATAGTGACCAGCCCCAGGGGCGCGACGACGAGCGGCCAGTGGACGGTGATGGAACGCTGGCGCTTCCATCCGACGAGGACGACGGTGGCGCCGGCGGCGGCGAACAGCCCCGACTCGTAGCGGGTGTGGGCGAGCAGGAGCAAGGACATCACCAGGGCGCCCTGGGTGTGGTAGCTGGGCCGTCCGAGGGAGGTCAGCGCACAGTGCATGGCGACCAGGATCATGACCAGGTTGAGGATCTCGAAGCCGCCGCCGCTCGCGTTCTGGGCCAGCAGCGGGACCCCGGCGAGCAGGGTCAGGGCGAGCGCGCCGGCGGCAAACCCGTGCAGTCGGTAGGCGAAGGCGTAGGTAAGGGCGGCCAAGATGAGAGTTAGGGCGCGGTTGAGATGGAAGGAGTTGCTGACCCTGAAGCCGGTCAGGTCGTGGGTCAGCGAGACCAGGAGGGGATAGAGGGTCGGGCGCTTGTCGAGGTAGCTGCCCATCTCTTCGAAGACCCCCATCACTTCATAGCCCCGCCAAAGCACGGCGGGGTCGCGGTCAAAGTGGAGGTCCATGGCCGACGCCGCCAGCACCAGCTCGTCGTTGGTGACCTTGAAGTCGGCCGGCTCGCGGCTGGCCAGGAAGGCGGCGCAGAGCAGGATCAGGAGCAGCCCCCAGCGGTGGGCTCGCCACTGGCCGAGGTCGCGAACCCGGGCCCACGGCACGATGCGCCACAGGAAGTAGCCGAAGAGGGCGAGCAGGCCGAGCTGGAGATAGGGCGCGCTGCGCCAGGCGATGGCGACCGCGGTCTCGGCCGGGAAGGCGAAGAAGGCGATGACGGTCGCCACCAGGCTGGAGGCGGCCAGGAGCAGAACCGGCAGTCGTGGTGGACGCTGCATGGGCAACGGGGCGCTCGCGCTGCTCCGGTCAGAGGCTGCTGCGCCGGTGACCTCATCCCATTCTGCCACAGAGGCGGCTGGACGCTCGTTCCGGCGTCGTGAGAAGATCGCCAGGCATGTCCCGGCTTGGGACCGCCGCGTCGCGGATCGCCCTGATCGCCCTGGGCACTCTGGTCGCCATCGCTCTGGCGGAGGTCGGGCTGCGCCTCGTCTCCCCCCACCCCTACTACGGCTACACCTACATCCCACCCCAGCAGGGCCTGTTCATGTACGACCCCCTCCTGGGTTGGGTTGGGCGCCCCCACGCCTGCGCCCAGTTCGCCAACCTCGACTTCGACGTCCGCGTCACGCTCGACGGCGCGGGCTACCGCAATAGCGCGCCGCCCTACGTGAACGGCAAGTGCAACGTCGTGGCCCTCGGCGATTCCTATGCTTGGGGTTGGGGGGTGAAGGATGACGAGCTCTTCTCGCGACGGCTCAACCAGCGGGCGACGGACGTCAACCTCTACAACCTGTCGGCTCCCGGCTATGGCACCGACCAGGAGCTGCTGGCTCTCGAGCGCTTCTTCGAGACCCACCCTTCGCGAGCCTTCGCTGCCGTCATCCTGCTCCTCTCCGCCAACGACCTCGAGGACGTGACCCACGACGTGCGCTACACCTACCCCAAGCCGAAGTTCGTTCTCGAACGGGGCGCCTTGAGGCTGACCAACGTCCCGGTCCCCGAGCTCAAGCGCGCCGAGTACGATCGCTCCGAGCGGAGCTACCAGCGGGTGGGCCGGGGAGCGCTGACGAGCCTGCACCTCTACAACCTGGTGCGTTTCCGCGTCGGCCGGGCTCTCGACCTTCTCGGCGGGACGAGCCGGGGCTCGCCATCCGAGGGCTTCGGGCGGCAGGACAGTCGCTCGGTGGACCTCGATCTGACCGCGAGGCTGCTCGAGCAGGTTGCCGCCATTTGCGCCGAGCGGGCGGCGACCTTTCACGTCGTGCTGCTGATCACCTCCGACACCACCCCTGACTCCTGGCAGTGGTTGAACCTCGGCCAGCGGCTCGAGGAGGCCGGCATCGGACACTCCCGCTTCTCGAGCCGGGGCTCCCTCGACGCCGAGCTGTGGTACGACCGTCACTTCTCGGCCCGCGGCCACCGCCGGCTCGCACGACACATTTTCAGTGCCCTCCGCGAGGCGGGCGTTCGCTAGCAGTGCTATCTCACCGAGCTGCTACTGCGGGCGCCGATCTGCCCGCCAGGGCGGCGCTTGTCAGTTGGCGACGCCTGCGACGTAGAGCCGAGCACGCCTCGGTGCCGCCTCCCTGCGAATCACCACCCTAACAGGCATCTCGGCACCCTCGCGACGCACCCCGGTGAGATATCCGGGCTAGGATTCTGGACAGCGCGGGGGCCACTGGGCGGCGTAGCCCGAGCCAGTGAGGGAGGTGCGCCGCAGCCTGGGTCCGACCAGGAGGTCCCACAGGTCGTAGTAGCGGCGGGTCCCCCAGCAGGCGAGCGCGAAGAGAGGGGTGTGGAAGACGAGGCGGCGCAGGAGCGAGCGACGGAGGACCAGCTCGAGCCAGGAGACCGCGTTGTGGCGCGCCGGGAGGAACGGCTGCCGCACCTCCTCGACCTGGCAGCCGACGACCTCGAAGCTACCGTCCACGGCGCCGAGGCCGTGCTCGGCGGCACAATTCAGGTGGGGTATGCGGCGCGGGTCGAAGCCCATGATGCGGGCCGCGGTCGCGTCGAGGCCGACCAGGTTGCCGGACGCGAGCACCAGATCCATCTGCTTGGGGATGCCCGACTTGGGTCCGTTGCCCTCGAGGCCAACAGTGCCGTCCATGACCGCGAACCTGGGCTGCACCAGGCAGTTGACGTCGGTGATGGCCTCTGCCAGCACGAGGTGGTAGGTGTGGCGCAGGGTCTCGAGGCAGCCCCACTGGTTCTTGAGCGCGCCGGTGATGGTGGTCTTGTTGTGGGTCTTGAGCAGGGGCAGGGTGATGAGCTGGCAGCGGGTCAGGATCTCGGGCAGGTTGACGTCGCGCAGCACCAGGCGTCCGGGATCCTGAACCCGCACGGTCTGGGCGCGCGACATGTTGCACCAGGTGACCCCGTAGCTCTGGCAGAGGCGGTCGAGGCCGGTCAGCCTGAGGGTCTGCTCGACCTTGATCACGACCTGGTCGGACTCGACCAGGAACAGCTCGCCGACCCGATCGCGGACCACCTGGATCACCCCCTCGACGACCCAGGGGGCACTGATCGAGCCCGGGATGAGCTTGTCCCAGCCCAAGTTGGGCTTGAGGGCCAAATCAGCCCCGGCGGTGATGAAGTCCTGCCAGCGCGCGCTCTCCATGGCCCGTCGCACGTCGGCCAGGACCCGTTCCCGCTCGGGTGCGGTCCTGAGCACGACCACGGGTGCGCTGGCGCGATCCACGGTCAAGGCTTCTCCCCCACCACCCACGCCTGACCGCCGAGCAACCGGTGGGCGGGTGGGAAGGCGAGGTAGAGGCGTACCAGCAGCGGGTGCTTGGGCAGGGCGCTCTTCGAGGTGTAGGGCAGGAAGCGGGCGCGGACCTCGGTGACCCGGAGATCGACGACGCCGAGGGCTTCCACCAGGCTGCGCTCGGTGAGGGGAAGCTGGTGGTCGAGGAAGTCCCAGTACGACCCGCCGAGGACGCGGATGTTGGGCTGCAGGACGAGCAGCCGCCCGCCGTGACGGAGCACCCGCCGCACCTCGCGCAGGGTGCTAAGCAAGGCCTCCTTGCTCGGGAGGTGCTCGAAGAAGTTGCTCGCGAAGACCACGTCCACGCTCTCGTCGGCGATCTCGCCCAACTCGATGGCGGGCGTGACCAGGACGCGCACGCCGGGCGCGGCATGCTGCCTGACCCCGGGGCTGGAGTCGACCGCGATGCGCTCTGCGCAGGAAATCGTGTTGATGAACTCACACAGGCCGGCACCGAGGTCGAGGACGGTGTCGGTGGGTTTCACGTAGCGCTGGAAGAAGTGTCGGCACAGCACCTGCCACACCGCCAGTTTGGTCTCGCGGTCGCGAGTGCTGAAGCGCTCCTGGTACAGCCTGCCCGGGTCGAGCGCGCTCACGGCGAACCTCCACGAGAGCAGATCGGGGCGTCGTCGAGGACCATGCGGGCGACGCGGCGGCCGAGACGAATGGCGGCGCTGATGGTCCGATCCTCGGGGTAGAACTGGGTCGAGTCGGTGAGGTAGAGGCCGCGCGCCGGGGCACGGTGGTCGGGCACGGAGTCGGCAAACCCGACCGCGCACACGGCCTGGGCGTGGGACGCCCTGGAGATGTGGTGCTCCTCGATCCAGGACCGCTCGAAGGCCGGATTGACGCAGCGCAGACAGTCCACGAGCTCGGCGAGAAGGGTCTGGTCGTCGAAGCCGTAGCGGGGATGGCCGGCCTCGAGGTAGAGCGGCACGTAGACGATGGCGCTGCCGCCCAGGTCGAGGTGGCGATTGAGGTTGGAGTACTCGATGATGCCGTTGTACGGAGTGCGGGGGTCGTTGATGTTGACCCAGAAGCTGCTGGTCAACGGTCGCGTCAGCTTGAGCAGGCCACAGACCACGGCCAGGTAGTCGATGGACTGGAGTCGGCGGCGGTAGTGGGCGTCGAGGGCAGGGCAGAGACGCGCCAGCAGGGGCAGGGCGATGGTCGAGATGACCTGCTGACAGCGGATGGGCTCGACCTGCCCGACCAACCGCACCCCACACACCTTGCCCTCCTCGATGCATACATCTTCGACGCGGGCGCCGGTGCGCGCGCTGAACCCGCCGAGCGTGTGTAGACGGTCGAGGAGTGCGTCAATCACGGTCGCCGAGCCGAGCTCCAGGTAGCCGAGGTGCTCGCGCTCCCACAGCTTCCGCCGCGACGACGCCACCCGGTGGATGCGGTGCCAAATCCAGGCCGCCGACACCCGCTCGTGGGCCTCGCCGAACTTGATCTTGAGCAGAGGCTCCCAGATCACCTCGTAGGCCCGGGCGCCGATCTGCCGGGTCAGCCAGGCCTTGGCCGAGAGCGGGTCGAGCTGTCGCCAAGACTTCCGGTAGCGGCTGCGGACGATGTTGAGCCCGAAGCGGATACGCTGGGTCAGCGGAACCGGGCCGAATCGCAGCAGGTCGATGGGGGTGCCGAAGTCGAACAGGCGGCCGTCGAAGAGGAAGCTGGTGGTGCATTGGCGCCAGTGCAGGCGGTGGGAGATGCCGAGCTCGCTGATCAGCTCGACCAGGTCGTGGTCACCGCGACAGATGAAGTGGTGGAAGCGGTCGATGGGTTGTCCGTCAATGGCGAGCGAGCTCGCCAGCCCACCCACCTCGGCTGCCCCTTCCAGGACCAGAACCTGCCGGCCCTGCCGGACGAGGTCGTGGGCCGCGGTCAGCCCGGCAATGCCTGCGCCGATAATGCAGACTGGCTCGAGAGCGGGATCGGTGGTGCCGTCCATGTAACTTCAGGCGGCGCGGGACTGAGGTCAGCGTGCCGCGCAGGGTCCTCCCGAGTCTAGCCCGGCTCGCGCCGGTCGGTCGAGGTGCGAACGCCCGGCCGAACCTCGCGGCCAGCTACCCGCTCACCGCGTCGAGCACGGCCGCGAACTCCCTGGCCATGCGCAGGTGCGAGTAGCGCTCGATGACATCGGGACGGCCGCGCCAGGGCACTGCGCCGTCGCGCTGGATCGCATGCCAGCACTCGACGAGGTAGGCCTCGAGACGGTCCGGCTCGGTGAGCTGGATCCCGGCAGCGGTCTCCTCAAGCAAGCGTGGGAGGACGCCGGGTCCGCCGCCAAGGACCAGGATCGGGCGGCGCGCGGCGAGGTACTCGAAGACTTTGGCGGTCACCACGCCGGCCTCCCGCTCCTCGCCCCAGTGCAGGAGCAGCAGGACCTGCGCCTCACGCTGGGCCTGGATCACCTCCGCGGTGGGCGCCCAGACCGGCATCTCCACCACGTCCTCGATCTGGTAGTCCCGGGCCAGGGCCGCCACCCACGGCTCGTGGCGGGTGAAGAGGCGGATGCGGATCCGATCGCGGGGCACGGCGCCGCATGCGACCAGCCTGGCCACAGCCGCGAAGAGCAGGGTCGGGTCGCGACGGCCCTGATGCAGGGTCCCGGTGTGGGTTAGGGTGAGCACGGGTTCGAGCGGCGAGCCCGGGTTGACCAGCTCGGGGTCGAAGCCGTTGAGGATGGCGTGGACAGGACAGCGGGCGTGGAGATTGCCGAGCTCGGCGGCGAGCGGCTCGGAGACGGTCACCAGGGCCGTGGCGTGGGCCAGGGTGCGGACCTCCAACCGGCGGTCCAGGGTCCGCCGCCAGCGCGGCGCGGTGGAGTAGCGGTCGTCCCACCACAGGTCCCGCAGATCGGCCACCCAGGGCAGCCGATGAACGCCTACGATGCGGCGCCCTGCGACGTGAACGGAGGGAGGAGGAGAGGTGGTGAGGAGCGCGTCAAAGCGCTGCGCGCGCTGCAGGTTGCGGGCCGCATCGACGGCGATCCGAATCCAGCCCCGGTTGGTGTCGGGGACGGCGACCAGGGCCTTGACCTGGTCGATCAGGCGCGCCTTGAGGCGGAGTCCACGGGAGGGATTGCCGCCGCCGCTCCACACCAGGTCCTTGAGGGCGGCGTCGGGTCGCAGGCCGAGCCGTCGTTTGAGGTCCACGGCGAGGTCGGCGTCTGGGGTCTCCACGACCCTGAGGCCGCGCGTTGCCCGCTCCGCCCGTGCCGGCGTGATCACGGTCGCCTCCCAGCCGAAGCGGGGCAGGTACTTGGCCAGGCCTCCCATGCGGCCACTGCCCGCCGATGGCGTGGGCGGGAAGTAATAGGCGAGGAGAAGAACCCTGCGCAGGGACATTGCCCTAATCCTCGAACCGGACGGAGCAGCGCTCGACCCAGCGGATGAGGTTGAGACAGCGCCAGATGTGGGAGTCGAAACGGCGGCGTCCGGTGGCCACTGCGTGCCACTCCTGGAGCAGCCCGGAGTGGCTGAGGGCTGGGATCGCCAGCGCCGCCTCCGAGCTCAGGACCTGCTCCACCCATGGTGTGAGCTCCACCAGCCAGCGTTGCTCGGGGGTCGCGAAACCGACCTTGTCGCGGCGGTCGAGGACCTCGTCCGGGACCAGACCGCGCATGGCGGCGCGGAGCACGGCCTTGCCCGTGCCGCTGTCGTCGATGATGTAGTGCTCGGGAAGGGCAAGCATGAAGTCGGCGAGCTGCGGGGTCAGGAAGGGGACCCGGCTCTCGATCGAGAAGGCCATGGAGTCGCGGTCCTCATAGCGCAGCAGCATGGGCAGGCTGGTGCGCTCCAGCGACGCCACCAGCACTTCGCCGAGGGCGGCTGGAGTCGAGCTGCGGTGGAGCGGGCTGACCGTGGCCGGGCATTGGGAGAGCCAGCCTGCGTCGAGCCAGGCCGGGACCAGGGGCCGACCAGCCAGACGTCGGGCGGCGCCGTGGAGGAGCTCGGGCAGGACGTGGAAGCCGAGCCACGCCAGGAGGTCGCTGTCCGCCACCCCGGGCAGGCGACGGCTGCGCCGCCAGAGACGAGCGGCCGCGGCCAGCTGACCCCGCCGCAGCAGCGACACCAGGCGTGCTGCCAGGTGGTGGCGATAGCCTCCGAGGAGCTCGTCCGCCCCTTGACCGTCGAGCATGACCTTGAGCCCGGCCGCGGCGGCGGCGCGGAAGACGCAGTACTGGGCGTAGATGCTGGTCGAGATGAAGGGCTCGTACTGCGCCTCCATCAACCGCTCCAGGTCCTCGACCAGGTGCTGCGGCTGGGCCGCGACCAGGTGCTGGCGGGCGCTGGCCGCGTGACCGGTGATCTCGATCCAGCGTCGCTCGCCGAGCTCGGGATCCTCGGCGTCGTAGCTGACCGTGTGCAGCTCGAGGCCGTTGCCGGCCAGGTGGCGCATGAGCATGACGATGGACGAGGAGTCGATACCGCCGGACAGGGCTGCGCCCACCGGGACGTCCGAACGCAGGTGGAGACCGACGCTCTCGAGCAGTAGCTCCCGCAGTCGGCTGGCTGCCTCGTTGAAGCTCAGCTCGACTCTGGCGTCGGGGCGAGGGTCCCAGAACCGCAGCGGCGTCGGGCTTGGCGTCGTATCCAGGGGAACGGTCAGGTGGTGGGCCGCGGGTAGCTGGCAGACGCCGCGGACCAGGGTCGCGGGGCCGTGGTCGGTGAGACCGAAGCGCAGGTAGTGATAGAGGGCGACTGGGTCGACGACGGGCCGCTGGCCGCTCAGCTCGAGCAGGGCGCCGACCTCGGACGCAAAGGCGAAGCCGCCTTCGAGAACCTGGTAGTAGAGTGGCTTGATGCCGAAGTGATCGCGGGCCAGGACCAGGGCACGGGCGCGCAGGTCCAGGACGGCAAAGGCGAACATGCCGATGACCCGGTCGAGGGCCGCCAGTCCCCACTCGGTGTATGCCGCGAGCAGGACTTCGGTGTCACCGCTCGAGACGAAGGAGTGGCCCAGAGTCTGGAGCTCGCGGCGCAGCTCACGGAAGTTGTAGATCTCGCCGTTGTAGACCAGGTGGAGGGTGCCGTCGGCAGAGCTCATGGGCTGACGACCGGCGGTCGTGAGGTCGAGGATGGACAGTCGCCGATGGGCTAGCCCCAGGCGGGCGCCGGCAACCACCGCAGGCTCGCGCCCGCTGCGCACGCCCTGTCCGTCATGCCAGCCCAGGAAGCCGTGATCGTCGGGCCCGCGATGGGTGAGCATCTGACTCGAGCGCGCGAGCGGTCCGGAGTCGATCGCACCTGCGGTCCGGAGCACTCCGGCGATGCCGCACATCACGCCCGCCAGGCTCGTGCGCGGGGGCTCACGGTCGGATGCATCACCCAGCATCATAGCCTGGGGACGAGACGAGCCCGTTGCCGTCAACACCGTCGGACACGCACCCCTCTGGTCGAGACCGGGATCGGAGAGGTAGGGCCGAGGGTCAGCGAACATTGCAGGTGCCGGCGCGCGCTACACTTGGAGGGCCGGAGCGCTGGTGAGCACCTTTGACCGCAACTGGCGGGAGCTACAGCTGGAAACCCTGGTCGACCTGTCGCTGTCGATCGGAGGCGTGCACTCCGAGGAGGAGCTGGTCGAGGAGCTGCTGCAGCGGGCAGTGGGCACTCTCGACGCCCGGGTCGGCCTGGTGGCGACCTTGCACCCCGGAGGTCAAGAGGCGATGGTGCGCGCGGTCGGTCTTTCGCTCAACCTCGCCGACGTGCTGGCCCTGCTCGGCAACGAGCCCATGCAGCGACTGACCGCGGGCGAGGTGGTCTGGGCGCGACGGCAGGAGGGTGAACGGCCGAGCGAGCTGCTGGCCGCTCCGATTGCCTGGCGTCAGGAGATGCTGGGCTTGGTCGTGCTCGGCGACAAGGAGACGCGCGCCGGGCGCACCCCCTTCTCGGACAACGATGCTCGTTTCCTGCAGTCCCTCGCCAGCACCGTGGCCACCGCCATCTCCACGTCGCGAACCGTGGCAGCCATCGAGCGCGACCGGCAGCGGCTGGAGGAGGAGAACCGAGCTCTGCGCGACGTCGCGCGCCGCGGGGGCTTCGTCGGCGAGTCGCCTCTGATCCGCGAGATGCTGGACCTGGTGCGCCGGGTCGCCCCGACCGGAGTGGCCGTGATGCTACGCGGCGAGTCCGGAGTGGGCAAGGAGCGGGTGGCCCACCTCATCCATGGGTTCTCCAACCGTGCCCAGGGCCCTTTCGTGCCGCTCAACTGCGCCGCCCTACCCGAGTCCCTGCTCGAGGCCGAGCTGTTCGGCATCGAAGAGGGGGTGGCTACGGGCGTCGACCGTCGATTGGGCAAGATCGAGCTCGCCGAGGGCGGCACGCTGTTCCTGGACGAGGTCGGAGATCTTAGCCTGAGCCTGCAGGCCAAGCTGCTGCGGGTGGTGCAGGAGCGGGAGCTGGAGCGGCTCGGCGGGCGCGAGCGGATCCCGGTCGACCTGCGGCTGGTAACCGCCTCCAACCGCGATCTCGAGGACATGGTGGAGAGGGGCGACTTCCGTCGCGACCTCTACTACCGTCTGC
>Ga0316620_10000175_pt1 | contig 24875 bp, 20 predicted proteins | sample OWC_Aug_M1_C1_D5_FD_207651 | JGI IMG/M metagenome (GOLD analysis project Ga0316620, IMG submission 207651) | Wetland soil microbial communities from Old Woman Creek delta, Ohio, United States - OWC_Aug_M1_C1_D5_B | ecosystem: Environmental > Terrestrial > Soil > Wetlands | place: USA: Ohio...
GGCCATCATGGTGATCCTGGCCATCCTTTTCCTGATCATTGCCAAGAAGTATGTATCGATCAAGGATTACAGCTCCCTCTCCTATTCGGTGATCGAGCGGAAGAAACTCTCCCCCCTGGCACAGGCGGGGGTGCTCGTCTTCCTTTCGTTCATCCTGATCTTGGCCTTCATCCCCTATCTGGGGCTCGCGCTGGATTCCTTCGGCAAGGGGTGGGCGCTGACCCCCATTCCGGTGAAATACACCCTCCAGTATTTCGAGCGGGTGGCTTTCGAGACGCCCAAGTTCATCATCAACAGCCTGCTCTTTTCCGGGATATCGGTCGCGATCTGTATCGCCGTGGGGGTGCCGGTGGCCTGGGTGATGTCTCGGACCAAACTTCCGGGGCGCGATGTCCTCGACTCCCTGACCACGCTGATCCTGGCCCTGCCGGGGACCGGCATCGGCATCGCCTACATGCGGGCCTTCCGGGACCCGTTTCCCTTCATGAGCACGGCCCTCATCGGCATGTGGATCGTCATTCCCATCGTGCTGGCAGTCCGGCGGCTCCCCTATACGGTTCGGGGGACCTATGCCTCGCTCTTGATCGTCCACCGCTCCTTCGAGGAGGCTGCGGAGAGCGTCGGGGCGACCAAGCCCAGGACTTTCAAGGATGTCACGCTCCCCCTCATCTGGAAGGGGGTCCTGGTGGGGTCCCTTTACTCCTTCATCCTGGCCCTCCAGGAGGCCTCGGCCACACTGCTGCTTGTCATCCCCGGCGATGAGATGATGACGGTGGGAATCTTCAATTTCTACATCGGCGGCTCCGTCAACGAGGCAGCCGCCCTCGGTTTCATTCTGATCATTCTCGGCGCCGCCTGCCTCTTCATCATCAACCGTATGGCCGGCGCCAAGATGGGAGGCGTCTTCGGCTAATGCGCCATCCCGCGGAACCCCTCGGACGGGCGCCGGCGCCCGTTCCCGCCGTCTCTCGCTGCCCGCCCCCTGGCTGGCGTTTTCCCAACGCGCTCCGGGCCTGAGCCATGCGTCGAATCACCGCCAACGTCTAGTACGAAGGTGTCATTCTCCCCGGGTACGGTGGATCACGGGATCAGGGAACGCTTGACACCGTCCAAGGTTGTACCTAGACTTCCAGCAGCTGAGTGCTTATTGCCGAACGCTGACGGGTGCGAGGAGTGCTGTGACGCGGAAGGGAAAGCATTTTCAGCAAAACGGCCAAGCCCCGAACGGAGCGGGGCACGACTTTTTCGGCCACGGACACGAGATTCGGGCCGCTCTGTCGGACCGATTGCCGAAGCAGCCAGTGCGAGCTCTGGACGTGGGTACGGGTTTCGGGCGGAACGCCGTCTTTCTGGCTCGGCAACTCGCGCCGGGAAGCCACGTGTGGTCGGTGGATCCCTCGGAGGAATCTCTCAAGCGCGGTGCCGCGGCGGTGCAGGACGCAGGGCTCGCCGCCGCCGTGACGCTCGGGCCTGGATCGGCGGAGCGGTTACCTTTTCGGGACGAGGAGTTCGACCTGACTGTCGGCGTGATGCTCTTCCATCACCTTGTGGAGGTGCCTCCCGCGCTGCGGGAGATGGGGCGCGTCACCAAACTCGACGGCAAGCTGTTGATCGTGGATTGGGGGCCGACCGCGCACCTCCTACCTTTCGCGATCGAGCACCGGGTGGAGGACTTCTACACGCCGCGGGCCGTCGAAAAGATGCTCCTGGAAACCGGCTTCGGAGCGGCGGTCGAACAGCATCCCATGTGGTACGTGGTGGAAGCCGTGAAAGTGTGACGTTGCGATCCGGCCGCCGGATGCGTGGCCGGATCGCACCCGATGATGCCGGCGTAGGTTTCGATAGGACCCGTGCTGACGGTTTGCAGAAAAGGAGTCGCGATGAGACTCCGATACCTTGGACGTTGGGCGCATCGCACACGAGTGCCTCGGTGCCATTAGAAGGAGCTGGACATGCCAACGTCAAAATGCGTCAGATGTGGGAGTGACCTCATCGCGGCCGGTGCTCTCTACGGTCCCCGGCGCTTATCGTTCCGCCCAGAGGGCACCAAGTTCCTGACGCTGGAGACCGGAGATGTGATGACGAGGGTGAATATGTGTCGGGAGTGCGGCTTGATTGAGATCACGGGAGATGTGGAGAAGCTCCGGCGGCTCACCGCCGAAACGTAAACAGCCGAGTGGTTCGTCGATCCCCCCGGTCGGATGTCAGATCAATCCCCACGGTCATCCGGTTCTGCCATCACCGCTCCGTTAGCAATATCCGAATGTCGTGCCTCAAGCGTTGCATGGGCTGGTCTTCTTCGGTCCGGTAGTATCCGCGGATTCGCGCGGTGCGATCTCCCAGGACAAACCACGAACTGTGAAGGAATGGCGGAGCCAGGAAGTCGGAATCGGAGTGAGCTGACGCCACCGCGGGAATGAGCCACCCGTCGACCATCCGGTCAAGGCGGCCTGCCGATCGAGCCGCAAATCGCCGAGAGGCCTCGGGGACACGACTTGGGCGCGGCGGCGAGGTCGAGGCGGGCGCAGCCAACTCCGTCGGATCCTCCACACTCAGACGGAATCCTTCTTGGATCAACGCATAGATTGTCTGCTTGTCCCCTGTCAAGAACCACCAACGGTTGCGATCAGCGTCGTACCGCGCCGCGTACTTCGCCAATACGGCGGGGGTGTCGCGTTTCGGATCAACGGTAATCGACAAGAAGCGCAAGCCCCGTTCCTCTGCGAAGTCCCTCTGCAATGCCGCCATGCGTGCGCTTTGCAGCGGGCAGGTGTCCGTGCAACGGGTGTAGATGAAATTGGCCACCCACACCGTGCCGAGAAGGTCGGTGCGGGTTATCGTCCGCTGGGTGCGATCAGTCAACGAGAAATCCGGTAGGCTGCCGAAAACCTGGAGACCCTGGAGCGTGTCGCCGGCGCCTTCCCGTGTCTCCCCGCGCATGAAATACCAGATCCACCCGCCGGCCAGGGAGATTGCGAGCAATCCGACGAGCAGGCCCAGAAGCCGCGGGAGGTGCGCGCGTGAAGGGCCGGACCTCGTGAGAAACTTCATAAGGCGACCTTGCCGGGGCTCAAGCAATCGAGGTCAGAGGACGCCCGCGGCCAACACCGGCTCGCCAACGGGCTGGCAAAGAATCAGAACAACCAGCGATGGATCACGACGCCCACTCCCACCAGGAGCAGCAGCCAGCAGGCGGGTCAGAGCCGAAATCGTCTCACAAGGCGCCTCCGCGGGAGTTGGGAGATATCGGGAATGACTTTATCTTAGGGATGCGTGAAAGATCAACGCCAAACGGCAGACGATAGAAATTTGTATCGGGCGGGGCCGATTCGGCGGGCCGCAGCGCACGCACACCGGCGCGTTTCCGGAGGGGTTGTCGGGGGGCCAGGTTTGCCCTTGATGTGAAGCGGTTTCGGAAGGCTTGCGGGCAGCGTGGAATGTGGCGTTCTTTCCCCTTATTGTACCGGATGGTGGTTTGCGCTTAATCCAAGGAGCGCCTGCGCTCAGGCGCTCCTTGGATGTCCGTTGACGATGCGGCGGGGGACCCCTTACCTGCTTTGAAGTTTGGGCACTCCCGCGACGTGTTTCACTGACGACCCCGACTGAACCTTCCTCGGCTTCATCGCGCCAGAACGGTGCGAGTTGGGAGACCGCACCGGTTGGACAATCTCGACTCTCCTATCAGATCCCGCTACATGCCTGCGCTGTCCCACGGCTTACTCTTGGCTGCCGGAACTTTCCACATCAATTACGCGAGCCACCTTCTTCCCATCCTGCTCGCTATACGTCACCTGGACCTCTTGGCCCAGCGCCGGGAAACTCGTGTACTGCAGGGACGGCGCGAGCGTGAACTGGGTTCCGGTGTCCAGGGTTACCGTGCCGTTCGCGAGATCGATTTCCGCGATCTTGCCAGCCGCCAACATCTCCTTTTGGTGATAGCCACTTTCGCTCATCGTGATGGTTCCGGGCTCACTGGATTGACCCGCCATCTGGGCGAACGCCGGCGTCGTCAACAGCAGAACGGCAAGTACGGTTACAACTGTGAACTTTCCCATGCTAACCTCCCATTCTCTTTTCTATAGTTTCCCGACGGTTGCGCTGTCTCTCGCCATGCTCTCAGACTCCATGCGGTGTCTTTTCGCTCGACCGTTCCGGCACGGAGTAACGCGTGGCGAATCGAAGCGCCGGGTCGGGTTCAATCGGGGTCGTCAAGCGCTTACAGTACTAGAGTAGTCCGCTTTGTCAAGTCAGAAATCACACGGAGAGGATTTCACCGGGTTCCGCCCCAGGCGCTTCTTCTGAGGTCCCCGGCGGCAGCGCGCTGGAGGGGCAAAGACGGCCTGTGGCATTTGCCTTGCAAAATAGCATCTCAGTCGAATGTAAGCCGTGCGGAGAGCGGGGGTATCAAATACTTGCAATCATTGCTTCAAGAGTCTAAATTGGGGTCACATCGGTCCGCGATCAACGTTGCGGGGTCTGAGCGCTTTCGCACAGACGCCACACACAACTGTGCGGATAATCCCGACATGCGGCCGCCTTTTCCATTCAGTCTGGTCGTTCTCAGCTTGAGTGCACTCCTTGCGGTCACGGTCGGATGCGCAAGGCTCCAGCCGACTGTCGCCGACGCCCAATCGGCCGCGAATGTCCGCCAGCGCGCTATCGAAGAGATGATCGACAGCACTGTAAAGGTCACCATTGAGCGGGACGGGCGCCGTATTGCGTCCGCGTCGGGGATTGTCATCGCCTCGCGACCCGCCGGCGACATGATGGAGGCGGTTTCATACGTGCTGACGGCTGCGCACACTCTCGCCGCGGCAGACGGCGCCAAGGTCGTGGTCGGCTTTTGCGGGCCCCAAGCCTCCCGTGGCAAGTTCGAGGCGACGGTGATCAGCCGCGGGAAGCCCGACACACAGGATCTGGCGCTACTTCGTATTTCCGGCGTTGCCGTGCCACCCGTCCGTCTTCCTGAGGACGATCTGGTGCGCCTGGGGCAGCCCATTCTGGTAATCGGATTCCCCGAAGGAGAGCGGTTGGGGCTGTCGAGTGGTATCGTCAGTCAGCTGCCGCTCTCGGCGCGTCCAAACGGTATCCCCGCCGACCGGCCGGAACATCGGATTGTGATCGATGCCGCCGCGCCCAGAGGCGTGAGCGGCGGGGGGGTCTTCGAGGAGGAGACGGGCCGACTTGTCGGTATCGTCCAAGGCCACCAGACCTTCTCGATGGCGCTGAAGGACCAAGCGCAATCGTACACGCTGAAGTTCCCCGTCCCCGGTGCAACCTTCGTGGTGCCCATGACACAGATTCGACCCTTCCTCGCGAGCCCGGAGAGTTTGGCCGAGCTACGCGCCTTGCTTCCGGCCAACGCTCGAGCCGCCTCCGACCTTCCGAAATAGTATCGCCGGCCACGTTCCGCAACGCTCCTTACGGGTCATTCCCTTCTCGTGGGTGTCTTCAAATTGACGGTTGGATCCATCCGACAAGCGGCAAGGTCCGCACGGAGACAGACATCGGCAGGGCTTTTCGGGGTAGGTCGTGATGGACGCGCAGGGATGTCGTGGAAGGGGAGGCCGGCTCAGCCGCGCCGATCCGACAAGTAATCGAACAGGACCGTCACGCTCTGGTCGACGTCGGACACGCCCGTGTCGATCGTCACTTCCGCCGCGACGGGCGGCTCATAGGGGGCAGAGATGCCGGTGAACTCCGCGATCTGCCCGGCCCGGGCCTTCGCGTACAGCCCCTTCGGATCGCGTTGCTCGCACACGTCGACGCTGGCGTTCAAATACACCTCGATGAACCGGTCTCCGCCTATGATCTCCCGCGCGGCGTCGCGATCCTCCCGGTAGGGCGAGATGAAGGCCGTGATCACAAACAGGCCGGCGTCGTTGAAGAGCTTCGCCACCTCGGCGATGCGCCGGATGTTCTCCTTGCGATCGCTCGGCGAAAAGCCCAGATCTCGGTTCAGACCCTGCCGGACGTTGTCGCCGTCCAGGACGAAGCACGCGTGTCCCGCCTCGATCAGGCGCTTCTCCAGCTCGATGGCGATGGTCGATTTGCCCGAGCCGCTCAGGCCGGTGAGCCATACCGTGGCCGCCTGCTGCCGGAGCAGCCGCGCGCGGTCCTCGGCGGTGACCTTGCCCCGCTGCCAGGAGATGTCGCGGCTGACGGTCTCCGTCGCGACTTCGCGCGAGACCAGGTCGGGTCGCGCCCGGGCGATCACCATGGCCGCCCCCACGGTGACGTTCGTCAACGGGTCGATCAAAATGAAGCCGCCGGTCTGCCGGTTCCGCCGGTACTCGTCGACGAACAGCGGCTTGAAGAGCGTGAAGCGCGCCCGCGCGATGTCGTTCAGGCCTACCCGTTTCCCGTCCTCGCGGTGGAGCGTGTTGGGATCGACGCGGTATTGGATTTCCGCGCAGCTGCCCTTCACGACGGCGGCACCGTGCTTGACCAGATAGGTCTTCGCGACCTCCAGCGGCTGGTCGTTCATCCACACCACCATTGCTTCGACCGAGCGCTCAACCTGGGGCAGGTTCTTGGCGTGGACGATCATGTCTCCGCGGCTGACGTCGATATCGTCCTCGAGGCACAGCGTCACGCAGAGCGGAGGGAAGGCGTAGGCGAGATCACCGTCGAAGGTGGCGATGCGCGCGACTCTCGAGCGCTTGCCCGAGGGGAGGATGACGACCTCGTCCCCCGGACGCACCACGCCCGAGGCGATCTGGCCGCTGTAACCCCGAAAGTCCTGGTCAGGCCGCACCACGCGCTGCACCGGAAAGCGAAAATCGATCAAGTTCCGATCGCCGCCGATGTACACATTCTCCAGGTGGGTCAGCAATGGCTCGCCGTCGAACCACGGCATGTTGCGGCTCCTGTGGACGACATTGTCGCCGCAGAGCGCGCTGACCGGGATGAACGTGAGATCGCTGAAGCCGAGGCGCGCGGCAAAATCCGCATACTCGTCCTTGATGCGGTCAAAGACGTTCCGGTCGTAACCCACCAGATCCATCTTGTTGACGGCGACCACGACCCGCGGCACACCCAGCAGGGAGGAGATGAAGGCGTGCCGTTTGGATTGGGTCAGCACGCCGAGCCGGGCGTCGATCAGGGTCACCGCGAGGTCGGCCGTCGAGGCGCCGGTGGCCATGTTGCGCGTGTACTGCTCGTGGCCCGGCGTGTCGGCGATGATGAAACGCCGTTTGGCCGTGGCGAAGTAGCGGTACGCCACATCGATGGTGATCCCTTGCTCGCGCTCGGCCTTGAGCCCATCGGTGATCAGCGAGAAATCCATCTCGTCGCCCCGGCCGCCCGCGGCCTTCTTCAGCGCCTCGACGTGATCCTCGTACAGGGCGTCGGCGTCGTGCAGCAGGCGGCCGATCAGCGTGGACTTGCCGTCGTCGACGCTCCCGGCCGTGGTGAATCGAAGCAGGTCGGGCTCTCCGTCGCGGTGAAGCCAGGTGTGCAGTGCAGACATGGTCAGAAGTACCCCTCGCGTTTCTTCTGCTCCATGGACCCGTCCTGGTCGTGGTCGATGAGGCGGGTGATGCGCTCCGAGTGCTTGGCCGCTTTCAATTCTTCGACAATGTCGCGCACCGTGCGGGCGGTGGACCGAACCGCGCCGGTGCATGGGTAGCACCCGAGCGTGCGATAGCGGCACATCACGCGCTGAGGCTTTTCTCCCGGCATGAACCGCGTGGCGTCACCCACCGGGATCAGGTGCCGACCGCGGACCACGACGTCGCGCTCCTGGGCGAAATAGAGTGGGACGACGGGAATATCCTCCAGCTCGATGTAGTGCCAGATGTCGAGTTCGGTCCAGTTGGACAACGGGAAGATGCGAATGCTCTCACCTGGACCCACCCGACCGTTGTACAGGTTCCACAGCTCGGGGCGCTGGTTCTTCGGATCCCACTGGCCGTGCTCGTCGCGGAACGAGTAGATGCGCTCCTTGGCACGCGAGCGTTCCTCTTCGCGGCGTGCCCCCCCGATGACCCCGTCATACTCGCCGAGCCGGACCGCGTTCAGCAACGCCTGCGTCTTCAGCAGGGCGCAGCACTTGATGGTCCCCAGATCCCACGGGTTGGCGTTGGCTTCCAGCGCCTCCTGGTATGTATACACGCGCAGCTCGACACCGATCTCGCGGCAGAACCGATCGCGGAACTCGTACATTTCCGGGAACTTGTAGGAGGTGTCCACGTGGAGCAACGGAAAAGGGATCTTCCCCGGGTAGAAGGCTTTCCGGGCGAGGCGCACCATGGTCGACGAGTCCTTCCCCACCGAGTACAGCATCACCGGCCGCTCGCATTCGGCAGCCACTTCGCGGAAAATGTGGATGCTCTCGGCCTCGAGGCGCCGGATCACGGACAGCGAATAGCTCTCGCCCGCACTCATAACCGGAAGCGCTCCCGATAGGCGGCGAAGCGCCGCACCTCATCCTCGCGATTCATGCCGAACTCCTCCAGACTATAGCGGTGCGTCCCGAACCGATCCTTCGGGTTCCGGTGATGGAACTCGCGGATCTTCTCCTCCAGTCCCGCGGGGAAGGGGAGGTCGAAGTGGGCGTACACCGTGTGGACGGCACCGATCGGATCCGCTACCAGGTCGTCGTAGTACAAGTCCAGGAAGCGTTCCGCGGGTGCGCAGCCACGGTCCCGCGAGCGCAGGGCCCTGCTGATGGCCTCGGCCCACCTGCGACTGCACTCCGGCCCGACCTCGAACGGATCGACCTCGTCGCTGAAAGCGCTTCGGAGGGTTGCCGTCAAGCTCGCGTTCGAAGCCGTCATCTGGATGGGGTCCCTGTGGGTCATGACGACCTGCGCATCCGGATACACGGAGAACAGCGCCTCGAAGTCGAACATGTGCGCGGGGGCCTTGAGCACCCAGCGTTCCCCGGGGCACCGCCACTGCAGGTGCTGCAGGAACCGGCGGTGGACTTCGTAGGCGGGGCGCAGGTCCTGGCCCTCGAGCCATTCCAGATACGACGGAAGGCGGTGCGTGGTCTCGAACTGATAGCTCAAGAAGGCGTGGCTGGTGATCACCAGGCACTCGATGGGAAGCCGTGCGCCGACGGGGTGGATTCGATTGAATCCCTTCAGCATGCGATGGAACCAACGCATCTGGCCATCCACGAGGCAGATACGGCGGTCCGTGAGGTAGGTTGCGGCCTCGGGCGGCGGCGAGGGGTACATGGTCTCCCAGGTCAGGGGAACCCGGCTGGCCGGGTCGAGGGCGAGGAGACTGTGGAGGAGGGTGGTTCCCGTCCGCGGCAGTCCGGCGATGAAGATCGGCCGGCGCGGTTCCACCTCGGCGATGCCCGGGTTGCGCTTCCGGTCCTCCTCCATGCGCAGTCGGTTGACGAGAAGGTGGATCAGGTCGTATCGGGTCGCCAACCGCCCCATGGGGTTCAGTCGCGCCTCGGCCTCCATGGACTCGAGGAGGCGGCGGAGCGGCTCGCCAAACGGTGGACTGCCGAAGTCGTCGAGGGCTGTCTTCCGGCGGGCGGCGTCGAGCAGGCTCTCCGCTCGAAACGCGCCCAGCGCCCGTTGGCCGAGCAGCCGGCCCCCGGCATTGACGGCGTGCACCAGTGGAGAGCGCTCCACCGTCCATGTTCTTGGGAGTTCTTGGCTCACAACATCTCCTTACGTGGTGGCGACGGTGGGGCCGCCTGACCCTGGCCATCGGCGCCTGGTTCCATTGCGGGTTGTCGGAAGGCCCGTCGCATCGTCGAGGCTTGCCACGAGGCCAGCCCAGGGACGCCGAGGAGCAGCTCCCGCACCCGCCGGACAAGCGAGAGGCCAAGCGCCACACCGGGCTCGATGCCGAGGGCGCTGCCCACGAGAACGTACCCCCCCTCCTGTATGCCGAGGGCACCGGGGACCGCGAACGCCCCCGTCCGGATCGCCTGGCCCAGGCTCTCGAAAAGCAGCGCCGTCCAGACGTCGACGGGATGACCGAGAATGCGCAGAGCGAACCAGACTTCGGCGATCCCGACGAACCAGGCCAGCATGTGCCACGACCCCGAGGCGATCAGCGCCCGGCGATCACCATACAGCCGCAGGACATCCGCGTCCATCGTGGTGGCCCCGTCGGAGAACGAGGCCCACTCCGCCGCCCCCAGAATTCTCCTCGACATCCGAACGAGGAGGCCGAAGAACCCCCGCCGCTGGACTGCGTAAAACCCCGCCAGGAGCACTGTCATGATACCGGCCCCGACCAGAACGACCAGCAGGGCTCGCCCACCGCGGAGGCTCGGGACCAGGAGGCTCACGCCGAAGAGGGTGAAGAGGATCTGCGTCAACACGACGAGGGTGATGTCAACCACGACGCTCGCGCCGGCCGGCCCGACACGGACCCCCCGATCCGCAAGGAGCCATGCTTTTACGACGTTTCCACCCATTTGGAGGACAGGAAGGAGGTCGTTGATCGACTCTCCGATCCAGCGAGCCCAGATCATCGTGCGGCGCGGCGGCTGCTGCCCCGACGGGACCAGCCTCCGCCAGCCTATGGCGTCGGCCCAGACCTGGGGGAGGTGGAGGAGTGCCACCGCGAGGATGCCCCATCCCGCCCGCCGCAGGGCCACGGTCACGTCGTCCAACCCTTGCCAGACGATGACGGCTGCGAACAGGAGGACGCCCGCCGCCAGGCTGCCGTATGCCGCTCGGGAACCGAGGATGCTGCGGAGGACGCTCTTTGGGGTCGCGAGACCGGATCGTTCCTGCTCCGGGTCGTGCTGGGGATTCATGGTTCGAGCATGCCGGAAACCCGCCGCATCTATCGCAGGGCCGCCTTCGCCAAGCGGGAACCGACCTCCCAGATCGGTCCCGGCAGCCGGTGCGTCGCGGCGAGGACCTGGTCGAAGGCCTCGATGAACCGGTCGGCATCCGCTTGGTCGAAGACCAGAGGCGGGATCAGTTTGATGATGTCCTTACCGTGAACGGCTACCTGGGCCAAAATGTGGTGGTCCATGATCAGGGGCATCAGAAGAGATTGGCAGAAGAGGTCCTGGTTCACACCGTGGATCATCTTCCATCCGGCTTTCAACGTGAGCGATCGTGGTTGCCCGAATTCGATGGCGATCATGAGGCCCCGGCCCCGCACCTCCCGGATGAGCTCGTACTTCCCCGCCATGCCCTTCAGCCGATCTACCAGGTACGCCCCCATCCGTGCGCTGTTCTCGACGAGGCCTTCCTCTCGGATCACCTCGAGGGTCGCGAGGCCGCACACCGCAGCCAGGTCATTCTGGCCGAATGTCGTGGAGTGCACCATGCACCGATCCATGGAACTGAAGACCTTGTCGTAGACTTTCCGCGAGTACAAGATCGCCCCGATTGGACAGTACCCACCCGACAGGGACTTCGAGAGGGCCATGATGTCGGGGACCACGTTCCAGTGCTCACAGGCGAATAGCTTTCCCGTGCGGCCAAAACCGGTCTGGACCTCATCGGCGATGAGCAAGGTGCCGTAGCGAGTGCAAAGCTCCCGCGCCCGCGGGAGGAAGTCGTCGGGGGGGATGAACACGCCGTGGCCGATGACGGGCTCCACGACAAACGCCGCGACGTCCCCGCGCGACAGCTCGGCCTCCAACCGCGCCGCGTCGCCGAAGGGGATCGCCGTCCCGCCCGCCAATATCCCCTCGTAGTCCGATCGGAACTCCTTGCAGCCATTGACCGCCAGGGTTGCGAGACTCAGACCGTGGAAGCCGTGGTCGCAGTACACATACCTCTGCCGTCGGGTGAAGGCATGGGCAAATTTGAGGGCGCCATCGACGGCTTCCGCCCCGGAGTTGCAGAAGAAGACCGTGTCGAGGCCTGGGGGAGCGAATTCGGTAACCAATTTCCTGGCCAGGAGCCCCGCCAGGAGCTGCGTTCCCATCTTCACCAGGTTGGGACTGTCGAAGTCGAGGTACTGGCGTATGGCCTCCTTGACCTTGGGGTGGGACCGGCCCACGGCGAAGACTCCAAACCCCGACAACATGTCGAGATAGTCGTTGCCCCGGTCGTCCCAGAGATGGGCCCCCTGTCCCCGCACGTACACTGGGTCAAACCCAATGGTCTTGAGGACCTTCGCCATCTGGGGGTTGATATACTCCGAGAGCAAGGAGAATTGCTCGCCTTGATGGCGCTTAATCATTTCCTGAAGATCGAAGGACATACATTTCCCCCTGAGTAATCGATCCCGAGCAAGGAAAAGGGAATGACGTGCTGGGACGGTGTGCCCGGAACCAGCCCGAAACGGTCCCCTGGAGGTCATAGCTGGCCTACGCCGCCTAAGCGGCCGTGATTATCAGCGGCCCGGATACCCGTGTCAAGCGGAAAGGCCGGTCGTCTGTCCAACGAATAAGCAGAGCTCGGCCAATGTGTGTGGTTGACACTCCTCCGGCGCCTCCAGTATAAGTGGCCGTACCGAGCGCGTATCGCCGATCGGGCGCCAGCCTGCACGGATCTGGCGTGCGGATGTCCTCAGCGGTGGCGAGGAGCGACCCGATTCGCCGGTTTGCCCGGGAGGCGGTGTCCGGCCCGAAGCGGCGCATGTCTCCAGAGGGTGTTCGGCGCTTCCTGGCCCCGGAAGAGGGAGGGCGCCTCGAACAGAGCGTGCCCGCGCTGGGAGGAAGCCGGCATGAGGGAGGCGCGGCGTCCCCGTCATGCCGGTGTTCGAGGCCACGCACGGCCTCGGGGTGCTGAACATGGTATCGGTCATCGGCCACGTGGCCAAGAAGGAATTTCGGCAGATCCAGCGCGATCGGCGGAGCCTCGTCCTCATCCTGGTGATGCCGATTGTCCTCACCGTCCTCTTCGGCAAGGCGCTCGAGACCGGCGAGCTTCGCAACATTCCGTTGGCCATGGTCAACCTGGACAAATCGCCGGAATCCAACGTCATCGTCACGGCGTTCAGCACCTTTTCCGAGATCCAGATCCAGCGAGAGGTGGCCACACTGGAAGAGGCCCAGGCCCTGCTGGCGAGCGGGAAGGTCAAGGCCGCCATCATCATTCCCAATGGATTCATGCGCCAGATCGAGTCGGGCGGAGAAGCGCAGCTCCAGCTCCTCTTGGATGGCACGGACAACGTTTCGGCGCCGCTGGTGGAAGGGGTGGCGCAGCGCGTCATCCAGCGGTACAACACCGAGCGGGCGATCAAGGGGTTGTGGGCGCACGGAGTGCGGCCCGACCGCGGGCTCCGACTTGTCCGGCCCGTCTACGTGCAGACGGAAATTCGCTTCAATCCCGGCCTGCAGTTTCTCAGTTACGTCATGCCGGGTGTCATCGGCCTCACGCTTCAACTTCTCACCGTGATGCTCATGGCCATCAGCATCACACGAGAGCGGGAGCGAGGCACGCTGGACCAACTCATGGCGTCTCCAATCAGCCGCGCCGAACTGATCCTCGGGAAGGTCCTGCCCTACTTCGGTATCTCCCTGGTCAACGTGGCCACCATCCTCTTCGTCGCCGATCGTTGGTTCAACGTGCCTGCAGGGGGGAACTTGCCGCTCCTGCTCACCCTGTGCGGGCTCTTCGTGCTGTCGTCCTTGGCGACGGGGCTGCTCATCTCGGTCGTGTCTCGCTCCCAGTTTCAGGCGGTCCAGATCGCCGTGTTCTACGTCTTGCCGGTCTTCTTACTCTCCGGGGCCTTCGGCAACCTCGAGGCCATTCCGGAGTACATTCGGCCCATCTCCTACCTGTTCCCGCTGATGTACTTTTCCCGCGCGGTGCGGGCCGTCACCCTGCGCGGGGCCGACCTCGCCCAGATTTCGACCGACGTGGCGGCGCTTTCGGGGTTCGTCTTCGTCCTTCTGTGCTGCGCGGTCCTGACTTTCCGCAAACGCGCTGCGTAAGCGGGGCAGACTCGATGGGCGCGCACCTGCCCGCCCTCAGCGGGCGGCTTCTGCTCGCAGACTAGCTCACGCACGCGCCGTGGCCAGCGCACCTGTACCCTGACGGGTGAGATCGAGGACCGCAGGATCGCCCGTACACGCAACTCTTTCATCGGCCGCGCCCGCTAGCCCTTGAGCGCGCCGGCGGTGAGACCGCGGATGAGGTAGCGGCGGACGAGCAGCGAGAACACCACGACTGGCAGCATGATCATGGTCCCCCCCGCGGCGATCTTTCCCCATTCCCAGCCCTCGTAGTTCATGAAGTTGACGATGGCCACCGGGGCCATCTGTGCCTGGCTGCGGGTCAGGACCAGGGCGAAGAAGAAGTCGTTCCAGGCGAACAGGAAACAGAAGATTGCCGTTGTCACCAGGCCGGGTCCCGCCAACGGCAGCGCGATCCGAAGGAACGCGCCCCACGGGCCGGCCCCGTCGATCTCCGCCGCCTCCTCCAGCGATCGCGGCAGCCCGTCGAAGAACGTGCGCATCATCCAGATCACCAGGGACAGGTTGAAAGTGAGATAAATGATGACCAGGCCGAGGAGAGTGTCGATCAGCCCGAGGTAGCGGTACGTCAGGAAGAAGGGGATGGCGAAGGCGATTGGCGGAGCCATACGGGTGGTCAGGATCCAGAGGGCGATACCCTTGTCCGCCTGAAAGCCGGCCCGGGAGAGCGCGTAGGCCGCCGGGACCCCCAGCACCAGGGAGATCAGCGTGGTCGCCAGGCTTACGATCAGGCTGTTCCCGAAGGAGCGGGCGAACTTTCCCTGCAAGAGGGCGAGGTAGTTGTCGAAAGTCGGCCAGAACGCCAATTGCGGAGGCATGCGAAAGGCTTCGCTCTCGACTTTCAGGGATAGCTGGACGAGCCAGAGGACTGGGAACAGGGTGACGGCCAAGAGGAGGAGGGTCTGCGCGTAGATCAGGATGGCGGAGAGACTCGGCGCCCCGCGGCCCGGACGCCTGACAGATCTATTCGACATCGACCCGCGCTCCCACGGTGCTGACGATAGAGCAACTAATCGCCAGGACGCTGACGAGGACCACCACGCTGATGGCCGCCGAGTACCCGATGAGGCTGTAGTTGAATCCCTGCAGGAACGCGTAGTAGTTCGTGGCCTCGGTCACCGTGCCCGGACCGCCGCCCGTCATGACGAAAATCAATGGGAAGGCTTTCACGCTCTCGATGAGCCGGAAAAGCACCGTGACGACGATGGCCGGGCGCAGTAGCGGCAGGACGATGTGCCGGAAGACCTGCCAGGCGCCGGCGCCGTCGATCCGCGCCGCCTCCAACGGTTCTGCGGGCATCATCTGCAAGGCCGCCAGTAGCATCAACATGGTGAAGGGGGACCATTCCCAGATATCGGCGATGACAATGGCCGGCAAGGCCAGCCCGGGATGGGCAAGCCACGCGGGCTGGGGCAGACCCAGTAGTCCCAGGGCCCAATTCAGCACGCTGATGTCCGGCGTGAAGAGCACCTTCCACATGATGGCTACCACGATGGGCGGCAGCACCATGGGAATGATGAAGAGTGCCCGAACCGCTTCGAGGAACCGGAGGCGGCTGTTCAAGAGCAGGGCCGCCCCCAACCCCAGCAACAGTTGGAACCCTACGGTGAAAACCGACAGGCGAAGCTGGACGCCGAGAGAGTTGAGGAACCGGTGGTCGCTCGCGAGCTCCACATAGTTTGCCAGTGGAGCGCTGAAGTCCCACCAGGTGGCCGGGCGGGCCAGGTTGAGCGGAGTCAGGCTGGTGGAGAAGAGAAAGAGGAACGGGATCAGGGTGACGGCGGCGAGGACGGCGAGGGCCGGCGACAGCAAGATCCAGAAGAACCGGGCACGCTGCCTCACGGCCCTCGCCTCCGCCGCCCTCTACCGTCGGATCTTATGCCCGGCCTTGGTCAGGATGCCCTCAATATCGCGGTTCGTGTCCCGCATGGCTTGGTCGGCCGGCTTCTGGCCCGTCATGACCTCGGTGACCCCGATCGTAACGCGATCCCCGATGGGCGGGAATTCGGGAACCGTCCGGTAGGCCATGTAGCCCGAGCCGGCGAGCTTCAACACCTGACCGTGAAGCGCGCCGATGTCCGAGCCGCCCCAGTTGTACTTCTGCTTATATCTCGGACTGTCGAGTACGCTGGCCCGCGTGACCGCCGGGTACGCCGTGGTTTCGGCGATGCGACTCATGACCTCCTTCGACAGCGCCCAGCGGATGAATTCCCAGGAGACCTCCTTCTGTTTGGCGCCTGCGGGGATCTGCATGCCATGCACGGCGACCTGCGGAAACCGGCCGGCAGGTCCGCCCGGCGGAAGGGTATACGCGACCTTGTCGTGCACCTTGCTCTTGGCGGGATCCCCGGCCAACCCGACCCAGGCCAGAGCGTCGACGTAGATCGCGGTCCGGCCATCCATCATGCCGCCCGAGGACTGCGGCTCCGCGTAGCTGGCGACGCCGGGCACGCTGTAGTCTCGGCAGAGCCTGCCGTACACCTCGGCGGCCTTGATGGCCTCCGGGCTCGCCAGAAGCGGCGTCATGTCCTTCGGCGGGTCGGCGAAGAAGCGCCCGCCGTAGGCGTAGAGGTAGTTCGGCCAGATCCAGTGCACGCCGCCCAGGCCGCGGCCCATGTACGCCTTCGTGTCGGCGGTCTGAATCTTGGGCGCGATCGCCAGCAAGTCGTCGAAGGTCTCGGGGGGGCGCAGCCCGGCCTGTTTCAAGACGTCGGTCCGATACACCATCAGCGTGCTCTCGGCCACGAAGGGCAGGGCCAGGATATCGTTTCCGACCTTCATGGGTGCCATGGCGCCCGCCAGGAAGTCGGCGGCGTCCAAGGCGGGGTCCTTGGCGATGAACTCGTTCAGCTTGGCGGCCCAGCCGGCCCCGATCCACTTCCCCGAAAAGATGAAGGTCATCGTCATGACGTCGAAGGCGCCCGAACCGGTGGACAGCTCCAGGTCCGCGCGCTGGTTGTACACGATGAAGCTGGGGGTGTCGATCTCGACCTTGATCCCGGTGAGGTCGGTGAACTGAGGGAGCAACTGCTTCAACGCGCGAGGGTAGGGATGGTCGAACATGAAGACGTTCAGGCTTTTCCCGGCGAAAGGCTTGGTCGCGGCGCGGCTCGTGGCCGCTGTGAAGAGCGTGGATGCAACCGGGAGAGCCGCCGTCCCGGCGACCCCACGCAAGAACGTTCGTCTCGTCAGCTTCGCCATGAGTCCTCTCCTTTCCCTGGGCACAACCCTTTCCAATCGCGGACCGCAAGACCTCGCGTGTCAGTCTGGTACGACGTCGTGTGGGGCGCCCATTAGGGCAGTGCCATGCGCACGGCAGCGTGCCGCAGCTCGTGCGACAGGTCCGCGCGGGCATATTCGTAGAAGTAGTGGACCGTGTCGCCGGCGAGCACGACATCGACGTATCGGACCGAGCCGCTTGCGTGTGACGAACGGACCCAGGGTTGGTGGGACGGTGTGAGCCGGCGCCACGTCTGGAGGTCGGTGGAAACCGCCAGCATGCACTGCTCGTCGTAGGAGTCGGCCCGGGTCGTTCCTTCGTCGAAGAGCATCGTCCAGACCGGTGAGACCCACACCACCGCGGAGGGCCGGACGTTGATCCCGCCCCACCCCTGGGACCCCGGCTCGGCCACGATGCGGGCCGTGGGGAAATCGATTCCGTCGAGCGATCGATGGAGCGCGATCAACCCCCGGCCACGCGAGCGGATCAGTCCGGCGGCATCCGGCCCCAGGTGTTGGTCGCGCCATGCCGCCGAGGTGTAGACGAGGTATTCGCCACCGACCACAAGGGCGACGGGGTCCTTGACGTGGGAGAAGCCGTACATGGCGGCATCCATCACGATCCGACGCCGCCGGGGATCGAGCGTTTCAATCGACGCCGCCTGGAGCAGGTCGATACGCCAAGTGGCCGGGTTCCGGTCGTAAGGCTGTGCGGTCTCGGAGCAGATGTACAGCCGCCACTCGCGAGAATATGGGTCGCGGATCAGGCTGGCGCGCTCGATCGAGTTGGCTCCGAACTGCTCACGGGTGGCCTCCCAGACCGTGCGCCATCCGGTCGGCGGGGCCGACGGATCACGGCTGGCGACCACTCGACAGACCCCGCCCCGCCGGTCGCCGAGCGGCCAGCGCAGGCGGTGATAGCAATAGAAGAGGTCCGAATCCGGATCGAAGACCGCGCTGGGGGCCCCGGCCCAGAAGCCAAAACCGGCCCCGGGCGGCTCCGCCACCACGTTGCCGGAATCCGGATTGAAAGCGGGCAGGATCCCCCACCACTTTTGACTCGCACCGAGCGTATCGTGTACGGCCATTCGGCGCCCCTCCACGTATCACGCTGTCCCTTGTGTCTTGCTGGAAAGTCACGGTAAATCCGGCGAAGCTGCAGTGTCAAGACGAAACTCGCTGCGCGGACCTTTGATGGTGAGAGGCAGTATACGGCATGTCGCGACTTCGCTCTGAGGTGTCTCGTCCCCGGCGCAACCTTCGTGGTGTCCATGATACGGTTTCGGTCATTGCTGTGGATCTCACATAGCCTCGGCGTTCAGGTCGCGAAGCGACTGGCCGCCCTTCGACGTGCCGGCGAAGATGTTCTACGGAGTGAGAGAGACACGTGCCCAAATCGGGAGCTTGCTTTGTCTGCCTCAACGACCCTTCGACTCACGTGAGTGTCTCTACCTTGACATCTGGACCCATGGTCTGATAGTAAGACCAAGCTAATGTTTACCAAAGTCAAACCACGAAGCGTCTCGGACGACATCGTCGAGCAGGTGGTCTCGGCCATCTTCAGCGGCAATCTTTCCGCCGGCGGGAAGCTTCCACCGGAGCGCGCGCTGGCACAGGCGTTCGGTGTCGGGCGTCAGGCGCTGCGCGAAGCCATCCAGAAGCTGCAGGGAATGGGACTCCTGGAAGTCCGCAAGCCGCAGGGGACGTATGTCCGGGACTTGTCGGCCGACGTTCTCCGCCAATCCCTGGCCCGAATCTTCGACGGCGACGTGGGGAGCTTCCTGCATTTCCTCGACGTCCGGAAGTGGATGGAGGCGATGACCGCCGCCGAGGCGGCGCAGCGGGCCACGGCGGAGGACATCGGCCAAATCGAGACGACGTTGCCGCGACTCCGTCTGGCCGCGTCGCAGAACGATCGCGAAGCGCTGGACGAAGCCGACGTTGCCTTCCACATGGCCATCGTTGCGGCGACGCACAACGGCCCGCTGGTCCACCTCGTGGACACGTTCGGAGACATCATGTGGGCGTCGCACGGGCTCCGCCTGGCGGTGTTGCGCGCGCAGAGCCTCCAGACCATCTGCGAGGAGCATGCGGCCATTTGCGAGGCCATCCGCAGCCGCGCACCGGACCGCGCGCGGGATGCCATGCTGCATCACATCGAGATGATTCGGCGCCGCGTCGAGCGCACGTACGGGAAGGGCGCCGGCGCCCCCGCGGACACACCGCGGCCCGAGGGATCAGATTCCGCAACCACACGGCCGCAAGCCCTGCCGCTCCTCCACCTTTCACACATTTCACACAAATTGAGGTGACCCATGAGACCGCTGGACAAACCCCTGTTGCTCGAGATCTACAAGAAGATGGTGTCCGTGCGGACCTTCGAGGAAACCGCCGCGGACCTCTTCCTCAAGGGCCAGATCCCCGGCTTCCTCCATGTCTACATTGGCGAGGAGGCGGTGGCCGCCGGAGTCATGGCTCACCTGACGGATCGGGACTATATCAGCAGCACGCACCGGGGGCACGGCCACGCCGTGGCCAAGGGGGCGCGCCTCGACATGATGATGGCCGAGCTCCACGGCAAGAAGACCGGCTATTGCCACGGCAAGGGCGGCTCCATGCACATCGCCGACCTGGATCTGGGCATCCTGGGGGCGAACGGGATCGTCGGGGGCGGGGTACCGATCGCCACGGGCGCCGGCCTGGCGCTCAAAATGAAGGGGACCGATCGCGTCTGCGTCTGCTTCTTCGGGGACGGGGCCAGCAATACGGGCGCCTTCTACGAAGGCGTGAACCTTGCGGCGGTGTGGGGCCTCCCGGTGGTCTTCGTCTGCGAGAATAATCAGTACGCCGAGTCCACTCCGCGAGCCACCCACCAGAAGGTCAAGAACGTCTCCGATCGCGCCGCGGCCTTCAACATTCCCGGGGTGACCATGGACGGGATGGACGTGTTCGATGTGTACCAGAAGACGGGCGAGGCCATCGACCAGTGCCGGGCTGGCAAAGGGCCGATTCTGCTCGAGGCGCGAACGTACCGGTTCCTCGGGCACTTCGTGGGGGATCCGCAGAACTACCGGAGCAAGGAAGAGGTCGAGGAGTGGAAGAAGCGGGACCCCATCCAGATGTTCCGGGCGCGGATGATCGCCGAGGGCAAGCTGACCGCGGCCGAGATGGACGCCATCGACGCGCAGATCAAGGAAGACATGGAGGCTGCGCTGGAGTTCGCCCGCAAGAGTCCGGAGCCCGAGGTGGAGTTCGCGCTGCAGGACATCTTTACGGAATGACGGCAAACGGCAGCGTTCAGCTGTCAGCCATCAGCTTAATGTGCTTTTTCGCGTTTTGAAAGCTGATCGCTGATAACTGACTGCTGACCGCTCGTTGGCCCGAACCAGACTGGGCCACAAAGGAGAAATCCATGCGTAAGATTACGTATCGCGATGCGGTCATCGAGGCGCTGCGCGAGGAACTCCGGCGCGACGAAAAGGTGTATCTCTTGGGCGAGGACATCGGCGAGTTCGGCGGCAGCTACAAGACGACGGTCGGACTCCTGCAAGAGTTCGGCAAGGAGCGCGTGCGGAACACGCCGATCTCCGAGGCGGCAATCATCGGGGCGGCGCTCGGCTCGGCGCTCCTCGGGATGCGCCCAGTGGCGGAGCTGATGTACGTCGACTTCTCCGGGATCGCCATGGACCAGATCGCCAACCAGACCGCCAAGGTGAAGTACATGTTCGGCGGCAAGGCCAAGGTGCCGGTCACCATCCGCACGCAGGGAGGCACCGGCCGGTCGTCGGCCGCCCAGCACGCCCAGAGCCTGGAGGCGTGGTTCCTGCATGTGCCGGGCCTCAAGGTCGTCATGCCCTCGAACGCCTACGACCTGAAGGGACTGCTCAAGGCGTCCATCCGCGACGACAACCCGGTCATCTTCATCGAGCACAAGCTGCTCTACGCGACGAGCTGCGAGATCCCCGACGAGGAGTACGTGCTGCCCCTCGGAAAGGCGGAGGTCAAGCGCCAGGGGAAGGACGTGACCATCGTCGCCAACTCGCGGATGGTTCAGCTCTCCCTCGCGGCAGCGGATCGGCTGGCCGCCGAGGGGATCGATTGCGAGGTCGTGGACCCCAGGACGCTGGCGCCCCTGGACGAGGAGACGATCCTGAACTCGGTGGCCAAGACCAACAAGCTGGTGGTGGTCTGCGAAGCGGCGCCCGTGTGCAGCTTCGCCTCCGAGGTGGCGGCGATCGTGGCCGAGAAGGGCTTCGACCTGCTGGACGCCCCGATCCAACGCGTGACGTCCATGCACACCCCGATCCCCTTCGCGCCCAAGCTGGAGAAGTACGTGACCGTGAGCGAAGAAAAGATCATGGCGGCCGTGAAGAAGATCGTCGGGTAGGGCGAGCCGGCCGGTGCCGCGATTCGAGCCGGGGCTGTCCTTGACAGTCGGCGGCAGGGCAGACGATAATTCTGCCCCGGCCTGTCACGTCACGCGGACGATGGTGCTGCACTGATCATCTTGCCGGGGATCCGAGGGGGCCTCAAGGAGAGTTCCGATGGCGACGCGCTTGGATGTGCCGCAGCTCGGGCTGACCATGGAGACGGGCACGATCCTCCAGTGGGTCAAGGCCGAGGGCGACAAGGTGGAGAAGGGGCAGCCGGTCGTGGTCATCCAGACCGACAAGGTCGAGTACGAAGTGGAAGCGCCGGTCGCCGGGACTCTGCTCAAGATCGCGGCGAAGGAAGGCGCGGAGCTGCCGGTGGGAAGTCTCATGGGTGTGATCGGGCAGGCAGGCGAGGATATCTCGGCCCTGCTGGGGGGCGCGCCCGCCCCGGCCCGCGGTCGGGGCGAGCCAACTGGTCAAGTGGTCGATTCGTCAACTGGTGGACCGGGTGTCGGAATACCGCAAGCCGTCCGTCCCGAATCGACAAGTCGACCAATTGACACGTCGACACGCCAAGCGGCGCCGCGCGCGCCGGGGGAGCGCGTGAAGATCTCGCCGGTGGCCAAGAAGCTGGCGCAGGATCATGAGATCGACGTCAACGCGCTGACCGGCACCGGGCCCGAAGGCCGCATCGTGCGGGAGGACGTGGAAAAGGCGATCGCAGCGAAGAGCACGGTGCCGAGCGTCGGGTACCCCCAGGGTGGCCGAGCGCCGAGTGCGGAACCGCAAGCCGTGACGCCGGAGACCATCCCGCTGAGCGGGATGCGGAAGGTGATCTTCGAACGGATGGGGCAGTCCTCACGTGAGGCGGCGCGAGTCACCCTGTTTGCGGACGCCGATCTGACGGAGTTGGTCCGCCTGCGGCAAGCCAAGGCGGCGGAGTGGGAGCGGCGCTTCGGCCTCAAGCCCAGCTACAGCGACCTGATCCACCTGGCGGTGGCCCGCGCGCTGCGGGAGGAGCCTCGGATCAACTGCCGGCTGGACGGGCAGGCCGTGCGTGTGCGTCGAGAGGTCAACCTCAGTTTCGCCGTCGACCTCGGGGAAGGGCTCGTGGCCGTCGTGATCAAGGATGCGGACAAAAAGTCGCTGGCGGATCTCGCCAGCGCCGCCAGGGATCTGGCGGAACGGGCGCGGGCAGGCAAGCTCACATCGGACGACATGGCGGACGGCACCTTCACCGTGACCAATCTCGGCGGCCTCGGGGTGGAGCACTTCACGCCCATCATCAACCAGCCGCAGGCCGGCATCCTCGGCGTCGGGAAGATCATGGAGAAGCCGGTCGTCCGGGATGGCGGGATTCACGTGCGCTCCATGCTGACCCTCTCGTTGGTCTTCGATCACCGGCTGCTGGACGGCGCCCCGGCGGCGAAGTTCCTGGCCAAGGTCAAGGAGTTGCTGGAAAATCCGGCCTGGATTTGGTGAGCCGACAGCCTGGAGGGATGTGCTGAGTACACGGAGTGCGCCGCCGGCTCGGGCAGACGCACCGGAGTCCGTTGCCGCTGGGGCGCGAATTCCATGGCGGGTGCTTGACCTCGGCCTCGAGCCCTACGGCGCCGTTTTGGAGCGGCAGTTGGCACTGCTGGAGGAGCGCATCCAGGGTCGCGTTCCGGATACGCTCATCTTGGTAGAGCATCCGCCGGTGGTGACGCTGGGTCGGGCCAAGACGACGGCGAACCTGCGCCACACGCCGGAGGCACTCCGGGCCAGCGGCATCGAGTTCTTCGAGGTCAGCCGCGGCGGAGACGCCACCTATCACGCGCCCGGCCAACTGGTCGGGTACCCGATCTTCGACCTCCGGCAGCACGGCCGGGACGTGCTGCGTTTCTGCCGGGGTGTCGAAGCGGCGTTGGGCGGCGTGCTGGAGGCGGTCGGCCTGCGTGCCCGATCGGTGCCCGGCAAGGCGGGCGTCTGGGTCGGCGACCGCAAGATCGCGTCGCTGGGGATTTCCCTGCGTCGCTGGGTGACGTTTCACGGGTTCGCCCTCAACGTTGGCGTAGACCTTGCCGGTTTTCAGGTGATCCGGCCCTGCGGGGAAGAGCCGGGGGTCATGACCTCGATGGAGGCTCTGCTCAAGCGCTCAGTCGCTATGGGGGAGGTGCGGAGCCGGGTTGTCGCGGAGTTCGCCCGGGTTTTCGGTTTCGGCGAGCAGCCTGCGGTCTCGCGTTGATCGGCTCGGACAAGAGGAGGTTGATCATGGCGTTTCCGAAGATGTTCCGTGTGAAGCAGGAGTTGGAAGGCCCGATGCTGGCCGACATTCCAGGGGCGGTGCGCGACACCATCCGCAGCCTGCGCCTGCAAGAGAAGGTGAAGGCCGGCCAGACCGTGGCCATCACCTCGGGGAGCCGCGGCGTGGCCAACATCGCCCGGATCACCCGGGCGGCGGTGGACGAATTGAAGACCCTGGGCCTTAAGCCGTTCATCGTGCCGGCCATGGGCAGCCACGGCGAGGCGACGGCCGAGGGCCAGCTCAAGATTCTGGCGAACTACGGGATCACCGAGGCCACCATGGGCTGCCCCTTGAAGTCCAGCATGGACGTGGTCCACATCGGCGACGTCAAGGGATTGCCCGTGTTCTGCGACAAGAACGCCTGGGGCGCCGACCACATCGCCGTGGTGGCCCGCGTCAAGGCTCATACCGACTTCGACGGCGAGATCGAGAGCGGGCTCTTCAAGATGATGGCCATCGGGTTGGGCAAGCAGCATGGAGCCGAGCACTACCACCGCGCCGGCCACCAGTACAGCTATGCCGAGATCTTTCCGATGACCGGCCAGGCCGTGCTCGATTCGGGGCACGTCCTCTTCGGCCTGGCCACGGTCGAGAACGGCTACGAGCAGACGGCCAAGGTGCAGGCGGTCCTGCCCAAAGACTTCGCGCCGGTGGAGAAGGCCCTGCTCGTCGAGGCGAAGGTGTGGATGGCGCGCATTCCGTTCGACGCCATTGACGTCCTGATCGTGGACGAGCTGGGGAAGAACATCAGCGGCGCCGGCATGGATCCCAACGTGACCGGCCGCGCCTCCGTGCAGAAGCCGGCCGGCAAGCCACGCGTGCGCCAACTCATCGTCCGGGACGTGACGCCCGAGGCCGAGGGGAACGCCATCGGTGTCGGCTTTGCGGATCTGACGACCGAGCGACTGGTCAAGAAGATCAACTACGCCGCCATGTACATGAACGCCATCACCTCGGGTGTGCCCGAGGCCGCCAAGGTTCCCGTCACGCTCGAGAACGATCGCGAGGCCATCCGGACGGCGCTGGGAATGATCGGCCTGATCCCGGTCGAGCAGGCCAGGGTGGTCCGAATCAAGAACACGCTGCACCTCACCGAGCTTGACTGTTCGGAGCCCATGCTCCCCGACGT
>Ga0316620_10000176_pt1 | contig 24869 bp, 20 predicted proteins | sample OWC_Aug_M1_C1_D5_FD_207651 | JGI IMG/M metagenome (GOLD analysis project Ga0316620, IMG submission 207651) | Wetland soil microbial communities from Old Woman Creek delta, Ohio, United States - OWC_Aug_M1_C1_D5_B | ecosystem: Environmental > Terrestrial > Soil > Wetlands | place: USA: Ohio...
CTGGCGCAACGGACCCGTCAGCTTCCTCTTCACCAAGGGGGAGAGCAAGCAGTGGAGGAAGATCCTCGACGACGAGGCGGCGCACCGCTTCATCGCCCTGTTCTGGGCGCGCCGCGACCCCGACCTGAAGACCCTCGAGAACGAGGCCCTGCAGCGCTTCAACGCCCGGGTCGCGTACGCCGACGAGCACTTCTCGACTGAGAAGCAGCGCGGCGCCCTCACCGACCGCGGGCAGCTCCTGATCCTCCTCGGTCCGCCCTTTCGAGTGCAGACCAGGGGGCCGACCCGCGCCGTGGAGACCCTGGAGCTGAACACCTGGGGGACCGACCAGGTGTGGGCCAACGCCCTGCTCTGGGAGTACATCCCGCAGAGCCTGCCGGTCAAGGCCAAAGGAGCCGAGGTGGTGTTCATCTTCTACGAGGCCAAGGCCAATACCAACGACTTCGTCCTCGACCGCTCCCACCGCAATGCCCCGATCGGCCTGCGCGTCCTGGGCAAGGCGCCCGAAGCCATGATCGTCAACCCCGACCTCAAGCAGCCCCCGCAGCCCGAGTCGTGGCAAGCCCCGGTGGAGGGCACCAAGGCGTGAGCCTCTGGCGCCGGGCGCCAAAGCTCACCCTGCACCCCCGGTTCCGCGACCCGCAACAGTTCCGGTATGATCGTGCCCTCGGAGGCCTCGGGGGTTTGGAGGACCATGGCCAACTACACCATGAACCAGCTGCGCGTGGGCTTGAAGATCATGATGGACGGCGAGCCCTGCATCATCATCGACACGGACTTCGTCAAGCCGGGTAAGGGCCAGGCCTTCGTCCGCCTCAAGTACAGGAACCTCATGAGCGGACGGGTCAACGAACGCACCCTCAAGTCGAACGAGTCGGTGGAGGGCGCGGACGTGGTCGAGAAGTCGATGCAATACCTGTACAACGACGGCCACCATTGGTTCTTCATGGACCAGGAGACCTACGAGCAGATCGGCACCGAGTCCGGCGCGGTGGGCGACGCCGCCCAGTGGATCAAGGAGCAGGACATCTGTCAGCTCGTCCTCTTCGAGGGCAACCCGATCTCCGTCACCCCACCCAACTTCGTCACCTTGGAGGTCATCGAGACCGATCCCGGCCTCAGAGGCGACACCTCGTCCGGGGGCAACAAGCCGGCCAAGGTGGAAACGGGGGCGGTGGTCCGCGTCCCACTCTTCATCCAGATCGGCGAGCTGATCAAGATCGACACCCGCACCGGCGAGTACGTGTCGCGAGCGAAAGAAGGGTGATCCCACCTTCCCTCCGTCTCGACCCCGATCCCGTTCGCTGCGGCGCTACGCGCCTTGCGATTCGTCCTGGCCAGCGGGTGGCCGTACACCGTCCTTCCACCTCTCCGGTCGGTCTCCGACCTCCCTGCGATCCCCTCGGCTACGGCCACGTGCCGCTGCCCAGGACGTGTTCCCGATCCCGACTCGGGGCGCCACGGGCTCGATCGGCAGCCTCCGGGGCGCTGTGGCCGGAGTGCACCCACCTGTCCCGCCCTCAGCATCGGCCGATGGCCCCGACGCGCACTCTGACAAGGCGGAACCCATGACCAAGTGGCGGCCGACGGCCAGCCTCGACAACCTCCGCCGCCGCGCCCAGCTCCTCGATCGCGTCCGGTCGTTCTTCGCCGAGCGCGGCGTGCTCGAGGTGGAAACGCCCCTGCTCGGCGCGGCCACTGTCAGCGACCTCCACCTGAGCTCACTCAGCTGCAGCGGAAGCGCCGTCGCGCCAGACCGGGCCCTCTATTTGCAGACCTCGCCCGAGTTCGCCATGAAGCGGCTCCTGGCCGCCCACGGCGAGCCGATCTATCAAGTCTGCAAGGCCTTCCGTGACGGCGAGGCGGGCCGTCTCCACAACCCCGAGTTCACCATCCTGGAGTGGTACCGGCCGGGCTGGGACCACCATCGGCTGATGCAGGAGGTGGACGAGCTCCTGGCCACGACCCTCGCCACGCCTCCGGGCGAGCGCATCACCTTCCGCGAGGCCTTCCAGCGCCACCTCGGGCTCGACCCGCTGGCGGCGTCGACCCCCGAGGTCGTCCAGTGCGCGACCGACCACGGGTTCGGCTGCGGCTGCGGGCTGGACGGGGACGACCGCGACGGCTGGCTCGACCTGCTCCTCAGCCACTGCGTGGAGCCCCACCTCGGCCGGGGTCGGCCGAGCCTGGTCCACGACTTCCCGGCCAGCCAGGCTGCCCTGGCGCGGATCCGCGATGACGATCCCCCGGTGGCCGAGCGCTTCGAGGCCTGGGTCGAGGGCCTCGAGCTGGCCAACGGCTACCACGAGCTGACCGACGCCGCCGAGCAGCGCCAGCGGTTCGAGGAGGACCTGCGGCGGCGGCGCAGCCGAGGTCTGCCCGAGGTGCCGCTGGACACGCGTCTGCTCGATGCGCTCGAGCATGGGCTCGGCCCCTGCGCCGGCGTCGCCCTCGGCTTCGACCGGCTGGTGATGCTGGCCTGCGGGGCGACCAACATCGCCGACGTCATCCCCTTCCCCATCGACCGCGCGTAGTCGGGAACGCGCCCCCCCGAGTGCCGTCCTCGGCTCCTGGCTCCCGCCCCCGGCCGCCCGCGGCCCGCAGCCCGACCGCAAGGCCACTCCGGATGCCAAGCACCTGCCGCTGGCATTCCGCTCCCGTTCGCGGCACCATGGGGCCGTGCCCGACGAGCACCTGTACGACGTGGTCGTGGTCACCCACGGTCACGCGCAGACCCTCCCGGCCTGCCTGGGCGCGGTCGCTGGCCTGGTCCCCGCGCCGCGCTCGGTGGTGGTCGTAGACAACGCCTCGGGAGACGCCTCGGCGGAGATGGCCGCGGCCTGGCACGACCGGCTCCCGCTCGAGGTGCTGCGCCGGCCCGACAACTCCGGCTTCGCCGCCGGCCTCAACCAGGGCCTGTCCCGCAGCACGGCGCCGTGGGTGCTGTCCCTCAACCCGGACTGCGCCCCGCGTCCGGACTTCGTCGCCCGCCTCCTCGAGCTCATGTGCGCGGCCCCGCAGGCCGAGGGCGTCGGCGCCGTCACCGGGCGTCTGCTGCGCGGGCGCGGGCCGGGGATTGAGCCGGAAGGGGTGCTCGACGCGGCCGGGATGGTGGTCACGCCGTCGGGACGGCACCTCGACCGAGGAGCTGGGGAGCCCGACGACGGCCGCTACGGGCAGGCGGCGCGGGTCTTCGGGGGCACGGCGGCCGCCACTCTCTACCGCCGCCACGCGCTCGAAGACGTGGCCTACCCCGACGGCCAGGTCCTGGCCGAGAGCTTCTTCGCCTACCGCGAGGACGCCGAGCTGGCCTGGCGGCTGCAGTGGCGGGGCTGGTCGTGCCTCTACGCCCCGCTGGCGGTCGCCATCCACCGCCGCGGCTTCCGCCCCGAGGCCGGCCGGCGCGGCCACGACCTGGTCAACCTGCACTCAGTCAAGAACCGCTTCCTGCTCAGGCTGCACTGCGCCGACCTCGCCTGGCACCTGCGCTGCTTCCCGTGGTGGCTGCTGCGCGATCTGGCGGTGGTGGCCGCCTGCCTCAGCGTGGAGACCTCCTCCCTGCCCGCCCTGCGCCAGCTCTGGCGCCTGCGCAAGGACGCGCGCCGCCGGCGACGCTGGGTTCTGTCCCGCGCCACGGCCGCGCCGCGCGAGGTCGCGGGTTGGTTCCGCCGCGGCGGTCACGCGGAGAGCTTGCAGCCGACCGCGGGACCTTGATTCGTCCTTCGACTGCAGCTACGCTGCCGTCGGACGCGACGGCGCAGTGCACGGAGGAGCAGCATCGAGATGACCGGGCTGAGCTGGAGCCTGATCCTGGCCGCGGTCGGTCTCGGCTTCATCCACACCGTGCTCGGACCCGATCACTACCTCCCCTTCGTCATGCTGGCACGGGCGCGTCACTGGTCCCTGACCCGCACCCTGCTGATCACGACCGCTTGCGGCGTCGGCCACGTGGCGTCGTCGGTGGTGCTGGGCGGTGTCGGCCTCGCGCTGGGTGTCGCCGTGGGCCGGCTCGAGGCGTGGGAGACCGGCCGCGGCGACCTCGCCGCCTGGGCCCTGGTCGCCTTCGGCACGGCCTACGCGGTGTGGGGCGTGCGCCACGCCCTGCGGAGCGCGCGCGGCCTCGAGCCGCACCAGCACCGGGGTCACGTCCACCTCCACAGTGCGGGCCACCAGCCCCACGAGCACGAGGCCGGGGGCGCGGCCTCGGCGACCACCTTCTGGACCCTGTTCCTGGTCTTCGTGCTGGGGCCGTGCGAGCCGCTGATCCCGCTCTTCCTGCTCCCGGCGAGCCGTGGCTCGTGGGGCATGGCCGCAGTCGTGGCCGTCGTCTTCGGAGTGGTCACGGTGCTGACCATGGTCGGGCTGACCACGCTCGCCGTAACCGGCGTCCGCCACCTGCCCCTGGGTCCGCTCGAGCGCTGGTCGCACGCCATGGCCGGAGTCCTGGTGGCGGCCTGCGGCCTGAGTGTGATCTTCCTCGGGCTGTAAGCCCAGACCCGGCTCGCAGGTGAATGCGGTCGCCGCCGCGCCGTGGAGGGTCAAAGGTAGAAGGTAGGGCGTCAGACGTCAGAGGTTGGACGACGGGAGCCTGCCCCGATGAGCCAGGGCTGGCAAGCCCAGGGCCGGTGTTTCCGTCAGGCAAGGATTGATGACAAGGGCAGGTTTGCTACCATGGAGGCATAGCAGCGACAGCTGAGAGCCGTCTCTCGAAGGAGGAAGCCATGATCGAGTCTCGGGCCCCTGAGCGCACGCCTTCTTTTCTTCTCCTCTCTTCTCTTCTCTTGCTGGGGCTGACCCTCGTCTCGCCGGCCTCGGCGGCCGCTCAGGGGTCGCCTGACGAGCCAGAGTCGTATGTTTGGACGAACCCGGTCACCGGCATCCAGGAGTTCTATCTCGAGGGTCAGGCGACGGCCTCGGTCACTACACTCCTCTTCGGGAGCGGGATTGCGGAGATCGGCGATACGGGTGCTGCAGCGGCCTCCTAAGGCGGGGTCGTGGAGTGGCGGAAGACTCTGGATCGCTTTGACCAGCGTGGCTACCGCCACCTGGCCTACCGCCAGCACTACCGGCCGCCCGACCTGCCGCCTGAGACCGCTGCCTTGCGGTACGGCGCCGACGGCGTCCCCATGGAAGGCGCCGGCATCGGGCTGCACTTCAGAGACGACGCGAGCCTGCGCTGGGTGACCGGCAGCCAGCACCTCGACGTCAAGGCGACCGCGAGCCTCAACGTCACCACCCCGCACGCGGCCTTCCTCGCCGCACAAGCTGGGGCTGGGTCGTGGCCCGGTTACGAGGTCGGCGACCCGGCAACGTGGCGCGAGGGCCTGCTTCAGGCGTACCTCGAGCGCGCTGCGCTCTCCCTGGCGTGCCGGGGGCCGGCCGAGCTCGGCTACGTGTGGAAGGTCGCGACCATGGACGCTCGAGGGCAGGCGGCCGTGATCACGCTCGACGCGGACAGCGCCATGGTCGTCGACATGTTCATGGCGACTCCCTGGTCGCAGTGCGAGCCGAGCGGCCACTACGAGATGGTACCGCTCCGAGAGGTCTACGGCCCGGGCTACATCATGCCGGCCTACCTTGACTACGGGGTCAGCTCCCCACTCTTCGACTTCGTGCCAGGCCGGGCGGCTGGCGATGCCGCGTTCTTCACCTTCCTGACCATGGGCGCGATTGCCGACATCTCGGGCTACACCTACTGCGGCTTTGACGGTAGCTGCGTCGAACCTATGCCGGCCAAGGTGGTGGTCGACGCCTACAGAGAGGGCGGTGAGGTCAACAACGCCTTCTTCTCGCTCGACCCAGCAGAGTACTACTCGGCGCCGGAAGACGGCGTGGGCGTGTGCCCAATGGACGGTGACTGGGACCACGACGGCCAACAGGAGTGGCTGTTCAGGAACTCCGCCGCGCTGGACATCATTGCCCATGAGTGGGGGCACGGGGTAATCCAGCACGCCGGGATCGACAGGAACCTCGACGCCTGGCGCGCGAAGTTCCACGAGGGCTACGCCGACATCATCGGCCACATGGTCGAGGGCCTGCGCCAGCCCTGGGGCCCGGGCGAGGAGTACACCGACTTCGAGACCTTCGACTGGGAGTACTCGGAGGACGTGTACCAGCCCGGCCCGCCACCGTCGGACGCGAACCACGATTGCGGCACCGGGAACGACTGGGTGCAGCGGCGCACGCCGCTCTGGAGCGACTGTCTCGACAGGTACTGGTCCTTGCATCGTGACGACCCCTGCCTGCTGTCCGACGCCTACAACTGCGAAGGCAGCCGCCTGGTCGAGGTCTTCTACCTGCTGACCAAGGGCGGATACAACAAGATCTGCGCCGAGAAACCCACGTTGTTCGGGTGCAAGCAGGGCCCGAACCCGGTCAAGGTCACGCCGCTTGACGGGGACCCTAGGACCGCCTTCGACCTGGCAAGCGAGATCCTGTTCCACGCCCTGGTCAACAACTGCCCCAGCATCTCGCCTTGGGACGGCAACTGGATCAACAGGGTCGGTGTCCAGGTCGGCCTGTCGGCGGAGGAGCTTCAGGGCGCGGCGGCCAAGGCGTCGGTCTACCAGGCGTTCACCGCCATCGGATACCCGCCCGGGCTGATACAGTAGGGCGCGAGATGCCAAGCCCGCGTCTGCTCGGCGCGTTCACAGCTCTGCTCGCGATAGGGTCCTTGACCTTGGCCGAGCAGCCCTCCTGGCAGGAGATCTCGGGCGACGCCTACCTCATCCGCACCCACTGGTGGGACCCTCTGGGGGAGCGCACCGACGGCATCTGGCGCCTCGACTCCGAGACCGGCGCCAGCACGCGGCTGCGGCCGTTCCACTACTACACCAAGCCGGACTCCGTGTTCGAGCACCACCAGGACGGCCGCGCCTCGTACCTGAGCGCCAACGGCGACCTGCTGGTCTTCCAGGCCTGGCCCTACTACGTAGATTTCGAAGCGGCGAGCTGGCGCATCCTGCGCCGCTACCCCCCAATCGCCGACCAGGCGGCCGCCGGCTGGGCAGTTCGCGGCGCGATCGTGTCCGAGGAGGAGGCTCCGCTCCTCGGCCTCGAGCCCGGGGTGTATGGGTTCGCTCTGTGCATGAGGCCGATCCTGTGCAACTTCGGCGCGGTAGGGTGCGGCAATGTCTGTGACCCGTTGAGCATCCCCGGATACCCAGATCTCCTCTGGTACCCGTACGACCAGTTCGACAATCCAGTCCTGATCCGGCGCGGCCTGGCCCCTGACGACGGGGCGATCACGTTCGTCGCCGAGCTCGAGGCGCATGACTACTACTCCGGGGACGACTTCACCTTTCCCATGCCCTCGGTGCTCAGCTTCGACACCCGCTCCGGCGGCATGTGGCGCGGGACCCGCCGCGGGGTGGAGTTTCTCCCGGTCTGCGGCGGCGCCTTCTGCCAGCCGAGCCTGAGCCTCGACTTCGACTTCCCTCCCTTTGCCGACCCCCAACCCGCGGCCAGGTCCCTCTGTGACCGACCTGCGCAGGCGCTGGACCCGGGGGGTGAGGAAGGGGGCGTCGTGCTGAGCACGCTCCTCTTCCACCCCGTGCGCCGGCTCTTCCTCGGAGCTTCGCTCGGCAGCGGCTTTGACAACGACCGGTTCTTCTCGATCGACGAGCGGTTCGACCTGGTGCAGACCTACGAGGTCGCGACCCCGCCCGCGGTCGGGGCGCCGTCCGGCCTGCCGGTCACCCTGGCCGCGCTCGGGCCGTTGCCGGAGCGCCACGAGCAGATGCTGCCGATCGTGACCCACACTCCCGGGCTGCACTCGACGGTCTGGACCTCCACTGCCTGGCTCTACAACCCCTCGTCCGAGGCGGTGACGGTCGAGGTGCGGCGGGTCGTGGCGCCCGACGTGCGGCGCCAGGTCGAGCTCGGCCCGCACGCCTCGGTCCAGCTCCCGGACGTCCTGGCCTGGGCCGGGGGCGGGCCGGCCGGCGACGGGGTGGCGCACGACGCGCTGGTCCTCACCTCGCCCTACCGCTGGGGCGAGCAGGTGGTGGCGGCGTCCAGGACCTCCACGCCCGCCAGCGCGGCCGGGCACCCGGGGAGCTACGGCCAGGCCGTGGTGGCGGTGCCGGGCCGCCTCGGCTACTCCAACCACCTCCAGCTGGTCGAGAACTGGACCGTGGTGTACTACAACGTCACCGAACAAGGCCAGCGCGCGGCCCACTTCGACCTCGACCGGCTGACGCCGGGGCGCTACCGCCACAACCTGGGGGTGGTCAACGACCACCCCGAGCCGCTCCACGTGACCCTGGTCTGGGGCTGGGACGACGCCTTCGAAAGGATGACCTGGGACGAGCGGCCGCCGGAGACCATCCGGTCGCTCGAGGTCGCGGCCCGGGACGTCGAGGTCTTCAACCTCGAGAGCCTGTTCCCGGAGTCGGTGCAGACGAGCTGGGCGCCGCGGGTGGCGGTGTTCGCCGACCGCCCGGCCGCGATCTGGCTGTCCATGGTGGACAACTCAACCGGCGACGCCACGTTCGTTCCTTTCACCGCCTTCCACTGGCGCACCGACGCCGACGACAACCGGGCCGCGATCCCGGTCGTCACCCACTCAAGCGGGACCGACGGGACGAGGTGGGTGACCGACGTCTACGCCATCCAGGGCAACGCCTGGCACCCGCTCGACGACAACGGCTACGACCGGCCGCGCGCCATCCTCCACCCGGCCGAGCCCGCTACCGCTTGCGGCGGGTACGGGGTCCAGGGCGAGATCCTGGTCGACCTTCAGGGGCAGACCGGTCCGCCCGGCTCGCTGTGGGACCCGGGCGACGCGGTGGTCTTCCCGGACGTGGTCCGGCTCTTCCCGCCGTGCGCTCAGGACACCGAGGTGAGCGGCGGGCTGGAGGTGGTCACCGCCTCCTGGACCACCGGCTACTCCCGCACCTACACGACCAGGGAGGACGGCGGGACCTACGGCGAGATGCTGCCCTTCTACCCGATCAACGGCTGGCCGGTGCAGCACTTCGCCGGGGTCGAGGTCTCGGACGAGTTCCGGGTCAACGTGGGGCTGTTCAACGGCGACCACGGGCACGCCATCGCCCAGCGGCTGACTCTCTACGCCGCGGACGGGTCACTGGCGGCCGAGAGGACGCTGACGCTGCAGCCCCTGGCCAGCTACCAGCGCTCGCTCGACCACATCTTCGGCCTCGAGGATGGGACTTTGCCGCAGGGTACCTACGGCCTGACGGTGCTGCCCCTCGACGACGACGCGGCCGGAGTGCAGGGCCACTGCTGGGCCTACGTGTCGCTGGTCGACAACACCACCGGAGACCCGACCAACTGGTGGTAGGGGGGAGGGACCGGCGCCCGTTCGACGGCACGTGCCGGGCACTGCACGGGAAGCGCGCCGTGGGGAGGCGACACGAACCATCGCCGACCTGCCCCGTGGCGCGCCCGAAGGGCGCGCTGGCGGGCTCGGGAGAGCCCGCCAGCCACGGCCTCCCCTGCAATTCACCGCTGCCCGTCATGCGGGCGCCGTTTCCGCCTCCGGCTCCGGCTCCGCGTCCGGCTGCGGCTCCGGCTCCGCCTCGGACCCCGGCGCCGGCCCCGGCTCGGGCTCCGCGATGGTCACTTCCGGGTCGCTCATGTCGATTCGCGCTGTAGCTGCCGGGGCTGCCGGCCTCACCGCCAGACCGGTTGTGCCATCATCGGACCATGCCCGAGCTGCCGGACATCGTGGTCTACCTGGAGGCCGTCGAGGCCCGCGTTCTGGGCGAGGTTCTCCAGGCCCTGCGCATCCTCAACCCCTTCGTGCTACGCACCGTCGAACCGACCCCGCAGGAGGCCGCCGGCCGGCGTGTCGTCGACCTCCGGCGCCTCGGCAAGCGCCTGGTCCTCGCCCTCGAGGGCGAGCTCTTCCTCGTCATCCACCTCATGATCGCCGGCCGCCTGAGGTGGCTCGAGCCCGGCGCCCGCGTGCCCCGCAAGGGGTGCCTGGCGGCCCTCGACTTTGAGCCCGGAACCCTGCTCTTGACCGAGGCCGGCGCCACGCGCCGCGCGTCGCTCCACCTGGTGCACGGCGAGCAGTCCCTGGTCGAGCATCAGCGCGGAGGTCTCGAGGTGCTGGAGGCGGACCTCGACGCCTTCCGTGCCGCCCTGACCCGCGAGAGCCACACCCTCAAGCGCGCCCTCACCGATCCGCGGCTGTTCAGCGGCATCGGCAACGCCTACTCCGACGAGATCCTGCACCGCGCCCGGCTGTCGCCGTTCCAGCTCTCGACCCGGCTCGAGCAGGCGGAGGTGGCGCGCCTCCATCGGGCCGCCGTGGACGTGCTCAGCGAGTGGGTCGAGCGCCTGCGCGCCGCCTGCGGGAGCGGGTTTCCGGAGCGGGTGACCGCCTTCCGCGAGGGCATGGCGGTCCACGGCCGCTACGGCCAGCCGTGCCCGGTGTGTGGCTCGCCGGTCCAACGCATCGTCTACGCCGCCAACCAGGCCAACTACTGCGCGCGCTGCCAGACCGGCGGCCGCCTGCTCGCCGACCGCTCCCTGTCGCGCCTGCTCAAGGCCGACTGGCCGAAGACCCTCGAGGAGCTCGAGGAGAGGTCGACCACCACTCACCGGACCCTGACCACCGCTCGCCGGGATGGAGGTGACGCGGGGCCGTCACGGCACTAGGTTGATGGCGAGAGGAGATGCACCATGACCGAGAAAAGCGAGATCCGCAATCACCACGAGCCCTCCTGCTGCTCGGACGACAAGGTCGCCTGCTGCTGCGAGCACGTTGCCGGTCGCCGCTACTTCAGCAAGGCGATCCTCGGCCTGGCGGTGGTCGCCGCCGGCGTGCTGATGACCCTGGACAACCTGAACATCGTCGAGACCGACCGCTACCTCGACTTCTGGCCGGTCCTCCTGATCCTGCTCGGCGTGTCGCACCTGGCCCAGCCGGCGGCGGCGCGGCGGGTGGTGTCGGGCCTGGTCTGGATCACCATCGGCGCCGTGCTGCTGGTGCACACGCTCGACCTGGTCGACTTCAACCCCTTCGACCTCTGGCCTCTGCTCCTGGTCCTGGTCGGCGGCAGCATCCTGGCCCACGCCCTGCGGCGTGGCCGCCGGCTGCCCGTGGAAGGCTCCGACACCTTCGACGCGACCGCGATCCTGAGCGGGGTCGAGCGCCGCATCACGAACGACAGCTTCCAGGGCGGCGAGGCCATCGCGGTGCTCGGCGGGTGCGAGATCGACCTCCGCGACGCCGGCTCGGAAGGGGGCCCGGCCGAGATCCACTGCTTCGCCTTCTGGGGCGGGGTGGAGATCAAGGTCCCCGAGACCTGGCAGGTCGAGGTCCGCGGCACCGCCCTGCTCGGCGCCTTCGAGGACAAGACCGTTGCCAAGCCCGCGGAGGGGAGCAAGACCCTGGTCGTGACCGGCATCGCGATCATGGGCGGGGTCGAGGTCAAGAACTGACGGTTCGAGGCGATGCACCCGATCCTCGCCCAGCGCCGCCTCCTCGGCCTCTACCTCGTAGCCTGGACCCCACTGGCCGCGGTCCTGGCCCTGATGCTCGTGCTCTCCGGCGGCAGCTCGTGGGCCGAGGCGATCACCCTCGCCGTCCCCCTGCTGACCGTCTACGCCTTCCTCTGCCTCGGCGCCTGGTACGCCTGCCGCGCCCTGCCCCTGCGCCACGCCGCCCTGGCCAAGACCTTGGGCAGCCACCTGGCCACGGCCGCGCTCTCGGCCTCGGTGTGGGTCGGGCTGGCCGGGGCTCTGGCCTGGCTCCTCGACCGCGACCGGCTCTTCCCCGGCGCCCGCGAGCGGGTGGCCGGGCAGACCGGGCCGCTGGTCGCCCTCGGCGTCCTGCTCTACCTCCTGGCGGTGACCGTGCACTACCTGCTGGTGGCGGCGCGGGCCTCGCGCGAGGCCGAGCAACGGGCCCTGCGGGCCGAGCTTTCGGCCACCGAAGCCGAGCTGCGCGCGCTCAAGGCCAAGCTCGACCCCCACTTCCTGTTCAACAGCCTCAACTCGATCAACGCCCTGATCGGCAGCGAGCCGGCGGCCGCACGCGAGATGTGCGTCCGCCTCGGCGACTTCCTGCGCGCGACCTTGCGCCTGGGTGAGCTCGAGACCGTACCCCTGCGTCAGGAGCTGGAGCTGGTCGAGCGCTTCCTGCTCATCGAGAAGGTCCGCTTTGGCGACCGGCTGCAGGTCGAGACGCGGGTCGAGGATCCCTGCCTCGACCGTCTGGTCCCGCCGCTCCTGCTCCAGCCGTTGGTCGAGAACGCGCTCAAGCACGGCATCGCCAACCTGGTCGAGGGCGGCACGGTCCGCATCGAGATCCGCCGCACCAACGACGCGCTGCACCTGGTGGTGGAGAACCCGGTCGACCCCGAGGCCGCGCCGCGCCGCGGGGCCGGCCTCGGCCTGGCCAACGTGCGCGAGCGTCTGGCCAGCATGTACGGAGAGCAGGCCCGGCTGCGCGTCCAGGCCGAAGCGTCCAGCTTCAGGGTGGAGGCGGTCCTGCCCGCCACCGGCCGAGGTCGCTCGGCCCCATCCCCATCCGACGAGGAGACAACCGAATGAGCAGCGACGAGAACGGGCAAAGGCTGCGGGTCGCGATCGTGGACGACGAGGAGCCGGCGCGGCGCCTGCTCCGCGAGTACCTGGGCACGGTCCCCGGGGTCGAGATCGTGGCCGAGTGCGGCAACGGCTTCGAGGCGGTCAAGGCCGTGTCCGAGGTCGCGCCCGAGCTCCTCCTGCTCGACATCCAGATGCCCAAGCTCGACGGCTTCGAGGTCCTCGAGCTGATCGAGCGCGAGATCGCGGTCATCTTCGTCACCGCCTACGACGAGCACGCCCTGCGCGCCTTCGACGTCCACGCCGTCGACTACCTGGTCAAGCCCTTCGACGCCGACCGCCTGCGCCACGCCGTCGAGCGCGCGCGCGATCGCATGGCTCACGGCCCGCAGCCGTCCCTGCGCCAGGTCGCGGCCGATGCCCGGCCCGAGCCCGACCACCTGGAGCGGATCCTGGTCCGGGACGGCGCGCGGGTCCACGTGATCGCGGCCCGCGACGTCGACTACGTGGAGGCCCGGGACGACGCTGTCGCGATCCACGTCGGTCCGGCGACCCACCTCAAGACCCAGCGGCTGGCCGAGCTCGAGGCGCGCCTCGACCCTGGCCGCTTCGTCCGCGTCCACCGCTCGTTCCTCGTCAACCTCGACCGCATCAGCCGGCTCGAGCTCTACGCCAAGGACAGCCATGTCGCCATCCTCAGCGACGGCTCGCGAATCCCGGTCAGCCGCGCCGGCTACGCCAAGCTGAGGGAGCTGCTTTAGCCCGACCTTCTCACCCTGTTCGTCGCGAGGGTCGTGAGGTGCCGTGAGATGTGACGTTTGCGCAGCGCGAGCGAGTGAGGCGTACTCTGCAGTAGTTCGCTGCGCGCCTGCGGCGCTTGCGTCTGACCGCCAGCAGCGGGTGGCCGTTGGCCGCCCATCCCCCTCTCCGGGCAAGCCCTGCGACCCCCTCGGCCACGGCCACGAGCCGCTGCCGTCGGCGAGGTCGAACGAGCAAGCGCAAGCAAGCGCCGCAGATCGCGGCAGATCACGGCCCGTAGTAGAAGAGGGTGAGAAGGTCGGGCGAGGGGGGTGTAGGGGATAGCGTGAGCGGCGCCTTTCGGGCTCCGTGAGCGCCTCTTTTCGTCAGAGCTCGGCCCGTACTCCGAGTCCTGTTCCTCGAATCCGCCGAAAACTGGCATCTCACGGAGCTCCGCAATCCATCCGCCACCTATGCCCTACACCCTCCGAGCCCGAGCCCGTTACCGTTGCCGTTCCCGTTGTCGTTGCCGAACGCGCTATCCCACGACCTCCGACGTCTCGCCCCAGCGGGGACCGAACACGAGCTCGCCGAGGGGCTTGCGCCGGCGAGGCGTGGTGTCGCGCCGTCGCAGCTTCTCGGGCAGGGTGTCGAGGTCAGCGGCATAGCCGATAGCGATGCCGGTGATCGGCTGGAAGTCGTCGGGGATGCCGAACAGCTCGCGCGCCCGCTCGGGCAGGATCCCGGCCATCTGGTGCACATAGAGCCCGCGCGCCGTCGCCTCGAGGCAGAGGTTGCCGGCCGCCAGACCGAGGTCGTGCATCGCCACCGCGTTGGGGCTGCCGTCATGCGAGAAGCTGCGCTTGAACACGCCGAGGGCCAGCACCGGCGCGGTCCTGGCCCACTCGCGGTTAGCCGGCACCAGGCACTCGAGCAGGCGCTCGAACTGGGCCGGGTCGTCGCGACTGGCGAGGATGTAGCGCCACGGCTGCTCGTTGTAGGAGGATGGCGCCCAGCGCGCGGCCTCGAACAACGAACGCAGGTCAGGCTCGGCGACCGGCCGCGCGGAGTAGCCGTAGGGGCTCCAGCGCCGGGCGACGAGCTCGTGAACGGGGTGGTCGGTCTTTGCGATCTTGGACATGGCGGAGCTCTCCTCGACGTCACTAGAGCGCGGCCCGTCAGCCACGTCAACGGGCGGCACGCCAGACCCATTCCGACCATTGGCTCCGACCGTCACCGGGACCACCCGGTCGACGGCGGTGCCAGGTGTCTCGCTCGCCCCCGACCGTCCCGGCGCACTCGACGGTGCCGGCTGGAAGCCGGCGCTACAACCGTTCCGATGGGCTTGGTTGTTCAACAGCCCATCGCGGCCACAGGCCGTCTGCATGCCCGCACGGGCCTGCAACACGCTCGCACTCCCGCCGTAGTATCCTGGTCGCAGCCAGATTTGCCATTCTCGTGGGACGCGTCAGACAACTCGAGGAAGGAGCGAGAAGAAGATGAGCACTCCGGTTCCCCCGCCCCCGGTCGTACCACCGCCGCCGCCAGGCCCCCCGCCAGCGTTCAGCCCGCCGCCGCCGACCACCCCTGCCGGCCCGGGTCGGGCCGAGATCGAGCGCATGCTGTCGACCCCGGCCACCGGCCTGATGGTGACTGGCGGGCTGATTGTCCTCGGCAACATCATCGGCCTGCTGATGAAGGTGCTCGGCGTGGGCATGAGCGGCATGGAGGGCCTCGGCGGGATGGACGACATGAAGTGGCTGGCCCCGCTCATGTCCGGCACCATCGCCATCATCTCCGCCATCATCGGCCTCGGCATCGGCGGGTTCGTGGTCTGGGGCGCCATGCAGATGAAGCAGCTGCACGGCTACGTCCTCTCCATCGTGACCTGCGTCCTGCCCATGATCCCGTGTTTTTCGTCGTGCTGCTGCCTGCTCGGCCTGGCCTTCGGCATCTGGGGCCTGGTGCTCCTGCTCAAGCCCGAGGTCAAGGCGGCGTTCAGCTAGCCGCACCCACCGGGAAACGGGTCCTCCTGGTCGCCGGCGCGCGAAGAACCGGTTGCGCGCCGGCGACGTTACATTCCTGTGAGGGGCGACACCCGGAGAACGGACGATGAGACCACGACACCTCGCCACAACCTTCGCGCTGCTCACTGTGACAGCCTCGCTGCCGGCCGCCGAGCTGGCCCGCGTCGACGACCTCGATCCCGACGAGGTCGAATCGCGGGTCTTCGCCATGACCGAGGAGCAGGAGGTCACGGTCGAGGCCGTGGCCTTCCGGCGCAGCAACATGCGCGACCTTTCGGCGGCCTGGATCCTGGACGCGGCCACCCGTCACACCGTGTGGGAGCTGCGTGACGCAGCCGAGGGCGAGCGCCGGGGCAACCTGGCCACGTTCTCCGACTCGGTGCGCCTCGACCCCGGCGAGTATGAGCTCTACCTGTCGACGTACGGCCCGCGCCCCGAGCCCGATGGCATCGGCGAGTGGGTGAGCGAGATCCTGCGCGAGCTCCTCGACCCCGACGACCTCGAGGACGAGCTGGCGAGGATGGAGGTCCGGGTCGAGGGCCAGGGCGAGGATCGGGGCAGCAACCCCAGCCGACGGGTGGGCGAGCTGCTGGCCAGGGGCGCGGCGATCTCGTTCTCCTGCGTCGGCGACGAACAGTTGAAGAGCCGCGGCTTCGCCGTGTCCGAGCCCCTCGACCTCCACGTGTACGCCCTGGGCGAAATGCTCGAGGAGCGCGCCGCCGACACCGCATGGATCATCCGCGCCGACACCCGCGCCCGGGTCTGGCAGCTCGAGAAGGCCAACTCGAGCGCGGCCGGAGGGGCGAGCAAGAACCGGGTCTTCGACGGGGTGCTGCGGGTTGAGGCCGGCCGCTACGTCGCCTTCTTCGCCACCGACGACTCCCACTCCTGCGCCGAGCTCAACGCGCCTCCCCCCCACGACCCGTGGGCCTGGGGCCTGACCATCCGCGCCGAGAATCCGGCCGACGCCGACCGCATCGAGACCTTCGCCTACCAGGACATCCTCGATCGCAACCTGATCGCGCACATGACCGGGGTCGAGGACGACGAGCACCGGTCGCACGCCTTCACCCTCAAGCGGCCGACCCGGGTCCTGGTCTACGCCCTCGGCGAGGGGACCGAGGGCGAGATGCACGACTACGGCTGGATCGTCGACGCGAGAACACATGACGTGGTGTGGGAGATGCGCTACCGGGGCACCGAGCACGCCGGGGGGGCGACCAAGAACCGGCTGGCGAACGAGGTCCTCGAGCTTCCCGCCGGCAGCTACGTGGCCCACTTCGTCTCGGACGGCTCCCACTCCAGCGACGGCTGGAACGCGGCGCCCCCGTTCGAGCCCGAGCGCTGGGGACTGACCATGGTCGCGGTCGACGAGGGTTTCTCGCCCGACGACGTGGCCGACTACTCGCCGGCGAGCGACCCGACGGTCATCGCCCGCATCGCCCGGGTCGGAGACCGCGAGCACCAGCATGAGCCCTTCGACCTCGCCGCCGCGACCGAGGTCGAGATCTTCGCCCTCGGCGAGGGCGACCCCGACCGGATGTACGACTACGGCTGGATCGAGGACCGCCGCTCAGCCAAGGTGGTGTGGGAGATGACCTACCCCGCCACTGAGCACGCGGGCGGCGCCGGCAAGAACCGGCTCTTCCGGGGCACCCTGCGCCTACCGGCCGGCGAGTACGAGCTCCACTACCGGAGCGACGGCTCCCACTCCTACGAGGATTGGAACGCGCCGCCGCCGCACGACCCCGAGTCGTGGGGGATCACCGTCTACCTGCCGAGCCGGGACGTCCCGCCAGCGGGCGTGGTCGAGGATCCCGGCGGAGGCCGCTAGGCGCGCGGCTCTACCGCACCAACGCCGAGGGCGGGACCAGGTCGGCGCCGCGCTCCGCGATCCGTGGCAGCTCCTCGGCCAGGACCTCGAGGGTGGTGGGGCTGGTGACGTGGCCGATGGCGATGGCCTCACCCTCCGTGCGGCAGATGTAAACCGCCTCGTTGAGCTGGCGCCGAATCGCGGAGCGGGTGCTGGAGTTGTCGAGGAAGACGTGCCGCCGGTTGGTGGGCACGCCCTGGCTGCGCGCCGCGAGCTCGGCCACCGTGTCGACCGCGGTGCGCGAGTCGATGAAGGCCACGCCCCGCGCCTTGAGCTCCTGCATGACCCAGGTCATGACCTTAAGCTCGGTCGTGGCCCGTGAGCCCATGTGGTTGTTGACGCCGACCGCGTGGGGGACGCTGTTGAGGGCGGCGTGGACCGTGCTCCGGATCTCGGCCTCCGTCATCGAGAGCAGGACCGCGCCGGGACCGGGGTTCTGGTCCCGATCCCCGTCCGCCTGCATGGGCAGGTGGAGCCACACCTCGTGGCCCGACTCGTGCACCGCCGCCGCGACCTCGGCCGAGCTGGGCAGGAACGGCAGCACCGAAACCGCGACCTCGGCCGGCAGCGCTGCCACCGGCGCGACGGCGTCGAGGCGCTGGCCCCCGTCGTCGAGGATCACGGCCAGGCGGCCCCGAGCGCCTGGCGGGGGCTCTGGCCGGCGGGTCGGCGTCGGGCTGGGTCGCGGCGGCGCCTCGGGCACGCGGTCGGCCGGCCGCCGGCCCTGGACCGCGAGCGTGATCTCGAAGGCCTCAATGCCGGCGTCGACGCGCAGGCGGCGCTGTCTGGGGTCGGCAGCGCCGATCTCGGTCGCTTTCGCCTGCACGCTGGTCGCCTCGGCCACCACGTCGGCGGCCATGCCGTCCATCGCCTCGCGGTCGGGAAGGGAGACCCGCCAGCTGCGGACGAAGACCCCGTCGACCTTGCGGATTGGGTCGTCAGCGACGACCTCGCGGGCGCCCCGGCGCTCCGCGATCGACCGCAGCCGGTCGGCAAGCTCGGCGGGCGCCGCTTTCCCCGCGGCCGGGAGGTCCCGGCGCTCGTGCAGGAGGTACCAGAGCGCCCCGCCGAGCCCGAGCAGGACCACGACCAGGGCGGCCAGCAGCAAACCGGGCCTGAACGCCCGTCGGTTCGCCCCGCGACTCCTGCTCCGAGCCATGGTCCGGGTCCGGCCTAGGCCGCCTCGTCCAGGCGCACGCGCCGCAGCTCCAGCGCGCGCTCGAGCACCGGGTCCGCGCCCTCTACCTCGGTCGTGGGCGCGACCAGCTCGTCCGGCTCGAGGCCTTTGCTGTCGATCGGCTGATCATCGGCCCGCAGCCAGAAGGCGACCGGGATCCAGAGGTGGATGTCGCCGTCGTTGATCAGCTGCATATGCGGCGCATGTCCGGCAGTGGGGTGGCCGACCAGGGTAGCGCCGGTGCGCTGAAGGGCCGCGGCGAGGATCTCGCCGACGCCCTCGGTCTCGGGCCCGACCAGGACCAAGGGCAGCGCGCTCGTCACGACCTCGGGATCGGCCTTGAAGCTCTGCTCCCCTGCCCGCTTGCCCCGCCACAGCCCGAGCACGCCGTCGGCCACGAACAAATCGGCGGTGGCGACGGCCTCCTCCTCGAAGCCCCACACCAGCTGCCGCAGGTCGACGATTTCAGGGGCCCGGGCGGCAGTCAGCTCGCGGATCGCGGCGGCGGCGCCCTGCGGCAGGCTGTGCACCACCAGCACCTGCGCGTCGTCCTTCTCCTCGGCTTCCGCCGGCACCGGGGTCCACGATGCGGGCTCGAGCGCCACCTCGCGCCGCTCGTCGACCCGGCTGTCGACCACGGTCAACGTCACGGTCTCGCCGCGTCGCTCGTGCTCGGCCAGCTCGAGGCGCACCTGCCACAGCGGCCGGCCCCTGGTGTTGACTCCCTCGACCCGCTCGATCACCTCCCACTGCTCCAGACCTGCGCGATCGGCGGGCGAGCCGACCATCACGTGACGGGCTGCGGCCGACCCCAGGCGGCTGCTCAGAGCCAGTCCGTACGCCGGCGGAAGCTGCAGCAGCTCGCGGTAGGCGTCCACCGACTCGGCCGGCAGCACGGCCGCGAACGGGTCGATGGACTCCACGATCCCGGCGTCGAGGCTCAGGGACAGGGCCTCCTCGTTGAGCTCGTCCACGTACTCGGTGAGCACGAGGTGCACGACCTCGGCCAGGTTGCCCAGAGAACGGAAGAGATCCTCCTCCTCGTCGCGACCGGCCATGAGCATTCCGCCGAACAGGAGCAATACCAGCACCGAGGTGCCGAGCACTGCGATCCGGGTTCGCCACATCAGGTCGATCCCTCCTTGAGCTGCAGCCAGCGGCGCGGATCGTCGGGCTTCTCGCCGACGCGAATCTCGAGGTAGAGGTTCCCGTCCTCGCCGGGGGGCGGCGCCAGGCCCAGCTGGTGACCCATAGTGACCTGCTGGTCGAGCCGCACGTGGATTGTAGCAAGCCCGGCCACGAGCGAGTACACCCCGTGGCCGTGGTCGAGCACGACCATGTTTCCATAACCCTTGAAGTGGCGGGCGTATGCCACGACCCCGGGGAAGACGGCTTTGACCGCGGCTCCGCTCCCGACCTCGAGCCGGAGCCCGTTGCAGACCGTGTAGGTGGAGTACCTGGGCATGAAGTGACGGCCGAAGGTCTGCACCACCCGGCCGTCGGCCGGCCAGGGCAGCGCGCCGCGGTACTTGCGGATGTCGTCGTTGGCCGTGATCCGGCTCTTCGACGCCACCACCTGCAGCAGTCGCTCCAGCGCCTCCTCGCGGGCCCGCATCTCGTCCAGCGCGGAGCGCGTGCTCTGCTCGCTGCGCTCGATGCTCCGGAGCTCGGCTTCGACCTGGTCGCGAATCGTCGCCAGCTGCTGGCGCCGGGCCAGGAGCTCCCGTGCCTCGTGCCCGGCCTTCTCGAGGACCTGGCTCAGCTCGGCCAGGCGCGCTCCGTGGCGCCGCTGCACGTCCTCGAACTCCGCCATCAGCCGGACCTGACCCGAGGTCAGCGCGGCCACCGTCTCGACCGACTTTTCGACCTCTCCTCCGCGCACGCCGTCGAAGAACAGCTGGAGCGGTCCCGGCCGCCCGAGCAAGGCCATCATCTCCAGGTGACGGGCGACCACCTTGCGGCGCTGCTCGAGCTCGAGCGCGAGCTCGGCGGCGCCGTCGCGCAGCCGCACGGCCTCGTCGCGGCTGCGCTGGAGCACGAGCTCGACCTCCTGGACCCGCGCCTCGGCGAGCTCGAGCTGGGTGCTCAGCTCCTCGTTGCGGCGGCGCACGTCGGCGCCGCGGACCTCGAGCGTGCCCAGCTTCTGCTCCAGCTCCCGGATGCGGCTGCGTACCGCGCCGAGCTGGGTGTCCTCCGACGAGCTGGCGGCCGGCGCAGCGCTCAGGCCTGCGATCAGGAGTGCAACAGCGACCGCACCACGCTTCACGACGAGGATTCTAACCCACGACGGTCCTTGATGATACGGAAATTCTGGACGAACCACGGCGCGGCCACCGAGGGCTATCACAGGGCCTCCGCGCCTGTGCCCGAGCCGATTGCCGTTTCCGTTGTCGTTTCCGAAATCCTGTCCTCCGGAGACAACTCCGGAGAACGTGTGAGCTCGGGTCCTGGGTGTCCCCTTCACTCGGATCGGGCTCGGTCTGGGGAAGGTCAGATCGAACCGCCAAGGCGCCAAGGCCGCGAAGACGAGGCCCAAAGTCCTCTGAGCTGACGCTTGGCAAACTTTGCGTCTTTGCGTTTCAGCATCCGCCACGTCCTGAAGAGGTCACGGGAATGCGCAACCTCAATCAAAGGGATGGTCCAGGTCCCGGCCGAGGCTCACACCCGGCGCAGGGCGTGGACCGTGAACCCGTCGCAGTCCGCGGATGGGAGCAGTCGGATCCCGCCGGCCCGGGTCGGGACCCAGCGCGTGCCGGCCGGCAGCAGCTCGCCGAGGGCCACCGTCGTGAATCCCGGCCAGGTGTTCTCCAGCAGCCGCTCGTTCTCCTCCGGCTCGAGCGAGCAGGTGACGTAGGCCAGAACGCCGCTGCCGGCGACCAGGGGCCAGGCCGCCTCGAGCAGCCTGGCCTGGGTCGCGACCAGGTCGGGCAGCGCCTCCTCGCTCAGGCGCCAGCGCAGCTCGGGGTGGCGCCTGAGGACGCCGGTGCCGGAGCACGGCGCGTCGAGCAGGACCAGATCCCAGGCTCGCGCCGCCAGCGGAGGGCGCCCCGCGTCCGCCGCCGCGACCACGGCGCCGCCTCCCACCCGCTCGGTCAGAGCGCGCACCATCGCGACCCGGCCCGGTCTGAGCTCGAGGGCCGCCGCGCATCGCCACCGCCGGTGCCGCAGGAGCAGCGCCGTCTTGCCGCCGGGTGCGGCGCAGAGGTCAACCATCCGGTCACCCACGCCTGCCAGCTGCCCGGCCAGGTGGGCGATCAGCTGCGAGCCCGGGTCCTGGGCATAGGCCCGGCCCGCCTCGACCTCGGCGAGGAGAGCTCGGGCTGCGGCCGGCGCCGCCCACGCGCCCGGGCACCAGGGGTGGGCGACGAGCTCGACTCCAGCGCCGACCAGCCGTTCCCGCACCGCTTCGGTGTCGAACCAGACCCAGGTCGCTGCCGGCTGCTGGTCGACCTCCATCAGTTGCACGGCCAGGTCCTCGCCGAGGAGATCCGCCCAGCGTCGGTAGAGCCAGGTCGGGTGCGACAGGCGCAGGTCCGGCTCGGCGCCCGCCGTCACCTCCTGCCACTGGTTGGCGGCGCGGCGGAGCACCGCATTGACCAGGCCCGTGGCCGGCCAGCGGCCCATCCGCCCGACCAGCCGCACCGCGCGGTCGGTGGCCACCGCCGGCGGCACGCCGAGCTGGGCCGCCTCGAAAAGGCCGAGGCGCAGCGCGGCCCGCACCTCGGGGTCAAGGCCGTCGAGGGGTCGCGAGCAGTAGTCGGCGAGAACCGCATCGAGCAGGCGCAGCCAGCGCAGCACGCCCAACACGCGGGCGCGCACTCCGGGGGACCGCATGCGCTCGAGCAACCGCGAGGCGAAGGCGCCGTCCTCGACCCGGATCAGGATCCGCGCCGCGGTCAGCGGCTCACTCGAAACGCTCACCGCGGGTCACCCGCTCGCCGATCTGGAAGGCGTCCGCCGGCATGCGGCGGCGGCCCTCGCGCTGGAGCTCGGTGATGCGCACCGCCGAGCGGTGGCCGCAGCGCACGACGATGCCGCGGGAGTCGGCCGCGAGCACGGTCCCCGGGACCTCGGCCCCGGGCGGCGCCGGGATCGCTTCTTCGAGACCGTGCAGCTTGAGCCGGCCCTCGCGAAAGGTGGCGTACAGCCCTGGCCAGGGGGTGAACCCGCGCAGCCGGTTGACCAGCTGGCGCGCGCCCAGCTTCCAGTCGACCTCGCCGAAGCTGCGGCGCAGCATGGGTGTGACGTTGCCGCCGTCCGCCGGCTGCGGGTGGGGCGTCACGATTCCCACCTCGAGCCCGTCAAGGGTGCGCACGACGAGGTCGGCGCCGAGCACGGCGAGACGCTGGGAGAGATCCTCGGCGTTCTCGTGGTCGGCGATCTCGACCCGTTCCTGGAGCAGGATGGGGCCGGTGTCCATGCCCTCGTCGAGCTGGATGGTGGTGACGCCGGTCGAGCGGTCGCCGCTGACCAGCGCCCACTGGATCGGCGACGGACCACGATGACGGGGCAGCAGGCTGGGATGGAGGTTGACGAAGCCGTGCCTGAGACACCCGAGGAGAGGACCCGGGATGAGGCGGCCAAAGGCGACCACGACCGCGGCCTCGGCACCGGTCTCGACCAGGGTGCGGGCGAACTGCTCGCCTTTGAGCTTGGTGGGCTGCTCACAGCGGATCCCGCGCTTGAGCGCCAGCTCCACCACGGGCGGCGCGGCCAGCTCCTGGTGACGCCCCACCGGCTTGTCCGGGCGCGACACCACCAGCACCAGCTCGTGGGAGCTCGCGAGCAGCCGGCCCAGGGTGGGAACGGCGAACTCGGGCGTGCCGAAGAACGCGACCTTCATGGCCGAGAGTGTATAACAAGGTCCGCCCCGGCTCCCGTTCCCGTTGCCGATCCCGAGCCCGTTCCCGTTCCCGAGCCCGAGCCCGTTCCGGTTGCCGTTGCCGTTGTCGTTACCGTTCCCGACGCGGCGACTCCTGCCTCTCGTCACCCCTCGTCCGCGCGGCCGGCACACCCCTCCTCCCGCCTCGGATACGGGGTGAGCCCCCTCGGCGCACCGCACGCAGGTCGAGGAGGCCTGATCGTCGGGATACTGCTGCTGGTCGACACCGGCAACGACAACGGGATCGGGCTCGGGCTGCGACTCGACGAAGGATCATGTACCCTACACCCCCGCCCTGCGGGGACGGAGGGGTGAGTGGAGCCGAGCGAGATCCGGGCCGCGCTGGACGACATCCTGACCACGGTGCAGATGCCCGCGCGCTACCTGGGCCTGGAGCGCAACCAGGTGCGCAAGCCGTGGGGCTCGGTGGCGGTGCGGGTCGCTTTCGCTTTCCCCGACGCCTATGAGATCGGCATGTCGCACTTCGGCTCTCAGCTTCTCTACCACCTGGTCAACCGCCGCCAGGACGCCCTCGCCGAGCGCGCCTATTGCCCCATGCCGGACATGGCTGCAGCCATGCGCCGGCGGGGCATCCCCCTCTACACCCACGAGACCTACCGCCAGCTCCGCGACTTCGACGTGGTCGGCATCTCGCTCCAGTCCGAGCTCAACTACGTCAACCTCCCCTACCTCCTCGACCTCGCCGCCATCACCCGCCGCGCCGTCGACCGCGAGGAGCACGAGCCGCTGGTGCTCGGCGGCGGCCCGTGCACCGCCAACCCCGAGCCGGTGGCCGACTTCTTCGACGCGATCCTGATCGGCGATGCCGAGGTCGGGCTCGACCCGCTGCTCGACGCGGTGCGTCAGGCCCGCCACGACCGCCTGCCGCGCTCCGCGCTGCTCGAGAGCCTGGCCGCCCTGCGCGGGGTCTACGTTCCCAGCCTCTACCGCTGGACCCCTCCACGCCCTGGCGTCGCCGGCGGCTGGGAGGGCCTGGCGCCTGCGGCGCGTCTGCCCGTGTCCCGGGTCTTTGCCGAAGAGCTCGACCCGGCTCTGCTCCCTCCCAGTCCCCTGCTCCCGGTGGCCGAGGTGGTCCAGAACCGGCTCGGGCTCGAGATCATGCGCGGCTGCACCCACGGCTGTCGCTTCTGCCAGGCCGGCTACTGGTACCGCCCGGTACGCGAGCTGCCACCCAGGGCGGTGCTGGACTACCTCCTTGGCCAGGTCGAGGAGAGCGGGGCCGAGGAGGTCGGCCTGCTCAGCCTGTCCACCGCCGACTACTCCCAGGTCGAGCGACTGGTCCGCGACCTCGCGCTCGGCCTCGAGGAGCGGCGAGTCTCGGTCAGCTTGCCCAGCCTGCGCGCCGACGCCCTCTCGCTGAGCCTGGCCGAGGCCGTGTCCCGGGTGCGCAAGTCGGGCTTCACCTTCGCGCCCGAGACCGGCTCCGACCGCCTGCGCCGGGTCATCAACAAGGGCATGACCAGCACCGATGTCGTACGCTCGGCCGAGGCCGCGTTCGCCAAGGGCTGGAACCTGGTCAAGGTCTACGCCATGGTCGGCCTCCCCACCGAAACCGACGAGGACTTGGAGGCGCTGGTCGACCTTGCCCAGGAGCTGGCAGCAGCCGGGCGCAGGATCCGCAGCCACCGG
>Ga0316620_10000178_pt1 | contig 24821 bp, 20 predicted proteins | sample OWC_Aug_M1_C1_D5_FD_207651 | JGI IMG/M metagenome (GOLD analysis project Ga0316620, IMG submission 207651) | Wetland soil microbial communities from Old Woman Creek delta, Ohio, United States - OWC_Aug_M1_C1_D5_B | ecosystem: Environmental > Terrestrial > Soil > Wetlands | place: USA: Ohio...
CATCCGCCGCAGATTTCTCGGTACTCGCAAACTCCGCATTTGCCCTTCAGAACATTTCTGTCTTTAAATTTATTGTAGTAAGTAGATTGTTTGATTTCTCCCCAAGCGGTGATTAAGCTTTTGCTACGTATGTTGCCGAGCATCATGGGCTCAGATGGTTGAAGATCAGTGTAAAAGCAAGGGATTAAATCACCGTTTTCAGTGACACTCAAATACCCACCGAAGGCGAAGTATGTACATTTTCCGTGGAATTTCTTGTCATACCACTCGTCAAAGTTCTTTTCTGGGATTCTCTGCTTAACTACACGTGCATAGTGTGGACAATGAACGTGAATTTCAAATGCGCCCTCATATTTCTCCGTTAAATCCCAGATGTGGTTTAAGGTCCACTCATATTGCTCGGGGGTTGGTGTTAACTCCATTGTTGATTTTGCTCTTCCGCTAGGTACAAGATGGTTGTACCAAACGAAGTTGGCATGGTACTGGTCAGCTAACTCAGCCACATGGTCAAGATGCTGATAGTTTATAGTTGTTAGAGCTGAAGCTAGTCCGTTTAGGATTTTGCCTTCAGAGAGTTTCTTAATTGCTGCTAGCGCTTTTTTGTATGAACCCTGCCCGCGAAGTTGGTCGTTAATTTCTTCTGGTCCATCAATGCTCACGGACGTCCAAACCTGGTTTTTAACCAAGTTGTCATAGATCTCTCCGTCGACAAAGCAGCCGTTAGTTAACAGGCACACGTTTAGACCTAAGCTTTTAGCATAAGTTACTATTTCAAAGATGTCTGGGCGCATCAGAGGCTCGCCACCTTTTATGCCGAACCATCTTACGCCGAAATCGTGAACTTCGTCAACTAGATGTAGTGCTTCTTTTGTCGTCATTTCCCTTGGAGCATGTGATCCCGTAGCGTCAACGTTGCAGTAGCGGCATCGCGCGTTGCAGGCGCCTGTCGCTCTCCAAGAGGTCATTAATAGTGGACCTTTATTCGCCAAAGTAAAATTCCCTCAGCTCCCCTTCATTATTTACTTTAAGGGTTCTTTTCGTCTTAAAAAAGATTGTGCGGTTTGGGCTTGTTTTGGTTTCTTAAGCATTCTAGCATCTTTCAGATATGAAAGACCTAAATTTGCGTCAGCGATAAACGAGTTTCCGTAAAGTTTATAGTGAAACAAAACCTTAGTCATTCATTCTGGGGGTAACGAATTCACGCAAACATTCAAGACTACTGATATGTTGGCGTTGCTTCTCGTTTTATCCGTTTTCACCTCAGTCTACTCCTTATATTCAAACTCCGCTTTTGTAAACGCTCAGACCCCTGCCAACTCAACGCTGCTCCAGTATGAGTGGCCGCAATTCATGGGCGACTCGGGATTTACGCGGTTTTCCACTGGGCCAGCCCCTGACACTTCAAACGTCCTCTGGAAAGCCAATGTATCGGGCATACAAACATACATTTCAGCCTTTGATGGCCTGATTTTTGTAGGCACTAACACATCGATGGTTGCACTTAACCAGCAAACAGGTGATTTAGTTTGGAAAACAGACATTCCGATGCCCAAGCCATGGCCAATCGCCTACAAAATCGATGACTCACATATGGTAGTCGAAAGCAGTTGCCTAGACCCGAAGACTGGCAACTTGTTGTGGACTAGCTCTCAATTCTGCGCTGACACAGGCATCTTTAGCTCCAACGTCTACAGTCCAGAAGAAAAAATGTTCTACCTAAAAGTTGACTCCTACATTGAAGCATGGAGTTTCGCCGACCCCTCAAAACCACCAATAATGGCATGGAAAACTTATGTTCCAGGCGGAGGCAGAACTGGCATAGGAACAACCTATGGCGACGGAAAAGTTTTCCCAGGTTCCTTCGAAAACCAGCAAATAGCGCTTGATGCTAAGACGGGTGCAGTTCTCTGGACAACGTTGACCAAAGGACCAATGATTTTTGACGGTTCCTATTACGATGGCAGATTCCTCAGAGGCGGAACCGATGACAATACAATGTACTGTTTCAACGCCACGAATGGTCAAACTATTTGGACGTATACACCAGATACTGACGGGTACTTTGTGACAGGTAGCGCAGTTGCATACGGAATCGTCTATGAACTAAACAAAGATGGATACCTCTACGCTATCGACATAGCTACGGGTGATTTAGTGTGGAAATATCAAGGACCAGGCACCCTGCTATGGCCAGGGTTCCCAACTGTAGCAGACGGCAAAATCTATGCAACAACAGGTGAAAACGCGCAATATGGTGGTGCAGTGGGCACATCAGAATTCGTATGTTTAAACGCTTACAATGGTCAAGTTATCTGGAAGCTTCCTATAGAAGCTTTAGCGCCCAGAGAATCTGTCGCTATAGCGTACGGCAAATTGTATTTGATTCCAGGCACGGTTACGGACGCGGTTGATGCCATTTCAGGAAGCGAATATAATAGTTTCAGCCAGGTGTGGGCAATTGGCACAAGCAACACTTCTGTTAGCGACTGGCCGATGTGGCGTGCTGACGCAACCCACTCGTCAACTGCGCAGGTAGGTCCATCAAACTTGAGTTTAGCCTGGAAATACACAACCGACGGCGCCGTCATCTCATCACCAAGTGTCGCAAACGGGATAGTTTATGTGGGTTCACAGGACAAAAATATCTATGCTCTTGGGGCTTGGGATGGCAGCCTCATCTGGAAATACCAAACCCAAAACGCGATTGAATCTTCACCTGCAGTTGCTAACGGCAAAGTTTTCACGGGTGGCGACGATGGCTACGTTTATTGTCTTGATGCTTACAAGGGCACGCTTTACTGGAAGACGTTTGTTAACGGCGACTTGCCATACACTTATGGCTCGTTTGTGCTTAAGTCTTCTCCAGCGGTGTCAGACGGCAAAGCATATGTGGGTTCATTGGACGGCTACTTGTATGCGCTGAACGAGAACAGCGGCAATGTAGACTGGAAGTTTAACACTCACGGTCAAATTTTATCATCTCCAGCGGTTGCTGATGGGGCAGTTTACTTCACCTCAGAAGAGTCATTAACAGGCGTTCTCTACAAACTCGATGCTGCCACGGGCGCTTTGATCTGGAAATTCGACTTGCCTTACGAGTACCAATTTACGGGCGGCACGGAAATGCTTGGTTCCCCCTCGGTTGCTGCAGGTTTGATATTTGCATCAGCTGACTTAAGAGCCTACTATGCAGTAAACGCTAGTACTGGTGATGTTGCGTGGACTTTCCGCGATCCAGATGCAATGGAGTTCATAGCTTCAAGCCCGATCTATGTTAACGGAGCACTCTATATCATTGATAAGTTCAGTATAACCTCGCTCAATGCGGCTAATGGTCACACGAACTGGAGTTTCTTTACAGGCGATGAACTGTATATTTCGCCTTCTTATGCTGACGGAAAAATCTACATTGTTACCAGCCAACGCCACATCTACATCTTGGACGCTAACAATAACGGCACCAAGATGGCAAGCTATACCACGCCGTCCAGCAGTTGGTCCTCGCCAACCATTGCCAACGGCAGATTGTACGTGGGCAACCATGATTGGAACGTCTACTGCTTCGCCGACGCCATCACAAACCCGCAGCCAACCTCAACACCACCAGTAGGCATCAACACACCGCCAGACTATACTTTGGCACTGGTTGTTTTCGTTGTCATCGTGACAGTTGTGGCTGTTGTTATTGGCGTTTCTCTGAGAAGAAAACGCAAGAGCGTTCTAAACTGACTTTCTAAACAAAACAATTATTGTTGGTGTTTGAGCGGAGCCGGTTGCTGCCAAACGCTTAACGTCAATCAACGAGAAACGAGGAGTTAGCATGTCTTTTAACAATTCTGTTGTGAAAAAGTTTCTATGAGAATCGTAGTTGAGTCCTGCTTTGCCCTCAGGGGTCTCGACAATAAGGTATCCATGCGGTTTGAGAACTCGGTAGGCTTCGTTTAGAAAGATCTCGGGTGCCCAAAGGTGCTCAACAACCTCAGAAGCGACTACCAAGTCAAAGGTGTCTTGCGCAAAGGCTAGTGTTTCCGCGTCCCCGGCCATCACAGATGAGACATTGCACTTATGTGCCAATGTGGCGACAGTTGGTAGTTCTACTCCAGCGATGAAATTGCCCATCTTCATCAGTGGCTCACTAATAACGCCGTCACCACAACCCACATCTAGAATCTGCAAACCTGTGCCGCCAACGGTGTTTATAATGTCGACGAAGATTTTGATTCTGTCAACGTTTAGGGTATTGATGCTGAGAGTTTCGGCATGCGCCTGCATCATCATAATGTGCATGTTTGCGTCATATTTTTGCCATTCCACCCATTTTCTTTTGCTCTTTTTGCGTTGCCCAAAATAAATTTCTCTAGTAATTACCCATTTAAGCTGATTGGGGTGGGTTAGTAAGTACTTAATGCCTTGAACTTGCCTTCCGAAAGCTTCCAACATTGCAGTCACTTAGCCTTGCTGTTGTTTGCTTGGTGTGCTGTGTCCGCCCGGGCTTTTCTTTTGACCGCGCACTTTGCCTAAAGTTTTGAATGCCCAACGAGTGAAGTGGTATTTGGTGACAAGGTGGTTTAATGCCATGCGTGCCATGATTTGGCTGTAGAAGTCGCCTTTGAGCTTCTTTTTGAGGTAGAAGCCAGGGCTAAAGTAGTGGTCGTAGAAGTCTTTTTTGGTTTGCTCGAGCTTTTCCTGCGACAACAGGGGGTTTTTGAAGACTTGGGTTTGCTCGTGGTATTGGCTCCAATCCGATGATAATTCTAAGCCTAAACCTTTTGCATAGTCGTAGAGTTCGGTGCCTGGATATGGGACAGCTTCGCACATGTAAACGTATTCAGGCTTGGTCTTGTAAATGAAATCTATTGTCTGCTTTAATTGCTCAGAGGTTTCTCCCGGATACCCGATGACGAGCGATATGGCTACTGATATGCCTGCTTCTTTGGCTAGTTTTACGGCTTTTGCGTTTAATTCCACGGTGGTGCCCTTGCGCATTTGGTTTAACATTTGCTGGTTACCCGATTCCACGCCGAAGTGGATGAGTTGGCACCCCGTGTTGTGTAGTTTGGCTAAAAGTTCTTTGGAGACTCTGTCGACTCGTGTTCGGCAATCCCATGGCAGGTTGACTTTGCGCTTCTGCATTTCGTCGCATATAGCAACCGCCCGGTTCACATCAAAGGTGAATGTGTCATCGTAAAATGCAAATGCGCCTGCTCCGAATTCGTCTCTGAGCCATTCCAGTTCGTCAACGACTTTTTTTGGGCTTCGTGCCCTGAAGTCTCTGCCGCACATTTTGTAGGCGGCGCAGAAGGTGCAGCGGGAGGGGCATCCGCGGCTAGTGATAATTGGCAGGTAGGTTTTGCCGAGGATTTTGTATTTGGTTACGTCGAAGTGTTTGTGTGCTGGGTGGGGTAGCGAGTCGAGGTCTTGAATGAAAGGTCGGTCAGGGTTGCGGATGACTCGGTTGTTATTTTTGAAAGTTATACCTGCGACTTGGCTTAGGTTTTTGGCGTCGCCCTCTGAGGTTAATCGCGCCAGCTCAAGCATAGTTTGCTCTCCTTCGCCTCGGACCACTATGTCTACGTTGTTGCTGTCGGTGAATGTTGCCTCGTCGACAACGGTGACGTGTGGTCCGCCAATCATGGTGGTAGCGTTCGGAAGTGCAGTTTTTGCTGCCTTCAAAATTTCAAGCGCGGGTAAATAGGTGAGTGTAGCAGCTGTGACGCCGATAATATCGGGGTTTAGGCTCTTGAATATATCTTCCAAGTCCTTTTGGGTTGGTCTGGTGGTTTGGCAGTCAACCACGTCCACCGCGTAGCCGCTTTCTTCCAGCACCGCTGTGAGATAACTTATGCCCAAAGGCAGGAAGATTGCTTGCGGCGCTTCAACTGGGTAGGGTGGATTTACAAGTGCTACGTGGGCTTTCACTTTGATGTCCCCGAGTTGTGTTACTCAAAAACGGTTATTGAAACTATTATGTGTTTTGCAGATGAGCCGAAAACAATACGCCGTGCGATAGAACGCAAGGTTTTTTATTCCAAGCAGCCAACTTACGCATTGTTAACATTACGGTGAGCCCAACTTGTCAGCCGACTTGGCAATTATCAACGCAAACGTCATAACAATGAACCCACGCCAACCTAAAGCGAACGCAATTGCAATAACAAGAAACAAAATCTTCAAAGTCGGCACACTCAAGCAAATCACTCAGTTAATCGGCAAAAACACCAAGGTCGTCAGCCTCGAAGGCAAAACGGTGTTGCCTGGCTTAATCGATACCCACATCCATGTGGCAGATTTTGGTAGATGCCTACTGTGGCTTGACTTAACATGCGCCCAATCCATCGAAGAGCTGCAGAGGTTGGTGAAAGAGAAAACAAAGAAAACGTCCGTTGGAAAGTGGATTGTTGGGCGTGGGTGGAACCAGAACCGCTTTAAAGAAAAACGCATGCCCCAACTCTCAGACCTTGACGTGGCTGCACCAGACAACCCAGTAATACTCTATCATGAATCGGCAATGATTTGCGCAGTAAACAGCAAAGCGCTAAAGGTGGCTGGCGTAAATGAACAGACGGCTGTGCCTTCAGAGGGAATCATCGATAAAAACCAAGAAACGGGTGAACTTGCGGGGATTTTGCGTGACAGCGCGGCCAATTTGGTTTGGCAGGCGGTTCCTGAGCCATCTGAGGATGAGTTGTTGGAGGCGACAGGATTAGCTTGTCAGAGGGTTAAGGAGGCTGGTTTGACAAGTGTTCACTGGTTTGTTTTGTCGGAGAATGAGTTGACGACAATTGAAAAGTTGCATGCGCAGGGAAGGCTACATTTTAGGGTTAATGTTGTGATTCCAACATCGCTTTTAGAGAAGAGTATGAGTTTCAAAACCGATGACTGTTTTATGCTTCGTGTTGGCAGCGCAGTGATTGGTGTTGATGGATATTTAGATTGTAAAACAGCCGCGTTGATGGACCCGTATAATGATGAGCCGAATAATAGCGGTAGGCTGCTTCTTGATGAGTTGGCGTTGGGGATTTCTATTAGTAAAGTTTTGACGTTTGGTTTGCAGCCTATCGTCCACGCCATGGGCGATAAAGCGATTGATACAGCACTAAAAGTAATCAAGCCTTCAGGAAGGAATGTTCGTTTTCGTATGGAGCAAGCAGCCCTTCTAAACCCAGAATTAATCAAGCGCCTTAGAAAGCAAAAAGTGGTGGTTTCTGTTCAGCCAAAGGTTATTACTACAGAATTCGAGGTTTGGTCAGCCAGACAGCGTCTCGGGTGGGAAAGAGCAAGGTGGCTTCATCCGCTTAAGAGCTTGCTAGAAGCGGGTGTGAAGGTTGTTGGCGGTTCAGATTGCCCAATGGAGCCGCTAAGCCCACTGCTCGGGATGCAGGAGATAGTTGCGAGGAAAGATTTTCCTGAGCAGCGGTTAAGCGTTGAAGAAGCCTTGCGCATGTATACTATTGATGCTGCTTTTTCGTCTGGTGAAGAGAAGGTTAAGGGTTCGATTGAAGTGGGCAAGTTGGCTGATTTGACTGTTTTGTCCTCTAACCCAGTAACGGTTGCCTCTGAACAAATCAACGACATTGAGGTAGCGATGACAATTGTTGACGGGAAAGTAGTTTATTCAAGCGGCTATTCAGAGAGGATACCGTCAACTTTATGATAACTTTAGGTTGTTTCTAGAACTTAAGAGCGATAGGTCGGAACTGACGTTTTTCTAAAGCCGAATAATATGTTTAAACTGCTGTATCGATTATGCTCCTAGGAAGCTTTCCAATCTTGTCAACCCGATAATCTCATCAAAATTCAAGCCCAAGGCATCTAGCACTTGGTCGAAGGTTGAGTGCAAATAAGCTATGTATTTGTCTACGTCGACTTCGTTGCGTGAGCACAGCTCGACGGGTTTGACGTGTGGTTCTCTGATTACTTTGACGAAGCTGATTAAGTCGCCTGCCCGCAGTTCTCTTCCGCTTTGCTCCAGAATCCGCGCTGCCTTCACATGCTGAGGCGTTGTTTTAGTGTAGCTTGCAAGTTCGTCGCCTAAAACCACATGGAACGCCAACTCGCTCATATCCGCCCATTCTCTGCGCTTGAGGCGATTATAGCGTTCGCGGATGATTTCAGCGATTTCTTTTCGTGCTTTCTCGAAATCTGCTGGTGTTTTTACTCTTGCTAAGGTTTCTTTCATTTTGTTGAAGGCGTCTTTGATAAATATTGGGATGTGTTTTTTCTTACCAGTCAACCCCTTAACATCAACTGAACCGTCTTCCAAAACGCCAAGATAATTCTTCTTTCGTGAGCTAAAGACTGCGTATCTGTAAACTTTATCAACGTCAATACCCATGCCCAGCTCATGCTCAGTATAATGAACCACATCCTCGATTTGCTCTTTTGAAGGGTTCTTGAGAAAAACGCTGTCTGTGTCGCCATACAGAACCTGGATGCCAACCTTTTCTGCATGCTTGAGGATTTGAGTGATAGAATATCTGCCAATGGCAGCGGTTGCTTCCGCGACTGGCGGACAGTAAAGGTCAAAGCTGTCCGCACCAAAAACCCCATAACTGGCGTTCAAAATCACTTTAAGTGCTCCCTGCGTAATATTGTACCAGCTTCTAAGTTCAGGCGGCAGAGTCTTGTCTTTAGCTCGGCTCTTGTACCAGCGCACACGCAGGTCTCGCAGCGAACCGATTAGCAGGCTTTCAAGCGCCCGTTTTTCCGTGCACACCCAATGCTGCGTATCTGGGATGGCGTGCCCTTTGCATCCTGAATGGTTGCAGCGGATAGACTGGTATCCAAGGTTCCAAACCTTGATGATTGATGGGTACAGGCTGGGAAAGTCCATCACTGCAACATTAAAGTGTACGCCTGGTGTGGGTTCGACGACGATGGCACCCTTGTACTTCTTGCCCTTAATAACAGCAGTTGTTAATGTTTTGCCTTTTTTGGTTAAGATGTCTTCAGCGTTGGGGATGAGCATGTTTCTTTTTCGGTGCTCGCGGTGCATGAAGTTGCGTATCCAGCGGCTTACTCCTTGTCGGCTGACGTCTTCCATGGGCATGCTGCTGATTCGGGTGAGGACCAAAATAAGCTTCATAGCGGAGTCGTCCTCGAAACTTGTTAGCTTGTAGGTGATTTCTGAGTCGCGCAGACAATATGCTGCTAGTTCATTGTACGAGAGGTCTCCGAACGTTTTCTCCAGATGGATTTTTTCCGCGCCGATCAACGCATTACCGACGTCATCGAGTGTTACGTCTTTGTACCGGTTGTTGAAAGCATAAATTTGCACGGAGCGGTTAAAGAAAAACTTGTAAAGGTCAATGTGTACCCCATAGCGCAAAAGACAGTTGCGCTTTCCAATCTCAATGGGGACTTCATGTCGGCTGAAGCCCAAGTTTGCTGCCCGATGCGCAAGGTAACGGAGGTCAAAGTCGTCGCCATTAAAGGTTAAAATGAAGGGGTATTCCCACAGCACGGAGAACACTTTGCGAAGGAGCTCTTCTTCTGTTTCACAATAATCCACATTTGTGTCAGCGGCCAAATGCAAGTTGCCTTCCCTGAGACCTTCACGCCTGAGAACATAAACCGTTTTTTTCCCATCTGAACTGTAAACTGAGCAGGCAATTACTGGGCAAGCTCCCTCACGGGAATCAGGCATTCTATTCGATAGAGGCGAGTAAACTTCAATATCTATGGCTGCACGACGAAACTTTGGCGCTGGGTACTCAAGCAGTCTAGCCCACATCTCAGCGTACTCACGTTCCTCTTCAGTGCAGTCTTTAAACAGTGCTCGGATTTTGCTCAAGCTCTCGTTTGCTTCTTCGATGACTTTGGGTACCAGATTGCCGTCTTTAACCTCGTAAATCATGCCTGGCAAAAGTTGACGGTCATAAATGTATGATTGGTAATATTTGATTTTGGATTCCCAAATTTTGGTATCGCTGTCTTCTATCTTGATTCCAAACACCCTTGAATAATCTTCGGGGATTATATCTCTTATTGTGCCAGCTGGTCTGCCGCCGATTGCTAAGGGGTCTTTTGTTATTATCTTTGTTACATTGATTATCCTGTCGTTTAAAGGGTCGAGTTTTTTTTCTGTTTGGAAGCTGTCGAAGCCCTCATGGTTTTTGACCCGTTGAAACCTCGCCAATTCCTCTTTGGTCAGGTTGGTTAGGCAATATGGTTTGTGCCCTGTGTTGTCGTACCAAAAATAGATTCGTCCTGACAGTGGCTCGTAGAGTTTGATGACGGCTTTCTTTTGGCGTCCATCATATGAAGCTGAAACAAAGTAGGATGGTGGCAGGTTTGCTGGGGCGATTGGCGGAAAAGCTTGGCGCTTCCTTTTTTGCCTTTGCGCTTCAAGATTAGCGGTTTCGTGACCTAACTGCAGGTCTGGCGCTAGCTGTGGTTGAGCGGCAGTTTTAGTTTGTTCACTGCCAAAGTAATCTAGAAGTGTGCGCGCCATCCCTTTTGACATTAGCCTCTAAATGGTGGCTAGAGACTAAAATCTTTGTTGACTGGAAGGGGAAGTTTTTTCCCTGTGTATGTAAGGATCAAAAAATATTATTCTTGATCGAGGTTTCCATCGATAGTTTGAGGTGGGGTTCATGCCATCATATGAATGTGGCTATCCACTTCCTTTTGGTTTCGAAATTTTGACTACATTCAGGACACATGTATTGTTCAGCGCTTGTTCAGGGGTACTTCGGCGTTTAACTGTTCTGTTCAAACTTGCGCCTCCAAAGCAGTAAAAGGAAAAAAAGTTTTCTAAAACGAGTAACTTGAAGGGTTAGAGGTGGCCTGAACTTCATTCGTTTTCGTACTCTTTGTCGTTCCTCGATTAGTTCGCGGACTCGCGATCCACCTTTTGTGCATCATTTGCGTCCTTGCTTCTTCGCCGGTCATTTTGACTCTCGTCATTTCCATATCTTCTTCTCGATTTCGCCTTCTTGACAAACAAGTCAACTCCAGTTTTCGAGCTTAATTTTTAGAACGAAATAGACTAACACGAATGGATGGCTCATAAAGTATGTAGGTGCAAAGGTGCAGTAACAGCTCCTATGTTTTGAATTCTTATTTAGCGCGGTTGTATTTGGTTATGCTTGTGAAAAAATTTGTTGCGTGATGCTTGGACTGTTGCCATTGAAACTTTAAGCTGGATGGAAATGCAGCGACTAAACGAGCGCTCTGCCCTAGTAAAAACCATAAAGCAACTCCGCACAAGCGACCGCAACTCAGTCCGCTACGCTTACGGTTTAGTCGTCGAAACCACAAGGCGCAAAAACCTCATAGACAAATTCATAAACACTGTTATGGCCTCTAAAAAAATCGGTGAATATAACCTCGGCGTCCAATCGTTTCTACGATTGTATGTTTACCAAACGCGGGTTACCAAGAATTGGGGCAAAATAAACCTCAAAGAAGCCGAACAAGTTGCGAGCCTCGGCAGGGCGATTTTGGGCTGGCAAACCATGCGTGGTGTCGAGCCGTTCTTGGGCTTTCTGCTGACACAGCGGCTAGAACCCATCTTAGAAAAGGCAACTGACGTGGAAAAGGTTAGTTTTCGAACGTTTCATCCGTCTTGGTTTGTGGAGTACTGTTTCAATCTGTTCGGGCACGACGAAGCTATTGCCTTTTTAGAGGGCAGCATCAATCCTCCGCCCAACTACATCCGCATCAACACTTTGAAGGCACAGGAAGCGGAGATTGTGCAAAGACTTGAGGGACAAGGAGTTAAACTAGAAAAGGTAGAACCGCTTAAGTACACTTACAAGGTCGCTGGGTCCAAGCAGCAGCTGAACACCTTGCCCAGTTATGGCGAAGGCTTATTTTACATTCAAGACAAAGCAAGCTGTTTCGCCGCAGAAGCCTCAGACCCCCAAGCTGGCAAGACAGTTTTTGACATTTGCGCTGCACCAGGCGCCAAAACAACATATTTGGTCCAGCTGATGCAAAACCAAGGTACTATCTACTCGGTTGACTTTTCGTTCAAAAGAATGAAAACATGGAAAAAAGAGACCATCCGCATGGGAGCCAACATTGTCGAACCAGTAATTGCCGATGTCCGTGTTTCAGTTCCTCTTGTTGGGCAAGCAGACTTGGTAATTTTGGACCCGCCATGCACCAGTACAGGTGTCTTCGCCAAAATGCCCTCAGCAAAGTGGCGTCTCAGCCAAAAGTCAATACAGAATATGGCAGAAATCCAGTTGCAAATGATAAATAACTGCGCGGAAAAAGTGGCTGCAGGCGGCGTCTTGACTTACTCTACATGTAGCATAACTGAGGAAGAGAACGAAGCAGTAATTGAACGCTTCCTAAAAAAAAATCCAGACTTCACTTTAGCGGACATCGGACCAAAGATTGGCTTGCCAGGATTGCGAGGCTTAGGTAAGTGCCAGCGGTTGTACCCGCACATTCACCATTGCAACGGTTTCTTCATAGCAAAACTGCAGAAACAATAAGTAAAAATCAAGCAGTTGCTCCGAAGTCGCCGAGTCTTCTTTGAGGTGTTTCCTTACTAAACAACGGATAAGTTATTGTGTATCCATCAACATGCGCCATCTCATTGAGCTCATGATTTAGGCAACTGGTCGCGCTTATGATATGCGCTATCTTTTCATGTCTGACAACGAGAGCATCGCTGATGAGGCTTCTATGGCAGCGCCAAGGCAACGCCTCCGCACACATCAACGCCAAACAATTCTCCCGTGCCAACGCCACAATCTTTAGCAGGTTGTCGGTGAACTCTTTGGTTTGCATGTAGTCAGCGTAGCCACGGAAGCTGCTGTTCCTCCACGCCAAGTTGACGGAGTCATGTTTAGGGTGGCGTAAGCCCCCGATTTGAGGCATATGAACGTACTTTATGCCCTGCGTTTTTAGGGTATTTGGGAGGGTTTCCTTGTTAAACTGCGGGTTATGTCTGCTGCGCGGAATCGTGCGCACGTCCACAATCATCGTTATGCTGTAGGTTTTTAGTAGTTCAAGGAACTCGTCGAGTGTCCTAGTTGAATGTCCAATTGTGAAAATAGTTAGCTGTGATTCCTTCGGCAAACCGCGTGCTCTCCCAAAAATATTACTGTTGTTTATTTATATAAGGGAGGGAGACTCTGAGAGCAACAGACATCAAGCGATTTTTCTGAATTGCTGTTTAGTTTTGGTTCGATATGTTTTTTATAGTAAATCGCTACTGCTAATGTGGGAACCGTTTTGGTGAAACTTAAAGGATTCCAAAAACTAACCTCACCCGACCAAGCCTTAACCAACTGGCTTAGCACATTGCAGATTGGCAAACCCAAAGAGGAAACCGCGCCACTTGCGCAAGCGTTAGGCAGAGTTTTAGCCGAAGACCTCATTGCTAAGGAAGATTTGCCTAGATTTGACAAGTCAGCTGTTGACGGATACGCACTTAAATCCTCTGATTTAGCTGGCGCATCACAATTCAAACCCAAAATTCTCCAACTCACAGAAACAGAAGTCAGCACAAAACAAACTAAACAAGTCTGGACTGGAAACCCCATCCCCAAAGGTGCAGACGCAGTAATCATGCTTGAACACACAAAAAAACATAACAACAGCACCTTGGAAGTGTGGAGCCAGCTTGCACCAGGAGACAACATCTCAAAAGAAGGTGAAGACACAAAACAAGGCAATGCTCCAGTAAAAGCTCAAACACGCCTAAACCCATACCACCTAGGATTAGCTGCAGCACTAGGCTACGTACAACTCGCAGTCGCACAACAACCGAAAATTGCATTATTAACCACAGGCAACGAAATCGCCGAAATCGGCAAACATCGCAAAGAAAATCAAATCTACGACTCAAACAAAACCATGATATCCGCAATGTGCCACGAACTCGGCGCGCAAACAACCGACCTAGGTATAGCAAAAGACAATTTAGAAGAAATTTCACAAAAAATCCAGAAAGCGCTGGAAACCCACGACGCAGTGATCACTACAGGTGGAACAAGCGTTGGAGGATTAGACCTTGTGCCAGATGCAGTCAACAAGCTCGGCAAACCAGGAGTAATCGCGCATGGAATGGCTCTGCGGCCAGCAATGCCCACAGGGCTGGCAGCCATAGATGGCAAACCCGTGCTGATTTTGTCAGGGAATCCTGTTGCGGCAGTTATAGGGTTTGAAGTTTTCGGTAGACCCTTAATTAGCAGGATGCTTGGCATGAACCAAACAGAGCCGAGACCCATCGTCAAGGCAAAACTGTCAAAACGAATTGCAAGCGCTCTGGGGAGAAAGACCTATGTTCGTGTGAAAGTAACAGAAGAAAACGGCGAACTATTGGCAGAACCAGTCAGCGCGAAAGGTTCAGGAGCCATAACAACGATGACACAAAGTAACGGCTACGTGATTGTTCCCGAAAACCGAGAAGGCATAAGCGAAGGCGAAATCGTAACTGTGCAAATGTTCAGCAACTTGGAGGATGCAACTTAATGTTTAGGAAGCTTATGACATTTGAAGAAGCAAAAACAACAATAAATGAACAATTCAAACCCGTCTTTGTCGGCGAAGAAGAAGCCGTGCTGCTGGAAGCCTACAACCGAGTACTCAACGAAGATATTATCTCAACGCTTGATATTCCACCGTTTAACCGCTCAACCGTAGATGGATATGCCGTCAAAGCAGAAGACACCTTTGGCGCAGAAGAAAACCAGCCAGTAACCCTCAAAGTTACTGGCGTAGTCAACGTTGGCGAACAACCCAAAGTCCAAATCTCCAAAGGTGAAGCAGTTGAAATTGTTACTGGGGCACCGATTCCACAGGGCGCAGACGCAGTTGTCATGGTTGAAGACACCGAACGAGAAGAAAGTGACCTGCAGGTTTTCGGTGCAGTTACAGCCAATGAGAACGTCATGAAAAAGGGTACAGACATAAGAAAGGGTGAAAAAGTGCTCAAAAAAGAACAGCTTTTAGGTTCCTCTGAGATTGGAGTTTTAGCCGCTTTAGGTTTGACAAAAGTTAAAGTCCTAAAAATCCCCATCATCGCCGTTTTATCTACAGGCGGAGAAGTCACCGAACTTGGTAAGGAGTTACCGCTGGGAAAAATCTACGACATTAATGCTTACAGCATAAGCACAGCAGTCATCGAAAGCGGCGGAAAACCCGTTTACTTTGGTGTTGTCCCAGACGACAAAGCCTCATTGGCTAAGGCGCTGCAAACGGCTGTTGCTTCTGCCGACATGGTGATCACTTCAGGCGGAGTTTCGGTTGGTCCAAAGGATTACACGCCTCAAGTCGTGGATTCACTGGGCAAACCTGGAATCGTTGTTTACGGCATCGCTGTGAAGCCTGGTAAACCGACAACGGTTGGCTTCGTTGGTGAAAAGCCTGTTTTTTCGTTGCCTGGTCATCCAACGTCTGCTTTACTGATTTTCTATTTGCTTGCTAGACCTTTGATTCAGCGTTTGGCTGGCAGACCAGTGAGAGGTATGAAGATGGTTAGGGCGTTTGCTGGTTCACGGATGTTTAGTGCAAAAGGCAGGCGAACCTTTGTTATGGTGCGTTTGGAGTTTGATAAGGGTAGCCGTTTGATTGCTGAACCTGTTGAAACTGGTGCTTCAGGTGCGATTACGACTTTGGCTAAGGCTGATGGGTTTGTGGAAATTCCTGAGAATGAGCAGTTCGTTGACGCAGACCAAGAGGTCGCAGTTGTGCTTTTGCGCGGAGTTTCAGTTAAGGCTTAAATCTTAGGGTTTTCTTTTCAGCAAAATATATGCTGTAAACACCAATGTGAGTATTGCGTAGCCAAGCATACCTAAACTAGTAAGCACGTTACTAAAGCCAATCGAGTAGAGTGTGTATAGTGAGAAGACTATGCCTGCAACAAACAAAATGCCGACAAGCCAGAGTGTCCAACCACGTTGTGCAAAGAGACTGTACGCAACTATGAGACTGAAGATGCCTAGGAAACCAAGGTGCGGTGGGAAACCTGTCAGGGGCAGAAATGCCAGCATTATTATTCCTGTGACTGCATAGAATGCTATGGATGCTAGTTCTTGGCGGTTGAAGTTTTTGAGTTTGGCTGCTATGGTCACTTTTTTTCGCCTTTACCTTATGCAGTATGGGTTGAATTAATAAATTTAGTGTATTTGAATTAGCGAAAAAGTTTAGAGTGAGTCAACTGAAAAATTAATCAGCACAAGAGAGTTGAAACTGCGCTATGAGTAATCTTGAACTTTACACTTCTCAAACAAACGTTTTCGGCGGTTCAAACCGGTCATTTGAGGAAGCGAAGTATGTGATTTTCGCTGTGCCCTTTGACTCAACAAGTACTTATCGTGTTGGGGCAAGGTTTGGTCCAAACGCTATTCGTCAAGCATCGCTAAACATTGAGACATACAGTTTCCGAAGCGGAATGGACTTTGAAGATTTAGCGCTCCATGATGCTGGTGACTTGCACGTTTCCACAGATGCGCAGCAAACGGTTGATATGACAAAGCTCGTGGTTGAGGACATTTTGGCTGCCGGTAAGATGCCTGTGACACTAGCTGGGGAACATACGGTTACGTTAGGGATTGCTCAGGGATTGGGTTCCTGGGCTACGAAGACGGCAATTGTCAGCTTTGATGCGCATTTGGATTTGAGGTCGGAGTTTTTGGGGTTGAAGTTGTCGCATACGACATTTATGCGGTTGATTAATGAGCTGGTAGAGCCAGCAAAAATCATTGAGGTTGGCACACGCGGCGTTTGCAGAGAAGAGCTATCCTATGCCAAGAAGGCTGGCGTGGACCTTTTCACATCGCAACAAATTATCAAGAGTGGAGCAGAACAAGTCATTGCGCAACTAAAGCGAAAGCTGGAGCCTTACGAGAACATCTACTTGACTGTGGACATGGACATTTTGGACCCAGCGTTTGTTCCAGCCGTGCAAAATCCTGAGCCTGAAGGCATAACTCCAACAGCGCTACTAGACATTATATGCGCTTTGTGCGATACAAGAGTAATTGGGTTTGATGTGTTGGAGATTGCGCCAATCTATGACCAAGGGGTCTCAGCGGCTGTCGCTGCAAAAGTGGTGTTTGAAATGCTCTGCCAACTAGAAAAAACGCGCCAAAAATAGCTCGCAACGCAAGCACTCAGAACAGTTCTATAGCCTCATTTATTTAACGCAAGTTTGAAGTCAACTCTTGGTTGGCTTGCTATTCATTACTTCTTTTAGCGTTGCTTGCATTTTTCTTGCGTCTATGTCAAGGATTGGCGATTCGCATATCATTGTTGGGTGCAGGTTGAAGTCGGCGATGACTTCGGCGAGCATTCGGAAGTCTGGTCCGTACCTTTGCTCATCTAGGGTGTGGTGGCGTTTTTCTCCTTGAGATGTAAATTCGATTTTTGAGAAGTGGCAGTGCATGTTTTTTAGGGCTTCTGTTCCAAGTTTCTGCTCAACCTTTTCTGCTACTGCCCTCATGTCTTCCATTTTCTTGAATGCCCCCAGATTTCTCGCATGCAGATGTCCCCAGTCGATAACGAGTTGTGTGCCCTCAACTTCTTGGCAGATAGTTAAGATTTCATCTATGCTGCCGACTTGGAATTTTCTACCCATTGTCTCGGGTCCCAGCTTGACCTTTAAGCCAAGGCATCTAATTTGCTCGCTGACCTCTTTAAGGGCAGTAAGACAGCTTTGGAAAGCGAAGCTCTTCTCGAATTTGCCATAAAAGCCAGTATGAAACACCACGACATACGCTCCCATCCAGTCGGCGGCAGTTGCAGAGGCGATTAAGCGTTGTTTGCTGGCTTCCACTACATCTTTTTTGCCAGAAAAATTAATGAAGTATGAACCGTGCATACTGAGCCTGACATCGTTTTTTCTTGCTTCCTCACCGAGTTTTACAGCACGATCCTGCTTCATCTGCGGTTTTGGACCCCACCTGACCGCTTGATACTCAAAAGCGTCCAATCCCTCCTCATGCAGCAGCTTTGGCACATCAGCCAGAATTGCTCCCATTAGTCGAAACATAGGCGGAATTCCAGCAGGTCCAAAACGTGTGTGCTCAGACATCAAATCCCTTTTTACTTAGTCATTGGGCTTTTGCCTTTTAAAAGTTGCATTACAAGGGCAAGAATTGAGTTATTGCTGGAATGACAATCGGCGAAAAGTAGCGAACGTAAACCGCCAGTACCAGAATAACGGTAGTAAACGTTAACAGCGCATAATCGCCTTTATGCAGCTTCAACAAGTACAAGTTTGTGCGTTTCTTTGTGGCGCCCCAAGCACGCGACTCCATAGCTTCCGCCAACTCAAGGCTCCTACGAATAGAACTAACAATTAGCGGAATCAATACAGGCACATAATTGCGAATGCGCCTAAGCAAGCCGCCCTTCTCCAACTCAAGCCCACGCGCTTTCTGCGCATCCATAATGGTTTGGGCTTCCTCCGCCAAAACAGGAACAAACCGCACTGCCGTCGTGAACGCAAACGCAAACTCGTAAGGAACCCGCGACTCTTCCAGCGCTAAGCCTAAATGGTCTGGTGAAGTGGTTAAGAAGAAAACCGAGAAAGACTCAACAAGCACAACGAAACGCAGGGTCATAGCAGCCGAAGACTCAATATTTGCAGCCGTCAACGTATAGTTCGACGTGAAATAGGTCGTTGCAACGTTAATTATAAAGATGAACGCTGCCAAAAACGCTGCCCCCCGCAGAGAACGCAGCCACTGCCTCTGGACACGCGCCAGCAAAACAAACGGTATTTGCATAACAAACAGCACCAGTAGCGGGATGATTTGGTAGAAGATAATTGCGACCACGAAGATGGCGATAACGTAGATGAATTTGATTCTTGGGTCCAAGTTATGTATTGGAGAGTAAACCTTCCGAAACCTTAACCCGTCAAAAACACTCATTCTTGTCGTCTGCTCTCCTTAGCTTTCAAGATTATTTCTTTGGCTTCGTAAATGTCAATAACATCCTTTGGAAAACCCAGCGGCGACAGCTTAGTGAAAAGTTGAGCTATCTGCGGTAGAACAATCGACGACAACTCCAGCAGCGCAGGGTCAGTAAGAATCTCTTTACCGACGCCATCAGCGACAATTTTGCCCTCCTTCATCAACACCACCCGAGGATTACATTCAGCCACAAACTCTACGTCATGCGTGACTATGACAACGGTTTTCTTTTGGGTCTGCATTTGCATTATGAACTGGCGCAACTTCTCCTTTTGCTCATGGTCCTGCCCAATGGTCGGCTCATCCAAAATCAACGTTTGCGGGTCCCAAGCTAAAACAGAAGCCAACGCAACCCGCTTCCGCTCGCCGCCACTAAGCAGGAAAGGCGAAGTTTTTCGATACTGAGTTAGCGACAGCAGATTGAGAGCCCAATCAATACGTTTCTTAATGACTTCCTGCTCGAAACCGAAGTTTTTGAGGGCAAAAGAAATTTCGTCTTCCACTGTCTCGCTGAATAGCTGGTGGTCAGGATTCTGGAAAACAAAGCCAACATTCCTGGCCAATGTTGCTACGCTTGTCTTGGTGGTTTCAACACCGTCCACGCGAACTGTTCCCTGCGATGGCTTGAGAAGCCCATTGAAGTGTTTGACAAAAGTTGATTTTCCCGCGCCGTTCTGCCCCATAATGGCAACGAATTCGCCGTCATTAATGGTTAATGAGACGCTTTTGAGTGCTTCAACCTTGTTGGGATAAGAGAAACGAACGTTTTGCGCCTCAATCATTACTGTTTAAACGCCTCCAAAAGTTCGTCAGCAAGTTCATCTGAAGACAGCGGCGTCTTGCCGCTAAGGTCAAAGCCTTCTTTCTTAAGCATCTGGAAGAGCAAAGTTGCCTTGGGGATTCCGACGCCCATTAAACGGGTTTCCTCTGTGCTGAGGATTTGTCTTGGGTCTCCTTCAAAGCAGATTTTGCCCTCATCCATTACAATAAGGTGGTTAGTGTACTTCGCCGTCAAATCCAGCCTGTGCTCGACCAAGATGACGGTGATGCCGCTCTCCTTGTTTAGCTTGTATATGACCTCAAAGATTTTTGCGGCGCTAAGCGGGTCCAAAAAAGAGGTCGGCTCATCCAAAACGATAATTTCAGGTTCCATGGCAAGAACCGCAGCAATCGCAACTCGCTGCTGTTGACCCCCAGAAATCTCGTGCGGTGACCGCTCACGCAAGTCGTAAATTCCTGTTTGGTGGAGCGCCCAATCAACTTTTTTCCGCATTACTTCTCGGTTTACGCCGTTGTTTTCTAAGCCGAAAGCCACGTCTTTTTCGATTGAGAGAGCGAAAAGTTGGTTTTCTGGGTTCTGGAACACCAAGCCGACATGCTTAGCCATCTCGTAGGTGTGGTGCTTTAGCGTGTCTATTCCAGCAACGGTGACTTCCCCTTTAAGCTCCCCTTGATAAAAATGCGGCACCAAGCCATTGAAGCATCGGCACAAACTTGTTTTTCCACAGCCGCTTGGACCCGTAATTAGAACAAACTCGCCTTTATCCACTTTCAGCGAGACATCGTTGATGGAGGGTTTGGTTGCTCCTGGATAGGTGTAGGTGAGATTTTTGATTTCAATGATAGCCATGATTTTTGTGCCTGCTCACCTTAAGCGTTAATGTTTGCTCATTTAAGCGTAGCTACGCATTTTTGGCTATTTTCTGCTTCACAAGCACCAAACACTGACGCAACGCCACATCAATCTCGCCTATACCACTGACACCAGCCGCCATCGCATGTCCACCACCAATACCGCCCAAGAAACCACCCAATGGTGCCGCAATGTCCACTCCCAAATGCACCCCCGCCTGCTCCGTAAACTGGCGCGTGCAACGCAAGCTCAACTCAATCTTGCTATTTTTCTTGCCTGCAACAGCCGACATGTGCGCCCCCAAATCAACCAGAGCTTTGGCTGCTGGAGCCTGATAAGCGCTAACATGGGAAAGAGCAATGATCCAACCGTGAACTTTGAGAATTTTCGCTCGTTTGCAAGCTTTGAGTTTAGCTATGCGTTCTGACGGATCGATGGGTGCCGCAAATTGTGCCAAAGTCTTCTGGGCATCTATGCCCTGAGCCACAAGCTTAGCAACGATTTCAAAAGTGGCTGAATTGGCGAGTGCAAAGTGTCTTGTGTCGAAGGCTATGCCAATAAAAAGGGCTTTAGACTCATCCAAGCTCGGTGTAACGTTTGCCTGAGAAAAAAGCTTGTAAACAATTTCGCAGTTGGCGGCTGCTTTCTCGTCGATTATGCAGAGCTTACATATTTGCGTTGTCTCTGGGCTTGGCGCATGATGATCAACGATGATTTTTGGAGCAGGCGACCTCTTGATTATGTCAGCGACTTCGTCGAGCTGTTCAATAGTGTTCATGTCTAAGAGCACCATGACTTCTGCCGACTCAATGTTCGGCTTTAAGTTAACCGTAATGGGCATGCTGTCAAGAAGCTGCTTTGAAGGCTTATTGACGCCTTGAGGGCAACCGATTTCAATAACTATGTTGGGCAGAAACCGTTTAAGCAAGCCCTGCATGGCGTAAGCTGAACAAATCGCGTCAGCGTCTGCACTGCGATGGCACAATAAAAGAACAAATGACGCCTTCTCTTGCTCTAAAACTTGGATTAATTCTCTGAAGCTCATTTTATTTTTCTCAAAAAGTTTTCGATTGTCTTATGCGCCTCGTCCACCGCTTCGTTAACTACTGCCTGCACATCAACGCCACTTGCTTGAGGAGATAAAACAAGGTCTATTTCAACTGTCACGTTTACGGGTTTGGTTCCATCAGCTTCGACGCTGATGTCTAAGCGGTCAATGTTTTTAGGAGAAACCTTAGAATGGATGTATTTTCTGGCTGCGTTTTCAGCGGTGGAACATAAAGTTTCGATTTGCTCGGTGGTTAGCTCCGGGATTCCGAGCTCTACCATCAAGCATGCACCGTTTTAGGATGAGGGTTGACCCGAGACTGGGTTGAGGTCTTCTTGGAGTTTGGTTTGTGATTCTTTGACTTGTCCACGTATTCGTTCTTCTTGCCTTGCCAAAACCGTGCTCCGCGTGTCGAGGAGCTCTTTGCGCTCGACGAGTTCTTCGGTGACTTTGGGTTTTTCGGCTCTAACCAAGAGCGAACCCACAGCCTTGTAGATGATTGCGGCATCAGCTGTTTTTTGCAGTTCAGCTATTGTTTGTTCAACTTCGTTTTTCTCCATTTCAACCTGCTGTTTCTGCGCTAAAATCGACTGCAGGGTTTGCTGTAGTTGTTGGAGTCTTAGAAGCCTTTCTTGAACGTTAGGCGGTAACTTTGAAAGTTGTTCATCACTCAAATTTCATACTTCCGTAACCAGAAATGTCATAAGCTCTTAATTAAGCATTTCCAACCCAAACTGTGCCTCCGGAAAGTGCTAGAGGGCTGTTGTGTTCCAGTAGTAAACGGTCTTGTAACTCCCTAAACCCACTGGGTACAGTGCATCCTCATAGATTATATCGAGACTGGTGCCATATCTCGCCAGAAGCCTGCTCATGGTTATTGCAGTCTGCTCGGTTCTGTCGTCGGTGGACCAGAAACCCCAGATGGTATCATTTGGGTAACGCATACCCCAACCATAGTTATGCGGTAACACAAGCGCCGCAGCCGGCAAGCTCAAATCCTCAAAGCTCTTCTGGTGAATATCATTCCAAAACCTTTCCAGCGCAACAAAATGTTGAGCATCCATAACACCATAACCGTTGCCGTCGGTGGGGTAGTTGAATATGGCTATGTATTTTGCCCCAGCCTGATACCCCATCAACATTTGGTTATAGATTTCGTCGCCCGCATCAAGATAAGGCGTTCCATTATACTTCCACGTAATCATTAAACCCCACGGCTTATTCTGCAACCTTGCAGCGCCTTTCACTAGGGCTATTTGCTGGGCTAAACTGCAATTCCATCCTGCCTCCGCGAACATGACATCATATCCGCCTAAGTAGTCATACCAGTAGAGTCCATAGTCAGAGGTGAAGCTGGTGATTTGTGATGTTTTGAGTGCAGAAAGTCCTGGGTCTTCGACTAGAACATGTTGGACGTAGAAGTGGGTTTCTAAGTCGTAGTCTTTCGATGGTTTTGTGCCGTTGTACATGGAATCAAGCATGGCCAAATAGATTGCATTTAGGTCAGATAGTGCAGGTTCATTGCTGTCCCGTAATCTTTGAGCGTTTCTAGGAAACCACTCTGCCCAAGTACCGTCAAGCTGAATACCACCTGGTTCATCGTTGTAGTATATGCCAAGAAACTTGTTGCCCCACCGTTGACTCCAATTACCTTTAATGTCCTTAAGGGATTGCTGCCAAAACCAAGAGATCTCAGATTCGCCAGTTCCCCTAACGCCAAGATTGATAATTATGCTTAAGCCCTCTGCAACGGCGTAATCACAGATTTCTTCAACATTAGACTGGTTTTCGCTAATTGGGTTGCCTCTTGCAGTGTTTAAGATGAACAGGTTAGTGTAGGTCTTAGCCCTGTCAATGAGTAGTTTGGCTTCGGCGGTGTTATTTCCGCAGAAAGCAATCCCCACATAGGGTATAGAGGATGTTTTAGGCTGTTTTGAGGCAGCCAGAAAAACGTGCAGGCTAAAGATGGAGACACTTAGAATGGCTATGAGTAAGGCTGGAAGGAGGTATTTTCTAGCCTGTTTGAACCTGCTCATGCTTAACCTTGCAGTGGAGGCATCCTTAATGTTTTGCGATATAACACTCCAAAAACATGCTATCCCGCAAAGGAGCAGAACTGTTCCGCTGTTTGAACGAATTGTTCCCTCTGTAGAACTGAAAGCCTGTTGCTGGGCTTTGTGCTCTTTTGGTGCAGCTTCATTGGGCAAAACAACGCAAGCTTGAATAATTTCTAAAGTTTTTTGATGATTGAATCAACCTCAAACCTTCAAAGCTCCTTGGTGAGGATTTTGCTTTAATAGGAAAGGTTTTTAGTGTAGTTATTGTATGAGACTGTGAAAAAGTCTAGACTATAAAATGAGGTTAACATTATGTCAGTATTTGCAGCACCAGGAGCATATGACCGTGCGATAACCGTTTTTTCACCAGACGGACGACTCTTCCAAGTCGAATACGCAATGGAATTGGTGAACCGCGGAGCCACAATTATAGGTATCCAATGCGCTGAAGGATTAGTTCTTGGCTCAGAAGAAAACATCGAAACCCTCGAAGAAGCAGGCTACTCGTGGAAAATATTTCGAGTAGACGATCACATTGGCGCCGCAATAGTAGGGTTGAGTTCAGACGCCCGAATCTTAATTGATCAAGCACGCATTTACGCTCAAAGCAACAAGCTAACCTACGATGAACCCATCGATGTAGAAGTCGTAACCAAGCGCATCTGCGACATCCAGCAAATGTACACCCAACATGCAGGTGTACGACCATTCGGCGTCTCCATAATCTTCGGAGGAGTCGATAAAACAGGCACACGCGTCTTCGGAACACACCCAAGCGGAACATACAGAGGTTACAAAGCCACCGCACTAGGCGCAGGACGAGAAACAGTCATCAACATCCTAAAAGAAGAGTACAAAGACGACATGTCACTGGACAAAAACATAAAACTAACAGTAAAATGCCTAGTCAAAGCACTTGAAGCAAGACAACTGCCCCCAAGAATTAAAATCGCAATCATACCAGCAGCAACTAAAAAGATGGAAATGCTAAACGACGACACAGTTGAAGGCTACATCAAAGAGCTGGGTTCGAGCAAGTGAAAACTTAATGAGCGAAAAGTTCACCATTGGACGTCTAACAAGAGAAAACGAACACTTTGAGGTTCTAGTTAAACCCCAAAAAGCATTAGACTACCGCAACGGCAAAATCTCCTCAATAGCCGAAGTTTTAGCAGCCGAAATCATTTTCTCAGACGCTA
>Ga0316620_10000179_pt1 | contig 24800 bp, 21 predicted proteins | sample OWC_Aug_M1_C1_D5_FD_207651 | JGI IMG/M metagenome (GOLD analysis project Ga0316620, IMG submission 207651) | Wetland soil microbial communities from Old Woman Creek delta, Ohio, United States - OWC_Aug_M1_C1_D5_B | ecosystem: Environmental > Terrestrial > Soil > Wetlands | place: USA: Ohio...
AGCCTCTGTTTCCGGGGAAAAGGCACAAAACACGCAATCAGGCCCTTCCGGCAGGGATATGGCGATGGTAGAAGATGCCGGCGAAGCCTCCAACCCTGTTCCCGCAGGCACTTCCTTCGATGCTACAATCACTTCCGGCTGCTGGCTGTGTCCGATTCAATCAGATAGCCAACGGCGCGGCATCCTGCAGATGACGGCAGAAGAGTACTTTGATCTGGTGGACAAGTCAGGACGCATCATGCGGTTGGACAAACGGGGAGCTATAGATGCGGACCTTGAGCCGATCCTGCTGCGGGTTGGCGCCAATCCGGAGGCGTGGCTTGATACCATCTCCCGCTTCGGGTCCGGATTCTTTCTTGCCGCCGGGATGCTTTATAACATGCGCAGCTTTGCCGGCAAGCTCGGCAGGCGGTGGCTCAAGGGCGTTGGGATGGCTCGCGCAGCTTTCTCCTCAGCAACGCCGCAATGGGCCTGATCCCCTGCGCGCCCGGCAGCCAATCATCTGAGGATCAGTTGCCATCTTCCAGCCGCATTAACCTCTTCTGACGGCATTGGGCTTTTCCTACGCTCGCAATTGCCCTAGTGCACTGATTCCTGCCGATCTGTTGCGTTCAGCATCTATCATTTTGCCTCAATCCCCGTTTGCGTTGCCAATGAAGAGGGCAGATATGGATTAGATATTTATAACAAATAGCGAGTGTCCAGGTTTTCCTCAGCCGCGTCGGCAATGTTCTGCCACATCTTGCCTGCCTGGTCTACCAAGAAAAACATGGACACCCATTGGTTAGAATTAGAGGATGGGAGAAAAAATGGGTGTCCATGTTCTCAGGGGGTTGGAGGCTGGCGGGATCAGGGCCTCTTTCGGTTGATGAGGCTGGCAACGAAGCCGGCACCGAAGCCGTTGTCGATGTTCACCACGGTGACGTTCGAGGCGCAGCTGTTCAGCATCGCCAACAGGGCGGTCAGTCCTCCAAAGGAACTGCCGTAACCGATGCTTGTAGGCACGGCGATCACCGGTACGCTCACCATTCCGCCCACGACGCTCGGTAACGCTCCCTCCATGCCGGCCACCACGATGACCACCCGTGCGCGCGCAAGAGCGCCGCGCACGCTGAGCAGCCGATGGATCCCGGCAACGCCCACGTCATATGTGGTTTCGACTTCATTTCCCATGACACGTGCCGTCAGGACCGCTTCTTCTGCCACCGGAATGTCGGTGGTACCTGCACACACGACATGGATAACTCCCATGCCACAGTTCGTATCATCCTGGATCACACAGGCAGCCTGAGCGGCGTCGTGGTAGTGCGCCTTTTTGGTCACTCTACGCACCGCAGCATAGGCAGCCTTACTGCAACGGGTTACGAGGACGTTGGTTTTGTGGGGCAGCAGGCTCCGCACAATGGCGGCCACGTGCTGCGGCTTCTTCCTCAGGCCGAAAACGACTTCCGGGAAACCCTGGCGCAGGGTGCGGTGATGATCCACGCGGGCAAATCCGAGGTTTTCGAAGGGAAGGTGTTCGAGCCGCACTACACCCTCTTGAGGAGTGACCGTTCCCTTTTGGACTTCCTGAAGGAGTTGGAGAATAGCGTCTTTCTGCATGGCGCATGCCTCCTTGCACGCGTTATCGTGATCCCGTCCTAAGATCGTCAGCCAAATGGCCGCCCTCTGCCGGACGGCGCTCGGATTTTGTCGCGCGGCAGCTCATCGGCCCCATCCACCGAAGCTGTCTCAAAACTCGATTATCGGGCGGGATTTCAGCCGTATCTGCTGAATCGGCTCACTCCTGGGACTTCGCCTCAAGCCAGGGCGCTGCGCCTTCGGTGCGCAAGCTGCAGCGCAACCAGACATTCAGAAGCGCCGAAGGCATACTTCAGATCAGCCTGGGGCAGAACCCCAAGAAAGCATGAGTGGCGATCAATAGAGCTGAAGTCCCGTTGCATACCTAATCTTGCGACAGTTGCGGCGGCCAGGGCCCACCAGCTCCGGGATTCGCCCCGTCGAGTCCGATCAGTGATGGAAACGGCGGCCGCCGCCACCACTGCCGCTGCCGCTGCCGCCGCTGTGAGGACGCCGATCCCTGTCCCGGCCTCCGCGCTCCCGCCCTCCCCCGCTGTGCGGCCTGTCGCCACGCCGGGGCGGTCTGGAACTGGACTCGGCGGGCGGCAGGCCCGCGGCTTCCCGTAAAACCGCCTTACGACTCAAGCGGATCTTGTTGGGCGGTTCAATGCTCAGGACTTTCACCAGGATCTGTTCGCCGAGCTTCAGCTCGCTGTTGATGTCCTCCACCCGGTAATCGGCCACTTCCGAAATGTGAAGCAATCCCTCCGTTCCCGGGAAGATCTCGACAAAGGCGCCGAAATCCACAAGACGGGTGATCGTACCAAGGTAGGTCTTGCCTACTTCCGCCTCCATCACAAGGTCCTCGATCATGCGAATCGCCTTCTGGGCCGAATCCGTGTCCGTCGAAGCGATATTCACCTTGCCGTCGTCTTCGATATCGATGCGAACCCCGGTCTGTTCGGTGATGCCCCGGATGACCTTGCCGCCGGTGCCGATCACGGCGCCGATCTTGTCCTTCGGGATCTGGATCGTAATGATGCGCGGCGCATAAGGAGAAATCTCGGAGCGCGGTGCGCCGAGGGAGTCGACCATGCGCTGCAGAATGAACAGCCGTCCCTCCTTGGCCTGAGCCAGCGCCTCCGTCATGATCTGGCGTGTCACGCCGCTGATCTTGATGTCCATCTGCAGGCCGGTGATGCCCTGCGCGGTGCCCGCGACTTTGAAATCCATGTCACCGTAGTGATCCTCAGCTCCTGCAATATCCGTCAGGACGGCGTATTTGTCTCCTTCCTTCACCAGTCCCATCGCCACTCCCGCTACAGGAGCGGCTATAGGAACGCCGGCATCCATGAGGGCAAGAACGCCGCCGCAGATCGTTGCCATGGAAGAGGAGCCGTTGCTTTCCAGAATGTCCGACACCACCCGCACCGTGTACGGGAAGGCTTCCTCGCTGGGCATCACGGGCAGAATGCTCCGCTCGGCAAGGGCGCCGTGCCCGATCTCGCGCCGGCCCGGTCCGCGCAACGGCCGGACCTCGCCCACGCTGAAGGGTGGAAAGTTGTAGTGCAGCATGAACCGTTTGAACGATTCGCCCTCGAGCGTATCCATGCGCTGCTCATCGTCGGCGGTCCCGAGGGTTGCCGTCACCAGCGCCTGAGTCTCGCCCCGGGTGAACAGGGCCGAACCGTGCGTCCTGGGCAGCAGGGAGACCTCGATATTGATGGGCCGGATTTCATCAAAACGGCGTCCGTCCGGCCGCATGCGGTCATCCAGGATCTCCTTGCGGAAGATCCTCTCCATGATGTGCTGGAAGATCGGGCTGGCCTGGACCCGGCGCGCTTCATCGTCTTCGGGGATGGACTGTACGATCTCTTTCTCGATCTCGTCCAGCCGGCTGTAGCTATTCAGCTTACCCTTGAGGTGCAAGGCTTCGGAAATCGCGGCGCCGTAGGCCTGTTCGATGCGCGCATACTCGACAGGATCCAGGACCGGCTTGGTGAATTCGCGCTTGACGGGCTGCATCTGGGCATAGAGCTCTTTCTGCAGGCCGATCAGTTTGCGGATGTTTTCGTGGGCGAAGTCGAGCGCCTCGATCATGGTTTCTTCCGTGATCTGGTGTGCCCCTGCCTCAACCATAACAATCGCATCTTCCGTCCCGGCCACAATCAGATTCAGACTGCTGTCCTTAAGCTTCGATACGGGGGGATTGGCGACAAACTGGCCGTCCATCAGCCCGACGCGCACACCGGCGATCGGAGTGTGGAACGGGATCGGCGAGCAATACAGGGCGGCCGACGCCCCCGTGATGCCCATGACGTCGGGGTCGTTTTCCTTGTCGGCCGACAGCACCAGGGCAATGACCTGCACCTCGTTGCTAAATCCTTCGGGAAACAGCGGGCGCAGAGGACGGTCGATGAGCCGTGAAGTGAGAATCTCCTTTTCGGTGGGCCTTCCTTCCCGTTTGAAGAAACCGCCGGGGATCTTGCCGGCCGCATATGTGTTCTCGCGGTAATCCACTGTGAGGGGGAAGAAATCGATCCCTTCGCGCGGCTCCTTGAGCGCGCAGGCGGCAGCGAGCACGACCGTATCGCCATAGCCGACAAATGCGGCGCCGTCGGCCTGAGTGGCCACCTTGCCCATTTCAATGCTGAACTCCAATCCACCGATGTCGGTAACCGCTCTATATACCATGGTAACTCCTCCTAGATTCAAATGTTGATTCGCTTGAACTTCGGTGGGCTTGGAAATTCGGGAATTATGATCATGAGTCACGGGTTAAGGGCTACTGCTGCTGGCAGATAGCCGATAACTCATAACTCATAATCCGTATCCCACCGTTGCTACTGTTGTCTGTTTGCCGGCTGCTGGACAAATCCAGAACCCGACACCTCTACCCTCTCGATGAAAAGCCGGAAGTAAAGGAGCTGCCAGGCGATGTCGAATCATCGGGCCGGCAAGGGCACAGCAGCGATCGGGTGCTTCGCGACCATGCCTCGAGTCCTTTTCCGTGACGTTCCGTGAGGCTTTGCGAGACAGGAGATGGCGGGTTCGGTACCTGTTCCGACCGCTTCCACGCGGGACCGGCGCAGCTATTCTGCATTACTATTTGCGCATCCCGAGCCGTTCCACGACGGTCCGGTAGCGACTGACATCCTTTGCTTTGAGATAGTCCAGGAGCCGACGCCTCTTGCCGACCATCTTCAACAAACCCCTGCGCGAGTGATGATCCTTGGCATGAGTCTTGAAATGGTCGGTCAGGTAGGAGATCTTTTCGCTCAGAATCGCTATCTGAACTTCAGGCGACCCAGTATCTGTGGAATGGGTCCGGTAGGCATCGACGATCGTACTCTTTTTTTCCCGCGTGAGCGACAAAGCATCCTCCTGAAAATCATGCATATACAAGCGGAAATGGTAGCATGCGGCAAGTGTGCATGCAAACGAAAATACGGGGGTGATCAGCTTCTCTTTGCGGAGGCTTTGCCTTGTCGGGAATCGGTCGCCGTGGATGTCCGGCGGATGATAAGCGGCCGTGCCAAGCCGCTCTGTCTCATGCTTTCGGCTGCAGCGTTGGCCCTTTCCAGGCTGCTGAAGGGTCCAGTGTACACCACGTACCATCTCCTGCGGTTGGCATCCCACCGGACGGCGCTGAAGGCCGAATAGCTCTTCATCTTGAGATCCGCGACCGCCGCGGCAGCCTGCTCCTGGGTATCGAGGGAATACACCTGTACCAAATAGTCGCCTGCCGCCCCCGCCGTATTCAATCGCGAGCTGACCGCAGGCTGATAAAGACCGCCGGCGCCGACGGGAGCCAGAACCGACGGGCCGGATTTCGACTTCACCGGCTGCACGGCCGTCCGTGCCGGCGCCGCGGGCACCCGGTCCACGGCCGGCAAGACAGCTGCTTCGGTGGATGGCGGAAGACCCTTATCAAAGTTGATGCTCAGACTCGGCGTCGAGCCGCGCATGATCCAGAAATAGACCACTGCGGCCGTAGCGAAGGCCAGGAGAACCACCACAGGCACCCACACTCTCCCCGACCGGAAGAAATGTCTTCGCGGAGCTTTTTCGCCGCCTACCAGGGCTCGCGCTGCTGTCTTCAAGATCTTGACGGTGATGACGCGCGTTCGTGCATTGTACCCGGCAAGGAGCGCGCGATCACAGAGGATATTGATTAACCTCGGATAACCCTTGGAGAATTTATAGATGCGCCGCAAAGCCCCCTTAGTGAACAGCACACTCCTCTGGGAGCCCGCGACGGCAAGGCGGTGTTCGATATATTGGAAGGTATCCTGGCTTGACAGCGGTGTGAGCTCGTACCGGATGCTGATTCTCTGGTTGAGCTGGCGCAGCTGGGGCAGGTGCAGCTTTTCCTCGAACTCGAGCTGCCCGACAAAGATGATCTGGAGCAGCTTCTTTTTGGAGGTCTCCAGGTTGGAGAGTATGCGAAGCTGTTCAAGAACCCCCAGGGACAGATTCTGCGATTCATCAATGATGAGTATGCTGAAAATGTTCTTCTCGGCGCCGTCCAGGAGGAAATAGTTGAGCTCATCGATGAGCTCCTTCCTGGTCATTCCCTGCATCCAGGTCGGGTCGTACGGCAGTTCTGGATTCGACGCCGCCTCATGTCCAAGGACACTCTGCCTTGGCCTGACTCCAAAATCCTGGAGGATGGCCTTCAGCATATCCTCCTCTGTGAGCAGCGGATTCAAAATCAGCGCGGTGCGGACGTTCTTCTGCAGTTTGCCGAGCAGGGACCGGCAGAGGGTAGTCTTCCCGGTGCCGACATCGCCGACGATGGTGGTGAATCCTTCATGCCGTCGGATGCCGTAGAGGATGTTTTCGAATGCCGCCTGGAACTGCTTGTTGAGATAAAGGAATTCCGGATCCGGAGTCAGACTGAAAGGCTTTTCCTTCAACCCATAATATCGCTCGTACATTAGGTCCTCTGAGTCGAGACATTGCGGCACATCACCCGCTACCCTGTCGCGGCTCTGCCGGGCTCTGTGAAGCCAGGCACCGGCTGCCCGGCTGCTGTCTGCCACCGAGGAGTGGACCCGGAGCGGCGGTGCGAGGGTTTTTGACGATCGATCGTGCGTCCGTGATAAGCCGCATTAGACCTTATCGGACCGGATGAACCGATTCCGCACTAAAAGAGAGCTTTTATTAACAGAGTGAGCGTCCGGAGCCGGGCCCACGATCCGGATGTATCATTTCGACGCCGGATATGTTCCACATAGTCAACGGATTAACCTGGATGATTCATCAGGAATAGATTTCAGAACAGAATCAGCCCGTCCTCTTAGCTTCAATGGAAAGCGACAGCACCTCGCGGCCGACATTATGCCGGATGCGCCGGAGCAATTCCGGTTTCATGTCCCGCAAGGTGTCAAGCCAGCCGGGATCCAGGACCTCTATCGTCAGCTCCTTGTGTCGCATTGCGACCGGTCGGCAGACCTGCGCCAGCTTATCTCCCAACAGGCCACTCCATGCTCCACCCAGAAAGGCGACCATCCAGGCATCGTGGAACGGCGTACCCCGGTATAGCGTGATCAGAGTTTTAGCCAGTGATTCCATCGCGTCGGCCGCCTGTGATAGCCTGTAAACCTCAGGGAAAAGTACCAGAGGTGGTGCGCGATGGCAACTCCCGTTCCCGGCAGTCAGATTCTTGTTTTGGCCTCCGCTTCGCCTCGTCGGCGGGAACTCCTTGCGGCGCTCGGCATACGATTGCGGATCGAGCCGAGCCCGGCTGCCGAGCCAGTACGAAGGCCAGGCGAATCGGCGGCCGCTTTTGTCAGGCGCGCCGCGCGCGCCAAGGCCGGTATTGTCGCGTGCCGGCATAAAACCGGGCTGGTCCTCGGCGCCGACACGATTGTCCAGGTGGCGAACCGCACGCTGGGCAAGCCTGCTTCCGAGGAGGAAGCCAGGCGGATGCTGCGGAGTCTTAGCGGACGCTGGCATGAGGTCTTCACGGGCATTTGTCTGATCGACTGTGCCTCGGGGCGCTCCCGGTCGGGTCATGCCTGCTCGCGCGTGCACTTCCGCAGGCTTCGGCGACAGGAGATCGATTGGTACCTGGCCACCGGAGAGCACCGGGACAAGGCGGGGGCCTATGCGATCCAGGGCCTCGCATCGCTGTTCATCGACCGGATCGAAGGCTGCTACTTCAACGTGGTAGGATTCCCCATTTTTACTTTTGCCCGGATTTGCCGCCGCCTGGGGCTCCGCCTGCTGCCCGGATGCCGCTGAGTGCGGCGAGAGTCGAGGGCGCGGCGAGGCGCCGCCCGGGGCATCAACTCCACATAAGCTTTTCGCGCAGCAGCCTGAAGAATGTGCTGTCCGTGGCCTGAACCAGCCGGATCGAGGCAGCGGCCTTTTCGACCCGGACACAATCTCCCGGCCGCAGCGGAGTTCCGACCTGGCCATCCACGGTCAGCATGACATCCGTTCCGTCGCGCAGGCAGATGCCGACCGCAGCGCCGTCCGGCACTACCACCGGACGGTTGGAAAGCGTGTGCGGGCAGATCGGCGTAATGATGAATGCTCCCAGCGTCGGATAGAGGATCGGCCCGCCGGCGGCGAGGGAATAGGCGGTTGAACCGGTAGGGGTTGAAATGATCAGGCCGTCGGCGCGCGTGATGGTGACCAGTTCCGAGTTCACCGACACTTCCATCTCGATGATGCGGGCCAGCGCGCCTTTGTTGATCACCGCGTCATTCAGGGCCAGATATTGTGCCAGCGGGGTCCCCTGCCGGCTGACTTTCACGTCGAGCAATACGCGCCCCGCCAGCCAGTACCGGCCGGAGAGCAGGCACTCGAAAGCCGCATGCATTTCCTCGAGCTTCACCTCCGTCAGAAAGCCAAGGGAGCCGAGATTGATACCCAGAAGGGGTACGCCGCTGCCAGCTACAAGCCGGGCGGCATGGAGAAAAGTGCCGTCGCCGCCGAAGACCGCCACCACATCCACATGCCGCGGCAGCTCTTCAGGAGTGGTCACGCTGCTGGAGAGCGGGTATTGGCTCGCGGTTTCCTGTTCGAGGAAGACTTCCACGCCCCGGGCCTGCAGCCAGGGTATGATTTCCACCACGACGTCGCGCACGCGGGGGTCGTGACGTTTCAGCACCAGACCGATCTTGCGAACCGGAGAATTCATAACAGCCTCTCATGCCGCCGGGGAACGCCCAATGACGCACGAAAACAGATGTGACGGGCGTCTTCAACCAGAAGACGCTGAGGACGCCGGGATGCCCGAGCCTCTTTCGGCGTTCTTTGGGTCCTCCGGGTCTCTGAGGTGAGTTCGGAGTCACATCCATTTCCCGAATAGCGATCATAGATCAGGAGCGAGCTGCAAGTGCAGCAAAAATTCCTGGTTGCCGCCGGTGCCCGTGATGGGCGAAGGCAGGCTGCCTCCCACCGCAAATCCGGATTCACCGGCGAACCGCTCCACATCAGCAAGTGCCGCCCGCTGCTTCGTGGGATCGCGCACGATCCCACCTTTACCGACGTCGCGCCTGCCGACCTCAAACTGCGGCTTGACGAGCAGGATGAGGTCCGCCTGGCAGCCGGCGGCCTTCAGGTCAGAGGGGGAAATCCTGGCGCGGACAGCGTCCCGGACAGGGACCAGGACCTTGGTGAGCGAGATGAAGGACAGGTCGACGGCAATCAGGGTGATCCCTTCCGGCAGATCCTGCGCCGTCAGAAATCGGACGTTGCACCTCCGGTGCAGCACGACCCGCGGGTCGGAGCTCAGCTTCCAGGCGAGCTGTCCAGCGCCGACATCGTAGGCGTGCACTGCCAGGGCGCCGTTCTGCAGCAGACAATCCGTGAACCCGCCGGTCGCAGCGCCCAGATCGGCGCAGATCCGGCCTCTGGCGCTGATCGCAAAATGATTCAGAGCGGCCTGGAGTTTTCCCCCCGCCCGGCTGACAAACGGCGTGGCGCCGAGAATCCGCAGAGGAGCATCCGCATCCACCAGCTTCCCCGGCTTCTCTACCTTTTCCGATCCCACCAGAACCTGGCCGGCCATGAGCAGAGCCTGTGCCTTGTGGCGGCTTTCGGCAAACCCCCTTTCGACCATCAGCTGGTCAATGCGCCGCCTGATCGCTTTCATGGAATCATGCTGTCCGGCTGAATACAAACCTCGCCAGCTCGCGCAACGGCTCGGCCCGCTCGCCCAGGTCCTTGATATCCGCAACGGCGGCGACAATCAACTCCTGGGCCTTCCGGCGTGAAGATTGGAGCCCGTACAGGGCCGGGTAGGTGGCCTTCTTCACCTTCAGATCTTTTCCCGGGGTCTTACCCAGTTCTTCGCTGCTGGCGGTCATGTCCAGGATGTCATCCACGATCTGGAACGCGAGGCCGATCCGGTTGCCGAATGCGGTCAGTGATGCGAGTTGCCCGCCATTAGCGCCCGCCGCCATGGCCGCGCACCGGACACAGGCAGTCAGCAGGGCCCCGGTCTTCGAAGAATGTATGTACTCGAGCACGTCGGCGTTGATCGGCTTGCCCTCCGATTGCAGATCCACCACTTGGCCGCCGATCATGCCGTCGACCGTTCCGGTCGCAAAGGCGATTTCCCGGATGATGGCGAGTCGAATCTTGTCCGGAACCTCCGGCAGTTCCGCCAGCACCTGGTATGCCAGGGTCATGAGGGCATCCCCCGTCAGAATCGCGATGGCTTCACCAAATACCTTGTGACAGGTTGGCCGCCCCCGCCTGAGGTCGTCATTATCCAGCGCGGGAAGGTCGTCGTGGATCAGCGAGTACGTGTGAATCATCTCAATGGCTGCCCCGAGATGGAGCAGGGAGTTGCTCGCACCTCCCAGGCTTTCACCGACCGCAAGCACCAGAATGGGGCGTACCCGTTTGCCTCCGGCGAACAGCGAGTAGCGCATGGCGCCGTGTATCGTCGGGGGCAACTCGCTCTCTGCCGGCACCAGGCTGGCGAGGCACTCATCCACGGCACGCTTTTTTTCGGTCAGATATTCGGTCAGGTTCATGGCATCACTTGCGAGCTTCGTCCCCTTCGGCGGTGAAGGGTGCTTCGACCAGGCTGCCGTCGGCGCTCTTGATCAGGGTCTCCACCTTGCGTTCAGCCTCTTCGAGCTTCGCGTTGCAGTATCGGCTGAGCTTGATCCCCTCTTCGAAGAGTTCCAGGGCCTGATCGAGAGTGAGGTCGCCGCCCTCCAGTTTCGAGACGATTTCCTCGAGCTGCTTCAAGCTGCCTTCAAAATCCTTCATTTTCATGTCCACCTCGCACCTCTCCGGACGGGATCATCAATTCCTGATCTGTTCCACGCGGCAGCCGAGCTCCCCTTGTGCCAGACGAACATCGACACGGTCGCCGGGAGCCGTACGATCCGCGTGCCGCAGGATGGCTCCCTGCTGGTCGCGACAGATGGCATAGCCCCTGTCCAGAATCGCTAGCGGGCTGAGGGCGTGGATCCTACCCATGTCCAGTTCCAACCTCGACCGCCAACGCTGCAACTGCCTGCCGGCGGCCGCTTGCAGGCGCGTGCGCTTCCCTGTCAGGACCTCCCGGTCGCCTGCGATGTTGCGGCGGAGATCCACCTTGGACAGCCGCACCTGCAACACTCGCTCGCGGTGGCGGAGGGCGGTCTGGTACTTCATCATGGATTGCGTAGTCCTCAAGGTCGCCTCGTCAAAGCGCTGCTGTAGCTCGTGCACTTTGTTGGGCGCGATCTGGAATGCTCTATTTCGAGCGGCTCGTTCGAGCGCCGCCCGCCGCCTCGCAAGCAGCAGACGTGCCGCCTGCAGGGTACGTCGCGTCAGCGAGCTCACCGTCGCTTTCAGTTCCTCCCGTGCTCCGGAGACCAGTTCGGCGGCTGCCGAAGGCGTCGGCGCGCGCAGGTCGGCGACGAAATCCGCGATCGTGAAATCCACCTCGTGCCCCACGGCGGATATGACCGGCCGTTCCGCATCGTGGATGGCACGCGCCACCACCTCTTCATTAAAGGCCCAGAGGTCCTCCATGGAGCCGCCGCCGCGGGTCACAATGATCACGTCGATGTCATCCCTGCCGTTGAAGTATTTCACCCCGGCGGCAATTTCCTCGGCAGCCCCCGCACCCTGAACCCGCGCGGGATAAATGAGGATGTCCAGCGAAGCATTGCGCCGGTCCAGGATGCGCAGCATGTCCTGGATCGCGGCGCCGGTCGGCGAAGTGACAATGCCGACTTTCCGGGGCAGCAGCGGCAAGCGCACCTTGTGGGATTCATCAAACAGGCCCTCGTCGCGGAGCTTCTGCTTCAGCTTTTCGAAGGCCAGCTGCAGCGAGCCCAGCCCTACCGGTTCCATGAACTCGACCAGGATCTGATAGTCGCCCCGCGGCTCATACACGCTGATCCTGCCCCGGACAAGCACTTCCAGACCGTCCTCGGGCCGGAACTTCAAATACATGTTGTTGTTTCGGAAACAGGCCGCCCGCAATTGAGCCCGGTCATCTTTGAGGCTGAAGTACATGTGCCCGGAGGTGTGGTGCTTGAAATTCGATATTTCTCCCTGCACCCAGAGTACGCCAAAATGGTCAAGGGCCTGCTTGATCTCTGCGGTGACTTCCTGAACGGAGTAAATCTTTCTCTGTGCAAGTGGATCCACTCCTCATGTTTATCATGAAGGCGACAGATTGACAATTTTGGATTTGGGGTTTCGTGATGGCAGTTGCCCCTGCCAATCCCTTCGGGCCCGAGGCGCGACCCGCCCAAGCCCTGGGAATCGTGGCCTGCAGTCAGAGAATATGGACACCCACCAAAAAGGCCGATAGCGGCGGGCCTCCACAACTTAAGCAGCGGACAATATGGGTGTCCACGACTTTAACAGATTGACAATCTTGGATTTGGGGTTCCGTGATGGCGGTTGCCCCTGCCAATCCCTTGAGGCCCGGGGCGCAACCCGCCCAGGTCCTGGAAATCGCTACCTGCAGTCAGAGAATATGGACACCCACCACAAGGCCAATAGCGGTAGGTGTCCACGATCTATCCATCCACGACTTATCCACGGCTTTCCACGACTCCTTCATCAAAAAGGTGGATAGCGGTGGGTGTCCAAGACTTAGTGAATGTTCAAGACTTAAGAAGTGGACGATATGGGTGTCCACGATTTCCATATGGGGGTCCACGACTTCAATCCACGACTTGCGGAGGGGGGTGGCTGGACGGGACGCAGCACGATCAGGCCCAGGGGAACGTGAACTGCAGCTCGGGTTGTTCCATCTCCGGAGCAGAGCCGTAAGCCGGGTGGCCATCCAGGCGGATAAGCAGGAAGTTGCCGTTGAACAGCTCTTTCAGTCTGTTCCACGCGGTGTCGGTTTGTTGCCAGTCCGTAATGACGATCGCATCCGGCCGCAGTCTGGCGACCTGCGAAACGTCAACGGCCGGACAGCCGCACCACTCAGGCCCGAGCCGCGGGTCTTCGTCACAAATGCCTATCACCCTTACGTCGGCCTGGGTCAGGGCATGAAACACCAGCTCCGCCAGCGGACCGCTGCCGTATAGAACCACCCGGCGCAAGCGGGCATTCGGGGACTGGGAAAGGATGCGCTTTTGCATGCGCTCCTTGGCAAGTGCAAACCGTTCGATGGCATCGCCTGTCAGCTCGGATTCCACTATTTCAACCTGAGCCCGGCCAAGGTCCGTGACATGATAGGAAACGCTCTTGAGGCTCTTGCGCCGATACTCCATCAATCCGGCCTCGCACAGCTCTTTCAGGTAATTGTTCACCATCGCCACGGAAAGGCCGCAGCGTTGCGCAAGGGCGGCCTGCGTCAGAAACGGGTCATCGGCCAAGGCGCTGAGAATCAAAAACTGGTTCAACCTTGGGGAGCAGAGGTAAAGCATGTCCGGCGCTTTCGTTCGCATGTTGTCCACTCGCTGAGTGTTATAGGGCGCCACAAACGGCATCCAACGACAAAATCCTTATCGGCTTTATCCGCTGCAGGCTTTACAGTTACTGAATAATGTATGTGTTCAGGGCTAGATATCAGCTTTGCAGGCGCACCCTGGCGGCGTATCCTGTGCACGAAACCGGCCTGAGGCCGGCAATGGGAGCGAGCCCCGGCCATGAGACACTACACGGAAAAACACGCGAAATCCGGGCTCGATGCCGTCCTCCCGGCCATTGAGTGCTGGGAGAATCAGTACCCGGGCTACGAGATCCGCATTGATGTCCCTGAATACACCGCCATCTGCCCGAAAACCCGCCTGCCGGATTTCGGCACTCTCGAGATCTGTTATGTCCCCGACCGGTGGTGTCTGGAATTGAAGTCGCTCAAAGGCTACGTGAACGCCTACCGGAATCTCGGGATCTTTTACGAGAACGCGGTGAACCGCATCCTGCGGGACCTGGTTTCGGCATGCCGTCCCGTCAGGATGACGGTCCGTGGTGCTTTCACGCCGCGTGGCGGGATCCGCAGCACAATCGAAGCCTCCTATGAACGCCCACGCAAGCGCAACAAGAAACCACACGGCGTTTAGACAACGGACGCAGCAGCTGCCTGATGAAGTGGGGACGGAGCAGGCTTTCAGCGCCGTTCCGCTTCATTGCCCCGATCCTGCGGGGATTTGCATTTCGCCCGGCCATGGCCTACGCTGATTTGTATGCCGGATCACAGATATACGAATGCTCTCATCCACGAAGCCAGCCCTTACCTGCTTCAGCACGCCCACAATCCTGTCGATTGGCACCCGTGGTGCGAGGAGGCTCTGCAAAAAGCACGCGAGCAGGATAAGCCCATCCTGCTCAGCATAGGCTATTCCGCCTGCCACTGGTGCCATGTAATGGAACAGGAGTCGTTCGAAAACGAGGCGATCGCGCAACTCATGAACGAACTTTTCATTAACATCAAGGTGGACCGGGAAGAGCGTCCGGATCTGGATGCCGTCTATATGCAGGCGGTCCAGTTGATGACCGGCCGGGGCGGTTGGCCCATGACCGTCTTTCTCACTCCCGGGCGGGTCCCGTTCTACGGCGGCACTTATTATCCTCCGGAGGACCGGCACGGGATGCCGGGTTTCCCTCGGGTGCTGCGCGGAGTCGCGCAAGCCTATCGCGAGCGCAAAGCCGAAATCGACGTGACCGCGGCATCGATCCTCCGGGAACTGGAAGAAAACAGCCACCCCGCCGCCACCGACGGCGAGTTGACTTCCGGCACTCTCGATGAGGCCGCATCCGGACTGCTGGCGGATTATGATGCCTACCACGGAGGCTTTGGCCCGGGGCCGAAGTTCCCGCAAGCCATGTCCCTGGATTTCCTGTTGCGTTCGCATGCGCGCACCGGATCTCTACGCTGCCGGGAAGCGGTCGAGCACACCCTCGACAGAATGGCCCTGGGCGGCATTTACGATCAGCTGGGCGGCGGATTCCACCGCTACTCCGTGGATGCACTCTGGCAGGTCCCGCATTTTGAGAAGATGCTCTACGATAACGCCCTCCTGAGCCGGATCTATCTCCATGCCTTCCTGCTTACCGGCAACACGTTCTATCGGCGCATCGTCGAGGAGACGCTCGATTTCGTGCTGCGTGAAATGACCTCACCGGCAGGCGCTTTCTATGGAACCCTGGACGCCGACAGTGAAGGCGCGGAGGGCAGGTTCTACACCTGGACGCAAGACGAGGTTTGGGCTCTGCTCGGCGACGGTGAGGAAGGCGTGACATTCTGCCGCTATTACGGAATTACGGAGGACGGGAACCTGGAGGGAAGGAGCGTCCTCCATGTCCCGCGGCCTGCTGCCCTGGTGGCCCGGTTGAACCAGGTTGCCGAAGAGGATCTGCGCCGATGGCTCGAGCGCGGCAGGAAAACCCTCCTCGCCGCACGCGAGCGTCGGGTCCGGCCCGCCCGCGACGAGAAGATCCTGGCCGCCTGGAACGGCCTTATGTTGAAGAGCTTCGCGGAGGCCGCGCAGAGCCTGGATCGCACTGAATATCGCACCGCCGCCGTCCGCTGCGCCGAGTGCATCCTCAGCAGGCTGGTGGTCGCGGGGCGTCTGCAGCACGCCTTCAAGGACGGCATCGCCAGAATTCCCGCCTACCTAGACGATTACGCTTGCCTGACGGATGCGCTCTTGACGCTGTACGAAACAACCTTCGACGTGAACTGGCTGCGCACGGCGGAACATTTCGCCGCAGTTGTGCTGGATCAATTCCAGGCATCTGACAGCATCGGTTTTTGCCTGACATCACTGGAGCATGAGACCGTCATCCACAGGCCGAGGGAGTTCCACGACAACGCTACGCCTAGCGGCAATTCCGTGGCCGCCCATGCCCTGCTGCGGTTGGCGAAGCACACCGGCGACAGTTCTTGGGAGCGGCCGGCGATGTCCATTCTGCAGACTCTGGCCCAGCCCATGGGACATCACCCGCCCGCCTTTGCCAATTTGCTGTGCGCGCTTGATTTTGCTTTGTCCGATGGCCCCGAAATCGCCATCGCAGGAGATCCGGCGGGAGAGCCGGCACGCAATCTCCTGCGGGAAGTCTACCGGCGCTACTTGCCCAACAGGAGTGTGGCGTGTGGGGAGAGTGATGAGGTCGGGCTGCTCAGAGGCCGGAAGCAGATTGCCGGTGCAACCGCTGCCTTTGTCTGCCGCGGGAAAACCTGCGGGCTGCCGGTCACCAACGCCACAGAATTGGCGGGGCAACTGGATCGCCGCGCATCGGCTTAGGCAAATCGTTCAGGGAACAAGCCGTCATTTCGCCCCGGCAAAGATTCCAGGGTGCCGGGCTGGGGAATGCGGCTTGTCCCCTATTCGTTTTGCCTACTTGTTCTTAACCATGTCCCCGACTTTAAAATCCTGGCCGGAGAGGACCTTGGCCACCGCCGAGCTATCGTCGACCTCGGTAACCTCGATCTCGCCGACCGGACTCGTTATTTTCCGCAGCACCTTGCCGCTGGCGGGATCCTTCACCTCGCGCGTGACCCTCTCGACGGTCAATTTCATGCCGACGCTCACGCCGGCACTCTTGCCGACATTGATGATGATGGTCCCGCCCGTGGCATCAGCCACCATGCCCTCTATGGCGACCGAGGTCGCCTCGACCTTCCCCGCCTGCGCGATCAATTGAGCTGTCAGCTGCTCCACCGCATCGCGCGTGGCTTCACCCAGGATGGTATCCTGAAAATTGCTGCTCGACATATCGATGCCGCCGGCGCCGTAACCGCCGCCGCCACCCCCGGCGCCGCCCAGCAGCAGGCCGGAACGCTTGGATGTCCCTTTCCCGGACGCCACTGCCAGCACCTCGCCGGTATTGACGTCCACCAGCCGCGCATCTACGACAACATTCGCCTTCCCCTCTTTGGTCCCGACCCTGCCGGCACCGAATCCGCCGATGCGGCTGACAATGCCGCCGACATTCGTGGATTTGTCCTCCAATCCGAACTGCGTGATGCTGCCGACCACGATGGCGTTCACACCGAGAACCTTGCCGACCTTGGCAGCGCTTGTCGGATTCGCCCGATCTGAATTCGAGAAGTCCTGCTCCTGCAGGATGGCATCCAGCTTTTTGCGCTCAATGACCGAGTACGTCCCATCCTTGACGAGGTTGGTGACAATCATATCGGCAATTCCTTTGCCGATATCCCAGTTGCCCGACCACCAGTGCTGCACGGTGCCAAAATCAAAATCCAGGAGAGCCACACGCTTTTTGGCCTGCGCCGCCGGCAGTGAAACACTCCCGGCAATCAAGATCCACAAACACAATCCTGCCCAACGATGCAATTTCATGTCTCCCCCTCTTCTGCCACCAGGTAATTAGCAGCGTCCGCAGCCACCTCCCATACGGCAGGCACCCGGACGCACACGAAATTCAGTGTAGGCCAACCGGGTTCCCGATGCAATGGCACAGGAACCATCGGCCATCCGGCCGGAGGCTCTTATCGGCACGGCCCTCTATCCGGCTTTAGCCGTGCGCCGCCATGGGGTCGGCCAAAGCCCATTCCTGAATTACAGGCGCCGATTCAGCGCTCTGGACTAGCGAGCGGGCCAAGTGATAGGATGAAGGTTTCTGTGACAGGAGTTTCCGATCGGAATACGGGAGGTCATCCCGGCAGCAGAGCGATCCCGGGAGCTGAAACCTATGACATGGTTCAAGAAGCAGCAATCGCCGCTGACACCCGCCAAGGAAGAAGATAAAACCGTCCGCACCGAGGGCCTATTCACAAAGTGCGAGGGCTGTCGCGCAATCATCTGGAAGAAAGACCTGGATGCCAACGACAGCGTCTGCCCGAAGTGCAATTACCACGCCAAGATCGGGGCGCGCGAGCGTCTCCGGATGTTGTTCGACGACGGGAAGTACGAAGTCCAGGACCAGAACCTGGTTTCAGCGGATCCCCTGGAGTTTTTCGACCGTCAACCCTACTCTAAGAGGCTGGAGATTGCCCGGTCCGCCACCAAACTCAACGACGCCGTGATTAACGCCTCCGGCAGGCTCGGCGGCCGGCCCACGTTGATCTCAGCCATGGAATACAGTTTTATAGGCGGTTCGATGGGTTCGGTCATGGGAGAAATGCTCACGCTGGCCGTGGAAAGGGCTGCTGAAACGAGACTGCCGCTCATCATCGTGTCGGCCTCCGGCGGAGCGCGCATGCACGAGGGCACGTTCTCGCTCATGCAGATGGCGAAGATCAGCGCCGCGCTTGCCCGCCTGGACGATATGCGGGTTCCCTTCATCTCGCTGCTTACCGATCCCACAACCGGTGGCGTCACCGCCAGTTTTGCCATGCTGGGGGACCTGATCATTGCCGAGCCCGGCGCCCTGATCGGTTTCGCCGGCCCGCGAGTCATCGAACAGACGATCCGGCAGAAGCTGCCTAAGGGATTCCAGCGGTCCGAATTCCTGCTCGAACACGGCATGATCGATGCTATCGTGGATCGCCGCGACCTGCGCGAATACCTCATTAACGCATTGAACTTTTTCCTCTTCTGACCTTGGATTACAGGCAGGCCCTAGAGCTTCTCTCACAGCGCGGCAACGAGGTGCGCAGTATCCATCTCGGCCTGCACCGCATCAGGGCTCTGGCACAGGCCCTCGGCAATCCGCAAACAAAATGCGCGGTGCTGCACGTCGCTGGCACCAACGGCAAAGGGAGCGTCGCGGCCATGTCGGAAGCCATCCTGCGAGCCGCGGGCTACAAGACCGGCCTGTATACCTCGCCGCATCTGGAAAGGGTTCAGGAACGGATCCGGGTTTCCGGCCGCGACATCGCAAGCCGGAAGCTTGCCAAACTGGTCACCGGGATTTGTGAGCAGGAAGAGGAGTTGTGCGCGCACCGGCGGCTCGACCGCCGTCTGACCTATTTCGAGTTTCTCACCGCCTGCGCCTTCCAGCACTTTGCCGATGAAAGGGTCGACGTAGCCGTTGTCGAGGTTGGCTTGGGAGGGCGCCTGGACGCCACCAACATCGTTATCCCGCAAGCCTGCATCATAACCGGCATTGCACTCGATCATCAGGATCTGCTCGGAACCACCATTGCGGAGATTGCGGCAGAGAAGGCGGGAATCATCAAAGCAGGGGTGCCGGTAATCTCCGCCTGCCGGTCTCCGGAAGCGCAGCGGATCATTCGCGGGCGCGCCCGTCGCCTCGGCGCGCCGCTTACGGAAATCGACAGAGACTGCCGCACCCGGGTGGTGGGGGAAGCGGGCGGCTGCATGATCATTGAGCTGAAGACTCCCGGGCACTTCTACCGGCGCCTGCCGCTGGCGCTGGCCGGACTGCATCAGGCGCGGAATGCGGCGCTGGCGGTCGCCGGCGTGGAGGAACTGGCCGCGTTCCCCGTATCGACAACCGACGTCCGGCGCGGTCTGGCGCGCACGCGCTGGCCGGGCAGGCTGGAAACATTCCATGCGCAACGCCGGACTCTGCTGGAGGGCGCCCACAACGTGGAAGGCGCGCGTGCACTGCGCAATCACCTGATGCGCTGGGAAGCCTGCGACATACACATGGTCTTCGGCGCGCTGGGCGACAAGGACATCCAGCGCATGGGCGCGTTGCTCTTTCCCCTGGCACGGAGCATTCACCTCACCCCGGTCGCCAATTCGCGCACCGCGCGGCCGGTGGATATCGCCGCGCTCCATCCCCGTATGCGCATGCGGATGCGCGTGCACGCGAACGCTCCGGCGGCATTGCGCGCCGCCTGGCACGAGTGCCCCCGGCAGGGGTTGGTGGTGGTCACCGGCTCGCTCTATCTGCTGGGCGAACTGCTTCCCATCCTCCGCGCCGAGAGGCAAGCCGGCGGCAGAATCCGATGATCCGGATGGAAAACTCACAGCTATCCTGCCAGGGCACCGGTGGCTCGAAATGCCTTGAGTAGAAGTTCCTGCAGAAGGTCGACTGCGGCAGTATCGGCACTGGTCAGCGCGGCCGTTACGGCGTTGCGCGACTCGAGGCAGGACTGCAGTGCCCGGCTGAGCTCAGGAGCGTCGGTCCGGCCCGCGAGTTCCCGGACTTGATCGAAAAAACGGCCGGCATGCTCCCCCGCCGTCCCGAAGTTTTTCCTGGTCGCTTCGAGATAGGCAAGGGATATCGAGTCGCGCAGCGCACACAGCCGGCTGCCGGCGACAGAGGCCTGGTAACGGGAATCGGCCTCTGCGAGTTTCGCTTCCAGTTCCATGCGGCTCCTGAACTGCGGGACGGCACCGATCAGGAAACCCGCAATCAGCAGAGCCAACCACAGAATCAGTTTCTTTTTCATGCCCAGCCCTCCCGGGGACAGTCACCAGTGTCCCCTGCACCATCGCTTGTGTTTCCCGACGTGGGAGCGACACCGGTGATTGTCCCGAATCGTGGACTTGGACTTCGACCTGGACGTGGTCCTGGACCTTGACTGAGATGCCGCATTGATTATGACAATCCGCTGAACGTCGGATACGTAACAAGCGTGCACGGACAGGGTCTTCCCCGTCCAAGTCCAGGTTCAGGTCTACGTCCAGGTCATCACTGAAATGGGGCCTTTACTTCGTTCCATTCGTGATGGTCCCTCGCTCCTATTCGAGGCTGAGGAGAAACTCGCCGGTGTTGACGGCCCTGCCGGGAGTGACGCCGATGGTTTTCACCATGCCGCTTTTAGGGGCGCGAATCTCGTTCTGCATCTTCATGGCTTCCAGTACGAGAAGCCCCTGGTCATACGATACCGCATCGCCCTCCTTGACCAGAATGCGGACGACCTTGCCCGGCATTTCCGCCGTGAGGCGCTGCAGACCGGCTACGGCCTCTTCGACCTCATGTTGCGGCCGCAAGCGGCGCATGTCGGCAACACGCAGTGCATGCGATCCGCCGCGGTCGACAACAGAGCAGCTGTCGCCGGCCACTTGGATCAGGAAATCGTAGACGCGGCCGTCGAGGATCAGGGAGTAATGTTCATTCGGCAGGGACACCCAATCGCAGTCTTTTTGCTTGCCGTCCACGGTGACTTTCCAGGCACCGGGAGCACCGCTCACTTCCATCTTGATCCGTTGCTTGCCGCAATCGATTTCCAGAATCACAGAATCCTCTGAGGCATCGGGGATGTTGCCCTTCCGGCCCGGAATCCTGAACGTAACGAAAGCGAGAGCAACGCCGGCGTCTCCTATTTCCAGCCGAGTCGCGGCCGCGCATTGCCGGCACGCCCGGACAGCTTCCAGGCGTTGTTGTCGGCGCGCCTCGCCGGCGAAGAACCGTTGGCCGCCGCCCCAGCGTACGCGAGGGCTGCCGCGATACGGGCTGCGTCCAGCGCGGCAGGCGCTGCTTCGGGCGCCTGTCTGCGCTTCATGAATTCATCGATAAAGTGGGTCGACAGGCGTCCGGCGATGAATTCGGGATCCGACAGCACGGCGCCGAAAAATGCCAGGTTGGAATGGATGCCCAGGATGCGGTATTCCCCGATGGCCCGCCGCATGCGGGCTATCGCCTGGGCACGGTCCGCACCGAAGGTTACAAGCTTCGCCAGCAGCGGATCGTAGTGAATCGGCACTTCCCAGCCGCGATAGATGCCGGAGTCGACCCGGACGCCGGGGCCCTGCGGCTCAATCAGCTCACGGATGACTCCCGGGGAAGGGAAAAAATTGCGCTCCGGATCCTCGGCGTATATCCGGCACTCCAGAGCCCAGCCGCGGAGCGTCACGTCCTGCTGGCACATGTTCAGCGGTTCGCCGGCGGCGATGCGCAGCTGCTGCTGCACCAGGTCGATGCCGGTCACCATTTCCGTGACCGGGTGTTCCACCTGGAGCCGGGTGTTCATTTCCAGGAAATAGAACTCCCGCTCGTCATCGAGCAGGAACTCCACGGTGCCCGCGTTTTCGTAGTGCGCCGCACGGATCACGCGCAGCGCCGCCTCACCCATCCGCGTGCGCAGATCCTGGTCCAGCACCGGGCTCGGACACTCCTCCACCACCTTCTGGTGGCGGCGCTGCAGGGAGCACTCCCGCTCGCCGAGGTAGACCGCGTTGCCGTGTTTGTCGGCGAGTATCTGAATCTCCACATGGCGCGGCCGCGCCATGTATTTTTCCAGGTACACGGCAGGATCGCCGAACGCGTTTTGCGCTTCCGAGCCGGCGGCGGTGAAGTCCGCGGGCATGTGCGACTCATCCGGCACCAGGCGCATCCCCTTCCCGCCGCCTCCGGCCGCCGCTTTCAGCATGACAGGATACCCGATCCGCCCTGCCTCGTTCAGCGCCTCTTCAAGGGATGTAAGCGCCCGGTAGGTGCCGGGCACGACGGGCACTTCCGACTTCAGGAGCACGGAGCGCGCGCCCGTTTTGCTCCCCATGACGCGCATGGACTCCGCGGAGGGCCCGATGAGCGGCACCCCGGCATCAGCACATGCGGCGGCAAAACGGGGATTCTCCGAAAGGAAACCGTAGCCCGGGTGGATGGCATCGGCGCGGCAACGCGCGGCGGCCTCGAGGATCCTGGAGATCGCCAGGTAACTCTCCGAGGACGGCGCCGGACCAAGCAGGTAGGCTTCATCCGCAAGACGGACATGCTGGGAGGCACGGTCGGCCTCCGAATAGACGGCCACCGGAGAGATACCCATGTCGCGGCAGGCCCGAATGATGCGGACGGCAATCTCACCACGGTTGGCAATGAGCACTTTCTTGAACATGACCTCTTCTGCATCCGGCGTATGATGCCGGCCACGCCATTCGGAGCAGCCTCTCATGCGCCGCGGCGCAGCCGGTGACGCATGAAAATGGCCTCCTGAAGCGGGCGCCGGCTGCCAGATGGCGCTTGGATTGTGCCCATGGGCATCTCCCTCTCGGGCGAGATTCTCTCAAGACTATCTTTGGAGCGAGCCTTCAGACCTTTTCCCTGGTGCTACAGTGCCCTGGGGTACAGCCCCAGGATTGAAACATCAGGTAGACAAGGGCTGAAGGCCCGCTCCCTAGTCGGGTTTTCGTAGAATCTCGGCGCCCGGGCTCCACTAATTTTCGGGGCAGCACCATGGCCCGGTTTCCCAGCCGGCGCAGGCGAGGTTCACTCGTCAGCCCGGCGTTCTTCCGATCCCCGAGTACTCTGTCCCTCTCCATCCTCCTTCGGATCCGTGATTAAAGCGGGATATTGCCGTGTTTGCGCGCCGGGTTGGAATCCCTTTTGTTTTCGAGCATACGCAGTCCGGTTATCAGCTTGCGGCGCGTGATGCGCGGCTCAATGACCTCGTCGATGTACCCGCGATGGGCGGCAATGTAGGGCGAGGCAAACTTGGCCCGGAATTCATCCACCTTGCGCGCCCGGAACTCGGCCGCATCCGTCGTTGCCTTCAGTTCATTGCGGTAGAGGATGTTGACCGCCCCCTCCGGCCCCATGACCGCGATTTCGGCGGTGGGGTACGCGTAATTCAGATCGGTACGGATGTGTTTGGAGGCCATGACGCAATAGGCGCCGCCGTACGCCTTGCGCGTGATCACGGTGATCTTCGGCACGGTCGCCTCGGCAAATGCATAGAGCAGCTTGGCGCCGTGCTTGATGATGCCGCCGAATTCTTGCGCCGTGCCCGGCAGGAAGCCGGGCACGTCCTCGAAGGTGATCAGCGGAATGTTGAAGGCATCGCAGAAGCGGACGAAGCGCGCCCCTTTCACCGAGGCGGATATGTCCAGCGTCCCGGCCAGGTAGGCAGGCTGATTGGCCACGATGCCGGCAGGCCGCCCGTCCAGCCGGGCGAAACCCACCACGATGTTTTTGGCAAAATGCTTGTGCACTTCGAAAAAGTAGCAGTCGTCCACAACCGGTTTCACGACGTCCCGTATGTCGTACGGCTGGTTGGGATCGGCCGGAACCACGGTGTTCAGCCGCTCCTCCTCACGGTCCCAGGGGTCGCTCGTCTGCCTGGCGGGCGGATCTTCCATGTTGTTGGACGGCAGGAAGGACAGCAGCTCGCGAATCGTGGCCAGACACTCCTGGTCGTCCGCAACCGCGAAGTGAGCCACGCCGCTGGTGCTGTTATGGGTGATGGCGCCCCCCAACTCGTTCATCGTCACTTCTTCGTGAGTGACTGTCTTGATCACGTCGGGACCGGTGACGAACATGTAGCTGCTGTCCTTGACCATCAGGATGAAGTCGGTGATCGCCGGTGAATACACGGCGCCGCCCGCGCAGGGCCCCATGATGGCTGAGATCTGCGGGACCACGCCGCTCGCAATCGTGTTGCGCAGGAAGATGTCGGCGTAGCCGGCGAGGCTGACAACCCCTTCCTGGATCCGCGCGCCGCCGGAGTCGTTGAGGCCGATGACGGGCGCTCCCATCTTCATGGCCAGGTCCATGACCTTGCAGATCTTTTCCGCATAGGCCTCGCTCAGGCTGCCGCCGAAGATGGTGAAGTCCTGAGCAAAGACGTACACGACTCGTCCGTCGATGCGTCCATAGCCGGTGACGACGCCGTCGCCCAGGATCTTCTGCCCGGCCATGCCGAAGTCGATGCAGCGGTGTTCGACAAATCTGTCGAGCTCTTCGAAGCTCCCTTCATCCACCAGCAACTGGATCCGCTCTCTCGCGGTCAGCTTGCCGGCAGCGTGCTGCCGTTGGAGCCGCTCCGGCCCTCCGGATTCTTCCGCCCGACGATTCAGAGCTTCCAGTTCCTGCAATTTGTCGGATATATCCATAGTCGCATGCGCGCGCCGGCGGTCTCCCTTCCGGGCCGATCTATTATAACAGACCTCTCCCGTTCAGGCACCGCATGCCCGCGGGTGGGGTGCAATCGGAAGTAAGAGTCACTCCTGGAAAAATCAAAACAAAAACGCCACGGATTCCACGGATTTCAC
>Ga0316620_10000180_pt1 | contig 24774 bp, 20 predicted proteins | sample OWC_Aug_M1_C1_D5_FD_207651 | JGI IMG/M metagenome (GOLD analysis project Ga0316620, IMG submission 207651) | Wetland soil microbial communities from Old Woman Creek delta, Ohio, United States - OWC_Aug_M1_C1_D5_B | ecosystem: Environmental > Terrestrial > Soil > Wetlands | place: USA: Ohio...
CACGTGCTCAAATTGTTTCAGGTAATCACCCAACCCATAGGCAACGCCATAACCCGCTGCCACCATCGTCGGGACGTAGAGCATGGCGCCCAGGGTGTTCGCCGTAACGAACGCCAGCGGGGCGAGCCCCGTGCTCCCCGCCAAGGGGCCCGCCATGAAACGAAGCCCGGTGATGAAGCGCGCCACGAAGACGCCGACGGCTCCGTACCGGGTCACGACGCGCCGGCTCGCGTCGAGCCGGGCGGGGGTCAACCGCACCCAGCGCCCGTAGCGCACGACGGCCGCCTGCCCGTACCGCCGCCCGACCCAGTAGCCGAGATTATCGCCGGCGATCGCGCTGAGAATCCCGACGAGGAGGACCAGCGGCAGTCGTAGTGCCCCCTGCCACACCAGGTAACCGGCCAGGATCAGGATCGACTCCTCGGGGACGGGTATCCCCAGGTTCCCGAGGATGACGAGCACGAAGATGGCGAGGTAGCCCCAGTGCTCGATCAGGGGTCTCAGGTCAGGCATGCGGCCCGTCCGGCTGGCTGTCAGTAGTCGGGAACCCTGCGCATGAACAAAGTGGCAAACTCCTTGCGCACTTCGGCCATCAGCGTATCGTCAGGGACCTGGCGCAGGATCACCCGCACGGCGAACCCGCACCTCCGGCAACGCCGGTACTGAAACACCCAGCGACCTTCAGAATGGGGTTCACCGACCAGCTCCATATCTGAGAAACAGCAGGGGCCCGACTTTCGCGGGGAGACGATTCGTCTCGGGTAGAGGTTCTCCGCCGGCTTCCCGTCGGTGTACTCCACAATCGAGGACATAGTCCCCTCTCCACTACCACGATGAGTCCACGCCGACCAACGGCAGCATCCGGAAAACAGACTGACCCCCCCGGCCAGCTACGCATCTGGCGTGCCAGGGAACGGGACCCGCGGAGAAAGTCCGGATAAGGGGCCGAAAACAACGGCGCGGGACCCGTTGGCAGGGCGCAGAGTGCGTCACCCGCGGGCGCCTTCACCGCGCCCGGGAAGACGCGCGCCACGGGGCTCGGGTTCGCCTAACTCCTTGCCGGCCGGCATCTAGAAGGAAATTGGATACTCTTTGCAGGGGAGGAGTTCAGGCGACACAGCTGACATATCCGTGTTCTGCTGCTATCGTTATAGGAACTGAGCTGGCCGCCGGCATAAGCGGGCCGCGAGCCGCATCTCGAGGCCAAGGCCCCAAGGCGGATAAGCATGACGCCTGCGCACCCCTTTCACTGGGACGTCAACCCGATCTTGGTACAGATCGGCCCACTGACCGTGCGCTGGTATGGCGTGTTTTTCGCCGCGGCGTTCCTCGTCGGCTATTGGATCATGCAGGGGATTTACCGGCGCGAGGGCACGGATCCCGCCTCCCTGGACCGCTTGCTCCTATACATGCTTCTCGGAGCCGTGCTCGGGGCTCGTGTGGGGCACGTGCTGTTCTATGATCCCCACTACTACGTCACCCACCCACTCGAGATCGTCAAGATCTGGGAGGGTGGGTTGGCCAGCCATGGCGGCGCCGTCGGGATTCTCGTCGCGCTGTATCTCTTTTCACGCTGGGCAGGCGGCCCGCCGTACCTGTGGTTGCTCGACCGCGTGGCAATTCCCACTGCACTCGGCGGCGCGTTCATCCGGCTGGGAAACCTCTTCAATTCCGAGATCGTCGGCACGCCCACCTCGGGGTGGTGGGGGCTCGTCTTCGACCGGGTGGATCCCCTCCCGCGGCACCCGGTACAACTGTACGAAGCAATGGCGTATGGGCTCATCTTCCTCTTGCTGCTCTCGGTCTACCGCCGCCGCGGGCCAACGCTTGGAGATGGAGGGCTCCTCGGGCTCTTTCTCCTCTTTGTGTTTTCCGCACGCTTCCTTCTCGAATTCGTGAAAACGCCGCAGGCGGAATACGAGGCTGGCTTGGTCTTGACGGTCGGGCAACTCCTCAGCATTCCGTTCATTGTTGCGGGATTCGGGTTAATTGTGCGCGCACGCAAAAAGCGAAATCAACCTCACCTGCCCGCTCGAGCACCATAATGACCAACAGCGAACTCGCGCACCGTCCCAGTGTTCCGGCATCAGCCTGTGTCCCCCATTTGGCGGGGCACTCTTGAGCATCAAGTGGCACCGGTTGCTCCGCAGCGTGCTATCATGAGAGCCACACTGGAGGAGGGGATCTTGCGTAAGCTGAATTTGGCCCGCTTGGTCGCACGTCCCCTGGCGCTTGCGGTCCTCCTGCCTTGAGCTCGCCTGCGCCTCCCTCGGTTGGGAGACCCACGCAGATCAGTTCTTTCGGTGTGGTCAGACGCTGGCGTGCATTCGATGCCGATTCTTGGCGAACGCGGCCGGGACTCACTGCAACTGCTTCATGATTCTGTCGAGGCCAGCGCGGGCACATGACTCATCGGTTGCTCCCCCGGGCGTTCCACCGACCCCGATGCCTCCAATGACCTCCGCGCCCGCCTTGATGGGTAGCCCTCCCTGCATGATCAGGATCTTCTCGTTCATATCCTTGAGGCCCGCCGCATCCGGATGCTCCGCGACGACCTTGGTGAGCACGCCCGTAGACAGTCCCAGGCTCGTCGCCGTGTACGCCTTCTTCACACTGCTGTCGAGAGTGTGCGGGCCAGCCTTGTCATCCCGCAGGATGACACGCACAAGGCCAGATTGGTCCGTCACCGCCACACTAATGTGAAACCCCTTGGCTTCGCAGGCCGCAAGGGCTCCCTGAGCAGCCTCCGTGGCCAGCCCCAGCGGAAGGACCTTCTCCATAGGGAGTTCCGCCGCCCTGCCAGATCCGGCGCCGAGGAGAAGCACAAGGAACGCCGCCCCTGATACGAGCATCGGCTGATTCCTTCTGGTTATTCGACTGGTATGCATTTTATAGACGCTCCGTTTCGCCCGCAACGCTTTCCAGCGGTGCAGAGAATACGCATGGCCGCGCTTGACTCCGCCGCCGCATGATCACTCCGCTGAAAACCCTCGGGGCGGAGGGGCGACCAACTCCGCCCGATGCCTGTCCCACTCAAACCAGGGCGCGGCCAACATCGTCGTGTTTGTTGTGGCTGTTGTCAGCTGCTTGATTGCTTCACAGCTGCTGACTTCACGAGGGTGGGGTCATCCAGCGACTCGCTCCGTGCGAGAGCTGATCCAGGGCCCGAAGAATCTGGACATCGTGGCTGGACCGCAATGTCGTCGGGGTCATTTCCTCCTCGGCGCTTGGATACAGCGGGCGCATATCCGGAGGCAATGGCACGACGACATCGGGGGTAATACCCTTGTGCCAGATCAGCGATCCGGCTGGGGTCAGCCACTCTTTGGTGGCCAGCAAAAGGGCCGAGCCGTCGGAGAGGGGGAACGGTTCAAGGACTGTCCCGGTGCCAAACGTCTTCTCGCCAACAAGCGTGGCCCGATGCGCGTCCTTCAGGGCTCCGGCCACAATTTCTGCCCCACTCGCGGTTCCGCCGTTGATCAGTCCCACCATGGGAAGTGCGAGGGCCGCATCGTGCGTGGCGACGGGGACATGCATCACCTCTCCCATGGAATCCTGTTCCAACACCACATCGCCGCTGGCCAGAAACTGGCCTGTCACGTCCACGGCCTCCCCGAACAAGCCGCCCGGGTCGTTGCGCAAGTCCAAGATCACTGCGGTCGTGCCGTCCTGTCGGATGGTCCTGAGGGCTGTCCGAAGGTCTTCACTCGTCCCCTTGCTGAACATCGCAATACGCACATGGGCCACTGTGGTGCCCGGCAACCGATGCCAGCTCACGGTATGGAGCCGGATGCGGGCCCGCACGAGCGACACGTCCCTCGTTCGCTCAAGGCTCGGGGTCAGGACGGTCAGATCGACTCCCGTGTTGGCGGGCCCGAGAATGCGCTCCACGACCTGATCCAGAGATAGGCCGCTCGCTGGCTCTCCATTGACCTTGAGGATGATGTCGCCCGGCCGCAGATCGGCCCGCTGGGCCGGCGAGCCGTCGAGGGGGGCCACAATCATCACCTGATCGTGTACCATCTGCACCTCTGCCCCAATGCCCTCGAGGGTCCCATCCGTGACTTCCCGCTCGATCCTGCGCATCGCGGGTGTAAGGAAGCGACTGTGCCCCGTATCGCCGAGCGCATCCACCATACCGCGGATTGCACCGTAGGTAAGCTGCGTCGGAACCAGGGCGGACCGATCCACATAGACCCGCTGGATCGTGTCCCAGGCTTCGGCCATCAGTCGAAAGTGCGCACCCGTATCGGCACGAACCACGTCCGTGGCCGCCCCAGCGGTAAGGAGGCTGCAGGCCGCCACGACGCCTCCGACGAACCCCAGAGCTAGGCACGTCAGGTGCGGCGTCCAACGCCGAAGCAGTTGGTGTGCGGCGCCTACTCCTGGGATTCGTCGCCCCATGCTCGATCGCTCCTCTTCCGTGGCCCGCGGGCCACCGGTCATCGAGCCGGTCGCTTCGGCCCGCCCCCCGAGTTCCGATCCTCCGGCAGCATACCCCCTGAGAATGCGGGTCTCGGCTTGCGGTCAACGCCAGAGTAATCGTGGCTGCGAAGCCACGCGAACTGCACGATTCTTCCACCCCTCCACGACTCCTGGTGAGGGACATCGGCCAGACAGGCGTTCCAGGAGGACACGAGCCGTCTCCCGCCCGGGGAAGATGCTGAGCGGCCCCCTGCTGACAGGGTATCCAGGGATCCCGCGTAAGCTCGGCGACCAGCACGTCTGTCAGAAGTTGGGTTGGATGTTGTGTTCGCACGCTATCAGGCGTGCTTCCAGCGTCGTGACGAACGGGTTCTTGCTGACTTGCACCAGTCGGGAGGCCCCGAAGCTCTCCTTCCGAATCAATGGTGCCTTCTCCTTTCTTTCTTATGTGCACGGGCCCACACGCCCGAGCTTAGGAGCCGTTACGAAATAGCCTGTACATCCTTTTCTATTTCGTTACGGCTCCTTATGCCGTTTCGGAACGTCTCCGCGCAACTTATTCTCTTACAACGGCTTACGCGGGTTTCCCTGGAACTGCGTGTTCGTCGGGGGCGCCTGACGCATGCGGAGGGCGAGGCCAGCGTGCCCCCGTCCGAGATTCTTCCGCTGCGGGTGCCGCGGTGGCCTTGCCGTTCGAGCCCGCTTGCACCCCTATCTCCGTGTCACGCTGCTCCCGTACCGGGGACGTGGCACCGGCGGCGAGGATTTCCACTCAAAGAACCAGTGCACGGATCTGAAGAGACCCGTTCTCCGACGCATGCAGCTAACGGCGGGAACCATGCTGCCGAACGGTGACTGGGCCCAACGGACATTCTGCCTAACGCACAGATCACTGGCGCCGCCTCGCCTACCATCCGTCCCGGTTGCGGCGAGCGTGTGAGACTTTCCTACGCATACTGCGTGCCGAGTAGCGACGTGGCAGAGCCCGGCGCCGCGCAAGGCCGGAAGACGCCGGAATTTTGATGGTTAGGGCTGCGCGAGAGGCAGGTTCACCGTTTGGCGGGGAACCGCATGACGGCGCACGGAGTCATGGCCGTCGGCGGTAAGTCTTCCAAAACGCTTGGACCAGAGCTGATGGATACTTCTGGCGGGACGTGGCTCAGGGCGACACACGATCGTGTGCGATGGGAGCAGACGGGAAACGGATCGCCCACGTGCGTGGCGGCCGGATCCATTCGCCGTCCAATGAGCACAGCTCGGTCGCCCGTGGACGACGCACCGGGAACGGAGCCACGAGTCTCACTCGACGGTAGCTCGCGGCTCCCCGAATCCCCAGTCCGGCAACCTGCGCTTGACCTACTTCGGGACGTCCTCCGCCTTCGAGGGCACCTTGTAGTTAATGCCCTGATCCGAGGGTGCCTTCTGCTTGACGACCTTGATGAAGTCATACCCCATTGCCGTGTGGCACGCGTTGCACTCTTTGATCACGGCGGTGTACGCCTTCTCGAAGGCGGCCACGTCCTTGGCCATGATCGCCTTGTTCACCGGCGCAAACTTCTCCTCGTAGAAGCTCTGCCAGAGCGGATACTCGTTCGGTTTCGTCACCTTCGCCGGGTTCATGGCACCGTTCATGTACTTGGACATGTAGAACGCCAGACCCCAGTTGCCTCCCTTCGCCGCAAAGTACATGTTCTGGAACCGATCACCGACCTCCCGCATGGGGATGGCGAACTTGGGCAACACGCCGATCACGTCGTTTAACTCGGCGGCGTACAGGGTGGTGCTCCCCAGGCCCACCACGAGACTCACGAGCACGACCATGAGAATCCTTCGCCTAGCCATCGCTCCCTCCCTATCTGTGCGCACCCCGTGGGGTGCGACACCTCCCGTCTTGCTGGTGTGCAACAACGTCTGTTTCTCCCCGGATGCTTCTCGCTGTCCTCTCACTCCGTCCTCGATGCACCGCTTGGACCCGGTACCGCGCCAGCGTCCCCAAGAGGGATGCCGATTGACAGCGCCGTCGGAGGGGTCGGCGAGACTGTGCCAGCGGGGCAACTTGTGCAGCAGTGACGTAGCTCTGAATCGAAGACGAGCTTGGATTGGTACGCTAACAGAGCAACCGACCCCGGTCAACACGTAAGCGGCCGCTCTGCAGACTCACCGAGTGAGGGCCAGCGGCAACGCCCCGGTCGCGGCTTCCAATTCACGCTAGAGGTCTCGCGGCGAGTTTCAGCCTCGCGAGCGCCGGCGTGACGTGGCTGCCGGCGGTGCAAATCGCGGGCGGATATACAGCGAAGACGGAAAGATATCCGGAGCTCCGACGCCCAGCAGCGGCTGGACCCGAGTCTCAATCCGGCGGGATGTGGTACTCGATGATCTGCTTCGAAGTGAATCCCGGGATCCGCAGGTAGTAGCTGACAACTTCCTCCAGGGCCTCGATGGGAACCATCCCCACCAGGTCGCAGTCCTTCACCGAGACCCCGTAGCGGGCCGCCTCGACCTTGACCAGTTCCAGCGCCCGGTGGATCGGGGTCTTGTGATAGTTCATGAGATTCATCGAGACCTGGACAACCCCCTTCTCCTCCACCCGCATGCCGATGGCCCGCACGAACCGCAGGCCGCCGCCCACATGGCGCACGGCGTTGGCGATCTTCTTGGCGATCTCCAGGTCCTGCGTGTGAAGATTCACGTTCAAGGCGATGAGGGGCATGCGGGCCCCGACCGCCGTCACGCCAGACTTCTCGTTGAGCTTCTGCGGGCCGGCATCCACGATCCATGCCGGATCCTGGAGCTTCCGCGGCATCCCTTCGTACTCGCCTCGTCGGATGTCCGCCAGGCTCCGGCGCGCCTCCGTCGTACACGCCTCTTCGTAGAAGAAGACCGGGATCTGGTACTTCTCCGCGAATGCCCTGCCGAAGCGCCGCGCGACCTCCACCGCCTCCACCATGGTCATTCCGCGCAGCGGGACGAACGGCACCACATCCACGGCACCCATGCGCGGGTGACTGCCCTTGTGCGTCCGCATGTCGATAAGTTCCAGCGCGCGCGCCGCGACCGCCATGGCGGCCGCCTCGACGGCCTCGGGAGCACCGAGAAAGGTCGCGTCCGCTCGGTTGTGGTCCTTGTTCATGGAGACGTCAAGGAGCTTGACGGGGAACGGCGTGAGGACGGCTTTCAGCTCGCGCACGAAACTCGGGCTCCGCCCCTCGCTGAAGTTCGGCACGCACTGCATGATTCTCATGAGCAAGCCCCCCCTCTCCCTGCGCGATCCGGACCGTCTCTGGCCGGCTTTCCAGGATACTGAAAACCCGTTCTTACCCAGGCTGCTCAAAAAGGCACAGATCCAAGGCGGCATCACCCATCCTGACGGATGGGTACCCGCCGCGGGGTACCCACCAGGGGTGGGTCGGAGGCGTACGTAGCACGTACGTCGCAGCGCCGCACCCATCGTCCCGATGGGTACCCGGCGCGGGGGCACCCACCGTAGGTGGGCACCCATCAGAATGGGTACCCGGCAGATGGGCCTTTTTCGGCAGCCTGTCAGTAGCTCATTGTGTCGAGTTTGACTTTGCCTCGGAAGATGTAGTAGATGCTGCTGGTGTACGCGAGCACGATGGGCACGCCGATCAGCGCGATGATCAGCATGATGTACAGGGTCTTGGGCGACGAGGCGGCGTTGTAGATGGTCAGGCTGAGGTCCGGGCTCGGCCGGGCGAGCACCAGGTATGGAAAGATCCCGACCGCCACCAGGGCCATGAGGCCCGCCATGGTTGCGCCGGAGGACAGGAACGCCAGGAAATCACGGCCGTGATGGATCTCGCGCGGGATGTTGGCGATGGCCAGCATCGTCAGCACCGGCACGACGAAAAACACGGGGTACCGCTGCATGTGCTGGCTCATGTGCGGCAGGTACAAGAGCGTGGCCATGGTGGTCATGCCGTAGCAGATGATGAAGAAGATGATGGCGTTGTTGATCCAGCCGCGGGCTATCTCGTGTAGCTCCCCTTCCGTCTTCAGGACGACGTAGATCGCCCCGTGCATCATGAACAGGGCGACGGTCGTTAGCCCGACCAGCAGGGCATACGGGTTCAGCAGGCCGAGAAACGAGCCGGCGAACTCGCGCTGGGCGTCCAGCGGCACCCCCCAGATGATGTTGCCGAAGGCCACGCCGAACAGCAGGCTGCAGCCGAGGCTGGCCACGGAGAAGCTCACGTCCCAGGTCTGCCGCCACCAGCGCATTGGCTGCTTGCTGCGAAACTCGATGGCCACCGCCCGGAATATCAGCATGCAGAGAAGCAGCATGAACGCCAGGTAGAATCCGGAGAACACGGTGGCGTACACTTCGGGAAACGCGGCGAAGAGCGCGCCGCCGCCCGTCACCAGCCACACCTCGTTCCCGTCCCAGACGGGCCCGATGGCGTTGATCATCAGGCGGCGGTGCTCGTCCTTGGTCGTGAGCAGGTGAAGCGCGCCCACGCCCAGGTCGAAGCCGTCCAGGATGGCATACCCGGTCAGGAGCACCCCGACCAGGACGAACCAGACCGTGTTGAGATCGAGCGGTAGCGTCATTTTTGGTGGTACGCCACTTCCAGGTCATCGGCCAACGGGCCGTGCCGGATCTTCTGGTCCAGGAGATAGACGAACAGGATGAACAGCGCCAGATAAATCAACAGGAACATCACCAGGGACGCGAGGACCTTGCCGGCGCTCACCAGGGGCGAGACGGCATCGGCCGTGCGCATCAGGCCGTACACGATCCAGGGTTGCCGCCCGACCTCAGCCGTGAACCACCCCAACTGATTCGCCGCCTGGGGGCCGAGCACCGCGAAGACGTACACCCAGAGCAGCCAGCGCGTCTCGAACAGGCTGCCCCGCCACCAGAGCAGGAGCCCCAGCAGGCTCAGGCCGAGGAGACCCGTCCCGATCCCGACCATGGCGTGATAGGTCTGGAAGACCGCATTGACCGGCGGCCGATCCTGCGGTGGAAAGGCCTGGAGTCCCGTAACCGGTTTTGCCGCGTCCCCGTGCACCAGGTAGCTCAGCATGCCCGGAATGCTCACCCCGACGAACCGCTGCTGCTCCTCGTCCACCCACCCGAAAAGCGAGAGTCCGGCCGGCGCCGATGCCGGCAGGTGGCCTTCCATGGCCGCCAGCTTGGCCGGCTGATACTTGCTCACGACGAGCGCGCTCTCGTGCCCGGTGACGAGCGACCCGAACGAGGCGAATACCGCCACCACCAGCCCAATGCGCATGGAGGCCTTGGCGAAGTCCAGGTGCCGGCGCTTCAGAAGGTAGTAGGCGCTCACGGACAGCACCAAGAATGCGGCGGCCTGCCACGCCCCCAGAACCGTGTGAGTCAGCCGGATCATCGCGGACGGGTTGAACACCATGGCCCAGAAGTCCACGATCTCCGCCCGCTGCCGCAGGGCGCTCTGCACGATGTGGAAGCCGGCGGGCGTCTGCATCCAGGAGTCGGCCACCACGATCCAGATCGCGCTGAAGTGCGCACCCAGCGCCACCATGACCGTGGAGAACATGTGCATCCGCGGCCCGACCTTGTCCCAACCGAACAGCAGGATCGCCAGAAAGCCCGACTCCAGGAAGAAGGCGAAGATGCCTTCGGCGGCCAGCGCGCTGCCGAAGACGTCCCCGACGAAGCGGGAATAGTTCGACCAGTTGGTCCCGAACTGGAACTCCATCACCACGCCGGTGGCGACCCCCAGCGCGAACGTGAGCCCGAAGATCCGCGTCCAGAATCGGGTCATCTGCTGGAAGAGCGGCACCCGTGTCTTGAGGTAGAGCGCCTCCATGAGCACCAGGATGACACCCAGCCCGATGCTGAGCGGCGGGAAAATATAATGGAAAGAGACGGTCATGCCGAACTGAATGCGGGACAGCAGGACGGGATCCATGGCGTCGGGACACCCTCCGAATGTTTCCTATATCAAAAGTCAGACCGAGAAGCAAGCATCCGATGCGGCACGCGATGCGGACAACGCACACGCAGCAACGTCACGCCGAGTCCGCCTTGCGTTCGGCAGCCACATCGCGCTCCGCCTTCCAGAACGGGCAGTGATCCGCGTGAAGCGGATGGTGTAGGACGCGGCCGATCCAGGATTCCGGGTGAGCCCGCGCGTGGTTGCAGATGGGACAGCGACTACAGATGGCCGCCAGCGCCTTCTTGAAGGCGCCAATATTGGGATCCGTCATCGTGCCCTCCTTGCTCGCAGACATGGCGAGGTTACGGGACCACGCGGGAACGTTCCCCTGCTCGCCGCGCGATCCACGCAATGTGGCGGTGGTCCGTGCCGCAACACCCGCCCAGGACCCGCGTGCCGAACAGTTGACGGACACGGAGCATGGCGTCGGCGAGCAGTTCGGGCGGGTCCGCGTCCAATCGGCCGAGACCGTCGAGTTCCTCGGGAGTTTTCGAGGACGCGTTGGCCTGGAGGCCGATAACCCGTTCGCGCACCTGGCGCGCGCGGGAGATCTCGGATGCCAGGGCCGCCTCGAAGACCGTCGGGTGAACGCAATTGGCCATGTAGAACAGCGGCCGCGGACTCACCGCCCCGTCTATGGCCCCGATCGCGTCGCGGAGCGGGGTTCCATCCAGCAGTCCCCCGTCGCCCTTCACCACGAAGCTCAACACGTACGGCACTCCGCACGCCGCCATGGCAGTGGCTATGCCCTGGGCCTCCCCGGCATGCGGCAGCGTAGCGGCCAGGAGAAAATCGACGCCGGCCGCCAACTCCCTCGTCTGGGGGCCGTGGAAGAGGGCCGCGTCTTCCGCGCCCAACCCTTCCTCCGGTTTGTAGGCGTCCCCCGCGCACCCGACAAGGCCGCCGATGAACACCTGCTTCGCATACGGGCCATATTCCTCGCGTATCGCCGCCAGAAACCGGACCCCGTCGCCGTTCACCTCCCTGTCCGCCAGCCCCGCTCGCCTCAATCGAACAGGATTCGCGCGCCACGTCGGGGTACACACGATCATGGGAAAAGCGGCCGCCCTGCCGATATCGAGGTACTGCCTGTACAGGCCGCGAAGCGCCTCCCGACCCGCCTCACTGTAAATGAAGCCCGCGTGGAGCACGTCGGGGTCCAGAGGTACGGACGCGTCTCGCCGCAGCCGCTCGATGAGCGCCCCTTCGGTAAGGATGACGGCACGCGACCCGACGGTCGCTTCGAAGTCCATCCGAATACCCCCAAGAGGTCCGCGGGCCGCATTCTATCCGAACCGCTCGGACCGTAAACAGGAAAACGCGGGGTGCGGGTGTCGCGCTTTGGCTTGACAGACCCGGTATTCTCGGGAATCCTTACGCCGCTTCGATTCCTCGGAGGGCCCAGCGGGCTACGGAGGAAGGACACGTTCATGCGAAAGCGATTCTTTTCAGCCGTGCTAGTCCTTTGCGCGAGTTTGCTCGTGCACGATTGCGGCCTCGCCCAGCAGGGGCCCGGGTGGTTCTTCGGCCCCGCAGTGGGGAAGCTGGATTTCACCTTCTCCTACGACGGCGCGCTCTATCCCGATCGACCCGTGAGCGGCCAGAACGCCGACATGGGCTTCAGCGTGCACCGCGTGCGCGTTCTTGCGCCCATCACCCAGAGCGACCGGTTCGAATGGGCCGCACTGGGAGGCCTCAAGGTCCTCCCGGTCGACACAGACGCCATCCTACCGGACACCGGGGACGCATTCCCGGACCAACTGTGGGACGTCGATCTCGGAACGGCGGCACGTTGGAAACTGGACAACGGTTGGATCGTCGGCGGGGACCTCGTGGTTGGCTCGGCGTCCGACCGACCCTTCGCGAGCATCGACGAGATCTCTTTTCAGGCCGACGCGCTGCTGCGCGTGCCTTGGCGGGAGAGTCTCGCGTGGATCTTCCTGCTGAACTACTCCAACATCCGAGAATTCGCCCCCCACTTTCCGCTGCCCGGCGTCACGTTGGCGTACGAGCCGGGACCGCACCTTCAGATTCTGGCCGGCGTGCCGTACAGCTCCCTCCGCTGGGCTCCGACGCGTGATCTCGAGATCTCCGCGTCCTATTTCGTCGTGCGAACGGTGCGGACCCGTGTGAGTTACAGAATTCTGACCCCGCTCAGCGTATACGCCGGCTTCGACTGGGACAACCAGCGGTTTTTCCGGCGCGACCGGACCGACGACGACGCCCGCCTGTCCTACTACGAGATGCGGATCGGCGGGGGCATCCGCTGGGACGCGTCGCCACGCGTGTACATCGACGCCGGCGGCGGGTACGCGTTCGATCGCTTCTGGTTTGAGGGAGAAGATTACTCGGATCGCAATACCAACCGGATCAAGCTGGCAGATGGACCGTTCGCGACGCTGCGCGTGGGCGTGCGATTCTAGGGGCGGTCGCCACGCCTGGTCTACACCTCGGCGAACTCGGGGTGGTACGGCTCAAGAAGGTCCAGTTATCCCCGCGACTTGGCAGGACGGCGTCTCCCACCCGTGTCGGATGGGTACCCGGCGCTGGGGCATCCACCGCAGGGGGGCGACCCATCTCGAAGTTGGGCACACCGTAGATGGGCTTTTTCGGCAGCCTGCTACTTCTTCGGATATCCGACGGACTGCGCCAGAGTGATCTTTTGATCCGCGCGCAGCTTCAACGCCTTCGCAAGCACCGGCCGGTCGATGGAGGCGCGCACCACGGTCGCCAGGCCCTCGGAGGCGCAGAAGAGATACACGTTCTGGCTGATGTACCCCGTATGGGCTGCCGAATAGAAGTCCTTGTCCTCTTGCGAAGCCCGTCCCGCTCGCGCGTGATCTGCAACGAACACCAATGTCACAGGGGCATCCTTGACGAAGCCTTGCCGCCCCGTCAGGGTTCGGAGATCGTCCGGCACGACCGGAGTCAGAGCATGCGCCTTGGGATCGTACACGTAGGCGCCGTTCGCCAACACGACGTAGACGTCGATCTCTTGCCAATTCTGGGCCGACGGCGCCGTGCGCTTCCCGGACTCGGGCCGGTTGACCCCGAACGCGGCCCACACCAGATTCGCCAGGACCCGCTCGGGCAACGGCTCGGCACTGAACGAACGAGAGCTGGCTCGTTCCTTCAGCGCCTGCATCAAAGGCTTCCCGCCGTCCAGGTTCGGCGGGAGCAGTTGAACCGGTTTGAGGTCCTGGGCACCGCCGACGGCCGGCCAGGCAAGGATGAGAACGAGAACAATGCCCGCGACCCCGGAGAGCGAATGACGATTCATGCCTGCTCCTTTCCCGAGAGATGACGCCGCCGCCACGCAGACTCGCTCCTCACGCACGCGCTCGCCAGCCGCCGTGCCGGGCCCCGAACGGCCTCCCGGAAGCTACGAGGAACCGTCAGGCGTGTCAAGGCGGAAACGCCCAGAAACGCCCCGTGCGCTGGGTTTGTCATTGACGGCGTGGTTCGTACACCGTTATGCTCCCGCGCACTCGCGACGCAGGAATACTCGGCGTCGCGGAGCGGAATCTTTCGTTCCTCGATTCGGCCCCCACACGCGAACGCTCGCAAAGGCGACCCGTTTTCATGTCCTTGCTCGATCTGCTCCTGCTGATCCTCCTGTCGGCCATCTGGGGTGCGTCCTACCTCTTCACGCGCATCGCCGGCCCGGTGCTCGGCCCCATCTCTCTGATGGCCATCCGGCTGTTCATCGCCGCCGGCATGCTGCTCGCCCTGGCCCGGAGCATCAGGCAGGCACCGGATTTTCGGGCTCGGTGGCGCCAGTTCCTTTTCATCGGCGCCATCGGGAATGCCATCCCTTTCGTGCTCATCGCAGACGCTGTGATCCACCTGAACGCCTCCATCGCGGCTATCCTCAATGCCACCGGGCCTCTCTTCACCACCATCGTCTCGACACTCTGGTTGAGAGAACGGCTGGGACTGCGCAAGATTCTCGGCGCGGGCGTGGGGATCCTCGGCGTGTCTATCCTCGTCGGATGGAGCCCCCTGGCGGTCACGCCCACGGTCCTGCTTGCCACTGGGCAGGCACTCCTGGCCGCGCTGTCCTATGCGCTGACGGCCGTGTACGCGCGGAGGCACTTCGCGGACCTCTCGCCGCTCCAGGCGGCCGTCGGGCAGGTGTGCGGCGGGGCTGTCCTCCTGACGCCCCTGATGATTGTCGCCCCTCCACCCGGTGCCGTCACCTGGCCCATCACCCTTTCGGTCTTGGCCCTGGCGGTGCCGTGCACCGTCGTTGCCTACTTCATCTATTTCCGGCTGATCGCCAACGCCGGACCAACCAAGACCTCCACGGTGGCGTTCCTGATCCCTCTTTTTGCCGTCGTCTGGGCCGCCGCACTCCTGGGAGAGCCGGTGAATTTCGGCGTCCTGGCTGGGCTCGGCGTCATTCTGCTCAGCGTATGGCTCGTGTTAGGAGCCGTTACGAAATAACTTGTACATCCTTTTCTATTTCGTTACGGCTCCTTATGCCGTTTCGGAACGTCTCCGCTCAACTTATTCTCTTACAACGGCTTAGGGGAAAAGAAACGGCAGCCGGGAGGCGGCTCTCAGACCTTGACGCTCAGCGTCCGCCGAACTGATCGCGGAAGCGCGGGTCGAGGTTGTCCCGCAGCACGTCCCCCACGAGGTTGAAGGCGAGGACCGTTAGGACGATGAAGACCCCGGGGAAGAGCAGCACGCCGGGCGCCCGCGTGATATAGATGCGCCCCTCGCTGATCATGTTGCCCCAGCTGGGAATTTGTGGGGGGACGCCCACCCCCAGAAAGTCCAGGGAGGCGATCTGCAGCAGGGAGAAGGCGAAGGTGAAGGTGGCCTGCACGATGAGGGGGGACATCAGGTTGGGGAGAATGTGCCGCGCGAGGATCCGCAGGTTGCTGGCCCCGATGGAGCGAATGGCCTCGACGAAGACCTCCTCCTTGAGCTTCAAGGTGAGACCGAAGATGATCCGGGCCGTCCGCGTGAGGAAATTGATTCCCACCGCGATGATGACGTTGGTCAGGCCGGGACCCAGGATGGCGAGGAAAGCCAGGGCCAGCAGCAGCGCCGGAAAGGACATCACGACATCCACCAGTCGCATGACCACGAAGCCGAACTGCCGATAATACCCCGACAGCACCCCGATCGCGACCCCGAGGACCACCGAATAGACGACGACCCCCATTCCGCCGATGAGGGTCAAGCGGGCGCCGTAGACGATGCGGCTGAAGAGGTCGCGACCGAAATGATCCGTCCCGAACCAATGCGCGGCGCTGGGGCCTTGCAGGCGCACGCCGGGGTCCAGGCCCATGGGGTCGTGGGTGGCGATGAACGGAGAGAAGAGGGCCAGCACCAGGATCAGGACGACCACACCCGTCCCCGCCAGGGCGATTTTCCGCTTGAGCAGCGTTCGCAGAAATATCCGCATGGCGTCGCGTCCCGGCTCAGGTGATCCGGATCCGGGGATCCAGGAACGTATAGCAGAAATCGATGGCCAGATTGACCAGCATGTAGGCCACGGCGATGACCAGGATGATTCCCTGGATCACGGGATAATCCCGCCGCAACACCGACTCGACGACCAGCCGGCCGATCCCTGGCAGCGAGAAGACCGTCTCTGTGATCACCGTGCCCGACGCCAGACCGACGAAGGTGAAGCCGACGACGGCGATGACGCTGATGAGGGAATTGCGAAAGGCGTGTTTCATCGTCACCACCACCTCAGACAGTCCCTTGGCCCGCGCCGTCGTCACGTAGCCTTCCTTGAGCACGTCCAGCATGCTGGCGCGTGTCAGGCGGATGATGAGGGCGGAGTTGGGCGCGGCCAGCGTCACGCAGGGAAGGACGAGATAGCGAAGGTCCCGGAGATTTCCGCTCTCCACGATGGAGGGAAAGCCCGAGCTGGGCAGCCATCCCAGCACGACGGAAAAGATCAGCATCAGGTTCAGGCCCAGCCAGAAGGTCGGCATGGACGCGGCCAGCATCGAGGCCCCGGAGCAGGTCTGATCGGTGTAGCTGTTGTACCAGACCGCCGAGATCACCCCGACGGGGATGCCGGTGACGATGATGAGGGCCATGGAGAGGACCGCGATGAACAAGCTGACCTCGGCCCGCTCCCGGATCACCTTCAGGACCGGCGTGTGGAAAAAGATCGACTGCCCGAAATCGCCCCGCAGCACCCCCGTGAACCAGCGGTAGAACTGCACGTAGATGGGTTTGTCGAAGCCCATGGTCACCCTGAGGGCCTGCACATCTTCCGGCGTGGCGGTATCGCCCAGCATCACCCCGGCCGGGTCGCCGGGCATCAGGTGCATGAGGGAGAATACCAGCACGGACGCCAGCAGGAAGGTCGGCACCATGCTGGCGATGCTCTTCAGAAGGTAGCGAAACATGAGGACGTTCCTGCGCGACGGAACCAGGTGCGCGTCTGACGGCTCGACATCCAGGATTTGCCTGGAGCCGTCGGTTCTCCTCCGGCCGGCCGCCCACTCCGCCGGGCCCGGGGACCCCGGGCCCGGCAGGTCGGTTTATCTACTTCTTCCACACGTTCCAGAAACTGGGGAAGTTGAGCGTGGTCGAGGGTGCGATTCCCCGGAGCCGCGGGCTGTAAATATCGTAGGTGAACGTGTCCCCCGTGCGCAGCAGCGGGACCTCTTGATAGAAGAGGGTCTGGAGCTTCTCCAAGGTCGCAAGCCGCTTGGCGGAATCCGACGCGGCGGTGAACTCCGCCGTGTACTGCTGCTTGCCCGGCGAGTCCCACCAGCCTGGGTAGGTCGGATTCATGAAGGTGAAAAGAATGGGATCCGGGACAAACCCGTGAGTTGTGTAGTAGACGTCCCAGAGCCCCGGCTGCGCTCGTCGCGACACCAGGGTGGCCCAGTCGTAGATCTGCATGTCGATGTTAAAGCCGGCATCCTTGAGCTGCTTCACCAGCACGACGCTGGCGCTGTAGTGATCCGCATATGACGTGGTCACCATGTAGCGGATCGGTTCGCCCTTGTACCCGGCCTCCTTGGCCAGCGCCCTGGCCTTGGCGGCATTGCCCTGGCTGTACGGCTCGATCCCGACCTTCGAGAACCACTTGGTGCCCTGGGGCATCAGGGCGCCGTTCAAGGCCCAGAGCTGCTTGGGGCCGACCGAGGCGCTGAGGACCGGCTCCATGCTGGTGGCGGCTTGCATCGACTGGCGAAGCTTCTGGTTCGTCATCATGCCCTCCTTCTGATTGAAGAAGAGCTCGCCGAACCCGGCCGCCTTGCGAATCATGATGGACACCGACGAGTCTTTCTCCAGACTCTCGAAGAGGTCGCCCGGGATGTACTCGGCGTAATCGTACTCGCCGGCCTTGAGGCCGTTCAGGCGGGTGCCGGGGTCGGCCACGGGCACGAAGACGAGCTTGTCGAAGTGGGCCACCCGCTCGCCGGCGTAACCGTCGTGCTTGTCGGTGCGCTTCACGTACTTGTCGAACCGCTCCAGGATGATCTCGTGGCCGGCCTTCCACTCCACGAAGCGGTAGGGCCCGGTGCCGATGTAGGCGGACGGCGGAATGGGCTGCTTGGTGGCGTTTTCCATGACCTCCTTGGGATAGATTGTCGGTCCGCCGTTGGCGTACGCCAGCATCGTCGCCCAGGGAGCGAAGGGGTTCTTCAGGTGGATGCGGACCCCGTACTTCCCGTCCGCCACGACGCGTTCCACGTGCTGGAACAGGTTCGGCGCCCGCGCGCCGAACTTGCCCCAACGAACCAGGGAGGCGACGACGTCTTCGGACGTCATCTCCTTGCCGTTGTGGAAGAGCACTCCTTCGCGCAGCTGGATGACGATGAGCTTGCCTCCGTCCCGCACCTCCGCGCTCTTGGCCAAATGAGGGACGGCCTCGTACTGGTCGGTGAAGGCGAAGAGCGTCTCGAGAAAATGCTGGCTGACAGTCGTGCTGAGGGTGGCCGTCAGGACGTGCGCGTCCAGCGACGGCGGGGTGTCGATCATGGCGAAGCGCAGCGTTCCGCCGCGCGTGGGACCCTCCCCGGCCATGACGGGAGTGGCGTTGAGCGAGAGAACTGCCAGGAACAGCGCCATCCAGGCGAGCAGTCGCATACCCATCCTGCACCTCCTTTGCTGGTGTTGCGCCGAAAGGCCTGTTCGATCTGCCGATGACGTACACGAGGCCCGACGCGTCGCTTCAAGCCTCGCATCCGATCGGATGGGACGTCGCGCCGCACACCCGTACGGGGCATGCGGCGGAACGTGTGGGACAGACTATGCTGGCCGAATTCCCGTGTCAATCCGAAAGGCCGCCCAAGCCACCCTGCCGGGACGCTGCGGACTGACGGGCGCGGGCAGAGATGAATGGATCGCGTGGAGGCCAACGCCCGGTTGCCAGACAGGCGTTCTACCCGGCACATTTCTCCTTGACGTCGCGGTCCGATCCGCGGTATCCACCGCCTTGGTCCGGCCGCGACGGAGCTACCTGACCGGAACCGGACTCCGCCGGTGCGCGCACGGGCGACATCTTCTTCTGTCTGAAGCCGGTTCGACTCGATAGGCCTGGAGGCACGCCATGCGAATCTTTTCCGCGACCATCGCCACGGAGAGCAACATGTTCTCGCCCATGCCCACGAGCCTCGCCGGCTTCAAGGAAAGCGTGTTTCTGCGCCCCGGCGAGCATCCGGACGACGCACCGCGTATGTGCACGGCCCCGCTCTGGGTCGCGCGCCGCCGCGCCGCCGCGGAGGGCTTCACCCTCGTCGAGGGCAGCTGCTTCGCCGCCAGCCCCGCCGGCACCACGGTGCGCAAGGACTACGAGTACATGCGCGACGAGATCCTCGAACAGGTGCGGCGCGCGATGCCCCTGAACGGCGTGCTGCTCGGCCTCCACGGGGCGATGGTCGCCGACGGGTACGACGACGTCGAGGGGGACGTCATCGAGCGGGTGCGGGACATCGTCGGCCCGACCTGCGTGATCGGCGTCGAGCTGGATCTGCACTGCCACCTGACCGCCAAGCGTGTGCGGCTTTCGGACATCATCATCCTCTACAAGGAGTTTCCGCACACCGACGTGGCCGAGCGGGCGGAGGAGCTCCTCACACTCGTCCTCCGGACCATTCGCGGCGAGGTCAGGCCAGTCACGTCGCTCTACGACTGCCGACAGATCGGTAGCTACCCAACAACCCTGCCGCTGATGCGCGCCTTCGTGGACAAGGTGAAGGCGATGGAAGGAAGAGACGGCGTGCTTTCCATCTCCATCAACCACTGCTTTCCCTACGCGGACGTGCCGGAGTTGGGCGGGCGCATCCTCGTCGTCATGGACGGGGACAAGGCCAGGGGGGACGCGATCGCCACGCGGATCGGAGAAGAGTTTGTGTCGATGCGGGGCAAGACGCTGCCGCGCTTTTACGATGTCGACGGCGGTATCGAGGCGGCGCTCGCCGTGGACGGGATGCCGGTGGTCATGGCCGACCCGGCCGACAACGCCGGGGGCGGCGCCCCGTCGGACAACACGACCATCCTGCGCCGGCTGATCGAGCGCCAGGTGGCCAATGCCGCCCTGGCCCCGATCTGGGACCCGATCGCGGTGCGCCTCTGCTTCGACGCCGGTCTCAACGGGGAACTTGCGCTGCGCTTTGGCGGGAAGATCGGCCCTGCCTCCGGCCGGCCGGTCGACGCCCAGGTAACGGTGATCGGCCTCAAGCAGGACGCCTGGCAGAGCTTCGGGCCAACCCAGGTGCCGCTGGGCGACTGCGCGGCAGTCCGCCTGGGTGGGATCGAGGTCGTGCTGATCTCCAACCGCACGCAGGCGCTGGGCCTGGAGCTATTCCGGAACGTCGGGATCGAGCCCCTGGCCAAGAAGCTGTTGGTGGTGAAATCGACCAACCACTTCATGGGCAATTTCGGGCCGATCGCCAAACAGGTGATCTACGTCGAGTCGGACGGCCCGCTGCGCCGGGACTACCGAAAGATACCGTACACCAGGGTGCAGCGTCCGATCTGGCCCCTGGACGACGAGACGACGCCCGCGCTGCTGATCTGAGCCGAAATTTTTGGCCACAAGATGCACAAGACACACAAGTGGCTTGATGACCAGAGATGTCAGGCGGGGGGGCAGGATGAAACAATGCCCCTCCCAACCTCACGAAAGCGAATACGGGCTCAGGCCCGGCGGGCGAACTTCTGCAGCGTCCGTGCGCCGCGGTTCAGCTTGGCGTGAGTCATGGCGACCTCGCCCACGTACAGGTCGCCCCGATCATCCACGGTGATCACGTGGGGCGCCACGAACAGGCGATCCTCTCCCATGGTCCCGTCGTTCCCCCAGCGCGCCAGCAGCTCGCCGTCCATGTTGAAGACGCTCACCCGCATGCACAGCTCGCTCACATAGACGATGTCGTCCTTGTCGATGCAGACGCCCGTCGGCCGGAAGAGGTTCGTCCACTGCGTGAGGAATTTCCCGTCCTCGCGGAAGATCTGGATCCGGGAATTCTCCCGGTCCGCCACCCAGACGCGGCTCGATTTGTCCACCCACAGGTGATGAGGAAGGCGAAACTGCGAGGGGCCGGGACCGGGTTCGCCCCAGGACGAGATGAGCTGGCCATCCGCGCTGAACCGGTGCACCCGGGCGTTGCCGTACCCGTCCGTGATGTAGATCTCTCCCGAGCGAGCGAACGCCACCCCGGTGGGCCGGTTGAACGGCGGCCCGCCGTGAGTGATGGACGCCAATCGCTCGAAGAGGTCCGCCGCCTCGTGGTACCCGGTGTCGGACGGCTTGTCTTCGGTCCCCAAGGTCTTGAGCAGCTTCCCGTCCTGGGTGAACTTGGACACCGTGTGATTCCGGTCGTCGGTGCACCAGATCGAGCCGTCCGGCCCGATACAGCTCCCGTGCGCCCGCGCAAAAAGGCCCTTCCCCCACCGGGAGACCATGTTCCCGTCGCGATCGAACACCGTGATCGGGTACTCGGTCCGGCTCAGAACGTAGACGCGCCCGCTCGGATCCGTGCACACGCCGCCCACGTCCATGAAGGACTCGCCCGCGGGAAGCTTCGCCCACCCCTGCACCAGCTCGTACCGGTATTTGCCTTGTCCGTATAGCATGTTGCTCCGTACCTCCCGTTGTGTCAGGCTTCCTGCGCCAAAGCATGTACCGCACACCCCAGACGGAAGAGTCCGGGACCGGCCGACACTACCCCTCCCGCCGCGACAGTGTCAACCGGGATCGTCCGCCGGCTTTGCGATTGACGCAGATTCCCGGCTGGGACTATGCTTCGCGCAGGCGTGGACACGCACGATCTTGGCACCCTTCAGGAAAGCCGGAGCACGCAATGACGATCCTGATCGATGGCGAACGGTTGACGCTGGCGGACGTGGAGCGCGTCGCGCGCGATGGGGAGTCGGTGGCGCTCGACCCTGCCGCGCGCCCGAAGGTGCTGGCGGCGCGCGCCGTGATCGAGAGCGCCCTGGCCGACGAGCGCAAGATCTACGGGGTGAGCACCGGATTCGGGCCGTTGAGCGACGTGTTCATCAGTGGGGCCGATCGCGATGCCTTGCAGGCCAACCTGCTCCGTAGCCACGCCCTAGGAACGGGGAATCCACTTGGCGAGGCCGAGACGCGGGCCACGATCCTCCTCCGCGCGAACGTCCTGGCCAAGGGCCACTCGGGTGTCCGGCCCGAGGTCATCGAGCTGCTCTGCGAGCTACTCAACCGGCGCGTCCATCCCGTGATCCCCGAGCGTGGCTCCGTCGGCGCCAGCGGCGACCTGGCGCCCCTTGCCCATCTGTCACTGGTCCTGATTGGCGAGGGCGAGGCAGTCTGCACGGGTCAGCGCCTCGCTGGCGCCGACGCGTTACGTCACGCGGGCCTGGCGCCTCTGGCCCTCAAGGCCAAGGAGGGCCTCGCCCTCATCAACGGTACCTGCGGCCTGACCGCCATCGGCGCCCTGGCGTACGAGCGTTCGGCGCGGCTCGTGAAGCTGGCGGACGTGGCTGGGGCCATGACGCTGGAGGCGCTGCGCGGCTCCTTCGTTCCCTTCGACCCGCGCCTCCAGGCCGTGCGCCCGCATCCAGGGCAGATCGCTACCGCCGAAAATCTCCGCCGCTTGCTGCAGGAGTCCGAGATCAACCTCTCCCACAAGGACTGCGGGAAGATCCAGGACAGCTACACGCTGCGTTGCATCCCCCAGGTCCACGGCGGCGTGCGCGACGCCCTTGCCTTCGTGGAGGCGATGCTCGCCCGCGAGCTGAACGCGGCCACCGACAACCCGCTCGTGTTCCCCGACGACGGTGGGGTGCTCTCGGGGGGGAATTTCCACGGGCATCCCGTGGCCGTCGCCCTCGATCTCCTGGCCATCGCCCTCGCGGGGCTCTGCGGCTTCGCCGAGCGCCGGATCGAGCGGCTGGTGAATCCGCAGCTCAGCGAGCTGCCGGCGTTCCTGGTCGAGGCGAGCGGGTTGAATTCGGGCTTCATGATGGCGCAGATCTCCGCCGCCGCCCTCGTGGCGGAGGCGCGCGTCCTGGCCTCCCCCGCCTCGGTGGAGTCTATCCCCACCTCCGGCAACAAAGAGGATTTCGTCAGCATGGGCTGGCTGGCAGCCGTCAAGGCCGCCCAGGTCGCGGACCGGCTGGCCACGATCCTGGCCCTGGAATTCCTCTCCGCCGCCCAGGGTCTCGACTTCCTTCGACCCCTGCGAGCCGGCCGTGGGCCGCAGGCAGCCTACGAGTGCGTGCGGCGTGCCGCTCCCCATCTGACGCAGGACCGCGTGCTGAGGCCCGATCTGGATCGGGTCCTATCTTTGCTGGAGGACGGGACTCTGCTCGGCGACGTCACCGCCGCCGCCGGCCCCCTTGCCTGATGCCCCACCCCAATGCGGGTCAACGCTTGACGGAGACCGGCTCGCCGTGGCCTAATTGCTCCCGTTGCCCGCGGGTCCGCCCGACGGCGGGCCGAACGGATCTGAACCGACGAAAGAAGGAGGACCCAACCATGAAATGGATGCGAACGAGTCTCGGACGGCTGCTCGCCCTTGCCGCGCTGGCGACCTGGCTTGCCGCGCCCGCCGCGGCGCAGGACACCATCAAGATCGGGTTCTTCGCGCCCATCACCGGCCCGGCGGCCGCGGACGGCGCGAGCGCCAAGCAGGCAGTCGAATTGGGCGCCAAGGAAGTGAACGCGGCCGGCGGGATCATGGGGCGGAAAGTCGATCTCATCGTCTACGACGATCGTTTCAGCCCCCAGGAAGCGGTGGCCATCGCCAACAAACTGATCGAGAAGGACCAGGTCGTGGGCGTGGTCAGCGGCTCCTACAGCGGCCCGACGCGCGTCGCGGCACCTATCTATGCCAAGGCCGGCGTGCCGATGGTCGCCGGATACGCCGTACACCCGGATGTCACCAAGTCGGGTGAGTCCAACTTCCGCCAGGGATTCCTGGGCGAAGTCGAAGGTCGAGCCGCGGGAGAGTACGCGGTCAAGGTGCTCAAGACCAAGAAGCCCGCTGTCATTTACATGGACAACGATTTCGGCCGCGAAATCTCCGCAGGCTTCGTCAAACAGGCGGAGAAGCGGGGTGCAAAAGTCGTGGCCTCCCAGGTGTACAAGTTCCCCGGCGAGAAAGATTTCCGCCCCTTCCTCACTCGGATCAAGGAGGCCGACCCGGACCTGATCTTCGCCGCCGGCTACTACAACGAGGCCGCGCTCATCGTGCGGCAGGCCAAGGAGTTGGGCATCAAGGTGCAGATTCTGGCAGAGGAAGGATTCGACTCGCCGAAATTCATCGAGCTGGCCGGAAAGGACGCCGAGGGGGTGATCATCGCCACTAACCTGGACCGCGACGATCCGCGCCCGGTGGTCCAGAACTTCCTGAAGAACTACAAGGCCGCCTACAAGATCGACCCCGACATGGTCGGGGCCTCCAGCTACGATGCCTTCATGATCTTGGTCAATGCCATCGGACGCGCGGGCTCCACCAATGCGAAGGCCATCGTGACGGCTCTGAAGGAGACCAAGGATTACAACGGCCTCACGGGAAAACTGAGCAAATTCATCAAGGGAGAGGTCGTGAAGCCGGTGCAATTCCAGATCGTGAAGGGAGGCGTCTTCCGGCGTCACGGCGTCGTGGATGCGCCAGAGATCATCACACCGCCGGTGAACTAGGCGACGGCGATTTCCGGCAGGGACAGGAGTGGGATGCGGGGGGCTGACATTACGCGGCCCCCCGTTCTGCTTGAAGGCGCGACTCAGTCCACGGTGGGCCGCCGGAGCAGGACCACCGCGAGAACGAGCAGCAACGCCAGCGTGTGCATGTAGTAACTCAAGAGTAGAAGATTGAGATCCTTCCCCAGCACCTCCCGGTTCAGGAGCAACGCCGGAACGGCATACACCCACATCGCCGCGGACGCCGGCACCCCGAGGGAGCGACCGCACCCTTCGGCCGCGATCAGGTAT
>Ga0316620_10000182_pt1 | contig 24628 bp, 16 predicted proteins | sample OWC_Aug_M1_C1_D5_FD_207651 | JGI IMG/M metagenome (GOLD analysis project Ga0316620, IMG submission 207651) | Wetland soil microbial communities from Old Woman Creek delta, Ohio, United States - OWC_Aug_M1_C1_D5_B | ecosystem: Environmental > Terrestrial > Soil > Wetlands | place: USA: Ohio...
CCGCCTCGCCGCTGCCCTGGTCTCCGAGCAGCTGGGCCACCCGCTGCTCCACCGCCTCCAACCGGCCGCGGCAGGCGCGGGCCAGCTCCATCCCACGCTCGAACAGCTCGAGGGCCTCCTCGAGCCCGACCGTCTCGTCCTCGAGCTTGGCCACGATCTCCTCGAGCCGGGCCAGCTGGTCCTCGAACCGCTCCCCGTGTCGCTCCTCGCTCATGGTCTCCCTCCTCCCCCCAGGTGCGTTGCTGTCGTGGTGGTGCGTCCTCTGCTCGGCATCACTCGCCGTCCTCCTCGCCGAACAACGACGGCTGCCGGCCGGGCGCGGCCGGCCGCGCCCGGCGCGGACCCTCGCCCGCCACCACCGAGCGCAGAGTGCCGCGGGCCAGCCGCGTGCGCAGAACCTGGCCCGGCCGCACCGCGCCCGCCTCGCGCAGCGGCGCGGCCAGCCCCTCCACCGTGGTAATCGAGTAGCCGCGCTCCAGCACCTGCAGCGGGCCGAGGTGGTGGAGGCTGCGTTCCGCCGAGGCGAGCGCGGCGCGCAGGCGCTGGAGGCGGGCGGCGATCAGCTGCCCGGCCTGCTCGCGACGGCTGTCGAGGAGCCGGCGGTGGCCGCCCGCGGCGACCCGGGCCGGCAGCCGACGGAGCGCCCCCACCGCCTGCGCCAGGCGTCCTCGCGAGCGCTCGGCGAGGAGCGCCACCAGCGCCGGCAGCCGCCTCGCCCGCTCCATCCGCGCCTGGAGCAGGCGCACCCGCTGCGGGACGCGCGCCAGACCCGAGGAGCCCTCGAGGCCGGCCAGGCGCGTCCGCGCCAGCTGCAGGTGGCGCCTGAGGTCCCGCTCCAGCCCGGCCCGGCCCTCGGCCACCCTGCGCTCCTGCTCATCGAGCCTGGCCGCCACCATCTCGGCGGCCTGGGTCGGCGTGGCTGCGCGCACGTCGGCCACGAAATCGGCGATGGTGAAGTCCACCTCGTGGCCGACGGCCGAGATCACCGGCACCGGACAGGTGGCAATGGCCCGCGCCACCGGCTCCTCGTTGAAAGCCCACAGGTCCTCCAGGCTGCCACCGCCGCGGCCGACGATCACCAGGTCGACCAGCCGGCTCGCGCCCAAGCGCTGGAGGGCGGCCGCAATCTCGGCCGCCGCGCCCTCGCCCTGGACCATGGCGTGGGCCAGGATGACCTCCAGGTGGCGGCTGCGGCGGAGCACCTTGAGCATGTCCTGGAGCGCGGCGCCGCTGCGCGAGGTGACCACTCCCACCCGCTGGGGCAGGGCCGGCAGGGGGCGCTTGCGGGCCTCGTCGAAGAGACCTTCGGCGGCGAGCCGGCGCTTGAGCTGCTCGAAGGCCAGCTGCAGGGCGCCGATCCCCTGGGGCTGGAGGTCCTCCACGACCAGCTGCAGCCGACCCCGCTGGGGGTAGACGGTCAGGGAGCCGCGGGCGAGCACGGCCAGCCCGTCCTCGGGCGCGAAGCGCAGGCGGGCGGCGCGACCGCCCCACATGACGCACTCCAGGCTGGCCTCGCTGTCCTTGAGCGAGAAGTAGAGGTGGCCGCGGCCGGAGCGTGAGACGTTGGTCAGCTCTCCCTCCAGCTGGAGGTCGGCGAAGCCCTGCTCGAGCAGGGAGTTGACCTCCCCGATCAGCTCCGAGACCTGCCACACGCGGCGGCTCATCCCGCTCCCTCCGGAGACTCGTGCCCGGCGGCGGGTGCATCACCGGCCAGGGCGAAGGGTGCGCTCAGCGCGGCCAGGGTCACGAGCCAGACCTCGGCATCGCCCCAGTTGTACTCGAAGAGACCGGCCACCGTCACCCCGGCCACGGCCAGGAAGCAGCCGGCCAGGGCCGGAAAGTGGGGCTGGCGCGGCCTCCGCAACGCCTGCCAGGTGTAGGTGGCGAAGGTCACCAGGATCGCCAGGTAACTGGCGAGACCGAGGAGCCCGCGCTCGGCCGCAACCTGGAGCAGGTTGTTGTGGAGGTGGGGAACGCGTTGGCGCGGTGCGTCGCTGACCCGGTAGGCCCGGTAGCTCGGCCCGACCATGCCCATGCCGACCCCGAACAGGGGGCTGTCCTGGACCATTTCCACCCCGGACATGACCATGCACAGCCGGTCGTAGCTCGAGGGTTGGCCGAGGTCGAAGATCGACACCACCCTGCTCTCCACCGAGCGGGGCAGGGCCGCCGCGACCAGGGCCAGGGCCAAAGGGTAGAGGAAGAGCGCCTTCGGCTTCCACACCGTCGCCACCAGCACTAGGCCCGCCGCCAGGCCGACCCAGGCGTTGCGGGTGAAGGACAGGAGGAGGGTGCTCGAGCACAACGTGCAAGCGGGCAGGGTCCACAGCATGCGGCGGCGGTGGGGGTTGAAGACCATGTCGCCAACCAGGAGCAGGGTCACAACCAAGGTCCAGCCCGAGAAGGTCATGTAGTGACCGGTGATGCCGCGCAGCCGCGACTCCAGGCTCGAGGCGCCGTGCAGGTACTGCCACACGCCGAGCGCCGACGACACGACCGCGACTCCGGTCAGCCCGACCAGGAGGCGGTCCCAGAGGGTCCGGTCGAGCAGCGACACGGTCATCGGCACCACGGCCAGGGTCAGCAGCTCGGCGACCTCGCCCGCGCTGTGGCCGGGGTCCTGGGAGAACGCCACCGCCGCCAGCGTCGCTGCCACATAGGCGCCCAGGGGGAGGTAGAGCGGGGCGTGACGCCAGCGCGCCTGACCCCGCCCCACCGCCACCAGCCAGCAGACCATGGCTGCGCCGAGGAGGACGTTCGCCAACGCGATCTTGACGCTGGCGATCAGTGCGGCGAGCAAGAGCGCCGCAGCGATCCCTCTCAGCCCCCCACCTCCTCAGCGCTCAGCGCCTCGTCCACGAGCATGACGGGGATCTCGGACACGATCGGGTAGACCCGCCGGCAGCTGGTGCAGCGGAGGCCGTCGACCACCTCCGGCTCCTCGTCCTTGAACTGCTCCCGGTAGCGCTCCACCAGCCGGCTGCGCACCGCCCCGGGAAGACTCACCACTTCGAGGGCAGCCTTGTCGTCCGGACAGACCAGGATCTCGAGCAACTTGGGGTCCACAGCCATCGCGCAGCTCCTCCCGTCCCCAGTCTAGCCGGATCCCGGCCGCCGGTCGAGGCGCCCGCCGTGCCCTGCCCGTGCCGGTTGAGTGTCGGATCGAGCCGTCAGCTGTCAGCCTTCAGCTCCCGCGCCCGCTCTGCATCCAACACCGTCACCCACAGCTGGCGGATGCGAGGGCCGTCGAGCTCGACCAGGAACACTCCCTGCCAGGTGCCGAGCTTGAGGCGCGCGCCCTCCACCGGCAGCGTGATCGAGGAGCCGAGCAGCGTGGCCATGAGGTGGGCGTCGGAGTTGCCCTCGGCGTGGGCGAAGCGCACCCCTGGCACCATGGCCTGGTACGCCGCCAGCAGGTCACGGGCCACGTCCGGGTCGGCGCTCTCGTTGACCACCACCGAGGCCGTGGTGTGCGGCACCTGCACGTGGCATAGCCCGCTCTCCAGCGCCGCCTCGCCCACCACCTCCTGCAGCCGCGCGGTGACGTTGACCATCTGCCGCCGCGACGAGGTTCGGATCTCGATCGTCCTCATGGCTCGACCCTCCACAGCGGGGCGTGGACCAGGCGATACGCCTCGGCCAGGAACATCACCCGGCGCACGTAGCTGTAGGTTTCCGGGATCGGGATGGCCTCGGTGAAGGCGCGGCGCTCCGGCCGTTCCTTCCACCACCGGGAAGCTCGACCCTCACCCGCGTTGTAGGCCGCCAGGGCTGGCTCCAGAGCCCCGAATCGCCGCACCAGGCGAGCCAGCTCGCGCGCGCCCAGACGGAGGTTGAGGGCCGGGTCGTAGAGGTCTGGCGCGGCGCCCAACCCGAGGCTCAGGGCGTGCCCCCGGGCCGTGCTCGGCAGCAGCTGGAGCAGACCCATGGCGCCGCGCGGGCTGCACGCGCGCGGGTCGAAGAGGCTCTCCTGGCGAGCCACCCCGGCAACCAGCCAGGGCTCGAGACCGGACTCGCGGGCCGCGGCCAGGAGCTCGCGCTCCCAATGCAGCGGCAGGTAGGCTTTGACCGCGTCCTCGGGCGAGCTCGCCATGGCCACGGTTCCGAGCTCGGGCAGGGCAGCGCGCAGGACGCTGACGGCGGTCCCGCGGTGGCCGTGGGCGCTCTCCATCTCGGCCGCAGCCACCGCCTCCGCCGGGGTGGCGCCGCGTGTGCGCAGAGTCCACAGCCACTGGCGCGCACCCTCGTCGCCCAGTCCCCAGTCGAGCAATGTCTGAACCGAACGCGGGGGCGGCGCCGCGCCCACCGCGGCGGGCAGAGCCACCACGGCAGGGGCGTCGATGCCCAGCTCCGCCCGCGCCCACTGGCCGTAGACGTCGGCCAAAGCGGCCGCGGCCAGCTCCCGGAGGACGGTCCGGCGGCGGCCGCCGGGCGCCGACCAGTAGCGGAGGCAGCGCGCGTGCGATGGCAGCCCGCTCCCCACCTCGGCCGCCCCCCGGGTACCGCCGGCGCGGTCGGCCAGGGCCAGGCCCAGCCTCCGCCCCAGCCACTCCTTGCGCTCGTCCTCCCAGCCGACGCGCGCCAGATCCCTCCAGGCCTCCAGGCCCAGCTCCGGATCCTGGCTCTCGGTCGCGCACTCCACCGCCAGGGCCCACGCCCGTCGGCGCTGGTCGTCGCTCGCGCCGTCGCTCTCGGCCGCGGTCAGAGCTGCCTCGAGACAGGTCGCGAAGGCCTTGCCGGCGCTCGCAGCTGGAAACCGCTGCCACCCGACCTGACGATAGGCGGCGGCGCGCAGGACCGACGTCTCGGGATCGACACCGCGGCCTGACGGCAGGACCTGCAACGCCCGCCGCGGCGAGCCCGCATCGAGGTGCGCGCGGGCCAGCTCGAGGCGGCGCTCGCGCTCGCGCTCGCCCCGCCACCTCTGGCGCCCGATCTCATCGACCGCCCGCCGCGGCTGGGACGCGGCGCGCCAGGCGGCGCTGCGCTGCAACCACTCGGCATCGCTCAGGGCGGCCAGCGCCGGGCCTTCGGCAGCGGCCGACAGCTCCCGCAACCGCTGTGGCGCACGGACGGCCAGCCGCCGCGCCGCCCGTTCCCGAGCGCCTTGCAGCGGGCATCCGACCAGCAGCTCGTCGGCCTCGGAGCTGCCGGCGCCAGCCTGCCCCTCGAGCAGGGTCACCGCCGCCGCCATCTCGCCGGCCGCGAGCAGGGCCCGGCCGAGCCCCAAAGCGGCTCGCTGGGCCAGCTCAGCCGGCGGTCGCTGCTCGCGGTAGCGTTGCCACAGCTCGGGCGCTGCCTGACTCCGTTCCAGGCACTCCAACCAGGCCCTCTGCCGGACCATCTCGAGGGTCGCACCCGGGCCGGCCCGCTCGAGCAGGTCCGCGGCGCGCAGCGGCTCGGACTCGCCCAGGCCCAGCCCTTGGCGCAAGAGGTCCCGACGGGACGACGGCGCCCCCGCCGGTGACTGTGCAGTCACAACGCAGACGACGGCCGCGAGGGCCGTCGCTGCTGCCAGGGTCCGGGTCGCCCGTCCCGGGGTCACATGCCGAGGCTGTCGGGATCGCCGTCGCCGAGGATCCTCACCAGCTCGTCGTGGAAGTAATCGCGGCGCGAGCGGACCTCGGGTGGAATCCGCTTGTCGAACATCTCCCGGCTGCGGTCGACGTCCTCCTTGAGGCGCTGGTAGAGATCCTTGCCCGCCCGACCTTTCTCGACCTCCTCCTCGTTGTAGAGTTTGATCTCGGAGACCAGCAGGCGGGCGAAGCGGCGCGCCTCCTCGTGGCGGGCCTGCTCCTCAGGGCTCAGGGCAGGCTCGCCCGCGGCCACCGCAGGTCGCCGCGCGGGCGTGGCCGGCGGCGGCACCACCGGCTGCACCGGCGGCGGCTCGGGCTTGGGAGCCGGCTTGGGCGCAGCCTGGGCGACCGGAATCCGCTGCTGTACGGTTTCCGCCGGAGACGGCTCGCGGACCGGCGGCTTGACCCCGGACGGAGGCATCTCGACGCGCACCGTGGCCGACGGGTCGAACTCGTCCTCGAGCTCGGGCTCGACCGGTGCCGCGGCCGCCGGCTCGAGACCGGCCACGGCCGAGGCCATGGCGAGCATCGGCGACGGCACCGTCTGCCGATAGGGCAGCGTGTCAATGAGCCAGCACGTGAGGGCGACCAGGCTCTGCGCCACGTCGGGCCGCCACGGCTTGCCGGCCAGGCGGTCGATGTAGACGCCGCCCATGACCTTGCCGCGCAGGCAGACGGGCAGGATCATGGCCTCCGCCGGCGCCCCGTCGCTGCCCAGCCAACCCGTGACCAGAGGATCGCTGGTCGGGGCGAAGGAGAGCGGGCGGGCATCGTCGGAGAAGGTCGAGAAGGTAGGCGACGCGCCGAGCTCGCCCTGCCAACGCTTGAGTCGCTCGGGGTCGGCGAAGCCGGCCCCGCTCCAAGCGCTGATGGCCGTCCCGCGGATGACCAGCACCACGGCCCGCGCCGCGTGATCGCGGAGCAGGGTGAGGAGATCGCGCAACAGCTCGGACTGGCTGCGCGCCTTGTCGAGCTGGCGGAGCAGCTCGAGCGAAAGTGCTGGCTCGGCCGCCGGCGCAGGCGCCTGGACGACCGGTGCGGCGGCCGCGACAACCTGCTCCCGAAGCTCGCCCAGGGCTGACTCCACGTCGGCCACCGGAAACAGCTCGTCAGGGCTCTGCGGCCGCGCCTCGGCCACGGCCGACTTGACGTCCCGGACCAGCTCGTCGAGACGCTCGAGAACGAAGTCGAGTCGGTTGGTCACGGCCTCCATGCCGCGGGCCTGTGCCTTCTTCAGATGCTCGACAACGGCATCGTAGGAGTCCATGGTGCCTCCAGCCCTTGCATTCAAGGCATTATCACCGTCCGCGTTACGCCCCGTCAAGGAGACCCCGAGCACCGTGCATTGCGACCACTCGCCCGGGCCTGTGCCCCGGCTCGCGTCGAGCCCGGTGGGGGGCGGGCGCGTCGCGACCCCGGCGAGGCTCCGAACGGCGCCTCCCTCGGTTGTCAGCCATGACGGATTCTGCTAGCTTCGGCGCGACGGGAGGAGACACGATGAACAGAGGATTCCTGCCCTGTTGTGGGGTTCTCCTCGCAGTCGCCTTGCTCGTGGTCGGATGCTCGCGGGGCCCCAGCGACGAGGAGCTGGCGCTGACCGCGCTGCAGACCCAACTCGATGAGATCCGCCAGGTGGCGACGACGTTGAAACAAGCTCGCACCGACCTCGAGGCCAAGAAGGCCAGCCGCGCCGCACTCGAAGCCGTGGCCGAGAACAAGCGCAGCGCAGAGCAGAGTCAGCAGCTCGCCAGGCTCGTCGCGCAGATCGACCAGTCCACCGGCACCGCGACTTTGATCTACGAGGACCTGCAGACCCGGCTCCAAGCCTTCCTGACCACCGCCCTCAACGACTTCCCCAACGCGCCGATGACTGCCGCAGGCCTCGTGGTCTACGCCGAGGAGGCGGTCCTCAACGCCGGCGAGACCGTGACCGCGGCCGGCGACTATGCCAAGGCGATAGAGACCCTGGAGACCGCCAAGGGCTACTACGACGCGATCGGCCTCGCTCCCCACCAGCCTCTGCTCGACAAGCTCGCGGAGCTCACCTCCTGGCGCTTCATCACCAAAGAGCGGTTCGACGCCGTCAAGAAGGGCATGAGCCCGGACCAGGTCAAGGCGATCGTCGGCGTCCCCTACTTCCGCAACATCAAAAAGGACGAGGCCGCCGGCGTCACCTACTGGCTGTACTCGAAGACCGAGGGCGGGGCGGCCGCGATCTACTTCGACAAGAAGGACAAGGTCTACGAGATGAACTGGGACGCGGTGCGGATCCGGGTGGCTGAGTAACCGGGCACTGGCGCCCGGTGCCCGGCCCAGCTCCGGATCGCGGGCTGGAAGCCAGGCTCGAGGCCGCCTCTCTCGAGACCCCGTGTGGCAGCGACGCCGCCGTGGTCATTGGGCACAGCCCTCAGCCGCTGACCCTGCCGCCAAGGGGCGCTCCCTCCTCCTTGACCGGCAAGGTGGGAAGCTGCTACCCTCCATGCTCCTGCGGGGCGCGTCACTGCGCAACTCCGACGCAGAGGAGGGGGTGAGCCGAGCATGCCAACCGGTGTCGTCGTCCGCGACAACGAGTCCTTCGAGCAAGCCTTGCGGCGATTCAAGCGCAAGTGCGAGAAGGCCGGCATCCTCTCCGAGGTCAAGCGGCGTCGGTTCTACGAGAAACCGTCCGAGCGCCGCAAGCGCCAGTTGATCCAAGCGCGCAAGAAGATGCTGCGCAAGATGGCCAAGCAGCGCAAGGCCGGTCTCCTATGAGGGCCATCAAGGTCCGTGCACAGACGCCTCGCTGCTGAGCTCGATTTCGACACCCTAATGGCCCTCGTCGCGGCCCACGCGCAGACGCGTATGGGCCGCGATCTTATTCTTGGGCGGGATCCTCTGCCCGCCGCGGCCGAGAGCAGCCGGTTGGCTCGCCTCACCGCCCAGGTGGGCGCGCTGCACGACGAGCTCGGCCGCCTCGACCTGGGCGGGCTCGACGGTGCCTGCCAGTGGCTACGCCCCGGCTCGCCGCCGCCGTCCGAGCCCGCCCACCTGCTCGACCTCCTCGCCCTCGCCCGCAGCGTGGCCGAGGTCCGACGGCAGCTAGCGGCGGCGCCGGCCGAGCTCGACCTCCTGCAGCAGGCGCGAGACGAGCTGCCCGACACCTCCGCGCTGGTGGCGCAGGTGGCGCCCCGCCTGGGTCGCGAAGGCCAAGTGCCGGACGAAGCTTCGCCAGAGCTGCAGCGCCTGCGGCGATTGGTCGTGCGCACGCGCCAGCAGCTGCTCAGCGAGCTCGACACGATCAGCCGCAGCCACCCCGGGGTGGTCGGCGACTCGCCCGCCACCGTGCGTCGCGGCCGCTACTGTCTGCCGGTGCGCTCGGCCCTGCGCGGGCAGATGGAGGGGCTGCTCCTGGACAGCTCGGGGACCGGCGCCACGGCCTATCTGGAGCCGTACGCCGTGGTCGAACTCAACAACGAGCTGGTCGATGCCGAGGCCCGCCAAGAGGAGGAGGTGCGGCGGGTGCTGGCCGAGATCGCGGCGGCGTTTGGCGCGGCCCACGACGAGCTCGCGGCGGCGCTCGAAGTTCTCGCCGACCTCGACGCGGCCCAGGCCCGGGTCGCCTTTGGCCGCACCGTGGCCGGCCGCCTGGTGGTCCCCGGCGAGCGCGACGAGCTGGTCCTGATCGGCGCCCGCCATCCCCTGCTCGACGAGCGGCTGCATCGGCTGCGGGTCGAGCTTCACGGAGACCACGAGCGGCGGGACCCGACGCGCCGGGTGGTGCCCCTCGACTTCCGGCTGCCCGAGGGGGTGCGGACGGTCGTCGTTTCGGGGCCCAACGCTGGCGGCAAGACAGTGGTCCTCAAGACCGTCGGCCTGATGGTCCTGATGGCCGCTCACGGCGTGCCTTTGCCGGCCGACGAGGGCACTGCCATCCCCCGCTTCGACCACATCTGGTGCCACGTCGGAGACGAGCAGGACGTGGCTGCCGACCTCTCCACCTTCTCGGCCGCCATGGCCGCCACCGCCGACCTCCTGGCCCACGCCGGAGCCGGCTCACTGGTGCTCTACGACGAGCTCGGCGCAGGCACCGATCCCCTCGAGGGAGCGGCCCTCGGCTGCGCGCTCCTGGAGGAGCTGACTAGGCGCGGCTGTACCACCGTGGCGAGCACGCACCTCGCCGCGATCGCCATGTCCGCCGCCGCCTCCGAGGCCATGGACAACGCGGCGATGGAGTACGACGAGGACCATGAACGCCCGACCTTCTCGCTGCGCATGGGCCGGCCGGGTCGCTCGCGTGGACTCGAGATCGCCCATGCCATGCGCGTGCCGCCGTCCGTGCTCGAGCGCGCCCGGACGCTTCTCAGCGGGCAGCACCTGGAGCTCGACCGCTGGCTGCGACGCCTGGAACAGGTCGAGGCCGAGCTGGTCGAGGAACGTGCCGAGCTGGTTCGCCAGCACCGGGCGGCACGCGAGCTCGAGCAGCGCCTGGAGACCGAGATCGAACGCCTGCAGAGCGAGCAGCGCAAGCTGCCCGATCTCCTCGCCGCAGAGCGCGAGCGCCTGCGTCGGCGGGCCAAAGAGCGGCTTGACGCCGCCATCGAGGCTCTCGAGGAGGCGACGCGGGAGCGCCAGCCCCTGGGCAGGCGTCTGCGTCGTCGCCTGCGCGACGAGGCTCTGGACCTGCCGGTCGGGGAGCCCGCCCGGCCCGGGCCCGATCCGGCACGGCTGATGCCGGGCACCCGGGTCACCGTAGCGGGCATGGCTGGGGAGGTGCAGGAGGTGCGCGGCTCGCACCTGCTGGTGAGCGTGGCGGGCAAACGGGTGTGGATCGCCGCCCAAGAGCTCGAGATCGCGGCCGAACCCGCACCTTCGAGTCTGGCTCGAACGGTCGCAGTGACGGCCGGCGATGCCCCCGCGAACGAGCTGCTCCTGATCGGCATGGACAGCGAGAGCGCCCGCGAGGAGCTCGAGCGCTTTCTCGACCACGCGCTGACTTGCGGACGCTCCACGGTGCGGGTGGTGCACGGGCACGGCACCGGCGCCCTCCGGCGCATGGTCCAGGAGACCTGCCGGGCCCATCCGGCGGTCCGCTCCTTCCGGCATCCACCGCAACACCTCGGCGGCACTGGCGCGACCGAGGTCGAGCTGGAGGTGGACGGTGGCGTCTGAGGCCGACCTGAGCCCGCACGTGGTGGCCGAGGTCCGCGCAGCCATCGACATGGTCGAGCTGGTGGGCGAGCACGTGCGCCTGCGCCGCCGCGGCCGCAAGTGGGAAGGTCTGTGCCCCTTCCACGAGGAAAAGACGCCGTCCTTCTCCATCGACCCCGAGAAGGGCCTCTTCTACTGCTTCGGGTGTCACCAGGGCGGCGACGCGATCGGCTTCGTGATGCGGATCGAGAAGCTCTCCTTCCCCGATGCCGTGGAGCAGCTGGCGCGTCGCTTCGGCGTCCGGCTTCCCGCCAAGAGCCCGGAGGCGCGACGCCGGCTCAAGGAACGGGAGCACCACCGCTCCGTGCTCGAGGAGGCGCAGCACTGGTTTCAGGAACAGCTGCGCGGGGCGGCGGGCGCGGTCGCCCGCGAGACCCTGTGCCGGCGCGGGTTCGAGCCCGAGTCCTGGGTCGAGTACGGGTTCGGTTTCGCCCCCGACGACTGGCGCCGGCTCTTCGAGCAGCTCGCCCACCGCCACCCCGAGGGCGTGATCGTGGACTCGGGCCTAGCCGTACGCCCGGAGGGGGGCAAGCCTCCCTACGACCGCTTCCGCAACCGGATCACCTTCCCCATCCGTGCCGTCGACGGCAGCCTGGTGGCCTTCGGCGGCCGCGCCCTCGGTGACGGCGAGCCCAAGTACCTCAATAGCCCGGAAGGTCCCCTGTTCGCCAAACGCTCGACCCTGTTCTGCATCGACCGGGCGCGCCGGGCCATGGCCGAGGCGGGCACGGTGGTGATCGTGGAGGGCTACTTCGACTGCCTCTCCCTGCACCGGGTCGGGGTCTGTCACGCGGTGGCCACCCTGGGCACCGCCCTCACCACCGATCACGCCCGCACGCTGCGCCGCTTGCTGGGTGATGAGGGCCGGGCGTTGATGTGCTACGACGCGGACGCCCCGGGCCGGCGCGCGGCTGCGGCCGGAGCGCGGGTCCTGCTCGAGCAGGGCGTGGATACCGCGGTCGTGGTCCTGCCCGCTGGCACCGATCCTGACGACGTCGTGCGCGCGGGCGGCGGTGACGCCTTCCGCGCGCTTCTCGAGCGGCCGCTGCCGCTGCTCCAGTTCCTGCTCGCCGACCTTCCCGAGGAGCCGCAACGGCGACGGCGGGCCGGCCTCAAGCTCGCCCCCCTGGTCGGCGCAGCTCGCGACCCCGCCACCCGTCGCAACCTGCTCTACGAGCTGTCGCGGCTGGTCGACGTGCCGCCCCGTGACCTCGAGGAGGTCGGCCGCTCGCCGGCTCCCCGCCCGGGGACCGCGGCGGCTCCCCCCGCGCCGGCCGCCGCCTCGACCGGCGACCGCCTGCTCGCCCTCATTCTGCTCCAGTGCAGTCCGCGTTGGCGCACCCGCATCCTCAAGCTCGTCGATCCCGAGCTGGTGGCAAGTCCGCCCATCCGTCGGCTGTTGGCGGCCGCGGCCGAGCTCGGGCCGGTCGCTGAGGATCCCGGCGTCGACTATGCCCGAGCCCTCGTGACGCACTGCGGCGATCCGGAGCTGATCGCGATCATCGCCCGCTTGACCGCCGAGGAGCTGCCCGAGGTCACCGAGGACACCATCCGGCACCAGCTCCCGTTGCAGCTGCGCCAGCAGGCCAAACGGCGCTCCCGCGTGCTCACACGCCGCATCGCCGACGCCTCCGACGCCGAGGAGGAGAAGCGACTCCAGGAGGAGAAGGACCACATCTGGCGTGATACTGAGCGTCTCATCTCAGAAATGTGCTCCGTAGACGGCGATTTCGAGAAAAAGTGAGAAATTCTTGACTCTTGGCCTTGCCAAAGTCGAGAACGGGGCCCATATTCCCCTTCGGTGTCCGTATGCCGCGCCGCGGAGGAGGTCGCGTCGCGTGGGAAGCACGCCCCAGCTCCCCCCTTGTGGCAGCTCAGAAGCGAGCAGGGTCGAGCCGGGAAGGAAGGTAGGGCAATCCAGGTTGTGCTTCCTCGGAAGGTGGGGGCGCCGCGTGCTGACGCTGTCCGCAACGCCTCCAGTGTCTGCAGTGCGCAGGCTAAACACCTGACCCCCCAGTGCGAGGTGCCGTGGAGGTATCGAGCGTGCTGATCGAAGAGAAGTACCCGGAGCTGGGCAAGCTGATCCAGACCGGCAAGGAACGCGGCTTCATCATGTATGAGGAGCTGTACGAACACCTCCCCGAGGAGGTCACCGGCATTGCCGAAGAGCTTGACGACATCTACATGCGACTGAACGAGCTCGACATCGACGTCATGGACTCCGAGACCGCGGCGGAGAGCCGGGAGGCCGAGGACACCGCGGCCCCCGAGGCCAAGGCTGAGAGCGAGCCGGCCAAGCCCGAGCCGCGCCAGCCCGCAGTGCCCCTCGAAAAGACCAACGACCCGGTCCGCATGTACCTGCGAGAGATGGGCACGGTCAAGCTGCTCGACCGCAACGGCGAGGTCAGCATCGCGCAGCGGATCGAGGCCGGCGAGGCCCGGGTCTTCATCGCCTTGGCCAAGGAGACGCTCCTGCTGGAGCTCTTCCTGCGCACCAATGAGCAGGCCCGGCGCGAGCGGCGCGGCATGCGTGAGCTGCTCCAGGGCCTGGTTGGAGATCTCGACGAGAAGGCCGAGGAGCGGGTGCTGGAAACCCTGCAGCTGTTCGGCACCATCAGCGCCCTGGACGACGAGTCGCGCGAGCTCAAGCGACGTCTCCGCCGCTGCAAGAGGAGCGGCAAGCGTCACCAAGAGCTGTCCGACAAGATTGACGCCAACACCGCCGAGATCGCCATTCTGGTTCGCCGCGCCGACTTCACGACCACCACCCGCAACCGCCTGCTCACCTTTCTGGGAGAGGTGGAGCGTCAATTCTCGATTCCGATCATGACCGTTGCCCGCGACCGCAAGAAGCTCCAGCAGGAGCGCAACGTCGAACGCCGCCACTTTTACTCGGCCCGCATCAAGCGCTACGACGAGGAGCTGACGCGCATCGAGGAGCGCTTCGAGGTCCCCTACGAGCACCTCAAGGTGCTGCTCGGCGAGGTCCGGCGGGGCGAGTCCGAAACCGACCGGGCCAAGCAGGAGCTGATCGTCGCCAACCTCCGCCTGGTGGTCTCCATCGCCAAGAAGTACACCAACCGCGGTCTCCAGTTCCTGGATCTGATCCAGGAGGGCAATATCGGCTTGATGAAGGCCGTGGACAAGTTCGAGTTCCGCCGCGGCTACAAGTTCTCCACTTACGCCACGTGGTGGATACGGCAAGCGATCACCCGAGCCATCGCCGACCAGGCCCGCACCATCCGCATTCCGGTGCACATGATTGAGACCATCAACAAGCTCACCCGGACGACCAGGATGCTGGTCCAGGAGATCGGCCGCGAGCCCACCGTGGAGGAGATCGCCGCGCGGATGGAGATGCCGGTCTCCAAGATCCGCAAGATCCACAAGATCTCGCAAGAGCCGATTTCTCTGGAGACGCCGATCGGCGAGGAGGAAGACTCCCACCTCGGCGACTTCATCGAGGACACCAACTCGGTGTCCCCGATCGACGCGGTCATCATGCGCACCCTCAAGGACCACACCGAGACCGTACTCAAGTCCTTGACCCCCCGCGAGGAGCAGGTCCTCAAGCTGCGCTTCGGCATCGGCGACGGCACCGAGCACACGCTCGAGGAGGTCGGACGCACCTTCAACGTGACCCGGGAGCGCATCCGGCAGATCGAGTACAAGGCGCTGCGCAAGCTGCGCCACCCGACGCGGGCCCATCTGCTCAAGCCGTTCTCGGAAGGAACGTCGTAGCGCCGATGCTGGCGAGGCTCTGCCTCGAGACAACGATCGCCGCCTTGCCCCTCCAGTAGCGACCGGCTACCATACCTCCCGGGCCCATAGCTCAGCGGTCAGAGCCGCCGGCTCATAACCGGTAGGTCCCAGGTTCGAACCCTGGTGGGCCCATGGCAGGAGCCGCGCGCTGCGTCCCGAAACGCTCGCGGCGGCCTAGGGGGTGAGGTGGAGAGCGCACGCAACGACCTGATCCTAATGGTCCGCCTGCAACGGATGTACGACGCCATCAGCAAGGCTCTAATGAAGCGCGGCAGCCCGCCGGAGGATGTCAGGCGGCTCCAAGAGCAGAACCTGGTCCGTCAGCACGAGCTCGAGCAGATCGAGGTTCAGCTGGCCGCGCACACCGCCGAGCTGCACGAGGTCCACCGCAAGGAGGAAGAGGCGCAGCTCGAGCTGGAGCACTTCCAGCGCCAGAAGGGCATGGTCAGCAACGAGCGCGAGTTCACGGCGGTGATCAGCGAGATCGACTATGCCACCAAGGCCCGGGACGAGGCCATGAACCGACGGCACGTGCTCGAGGAGAGCATCGCCGCCCTCAATCAAGAGATGGCCACGCGGCGTGAGGCGCGCCCCGAAGAGGAGGCGGCTCAGGTCGAAGTGGTCAGGTCTTGGGATACCCGCAAGAGCGAGCTCAAGGAAGAGGTCCACGCCCTGGCCTCCGCGACCAAGGAGCTGGAGGCCCAGCTGCAACCGGCCAACCGGGCGCGCTTCCTGCGGCTGCTGGAGAGCCGGAAGGGGACCGCGGTCGCGGCAGTGGTGGACGGATCGTGCTCCCTGTGCCACTTCTCCCTCCGCCCCCACCTTCAACAGCGGGTGCGCCGGGTCCAGGAGATCATCGCCTGCGAGCATTGCCATCGGATCCTCTACTTCGCCGACATGGAAGGCATCGGCTCCGCCGACCCTGACGGAGCGTAAGCCCCCAAGCGAGCTTCCCGGCCGCTCCCCGCGCCCCCGGCCGCTGTCGCTGTCGCTACCGGAACGAGAGAGCCCGCCAACGGTAACGGGCTCGGGAGCCGCCCGAGCTTGGGCGATATGATGGAGATCAGCATGGCGCACGACATCGCCGCCCGTCTCGCCGAGGTCAGGGAGCGGATTGCCCGCGCCGCCGCAGCCGCCTCCCGCGATCCCGCCGAGATCACGCTGGTGGCGGTCGGCAAGACATTTCCGGCCGAGGCGCTGACCGCCGCGGTAGCTGCCGGAGCCACCGACCTGGGCGAGAACCGGGTCCAGGAGGCCGAGACCAAGAAGCCCCACGTGCCGCCTGCCACATGGCACCTCATCGGGTCCCTGCAGCGCAACAAGGTGGGCCGTGCTCTCGAGCTGTTCCAAGTCATCCACACCGTCGATCGGGTCGAGCTGGCTGAGCGACTGCAACGGCTCCTCGAGACCGGCTGGCCCGGCCGGCGGCTGCCGGTTCTGCTCGAGATCAACATCGCCCGCGAGCCGCAGAAGGCCGGTGCCCTGCCCGAGAATGCGGGCGAGCTGCTGTCAGTGGCGCGGGCCTGCCCTGCCCTGGACGTGATCGGGCTGATGGCGATCCCCCCTCTTGAGGCCGACCCAAGAGCCTCCCGACTCCACTTTCACGCCCTGCGCGAGCTGCGCGACGCGCTCCGCGACCAAAGCTCCCTGCCCCTGGGCCAGTTGTCCATGGGCATGAGCCACGACTTCGAGGCCGCCATCGCCGAGGGAGCCACCATGGTCCGCATCGGCACCGCAATTTTCGGCGCTCGGGCGTAGAGGCCAGCCGGACTCCCCCTCGCGACCTCCAGGGATTGTCATTCCGGAGACTTTGTGAAAAGATTCTCATGCTCGATCAGGTCGAGCGTGCGGGGAGCACCACGATGGACCAGCCGACGTTCATAGCCTCGGAGGGCAGCTCCGATGTCTTCCGTCTCGCTGCCGAGTCGGCGCCCAGGTGCATCGAATTCCTACGCGATCTGGTCACCATTCCCTCGCCCTCCGGCGGCGAACGCCTGGCCTGCGAGAGGGTGCTGCGCGAGATGCGCGAGCTCGGATACGACGACGTCCACCAGGACGAGATGGGCAACGTGCTGGGCAGGATTGGTTCCGGTCCCCGCATCGTCGCCGTCGATGCCCACGTGGACACCGCGGGCATCACCAACCCTTCCCTGTGGAAGTTCGACCCGTTCCGCGGCGTGGTCTCGGAGGGGACCTTGTACGGCCGCGGCGCGTCCGATCAGAAGGGTGGTCTGGCGGCTGCCGTGCACGGAGTCGCACTGGTCGCCCGCGCCGGTCTCCCTGCCGACCTCACACTGTGGGTCACGGCAACCGTGCTTGGCGAGGACTGCGACGGCCTCGCCTGGCAGTACCTGGTGCGCGAGAAGGAGCTGCAGCCGGAGGTGGTGGTCGTGGCCATGCCGTCCCACCTCGGGGTGTGCCGCGGTCAGCGCGGTCGGATGGAGGTCGAGATCACGACCAGCGGGGAGGCGACTCACAGCTCGCGTCCGGACCACGGCCGCAATGCCATCTCGTCGATGGCGCCCGTGGTCCTCGGCCTGAGCCGGCTCCACTCCCAGCTCGACGTCAACCACCCGACTCTGGGCCGAGGATCACTGGCGGTGACGGCAATCTCCTCGCGTTCGCCGTCCCTCACCGCCATCCCCGACGAGTGCACCGTCCGCCTCGACCGTCGGCTGACCATTGGCGAGGCCCCATACGAAGCCCTGCTCCAGATCGAGAACCTGACCGAGGTCCAGCACGCGCGGGCCGAAGTGCGCGTACTCGAGTACTCGCGCCCCTCCTGGCGCGGCCTCACCTACCCGGTTCGCAAGGTCTTCCCGGCCTGGGACACGCCCCGGGACAGCGCCACGGTGCGAGCGGCGATGGCCACCGCCCGGCGCGTTCTCGGCCGCGAGCCCCGCAAGCATCGCTCCTCCTTCTCTTCCAGCGGCTGCGCCACGGCCGGTCTCTTCGGCATTCCGACCGTGGGCTTCGGGCCCGGGGACGAGGTTCACTCCCACTCGGTCGAGGATCAGATCTCGCTCGCCCAGCTCGAGCCTGCCATGGTCTTCTACGCCCTCTTCCCCACCGTCTACCTGGAGACGGGGGCCGCGCAGCCGAGGGAGTGATCCCGGCGTGGAGCGCCGCCAAGGATGCACGGTCGTGGCCCCCAGTAGCCCGGTATTGGAGAGTGCTTGTTACGTGCGGCCCGACGTCTCGTCCAGGATGCTCGCGTAGCTCCGGTATCGGCTGGCGGCGAGAGCGCCATCCTCGACCGCTTGGCGGACCTCGCAACCCGGCTCGTGAACGTGACTGCAGCCCGCGAAGCGGCAGCTCCCGGCCAGCTCCCGGATGTCGGGGAACGCCCGCTCCAGCTCGCTCGGGTCGAGGTCCCAGACCCCGAACTCCTTGAGCCCCGGCGTGTCGACCACGAAACCCCCGTAGGGCAGCGGCATCAGCTCGGCCCGGCTGGTCACGTGACGGCCCTTGCCAGTGGCCTCGGAGATGGTCCCCACCTTGAGGCGGAAACCCGGGTACGCGGTATTGAGGAGGGACGACTTGCCCGACCCTGAAGGCCCGCAGAAGAGGGTCGTGCGGCCGGCCAGGCGACGCTTGATCTCGCCCAGGCCCCTGCCGGTGCGGGCCGACATCAGGAGCACGGTGTGGCCGGCCCGGCGGTAGGCGGGCAGCCACTGCTCGACCTGATCGATCCCCTGGTCGATCTTGTTGATGGCAATCACCGCCTCGATTCCGGCGACGTGGCACGCGACCAGGAAGCGATCCAGGAGACCGGGCTTGGGCTCGGGTTGACGGGCCGCGAAGACCAGCAGTGCCTGATCCACATTGGCGGCCAGGACCTGGGCTCGGCCCGAGCCCGGCGCGCGCCGCAGTAAGGAGGTGCGGCGCGGCTGCACCGCCACCACGACTCCCTGGTCGCGGCGCATCTCCACCACCACCGCATCGCCCACCACGAGCCGCGGCGCAGCCGGCGCGCCGCCCTCCCAGCTCAGGCGCCGTCGCGACGCTACAACCCGCGTCTCGTCGCCCACCTGCACCCGCACCAGCGCTCCGTGCATGGCGATGACGGTCCCTTCCATCTTCTCCGCCATCGGAAGAGTATAGCGAGAGCCGGACACGTCGGTCTCGGTCGTGCCTCAGGACTACCCGCGGTCCCCCGCCGCTTGACGCTGGCTCGCCGTGGGCTACGGCGCCGCCCGTACCAGCTCGGGCGGGCGCATGACGAGCTCGTCGACCGCGTGGCAGAAGCGCACGAACTCCGGGTAGTCCTCCGGCGTCACGGTCTGCGCGTCAACCTGCAGGCGCAGGACCGAACGCGCGCCGCCCGGCTCCGCCTCGACGGTCTCGTCGACCCGCCCCCAGCGGGCCTCGAAGCGGCGCGGCTGACGGTCCATGGTCCAGCCCTCGGGCAGGGTCATCTCGAGCTCGACCCGCTGCAGCAACGGAAGCTGCAGCACGAGTGGGAACTGCCGTTGGGGCAGCGAGGCGAAGGCCGCAGACAAGGGTCTGGCCAGGACCAGGCTGCGGCAGGTGAGGGACTCTCCAGCCAGCTCGCAGGCACTGGGCAGGTCCAGCCAGAGGCGGAGCAGCACGCCCTCCCCCTGGCGCTCGAGGTCGCCGCGGACCGACTCGGCCCCGGGAAACAGGCTCGCCGCCATCTGCTGAAACGCCTGGTCCACGCGCTGCTCGGGGAGGGATGCGATCTCCTCCTGCAGTCGCTCTGCCTGACCGCCCCACATCGGCATCTCGAGCCGAATCCGGGCCCGGCCCGAGCCTTCGACCTCGGCCCGCACCAGGACCCGCTCCTCGAGCTCGGGAGTTTCGAACTCGGGCAGGCGCTCGAGGTAGGTCACCGGCGCGCGCGGGTCGCTCAGCGGCAGCAGCAGAGCGTCGCTGCGCTGCAGCTGGGGTCGAATGTGATCGATGCCCCGCCGCTCCTCGTCGAGGTCAACCCAGACCAGCCTGCCGTCGACGGTCACGCGCAGCAGGGGCTCGAAGAACGACTCCATTGAGGGCATCCTCATGTGGGTGCCGGCGAACTCCACCGGACGGGCGAGCACGACGTCCACCTGCCAGCCGGCCACCATCAGGGCGGCGGCGACCACGGCCAGACGGTTGCCCCTCCGGCGCGAGAAGCTCTCCCCGGCGGTGGAGCGCAGGTCGAGCAACGCCCGCCCCGCCTCCACCTCCCCGATCACGGCCTCGACTACGCGGCGGACTCGTGGCACGGGCTCATCGCCGGTCACCTGGGCTGCCGCCCACGCCTCCAGATCGGGAGTCCCCGTGAGCACCTCCAGGATCCGGTCACGCACCGCGTCTCCCACGTCCTGCCAGGTCACGCCGAACCCGTAGCTGATCCACGGCAGGAGCTCGCGCACCGGGGGGGAGAAGGGCTCCTGGGGCACCGGTGGCATGCGCTCCGCTCGCCACCTCGTGACCGACAAATCGCCCTCCTCCCACTGCTCCTGGGCGAGGCCCCGGAAGTTGCCCTCCACCTCGAGCTTCAGATCGCGCGGGGCGAGCAGCACGAACTCGGATAGCCCGAAGGCCCGCTCGGGATCGGCGAAACGATAGGTGTATGGGGAGAGGTGGCCGGGCCGGGAGCCCCCGATCCCAGGGTTGGCCGCCACGAACTCCTCCTCCACCAGGTCCCCAGGCTCGACCTCGCTCAGCACCAGCCCGCCCTGGCCTGACTCGAGATCGGTCGGCACGACCTCGCGACCGTCAGGCTTGACGATCCGGACCCGCAGGGTCACGGACTCCTCCATCTGCTGCAGCGCGGCTGCCTGACGCGCACCGGTCGCAGTGTAGGCCTTGGTCAAGCCGTGGTAGTAGTACAGGCTCGAGCCGTCGGCGAAGCACCGCTCCACCGCCTGATCCAGGATGAGAACGGCGTCGACGTCTTCGGCCTCGCCACCCTCGCCTGCAGTCAGCTTGAGCGCGTCGACCCGGAAGGGCGCGAAGAAAGGCTCGGCGCCCCGACGCCAGGCCAAGGTCTGGAGTCGGAGGTTGGCCGGCTTGGCAGCCAGGGCGCGCCCCAGTGCAGCGTCCAGATCGCCTCCGGGCTCGGCCGCCAGAGCCAGGGAAAGGTCGGCGACGGCAAACATGTCGCCCCAGTGCTCTCGCACCCTCTCGAGCTCGGCCAGAGCCTGCGCGGAGTCGCCCCGCTCAGCCAGGATGCGGACCGCCGCGAGGTCGAGGCTGGGATCGTCCGCGCTCGCCCGCAGCCGCTCCAGGGCGGCCAGGGCAACACTACCGTGGCACTCGCCGCGGAGCTCGTCCACCTGCTCCAGAGAGATCGTCCCGGACTCGGCCAGGGCCGCCATCAGGTGCGTGCGCTCGTCCCACCGCTCCAGCCCCTCGAGAACCAGCAGGCGCAGCTCCGCGACCCGCCTCGACGCGGGCAGCACCTCCTCGAGACGGGCGACGCCGTCCTCGGCCTCCCGCGTCCAACCGTTGTGCAGCGAACGGCGGACCCACAGCTGCAGGACCCGCGGGTCGCTGCCAAAGTCCTCGACCAGGCGGTCGAGCACCTGATCGGCGTCGTCGTTTCGCCTCTGGCGACGCGCCAACACCTGCTCCAGGAGACGGCTCAGGGGCGCGGCGGCGGCCGAGCGCAGGTGCTCGCGCGCCCGGTTGAGCTCCACGTCCGGGTCGTTTCCCGTGGGCTGGGAGAGGTAGAGCTGAGCCAGGCCGAGGTCAGGCCATGGGCTGCCCGGGGACGCTGCCTGGGCGCGCTCGAGCCAGGCGCGCTCGGTGCGTGGGTCGAGGCGGCCGCGGGCCACTGCCGCCGCGACCAGACAGTCAACTTCGGTCCTGGCGGCGCGGTCCCGGGCGTGACCGAGGGCAGCCGCGGCCGGAGGCTCGCTCGGACCGCCTGCGGAAGCGCCACGCCCTACGCTGTCGCACTCTCCAGGGACGACCGGCAGCGGGTCGCCCGCGCGGTCGAGGAGGCTCACCCGTACCCCAGCCAGCCGCGGCGAGGCCATCTCGACCCGCAGCCGGTGGCAGCCTTCTCGGAGCTCGACCCGGTACCAGCCCACGCTAGGGTCGACCACCCCGCAGTCGCGGCGCCGGTCGAGCACCCGGTCGTCGAGGCTGATGTTGACCCCACCCACGGCCTCTACCACCAACCAGGCCTCGTGCTCGCCCTCGACGGCGAAGCTCCAGGCGGCCAGGAACACCCCGGACGACAGCGCCTCCTGGGGCGGCTCCAGCCATCCATCGACCGGCCGCAGCAGGAGCCGGACCGGCGCTCCCCCGGTCCGCCACGTGCTGCCCAGAGGCGGCAGCTCGAAATCCGGGGGTACGACGTCACGCTCCAGATCGAGCACGTCGAAGGTGCCGAACGGACCCGCCAGCTCGACCGTGGTCAGCACGCCCGCGGGCGGCCGACCGTCGAGCTCCGACTGGATGCGGGCGAGCAGGAAGCTGGCCTCGGGGTCGCGGCCGGGGGCAAAGGCGGTGAGAATCGCCTCCGGCTCGGCCAGGTCCTGGAGGGTGCCCAGCCACCAACCGGTAACGGCCACACTGTCAGCCGACGAGGGGTCGCGGCCTACGGTCTCCAGGGCCAGGCGACGCGCACGTACGAGGTCGAAGGCCGCGTCGGCCTCCAGCACCTCTTGCCAGGAGCCATGGGCGGGCGCGGCGAGGCCAAGGGCCACCACGACCATGGCCGTGCAGCGCAGGGCGACGAGGAGGCGCGGCGCGCCTGTCACGGAACCTCCAGCGGCCGGGTCATGTGGCGCTCGGCGGCGAGCAGGAAGTCGCGCAGCTCGGCGGCACGGTCGGCCGGGATCAGGCCCGGGCGAAGGCGGAGCTCGCCCTCGACGCGATAGCCGCTGGCGAGCTTCGAGAAGCGGAGCCGCAACACCCCGCTAGGGGTGTCCAGATCGACGTTCTCGGGCAGGTCGACCGGAGGTCGGCCCAGCTCCACCTCCACGGTCCAGACCAGGTCGGGTCGGGCCACGACGACCAGGGGGCCGCGGCGCGAGGCAGCCGGGACCAGGCGCCAGATCGGCTCGAGCTGACCCGGGTAGGCCGGCAGACCCCCACCCGAGAGCAACGCCGCCCGCGGCACCGTGGCGTGCAGCTCGACCACCGCCGGGTCCCGCCCCGGCGGCAGCTCAGAGATCGGTTCCTCGACCAGCTCGGCGCCGGGGAGCTGGCGCTGCAGCCAACGGCTGTAGCGGCTGGGGTCCTTGCTGAACGCGAACGCCGCGCGCCGCGCGGTGGCGGCCTCGCCGGTCTCCACCGTGCGCAGCACGACGTCCACCTGGCCGCTGTCGCCCGGCCGCAGCCTGCACTCCAGGCGCGACTCGCCCGCGCCCGGCAACGGCGTCGTGCGAGGCGCGCTGTCCGGCCCCGCGATGACGAGCGCCACCGCACCCTGGTCGGGCGCAGGCGGCAGGAAGGGGTCGTGGCCGGTGGCGGTGCCGTCCAACCAGAGGTCGTCGTCGGGGAGATAGACGATGGCGTGGTCGAAGTACTCGAGCAGGGCGAGCTCGGCTGCAATCGGGCCTTGCTCGGCGGTGCGCAGTAGCACCATCTGGGCCGGGACGTCGACCGCTCCGAGCAGGGCGACGAGCAGCGCGGCCTTGTCCTTGCAGTCTCCCATGCGGTGGTTGAGCACCCAGTCGGCGGGGAACGGGCGAAAGCGATGCTCGCCCAGCTCGAGGCCCACGTAGCGAATCTCGTCGCTGACGAAGCGGTAGATCCTGGCGATCTTCCGGCGGCGGTCGGCGATTCCCTCGCTCAGGCCGCGGGCCGTGTCCTCGACCTGGCGCGAGGCTCGTACCCGCGGCGCCACGTGTCGTCGGTACCACTCGGCCAGATCGCCCCAGCCGGGGTGGTTGGAGTAGACCAGGTGGGGGGTCGTCAGGAGCTCCGGCCCCGGCGGCAGGTCGTTGGGTATCGCCGGCAGGCCGTCCCAGGCCCACGCCAGGTGGATCCTGCCCTCGGCGTCGACCAGTCGTCGCGGCTCCCCTGCCAGGTGAACCAGCTGCCACGACGGCAGCAGCTCCTCGGGGCCGACCAGCTCGACCTCGGCCCGGTGCACCGGCTCCGACCCGCCAATGGGCAGCAGGCCGCCCTCGTAGGGTCCGGTCTCGTTAGCCTCCGCCACCTCGGACAGGAGGTACGAGAACTCCAGCATGTCCTCGTCCTCGAGGTCCTGGAACTGGAGCACGCGCAGTCGCGTGTCGTAGTACAGGTTGAGGCCTGGGTCACGCAGGCGCGGCGTGTCGGCCTGGGTCGCGCTCACCTCGCTCCCGTCTCGACGCAGCACACGCGCGGACAGCACACGCAGCCGCTGCCGCTCCGGAACCCAAGCGATGGTGGTGCGGAGGAGCTCGTCGGCCTGGTCGGCCTTGGTGACCAGGACCGCGCGCTGGACCCTCTCCTCGGTCAGCGAGCCGGGTAGGAACCGGACCTCTCGGTGGTCGAGGACCACTACCGCCGGCATGGCCCTCGGGGCAGAGCCAGCCATCGCCAGCAGCTCCTCGCCGCTGCGCCGCCAGCTCAGGTCCTCGGCCTCGCCCCCGAGCAGCTCCAGGAGGTGCTGCGCGCGCCGTTCCTGGGGCCTGGAGTCGAGCAGCCGGCGGGTGAGCTGCCGGGCCTCGACGTCACGCCCGGCGGCGTGGGCCTGGCGGGCGAGCTCGAGCAGGAGCTCGGGATGGTCAGGGCAGCGCCGCAGACCCTCGTCGAGCACCCCTCGCGCCGCGCCGAGGTCACCGGCTGCGGACTCCAGCCGGGACAGTCGGACCCGCATCTCGGGCTGGTTGGGATCCGCCTCGAGGAGCTCGCGCAAGACACCGCGCAGGGCCTCACCATCGCCGCAGCTCGAGGCCAGTTGCTGACGCAGGTCGAGGGTCCGCTGCCAGCCCGGCACCACCTCCTGCAGCCTCGCCAGGCCCTCGCGGGCCAGGTCCCAGCGCTCGGCCTCGACGGCGCGCTCGGCCAGAATCGCCGCAGCCTCGGCGCAGCGGGGCGCCTCGCGCGAGGTCCGGGCCAGCTCGGGCAGCATCACCGCTCCCCACTGGGCGGTGTCCAGGCCGAGCCAGACCGCCCGTGCGCTGGGCTCGCTCGCCACGCGTTCAAGGAGC
>Ga0316620_10000184_pt1 | contig 24498 bp, 18 predicted proteins | sample OWC_Aug_M1_C1_D5_FD_207651 | JGI IMG/M metagenome (GOLD analysis project Ga0316620, IMG submission 207651) | Wetland soil microbial communities from Old Woman Creek delta, Ohio, United States - OWC_Aug_M1_C1_D5_B | ecosystem: Environmental > Terrestrial > Soil > Wetlands | place: USA: Ohio...
TCGACTCCGGCACGCTAGTCTAATGCGGTCAGTTCGGGCGTTCGCAGATGTTACATGGTCCCGGTTTCGTGTCGCGTCCGGGGCCCCCATCAAGGTGGGCCTTGGGAGCCAAATACCGATCTTCGGAGGCAATGGCGCCGACGAAGACCAAGGAGGAGGAGGAATTCACCATGGAGCGTGGAAGGAATCGTTGGCTCGAGGCGGTCCTTCTCGGCGGTGTCGCCATCGCCGTGATAGGGCTCACCGGCTACGGCTTGCCGGCGATGGCCCAGGAGGAACCGCTGACTCCCGAGGAGGAGGCGGCGGTAGAGCAGGCCGAGCAACAGGCGTTCGAGGAGGAGATCGTCGTCACCGGGTCGCTGATTCCCCGGCCGACCCTCGAGTCCATGAGCCCGGTCTCGGTCATGGAACCCGAGGAGATCGTCTACTCGGGCGTGACCCGGGTCGAGGACCTGGTCCGGCAGCTGCCCCAGGTCTTCTCGGGGCAGAACTCGACCATCGCCAATGGTGCCTCCGGCACCGCGACCGTTGACCTGCGCAACATGGGCGCGGATCGCACCTTGGTGCTGATCAACGGCCGGCGCATGGTCTCGGGTGATGCGTGGGCGGTTTCGACCGACCTCAACTTCATCCCGGCGGCGCTGGTCAAGCGGGTCGACGTGCTGACCGGCGGCGCGTCGTCGGTGTACGGCGCGGACGCGGTCACCGGCGTCGTCAACTTCGTCCTCGACACCGACTTCGAGGGTGTCAGGGGCGGGATCTCCTGGGCCGGCTACCAGCACGAGAACAACAACGCGGTCGCCCAGCAGATCAACGCCGACATGGGCTTCGACTACCCGGATGGGAGCACCGTCGACGGTGACCAGCTCAACGTCAACCTGGCAGTCGGCGGCAAGTTCGCCGACGACCACGGGCATGCCTCCGTCTACATCGACTACCGCAACATCAACTCGCTGACCAAGTCCGAGCGCGACTACACCAACTGCTCGATCGGCGCCGGAGACACCGGCCCGTACTGCAGCGGCTCGGGCACCATCCCGGCCGGCCGGTTCTGGGTCTTCGACCGCGACTGGAACTCGATCGGCAGCTACGTCCTCAACCCCGACGGCACCATGCGGCCCCGCGACCCCGTGACGGACGTCTACAACTACGGTCCTGTCAACCACATGCAGCGCCCCGACCGGAAGTACTCAGGGGGCGGGTTCGCGAACTACGAGTTCAACGAGCACTTCGACGTCTACGGCGAAGTGATGTTCATGGACGACTACTCCGAGGCGCAGATCGCGCCCTCGGCCGACTTCGGTAACACCGACCAGATCAACTGCGACAACCCGATGCTGTCGCCGGAGCAGCTCGAGCTGTTCTGCACCAACCAGGGCTTCGGGCCGGACGAGTATGCCAACGTGATCATCATGCGCCGCAGCGTGGAGTCCGGCCCCCGGACCAGCATCATGCGGCACACCAGCTGGCGCCTGGTCAGCGGCATGCGCGGCGACCTGAGCGACGCCTGGAGCTACGATGTCTACGGCCTGTACGCCGAGATGTCGAGCCCGCAGGAGTACATCGGCGACCTCAGCGTGACCCGGATGCAGGACGCGCTGGACGTCGTCGGAGACCCGAACGACCCCAGCACCTGGGAATGCCGGTCGGGCAATGACGGCTGCGTCCCCTGGAACATCTTCACCCCCGGCGGGGTGACCCAGGAGGCGGTCGACTACATCATGCTGAACATGGTGCTCACCTCCGGGACCAAGACCGAGATGGTCAACGGGACCCTCAACGGCGACCTCGCGGACTGGGGCCTCAAGTTCCCCAGCGCCAGCGAGGGCATCCAGATGGCGGTCGGCGCGGCGTATCGGGACGAGTACCTGTACATCCACCCGGACGACAACTGGGAGTCCGGAAACGGCTCCGGCCAGGGCGGCCCGACGGTCGCGACCGAGGGTAGCTACTACGTGAAGGAGGCCTTCGCCGAGTTCCTGGTCCCGATGATCCAGGACGCGAAGCTGGCCAAGGACCTGAGCTTCGAGCTCGGCTACCGCTACTCCGACTACAACCTCTCCGGCACAGCCCCCACCTGGAAGGCGCAGGCCTCGTGGTCGCCGGCCGGCCTGCTCAAGCTCCGCGCCGGTCTCGCCCGTGCGACCCGCGCGCCGAACGTGCAGGAGCTGTTCCGTCCCCAGGGCCTGGGCCTGGGCGGCAGCGAGGACCCGTGCGCCAACGACCCGACCACCGGCGTTCCGTCCCTGCCCCTCGAGCAGTGCCTGCGCACCGGCATGACCGAGGCGCAGTACGGTCATGTCGAGCGCAACCCGGCCGACCAGTACAACACCCTCGAGGGCGGCAACCCGCTCCTCGACCCCGAGACCGCGGACACCTTGACCGCCGGCATCGTGCTCACGCCGCCGGCGATCTCCGGCCTCTCGGTCGCCATCGACTACTACGACATCGTGATCGAGGACACGGTCCAGTCCTTCGACGCGGACACCGTCATCACCGCCTGCGCCGCTACCGGCGCCCCCGAGCTCTGCAACCTGATCCACCGCGACGTCGCCGGCACCCTGTGGGCGACGCCGGACGGCTACACCATCACCACCCAGCAGAACATCGGTAAGGTCTACGGCGAGGGCATCGACCTGAACTACAGCTGGCTCATCGGCATCGGCAAGGCCGGCTTCCTCAACACCTCGCTCATCGGCACCTACATGATGGCCGACCGGCTCGAGAACCCGTTCGTCGACTACGACTGCGTCGGCTACTTCGGCAACCAGTGTGAGCCGTACCCGACTCCGGAGTGGCGGCACACGGCGCGCATCTCGTGGGAGACCAACTTCAACTTGGTGGCCTCGCTCGGATGGCGCTACATCGACTCGGTCACGATCGACGACGCCAGCCCGGACGCGGACCTCCACAACGAGGCGAACCTCGAGCTGTGGCGGGCCAACAACAACTACGAGCTCGCCGACTTCCACTACCTCGACCTGGCGTTCTCCTACGACTTCCTCGAGCACTACCAGGTCGTGCTCGGCTGCAACAACATCCTCGACGAGGAGCCGCCGCTGGGGCCCAGCATGAACGACAACGACTACGGCCCAGGCTTCTACGGCTTCTACGACCCCTACGGCCGTACCCTGCACGCGGCCCTGCACTTCGACTTCTAGTCGCCCGGCAACAGGCGAGACTCGGCGGCCCCTTCGGGGGCCGCCTTTTTTCGGGGGGACGCCGGTGCCCGCGCTCGCGACCAGCCCGGCTGCGGTCACCGACTTCGCGCGTTGCGACGACAGTGGTCACGGCTACGGCACTGGGCTCGGGAACGGGATCGGGAATGGGAGCGCTCGCCGCGATGGGCCGCGGACCTCCCCGCTACCCCTTCGCTCGCTTCTTCGCCTTCTCCAGCTGTCCGCGCAGGGCCTGCGCCTGATCGCGGGCCCAGCGTTCGACGTCGCTCCACACGGTGGCCGCGTTGGCCGGCGCCGCGTTGACCCCGCGTTTGCGCACCTCCGGCTGGATCAACCGACGCTCCGCTGCGCGGGCCTGAGTCACCCCCGTCTCGGCGTCGATCAGCTCGAAGACGATCGTCGCCTCGCCGACCGCCGCCAGGTGGACGTCGCCGTAGCGGAAGGCATTGGGCGGCACGTTGGACGTGATGTCGAGGAATCCTGCCCGCACGATGAGGGTGCCCGGACCCGGCTCGCCGACCACCTCGAACATCTTGCCGCGCGCCAGCTCCGCGACGAAGGCGTCGCTGACCAGTTGCTTGAAGCGTTCCCGGTCCTCCGCGCGGATGGCAAACGGGCCGGAGTCCTCACGCAACATCCCGGCGGTCGTACCGGCGCTCGTTGAGCCCCCGTCGCGGAACTGGAACTCCGCGTCCCACAGGTAGAGCTTGCCGAAGCGGGCAATGTCCGCATCTGGCCGGACCCAGGTGACCGCGAACGCGCCCCTGTGCGGGGCCGGTTCGTCACCGGCTGCGCGCCCAGGGGCAGGGGTTGCCTCCTGCGCACGAGCGAGGCTCGCCGCGAGGACTGCTGCTGCGAAACACAACGCCACTCTTCTCATGATCGCACCTCCGGCAGGGATGACTCCCCACTCACAGAACAACGTGGCGCCCGGTGCGAATCCCGTCAAGTCCCGTTCCGTTGCCGTTCCCGACCGGGTGGGTAGGGAAGCGTCCGGCCTGTGGTCCGGGTCTGGGGTCGCTCGAACGGGCACCGGTACGCGTCTCCAAGTCGTGGCTCATCCCCAACCCGGTATGCTCGCCAGTCTTGGCAGCGAGCGTCGCGATCTCGCGTGCTCAGCGGCGCGCAGCCGAAGACTGGTGGATGGTCCGCGCCAGATGCCCCGCTCACCCGAGGCGACCAACCCGCGTGGTACTATGTCCCGCTTGTTTCGGGAGGTTTCCATGCGAGCGTTGGTGCGCCTGACCCTGGGGTTGATCGTGGTCCTTTCGGCAGCTCCCGCCGCCGCCGGGAAGCTCGGCTTCCTCGACGCACAGCGGGCGGTCGTAACGGTGCAGGAAGGCAAGAGCCAGCTGCAGGTACTCGACGACTGGGCGAAGCCGCAGCGCGACCACCTCGAGCAGCTGAAACAGCAGGTCGACAGGCTCCCCGAGCAGCTCGTCGCTCGGCGGCGCGTGACCCCCAACGAGCCGGTCGAGCAGCTCCAGGACGAGTTGTTGCAGGCTCAACGTGAGCTGGAGGACCAGGCGCGCGAGTTCAACCGCGAATGGACCGCCAGGAGGGAGAAGATCCTGGGCGAGGTCGCTGCGAAGATCGGGACCCTGGCCGCCGAGTACGCCCAGGCCAACGACTTCGACGTGGTCTTCCTGATCGGTGCGCAGCCGCTCGCCTACTACTCGAAGACGCTCGACATCACCGACATCGTGATCGGCCTCTACGACGAGCGCTACCCCGTGAAGTAACCAGCCTGCGCCTCGAGCTCAGCCGTTGCGGTCGGCTCCCGTTGCCCCGGGCGACCGCGGGTCGAAGGGCGTGGCGTCCCCACCGGCGTGGAGACCGGCTCCGCGAGGTGACGGATCGGCTTCCGCCGTCGCAGCAGCAGGTCACGGCCGAGCTGGTTGAGGAGGGATAGCCTTCTCGGCTCAGGCCGGTTCGATCCTGCCGAGCTCGTCGATCTGCCGCTCGACCGCCTCGACGCTCTCCTCGTGGCGCGCGCCGACGCCCTGCTCGAAGGCGTGGACGAGGCCGATCATGCGGTGGAAGGGGACCGAGACCAGGAGCTGGTCGTCGCCGAACTGGGCCAGCCGTCTGGCCCCGAAGTCGAGCAGGGACAGCCCGATCTGACCCGTGACCACCGGGTAGGCGACGCCGGTCCGGCAGGCCGGGCCTGCCAGCTCCGCCATCATCGACCCCCCTTCCCAGTAGGTCGCGTAGCTGAGCAGCAGGTGGAGGGAGCCCGGTCTTCCGACGAAGACCACGACGTCCGGCAGGAGCCGTGCCGCGGTCAGGGGCGAGAACAGCACCCGGCTCGCGATCCCGGCCGGCGGCGACAGGGTCTGCTGGCTGCGGTACAGCGCCGCCCGTGAGCAGTAAACCTTCTCCCGGTTGACCAGGAACTCGACCAATCGCTCGCGCCCCTCGGGCGGCAGCTGGCCGAGGCCGAGGCTGACCAGGCCGCCTGGGCAGCCGCAGCTCTGCGCCGTGATCGTGATCGTCTCGCCGCGGCTGGCCCGGCTCAACGCCTGACATACCGACACCTTGCCCTGCGGGGGCGGCTCGGAGTCGGCCGGCGGGCCGGCGAACGTCACCGCGACCGGGTCTGTGTCGAGCCGGAGTCGGCTCTGCAGGGCTTGCGACCACTGCTGCCAGTACACTGCCTCGCTCCTTTGTCCCGGTTCCAGCCCGCGAGCACCCCTCGCTCGACGCAGCGCACGAACCGGAACCTGCCGCCAGAGACATCGTAGCGCCCTCGACAGAGGTGTGTCACGAAGTCCCCAGGGTCGCTCGTTGGCTATGGCCGTGAGGGCGATTCAGTCCGCCACCACCTCGCTCCGCCCGCCGCGCCCGCCGGACTTGAACGCTTACGGACGACAGTGTGAGGGGTGTCCTGGTCGCGATCGAGGCCCGGCGATCCCTGTCCGCACCTGCGCTACGTCGCCGGTGACGACGGGGTCCTGCTCGACACCGAGGCGGGCCTCGAGTGGTCGGCCGGGCCGGATCAGCGCACGACCTGGGACCAAGCTCGCTCATGGGTCGAGGGGCTCGCGACCGGCGGCGGGTGGCGCATGCCGACTAAGGAGGAGCTCCTCGGTCTGCACTGCAGCGGTCTCGGCGGGTGTAGACTCGACGGCGTGGGGAACATGGTCAGTCGTCCCGGTCAGCAGGTGAGCGGTGGGCGGCGATCGCCCGACGTCGATGGTGCCAGCTCAGGACTGCGCACCCCTGAAACACTGAGTCCCACGATGGGGAGGTGGTGAATGGACATCCGCAAGATCTTCGAGTACGCCCTCCAGCGCGAGCACGAAGGCCGCCGCTTTTTCGCGGACAACGCGGAGCGGATGACGCACGCGGTGGTATCCGACGTGTTCCGGAAGCTGGCAGCCGAGGAGGAGACCCACATCGACTTCATCCAGAGCCAGATCGAGGCCCTCGACAAAGGCAAGCCGGGAGCGGCCGAGGTCGGGGTCAAGCTGAGTGCGGAGGGCTTCTTCTCGCAGCGCGCCGCCTCGGAGATGCTCGACCAGACGGTCATCGAGGCGATGGTGCCGGAGCTTCCGGTCCTGCGGACAGCGTTCCTCATCGAGCGCGACTTCGCGGAGTACTACGAGACCTCGGCCGCCGCCGCCGAGGGCGAGGCGCGGAAGGTGCTCACCATGCTCGCCCACTGGGAGCGCGGGCACGAGAAGCTGTTCAAGGAGCTGCACGACCGCGCATTTGCCGAGTACTCCGGGATGCCGTGGGGCGGCTGAAGTTCAGCTGAGCGACGGCCTGGTCCTCGGCCCACGGGCTCCCGGCGGCGGCTTGCTGGAAGAGGCGATCGACGATCAGGCCGCCGAAGGAGTGAGCGATCAGGATCCGCGCTGACCGAGGTAGATGCCGACCAGCGGCATGCCCGGCGCCTGCGATTCCGCCTGGCGAGCAATGCTGCCGAGCGTGCGCCTGAAACCTGCCAGCGAGCCATGTCGTTGGTTGCGCGGCGAGGCATCGTTGTTCCAGCCGTGGACGAAGACGACCACCACCGCTCCCCGCTCGCCCTTGTTGGCGGTGCGGATCAAGGCCTGGGGCGCTGGAACTGGCGGGGATACCAGACCTCGCCCCGGTCGTCGCGCTCGATGTAGGCGAGGGAGTACTCGGGATTCGTTCCCACGCAGTCCTGCCGGTATATGCGGTGGGACACGCAGCGGGTTCCTGCCGCCGTCGACACGAGCAGGGACGCGATGAGCCAGCGTTTGGCCCGGCTCGTCTCTGCCGCCCCGCCCTGGCGAGGGGATCGACCGGGCTGGCTTGCCTTCATCACGACTCTAACGTACGTTAGGGTCCAGGGCGGCGCAAGGGCACGGCTGCCCAGAGACTTCGCATGCCGAGGCGGAAGCGGGACCCGGAGAGCGACATCGGCGGGCGGGAGCGCCTGCTCGCGGCCGCCGTCCGCCTGTTCGGGGCCAAGGGCTACGCCGCGACCACGGTCCGCGACATCCTGCGCGCCGCCGGGGTGACGGCGCCAGTTCTCTACTACCACTTCGGCAACAAAGAAGGGCTGTGGACGGCGCTGGTCCGTGAGGGCGTGTCCAAGCTCAGCGTGGCGCAGGACGAAGCGATGGCCGCGGCCGGCAGCGCGGTCGACCGGATCCGCGGCTTCTGCCGTGCCGCCTACGAGATGCGACGACAGCACGCGGACTCCCACCGCGTCATCTGGGAGATCCTCTCCGGTCCGCCCGCGGCCGCCCCTCGCCTCGACCTCAGCGGTGAAGGGGCGCGCTTCATCGAGCGGCTGCGGGCCCTCGTCCAGGAGGCCGTCTCGAGCGGCGAGCTGCGAGCGTGCAACACCCTCCACGTCACCCTCGCCCTCACGGCCTGCCTGGACGCGGCCAGCGGCCTGCGCGTGTACGACCTGCCAGGCTCGGACCCCGGCGACGAGCTCGAGGGCATGATGTCGGTGATCCTCGACGGGTTGGTCATTCCCTTCGAGTAACCGCCCGTCTCCGGTCTCCCACTGCCCCTTTCGTGCAGGCCTGGCATCGCGGACGAGGCATCGCGCCGCGGCCTTGTCGCGGCCGTCAGTGACAAGACTTCCTGGCGCTGGCCCCACAAAGACGCAATCCGTCCCTGGCAGTAGCGCTGCTGGATCCTCCCACGCGACCCGGACTTCACCCTCGAGACCGGCCGCATTCTCGACAACTGCGCCCGACATTGGGCCCGGCTCCGCTCGCCGGCAGGGTGGGTGGCGGTTCTACCCGACCGGCTCGAGCTCTGCGGTGAAGTGGGGCAGGACTGCGGGCCGGGTGACGAAGCGCAGGCCGCGGATCTCGCGGCGCCGCTCAAAGAGCTCACCGATACCTTCGACCACGTAGTCCATGTGGCTCTGGGTGTACGTGCGGCGGGGGATGGCCAGGCGCACGAGGTCGAGGGCCGGCCAATGCCACTCGCCGGTCTTCTCATCCTGGCGCCCGAACATGACGTTGCCGATCTCGCACGCGCGCACGCCGACGTGCTCGTAGAGCGCCACGGACAGCGCCCAGCCGGGCAGCTGCTCGTCGGGCAGGTGGTCGCAGAAGCGGCGGCCGTCGAGGTAGATCGCGTGACCGCCGAACGGCTTGAGGAGCGGCACTCCGAGCTGGTCGAGATGGTTGCCCACGTACGCGGTGGACGCGATGCGGTAGCGCAGGTAGTTCTCGTCCAGGATCTCTTCGATGCCGATCGCCAGCGCCTCGAGATCGCGACCGGCGAGCCCGCCATAGGTGGGGAAGCCCTCGGTCAGGATCAGCAGGTTGCGGACGTTCTCGGCCCACTCGTCGTTCTCGAGCGTGATCACGCCGCCGATGTTGCCGAAGGCGTCCTTCTTCATGCTCATCAAGGCGCCGTCGGTCAGCGCGAACATTTCGCGGGCGATCTCGCGCGGTGCGCGGCTTGCGTATCCTTCCTCACGCAGCTTGATGAAGTAGGCGTTCTCGGCGAAGCGGGCGGCGTCGAGCAGGAGCGGCACCCGATGGCGGTCGCAAACCGCACGCGCGCCGCGCAGGTTGGCGATCGACACCGGCTGTCCGCCGCCGGAGTTGTTGGTCACCGTGATGAGCACGAACGGCACCCGCTCGGCTCCGTGCTCGGCGAGGACCGCTTCGAGCCGGTCGAGGTCGATGTTGCCCTTGAACGGGTGGAGGTTGCCGGGGTCGTGGGCCTCCGGGATGGGGAGGTCAAGCGCCTCGGCGTGGGAGGCCTCGATATTGGCCCGGGTGGTGTCGAAGTGGGTGTTGCCGGGGATCACATGGCCGGCTCTCGTCACCGCCGCGCATAGCAGCCGTTCGGACGCGCGCCCCTGGTGGGTGGGGATCACGTGCCGATGACCGAACACGGAGCGCACCGCCGCCTCGAAGCGGAAGAAGCTGCGTGCCCCGGCGTAGGACTCGTCCCCCTCCATGACACCGGCCCACTGGTGCGCGCTCATCGCACCGGTGCCGGAGTCGGTGAGGAGGTCGATCAGGACGTGCTCGGCATGGAGGCGGAAGGGGTTGTAGCGGGCCTCACGGATGTACCGCTCCCGCTCCTCGCGGGTGGTCAGGGTGATCGGCTCCACCGATTTGATGCGAAACGGCTCGATGATCGTCTTCACGCACGCCTCCCCAGCTCTCCAAGCGGGCTGTCGAGTCGGCCCGAGCGGGCCGGCGATACATGGTACTCCCTGAGCCGTCCACTTCCCATCCAGGGAAGCGCTAGAAGTCCGTGGCAACCTCAAGCCACTGACATTGTGATTGTTGTTGGCCATCGGCCAGGCCCGGGAAGGGGTGCGGGTAGCGCTTGGTCCAGGTGGGCTTGACACGCGGGCATGGAGGCGTTATATAACGCACGTTAGATAGATTCGGCTCGAGAAGGGCCGGACCTTGCAGCGGGAGGAGCGAGATGAGGCGGTTTGACCCGTGCCACGGTGAGAGCGGGGCGCAACGGCTGCTCGAGGTCGCGGAGCGCCTGTTCGCCGCCCGGGGTTTTGCCGGCGCCAGCGTGGGCGAGATCACCCGGGTCGCAAACGTCAGCCGGCCGGTCCTCTACTACCACTTCGGCAGCAAGGAAGGTCTCTACCTGGCGGTCGCGCGGTCCGTGGCGGCCGCCTACGAGGCGGCGCTGGGACGCGCCGCGGCCGGAGCCGAGAACCTGGTGGCGAAGATCCGCCGCGTGTGCTGGGCACACGCCGTAGGCGGGCGCGAGCTGGCCCGGCTCGACGCAGCGGGCGCCAGCGCCCCGTCGCTCGAAGGTGACGTCGCCTCCGTCTCCGGTCCGTGCCCGAGGTTGGCCCAGGCGGTCGCAGCCGTACGGGCCCTGGTCGCCGAGGGGGTCGAGGCCGGTGAGCTCGACGGTTGCGACCCAACCGCGGCGGCGCGGGCGCTGGTCGGCGCCGCAGAGGCCAGTGTGGCCATGCTAGCCTGCGCCCAGGCGGAACCGCCGAGCCTCGAGCAGGTCAACGAGGCGCTGGACATCGTCCTCCGCGGCCTTGTCCGTGATGAAGACCAAGCAGGGACAGATCGACCCGAGACCCGGTGACGCACTCCAAGGAGACGGTAATGACGAGAAATCGGTGGTTCGTGCGCGTTTCGAGCTTCTGCCTGGCGGCCGCTGCAGCGGCCTTGACCAACGGCTGTGGCAAGAGGGCCGCGGCGCCGCCGCCGCAAGGCCCGCCCCAGGTAGGGGTGGTGACGCTCGCTCCCGAGCGGGTGGTGGTGACCAGGGAGCTGCCCGGCCGGACCTCGGCCTATCTGATCGCCGAAATCAGGCCGCAGGTCAGCGGCATCATCCAGCAGCGCCGGTTCGAGGAAGGTGCGGACGTCAAGGCTGGCGCCCTGCTCTACCAGATCGACCCGGCGCAGTACCAGGCCGTCGTCGCCCAGGCGCAGGCCGCCCTTGCCGTAGCCGAGGCCACCCTCCCGGCTGCCCGCTCCCGCGCCGAGCGCCTCAAGGGCCTGGTGGAGATCCACGCCGTGGGGCAGCAGGACTATGACGACGCGGTGGCGGCCCTCGCGCAGGCCGAGGCCGGCGTGCTCGCGAACCGGGCCACGCTGGAGAGCGCGCGCATCAACCTCGAGTACACGCCGATTCGGGCGCCGATCTCGGGTCGAATCGGCAGGTCGAACGTCACCGTCGGCGCGCTCGTCGCCGCCTACCAGCCGGTGCCGCTGGCCGTGATCCAGCAGCTCGACCCGATCTACGTCGACGTGACCCAAGCCAGCGCCGACCTGCTGCTGCTGCAGCGCAACATGGCCCGCAACGGCTTTGAGGTCGACGAGTCTAAGGTCAGTGAGGTACAGCTGCTGCTCGAGGACGGCACGCCCTATCCGCTCAAGGGCAAGCTGGAGTTTCGCGACGTGACCGTGGACCCGACCACTGGCTCGCTCACCCTGCGCCTGGTCTTCCCCAACCCCGACCACATCCTGCTGCCCGGCATGTACGTGCGGGCGGTCGTCGAGGAGGGGACCAGCGAGCAGGCGATCCTCGCCCCGCAGCAGGGGGTGAGCCGCGACGTCAAGGGCCAAGCTTACGCGTGGGTGGTGAACGCCGAGGATAAGGTCGAGCAGCGAGGCCTGGAGGTCACCCGGGCGATCGGCGACCGCTGGCTGGTCACCTCCGGGCTCGCCGCGGGTGACCGGGTGATCGTCGAGGGGCTGCAGAGGGTGCGGCCGGGAGCCCCCGTCACGGCGGTGCCGTTCCAGGCCCCGACCGGCGGGAGTGCTCCAGCCGCCGAGAGCAAATAGGGAGGCGCGCAATGTCCGCCTTCTTCCTCGACCGTCCGGTCTTCGCCTGGGTCATTGCCATCGCGATGATGCTGGGCGGCGGCCTCGCCATCTACAACCTCCCCATCTCGCAGTACCCGCCGATCGCCCCGCCCTCGATCTCGATCCGCGCCTCCTACCCCGGCGCGTCGGCGCAGACCGTCGAGGACAGCGTCGTGCAGATGATCGAGACCAAGCTGACGGGCCTCGACCGGATGCTCTACATGTACTCCACGGCCGACTCGGCGGGCAGCGCGTCGCTCGAGCTTACTTTCGCCCCGGGCACCGACCCGGACCTCGCCTGGTCCAAGGTGCAGAACAAGCTCCAGCTCGCCCTGCCGTCCCTCCCGGACGTGGTGCAGGCCCGGGGCGTCACGGTCAACAAGTCGACCCGGAACTACCTGCTCCTCGTCGGCCTCACGACTGAAGACGGGAGCATGAGCCAGACCGACCTCAGCGACTACGCCGTGACCCAGATCGAGTCCATTCTCGCCCGCGTTCCGGGGGTCGGCGAGGTGGAGGTCTTCGGCGCCGGCTACTCGATGCGCATCTGGCTCGACCCCGACAAGCTCACCAAGTACGGCATGACCTCGGACGACGTGGTGGCGGCAGTGCGCTCCTACAACGTGGAGGTCTCCGCCGGCCAGCTCGGCGGCGCCCCAGCGGTGCCGGGCCAGCGGCTCAATGCCTCCATCCTCGTTCAGTCGCTCCTGGTGACCCCGGAGGAGTTTGCGGCGGTTCCCCTGCGCACCAACCCCGACGGGTCGGTCGTCCGCGTCAGCGACGTCGGTCGGGCCGAGCTCGGCACCGAGCTGGCCGACATCATCGCCAACTACAACGGTCGGCCGGCAACCGCCCTCGCCATCCGGCAGGAGGCCGGGGCCAACGCCCTCGACACCGCCGACCGCATCAAGGAGAAGATGAAGGAGCTGTCGAAGTACTTCCCGCCCGGCATGAAGGTCATGTACCCCATGGACACCACGCCGTTCGTGAGGGTGGCCATCGGGGAGGTCGTCAAGACCCTGCTCGAGGCCATCGTCCTCGTCTTCCTGGTCATGTACCTCTTCATGGGGAACCTGCGGGCCACCTTCATCCCCACCATCGCGGTGCCGGTGGTGATCCTGGGCACCTTCGGCGTCCTCGCGCTCTTCGGCTACTCGATCAACATGCTGACCATGTTCGCCATGGTCCTGGCCATCGGGCTCCTGGTGGACGACGCCATCGTGGTGGTCGAGAACGTGGAACGGATCATGAGCGAGGAGGGTTTGCCACCGCTGGAGGCGACCCGCAAGTCCATGGGGCAGATCCAGAGCGCCCTGATCGGCATCGGCCTCGCCCTGTCCGCGGTGTTCGCGCCGATGATCTTCTTCCCCGGCTCCACCGGCGTCATCTACCGGCAGTTCTCGGTCACGGTCATCGCGTCGATGTTGCTGTCGGTGGTAGTGGCCCTCGTCCTCTCCCCCGTGCTCTGCGCCTCCCTGCTGAGGCCCGTCGCGAAGGGGCACGAGGCCGCGGAGACCGGCTTCAGGCTGCTGCGCCCGTTCTTCCTGTGGTTCGACCGCGTCTTCTTCCGCTCGCGCGACCTGTACACGAACTACGTCGGCGGTATCCTCGGCAGGAAGCTGCGCTTCGTCGTCATCTTCCTCCTGATTCTGGGGGGGATGGCCCTGCTCTACCGGCGCATGCCCACCGGGTACCTCCCCGACGAGGACCAGGGCATTCTCATTTGCATGGTCCAGCTGCCGGTCGGTTCCACCCTGGAGCAGACCGAGGCGATCATGGTCGATGTACGGGACTACTTCCTCGGCCAGGAGCGCGAGGCCGTGGAGTCGTGCATGACCCTCGGGGGAATGGGCTTCGCCGGCCGTGGCCAGAACCAGGGGCTGGTGTTCGTCAAGCTGAGGGACTGGGACCTCCGCGACCGGCCGGACCTCCGCGCGCAGGCGGTCGCCAACCGGTCCATGGGGACGCTTGGGGGCTTCCGCGGCGCCATGGTCTACGCCTTCCCCCCGCCAGCCGTCACCGAGCTCGGCGTCGCGACCGGCTTCGACCTCATGCTCCAGGACCGTGGCGGGCTCGGGCACGAGAAGCTCCTGCAGGCGGAGTACCAGCTCCTCGGGATGGCCGCCCAGGACAAGCGCCTCGCCCGGGTGAGACCCAACGGGATGGCCGACGTGCCGATGTACAAGATCGACGTCGACTGGGAGAAGGCCGGCGCCCTCGGCGTCTCGGTCCCCTCGGTCCAGAGCTACCTCTCCGCCGCCTTCGGCAGCGCCTACATCGGCAACTTCGTCCAGGGGGGGCGAGTCAAGCGCGTGTACGCCCAGGCCGACGCCCCCTTCCGCATGCTCCCCGGCGACCTCGACCGACTCTATGTACGAAACCGTCAGGGAAGGCTCGTACCCCTCTCGGCCGTCGCCTCCGGGCGCTGGGTCTACGGCTCGCCGCGGCTCGAGCGCTACAACGGCTTCCCGGCGATGAACATCCAGGGGGAGGCGGCCCCGGGGCTCTCGACCGGCGAGGCGATGCTGGCGATGGAGGAGCTGATTGCCAAGCTGCCGCAGGGCGTCGGTCACGATTGGACCGGTCTCTCCTACCAGCAGCGCATGTCGGAGTCCCAGACCGGGCTGCTCTATGCCTTCTCCATCCTCATGATCTTCCTCGTCCTGGCCGCGCTCTACGAGAGCTGGACCTTCCCCATCTCGGTCATGCTGGCGTTGCCGCTCGGCGTCATCGGTGGCGTCCTGGCCTCGTCGACCCGGGGCATGTCCAACGACGTCTACTTCCAGATCGGCCTGCTCACCGTGCTCGGTCTGACGACCAAGAACGCGATCCTGATCGTTCAGTTCGCGACCCAGCGCATGGAGAGAGGGATGGGGCTGGTCGAGGCCACGCTCGAGGCGGCCAGGCTCAGGCTTCGCCCCATCGTCATGACCTCGCTCGCGTTCGGTTTCGGCGTGTTGCCGCTGGCCGTCGCCAGCGGGGCCGGGGCCGGCGCCATGAAGGCCATCGGCACCAGCGTCTTGGGCGGCATGGTCACCGGCACCTTCCTGGCGGTCTTCTTCATCCCTCTGTTCTTCGTGCTGGTCGTGCAGGTGTTCGGGCGCAAGCGGAGGGGCGCAGGTGGGCTGCCGAACACCATCGCCCGGGCCTTGGCGGAGGGGGAGTGAGATGAACACGAGACACCTTGCCCTCATCCTGTGCGGCGTGGTGACGTCCACCGGGTGCTCGATGATCCCGCGCTACGAGCGTCCCGCCTCGCCAGTTCCCGCCGCGTGGCCCGACACAACCGCCGCGCCGACCTCCACGGGCACCCCGGTGGCGGCCAGCGAGATCGCCTGGCAGCAGGTCTATGCCGATCCCCGACTACGGTCGGTGGTCGAGCTCGCGCTGGCATCAAACCGCGACCTGCGGGTCGCCGCTCTCAACGTCGACAAGGTTCAGGCCCTGTACCGGATCCAGCGCTCCGAGCTGTACCCCGGGGTGGGGGTGATGGTCTCAGGCGAGGTCTACCGGCTCCCGGCGAAGATGTCGGAGAACGGGCAGTCCGCGACCGTCGAGCAGTACTCTGTCCAGCTGGGGACCCTGTCCTGGGAGCTCGACCTGTTCGGCCGCGTCCGCAGCCTCGAGGCCAGCGCTCTCGAGCGGTACTTCGCGACCGAGCAGGCCCAGGTCGCGGCCCAGACTTCGCTGGTGGCGGCGGTCGCCAGCGCGTACCTGGCCCTGGCGGCCGACGCCGAGAGCCTCGCCCTCTCTCAGGCGACCCTCGACGCCTACCAGACCTCGGCCGAGATGATCCGGCAGAGCCGGGAGGCGGGGGTCGCCTCTGATCTCGACCTGGCGCAGGTCAGGAGCCAGGTGGACGCGGCCCGGGCGGCGGTGGCCGCGTTCAGCGGCCGGGTGGCGGCCGACCGCAACGGCCTCGACCTCCTGGTCGGCAGCCCGGTGGGCAGCGACCTGCTTCCCGACGCGCTGACCGCGATGACCGACCTCCGCGACCTGTCCCCGGGCCTTCCATCCGAGGTGCTGCTGCGGCGGCCCGACATCCTCGCGGCCGAGCACCAGCTCATCGCCGCCAATGCTCAGATCGGGGCAGCCCGGGCGGCCTTCTTCCCCCGCATCAGCCTGACTGCGGGGGTCGGAACCATGAGCACGGGCCTGTCCGACCTTTTCGGGTCCGGGAGCGGGACGTGGACCTTCGCCCCCCAGATCCTGGCGCCGATCTTCGCCAGCGGCTCGCTCAAGTCCAACCTCCGGGTGAGCGAGGTGGACCGCGAGATCGCCGTAGCCCAGTACGAGAGGGCGATCCAGGTCGCCTTCGCCGAGGTCAGCGACGGTCTCACCCTGCGCTCCACCCTGCGCGAGCAGCGGGACGCCGAGGAGGCGTTGGTGCGCGACCTCGAGCAGGCCGCGCGTCTGTCCGATGCCCGCTACCAGGCAGGGATCGACGGTTACCTCTCCGTACTCGTCGCCCAGCGCGCGCTCTTCGCCGCCCAGCAGAGCCTGGTCAACGTGCGTCTGGCCGAGCAGGTCAACCTGGTCAACCTCTACAAGGCGCTGGGCGGCGGGTCGTGAGCGATCGTCGGCGCGTGCACGCCGGGCACGGCGCCCCACGCGCGCTGCCCAACCCGCGAACGGGATTCGTCCCGCAACGTCTCGGGTGGTAGCCGGCAGCACCCGGGCCATGAAGCGCGGCACGAGACGGCGAGCCCGCCGGGGCGGCGAGGTCGGGATCGTTGTGCGAGTACGTTCGCGAGTGCTGGCGGTCGCGCTGGCGACGGTTGTGCTCGCCCTGCCAGCGGCGCCGGCCCTGGCTCAGGACCGGCGCGACATTCGCGACCAGCACCTGTTTCGTCTCGAGTTCGACAATGACACCTTCTTTGCGTCGGATGACGCGTTCTCCGCCGGCTGGAGTCTCCAGCTCCACTCCCCCCTCCTCGATTCCTGGGAGGGGACGTTCCCGGGGTGGGTCGGCCATCTGCCCGGCCTTGGCGACGACGGCGAGGGGGGACGGATCGTCCGCTGGTCCGCCGGCCTCAGTCAGGTGATCGTGACCCCGCACGATATCACCATCGCCGAGCCGCAGCCGGAAGACTCACCGTGGGCGGGGATCCTCGGCCTGCACGGTGCCCTGTCGTCGAACGACAACCGGCGGCTGGCCGCGGTCCAGCTCTACCTGGGCTGCATGGGACCCTGCTCCCAGGCCGAGGACGTGCAGCGGTTCGTCCACGAGGACCTCCACCGAGGCGAGTCCCCTGCCGGCTGGTCGAACCAGCTCGACACCCAGATCCTCGGCAACCTCAACCTCTCCTGGAGCCGCAAGCTCCTGGTTCCCGACGACTCGGCGTACGCGCACGGTCGCTGGGCGAGGGACGTTGCCATCGGCGGGCAGGTCGGGGTCGGCAATCTCGCGACCTACGCCCGGGCTCAGATCGAGTACCGATTCGGCCTCAGTGTGCCCATGGGCTTCACCCATGTCCCGGATCCACCGGGTATCGGTATCGCCCTGGATCCGGTCTACGCCCTTCCTGATGCTTCGCCGGGCGAGAGCTGCGGCTGGCGGAGCTACGCCTCGGTGGTCGTCCGCACGACCTATTTCGAACACCTGGCCCCCGCCGAGGGCGGCCGGACCGAGAACGGCGGCTTCCACCCGGGGGTGGACGCGAATCAGGGTCAACCGGAAGTCCTGATCGGCCTCCATGTGGGCCGCGCGCCCGCGGCCCTTCATCTGACCTACTACCGATACCTTTTCGGACGACAGGAGATAGGCACCGCGAGCAGCCTGGACTGGATGAATCTTTCGCTGGAGATGCGCTTCTGACCGGGCACGCCGAGCCTGCGCGCCCGCTTGTATATACTCGCGCATCGCAGGTGCGGGCCGCGCCAGCGCGCAGCTTCGCCACCGGGACGGGAGACGATGGGCCAAAGAGCCGGGAGAAGGAAGCACGCTGCCCGCACCGATCCGCGGCGGGAGCGACCTGCCCGAGGCCGAGCTCTCGAGGCGGCGCTGGCCTTCGTCGAGCGGCATCGCCGCCTGGTCACGGTCCTGCTCGTCGGCGTCGCGCTTCTCGTCGGTCTCGCGGTACGGCTTGAGGACCTCCGCGACTGGCATGCTCAACCCGAGCGGGGACTCTACCAAGGCAAGTCCCTCATTACCAGCTTTGACGGCTACTACTACCTGGGGCTGGCGCGCGACCTGCTCGAGGGAAGCTATGAGCCGGTCGACCCTCGCCGCAGCGTGCCGGAGGGCATGCCGCGGCCGCAGCCGCCGCCGCTCCTCTCGGTCCTCGGAGCGACGGCGACCTGGCTGACCCCGGCGTCGCTCGACCAGGTGGCGGCGATGCTGCCCGTGCTCCTCTCGCTCCTGCTCGCGCTGCCGCTGTACGCTCTGGGCCGGCAGCTGGGTGGTCGGGTGATGGCCACGACAGCCGTGCTGATGGCGTTGCTCGCCAACCAGTACGCGGAGCGGTGCGGGGTGGGCAGCTACGACACCGACTGCCTCAACGTGACCATCCCGCTGGCCGAGGCCTGGTGCTTCCTCCGCTTCGCGCTCGACCGCTCGCGGAGACGCTACCTCTACGCCGGGGCTGGTCTCCTGCTGCTCGCGCTCCACCTGTGGTGGTGGGATCAGGCCCCGCTCGCCGCGCTCGGCATGGCGGTCGTTCCGTTCACCTTGGCCATCGTCCTCTTCTACCGCGTCCCGCGGCGAGAGGCGCTGGTCTTCGCCGCAATCCTGCTGGCCCTTGCAGTGGCGACGCTAGGCGGGCTCGGGATGGACGCACCACGTCGGGCCGTCGACCACGTCGTCCAGCGCGTCGGCTACGTGATGGGCAGGGAGACAGGCGACGTCTTCCCGCCGATCGGCGAGACGGTTGCCGAGCAGGCGGCTCCCAGCTTCCGAGAGGTCGTGGCCGAGACCTCCGCCACCCTGCCCGCCTTCATGATCAGCCTGATCGGAATGACGTGGCTGGGTTGGCGTCGACCCACACGGTGCGCGCTCCTCGTCGCCCCGGCCTGCCTCGGGTTGCTGGGGGTCTTCTACGCGCTCCGCTTCCTGATGTTCCTCTCGCCGCTGCTCGCCCTCGGTTTCGGGTACGTCGCCCAGGAGCTGTGGCGGCTGCGCACGCGTGCCGCGTACCTGGCCGTGGTCGCCCCGGCCATGGTGATTGCGGCGGCCTGGTTCGCATGCGCGCTGGCGATGAGGACCACCATCGCGCCGGCGCAGCCCCCGTGCACCGTCGCCGGCCTCGAGGCCGCGAGGAGGCTCACGCCCGAGGACGCCGTGGTCTGGGCCATCTGGGACCAGGGCTACGCGGTGAGCTACTGGGCGAGGAGGGGAACCGTCGACGACGGCGAGGTTCACGGCGGGGCCCGGACGTACCTCGCTCTCCTCCCTCTCGTCCTCGACGACGACCGCTGTGCCGCCAACCTGATGACGTTCCTCGTTTCACAGGGTGTGCCCGGGTTCGAGAAGCTGGCCGAATCGATGGGCGGCGACGACCGCCGGGCAGTCGACCTGCTCATCGCAGCGATGGCCGCCGGACCCCTGGCCGCGCGGGACGTGGTGCGGGCGGCGGAGCCGCGGGTCGTCGATGGCCTGGCGAGCCCGGAGGAGTGGACGCCGTTCCTGTTTCCCTCGCCGGCCCGCCCGGTCTACCTGCTGCTCGACTGCCGCCTGCCGGAGACCACCCCGTGGTGGTCATGGGTCGCAACCTGGGACTTTGGATTGCGCAAGGGTACGCAGCTGCACTACGCGCTGGTCGGCGACCTCCACGAGCAGGGTGGGCTGCTCGCCGGCAGCGGCGGCTTTGGACTCGACCCCGGCTCGGGGCGGATGGTGATTGCCGATCAGCAGGTGCAGCTGCGGTCCGCGACCTTCCACGCTCCGGGCAGCGGCGCCAGGAGCCGCGAGTACACGGGTACCGGCGGGCCTGTCTTCGAAGCGTGGGGCCCCGGCCGCTTCGGTGCCGTGATGGACCCGAGGCTCGCCGACTCGCTCTTCAACCGGCTGTTCCTGCGCCATGCCCCGAGCTCACGGTACTTCCGTCAGGTCGATCTGCGCGCGCCGCAGTACCAGCTGTGGGAGGTCCGCGGCGACAGTCATCCGGCCGCCAAGCCCTGACCCCCGGATCGTCAACAGCACTTTCGCCGCAACCCGCACTTGTCACACGGGGCTCCTGCGAACTGCGGGCAATGCCGAGCATCAGCAGCGTGTTACGCTCGAGGCACGCGCGAGGGACTTCCCGTCCCCGGCGCGGAGGAGGACGATGGAGCGTACCCAGGAGATCATGCGGCAGGCCCGAGCCGCAGCGCTCGCCTTCCGCACGTTCGACCAGGAGGCAACCGACCGGATTGTCCGAGCGGTCTACCTGGCGGCGCTTGACGCGCGGCTGCAGCTGGCCCGAATGGCGCACGAGGAGACCGGCATCGGCGTGGTCGAGCACAAGGTCCTCAAGAACGTGATCGCCGCCCAGCTGGTTTACGAGGACATCAAGGCCCAGCGCACGGTCGGTGTGATCGCCGAGGAGGAGCGCAGCGGCATAGTCGAGGTGGCTCAGTCGCGCGGGCCCATCCTGTGCTTCATCCCGGTCACTAACCCCACCGCGACCATGATCTTCAAGGCGTTGATCTGCCTGAAGACCCGCAACCCGATCATCGTCAGCCCGCAGCAGGGCGCCCGCCGGTCGATCGCGGCCGCGGCCGAGCTCTGCTACCGGGCGGCGCGTGCCGCCGGAGCCCCCGAGCACTGCATCCAGTGGCTGACGCGGCCGAACCCGGCGCTGGTCGACGAGCTGCTGCAGCATCCGGCGCTGGCGCTGATCATCGCCACCGGCACCGATTCCCTGGTCCGCAAGGCCGCCACCTCCGGATGCCCGACCCTAGGTGTAGGGCCAGGCAACGTCCCGGTCTACATCGGGTCGACCGCCGACATTCCGTTCGCGGTGCGCAGCATCCTGATGTCGAAGACCTTCGACAACGGGACGGTGTGCGCGAGCGAGCAGGCCGTAGTAGTCAAGGAGATGGACGTCGGGCGCATCGTCCCGGAGTTCGAGCGGCAGGGCGCCTACTTTCTCACTCCGGAGGAGAGCGACGCCGTCGGTCGCGTGGCCTGGGACCCGCTGCGCAGGACGATGATGGCCACCGTCGTGGGCCAGCCGGTCGCCCGCATTGCCGCAACCGCGGGCATCTCGGTGCCGTCCGGAACCTCGGTGCTGATGGCGCGCCTCGAGGGAGTGGGCCGCGAGTTCCCGCTCTCGGCCGAGATTCTCGCCCCGATCCTGGCGTTCTACGTCGAGGATGATTTCGACGGCGCAATTCGGCGCTGCAGCGAGATCACCCATTTCGGCGGCGTCGGCCACAGCGCGGTGATCTACTCCAACCGAGACGAGCGGATCGAGTACTTCTCGCGCACCATCGACGCCGGGCGCATCCTGGTCAACATGCCGTCGACTCACGGCGCCATCGGCGGCATGTACAACACCCTCAGCCCCTCCTTCACCCTGAGCTGTGGCTCGGGCGGCAACAACCTCACCACCGACAACATCACGACCCACCACCTGCTCAACATCCATCGCATCACCCGGCGGCGCCCCAACTCGCGCTGGTTCGACTTGCCCCAGGAGCGCTACCTGGACGACTCGGTAAGCGCCTCCACGCTCGAGGCGGAGTACAACCGCAACTTCTGATCCGCGCGCGATCGGGTGTAGCATCTTCGGGGTCGGTCGACCTGACCGTCATGATCCGCACACGATCGGAGGCACGAATGCTTGCACGATACGAATTCGTCGATGGCAAGGTCGTCCAGTCGGCAGGCGACTCCGCCCCGATCTCGGTTTTCTCGAACCCGGACGAGGCGGAGAAGCGTCGGCTGGTCGACGAGTTCAAGATCGACGACCACACTCTCGCGTCAGCTCTCGACCCGGACGAGCTGTCCCGGCTCGAGTTCGAGCCCGCGCACGCGGCGGTCATCTTCAAGCGCCCCAAGAGCTACTCCGCTGCGGACGACCTCCTCTTCCGAGTCATCTCCGTGGGTCTGTTCCTGTTCAAGGACAGAGTGGTGCTGGTGCTGTCCGAAGAAGCGCCGCTCTTCGACGGGCGACCGGCGCTGCGAGCCAACACAGTGACAGAGCTGGCCTTGCGGCTCATCTCGCGGACCATCTCCCACTTTGTCGAGCACCTGCGGATCATCAACCAGCTCTCCGACTCGCTCGAGGGCAAGATCGCCTCCGCGATGGAGAACCGCTATCTGCTCAACCTGTTCACGCTCGAGAAGAGCCTGGTCTACTACCTCTCGGCGATCGGCGCCAACAGCTCGGTCATCGAGAAGCTCAAGCTCAACGCCGCCCGCATCGGTTTCGCGCCCGAGCAGGTCGAGCTGCTCGAAGACCTCGCGATCGAGAACCAGCAGTGCTACCGGCAGGCTGAGATCTACTCCAACATTCTCTCCAACCTGATGGACGCCCGAGTCTCGATCGTCAACAACAACCTCAGCTTGCTGATGAAGACCCTCAACGTCATCACCATCTGCATCATGGTGCCGACGCTGGTGGTGAGCGCGTTCTCGATGAATGTGATCTTCCCGCTCCATGACAACCCTCATGCCTTCTGGATCATCCTCGGGTTGGCCGGGACTGCGCTGGCGGTGTTCATGGGGCTGTGGCGGGCGAAGCGCTGGTAGATGCCCGGCGTCCGGAGCGGAGCTTCTGTGGTGTCTCAGCCCGGAGAGGGCGGTCGCCGCGGAGGAGCCTGCGTGCCGTTCGGCATCGTGCGGGTCCGGACTCGAGCGAGGGGTCTGAGAAGACCCGGCGATTTCAGCGGGGCGGCGCGCCGTCCTCGCCGCGCGAGACCACTACTGCTGCCGCCAGGTCGCCGGTGACGTTGAGGGTGGTCCGGCACATGTCGAGAAAGCGGTCGACACCGAGCACCACCCCGATGCCCTCCACCGGCACGCCGACCGTGCCCAGGATCATCGCCACCACCGGGATCGAGCCGGCCGGCACTCCGGCGGTACCGATGCCGCCGAGAACGCAGATGAAGAGCACCAGCGCCTGCTGGCCGAGGCTGAGGCTGACGCCGTAGAACTGCGCCAGGAAGAGCACCGTGACGCCCTCGAACAGCGCGGTGCCGTTCTGGTTCGCGGTCGAGCCGATGGTGAGCACGAAGCGGCTGACGTGCGTGGGTAGCTTTAGGTTCTCCTCCGCGACGCGCAGCGCTGTGGGCAGCGTGGCGTTCGACGAGGAGGTCGAGAAGGCGGTGATCATCGCTTCCTCGACGTCACGGAAGAAACGCAGCGGGCTCATCCTGCCGAGCCAGGCGACGGACGCTGAATAGACGACGAACTGGTGGATGGCGAGGGCGAGGACCACCACTCCGACGTAGCGCGCGAGCTGGACCAGGATCTCGAGCCCGAGCTCGGCGGTCAGCGAGAAGAGGAGGGCTGCGACTCCGACTGGCGCGATCGAGATCACCATGCCGATCAGGCGCATGGTGACGTCGTAGAGGCCCTCGATCGCGTTCTCAAGGCGGCGCGCCGCCTCGGTGGGGGTGAGCGAGAGCCCGACGCCGAAGAGCAGCGAGAAGAACATCCACGCCAGCATGTCGCCGTCGACCGCAGAGCGCAGCGGGTTGACGGGTACGATGTCGGTCAGGAGCTCAATTCCGCTTTTCGGAGCCTGGGCGTGGGCGAGGACCGCGGCGCGATCCGCGGCGCCGCGCGTGAGCCGCGCGCGCGCCTCCTCCGAGAGCCGTGCGCCCGGCCGCAGCACGTTGACCAGCGTCAGCCCGAGCAAGACTGCGATAAGCGAAACGGCGACCGTGTAGGCGAGTGTCTTGAGCCCGACTCGCCCGAGGTGGCGGAGGTCGCCGAGGCCGGTGACGCCGAGCACGAGCGCGGCGAAGATGAGCGGCACCACAAGCATGAACAGGAGGCGCAGGAAGATCGTGCCGATCGGCTTTGCGATCCAGGTGAGCGTCCAGGCCAGGGCGGGATCGCCCTCCAGTGCGCCGTGCGCGGCCAGGCCCGTGATCACGCCGACGGCGAGGCCGAGCAGCATCCTCGTGTGCAGCGGCCAGCGCCGCCGTGTCCCTCGCCCGTTCTCCATTGCCTGCCGAGGATACGGCCGGCCGACGCGGCGGGTCAATCGAGTGGGGTCAGCGCCAGTCGCCGATGATCTGGAAGGCGGCCCAGACAAAGGGCCGCGAGGCGGTCTCATCGTCGTTCGGAAGCGACGGTTGCGAACCGTGCACGACCTCGAGCTGAGCCTGTCGCAGGGCCTCGTCCCTGGGCAGCCCCTGCGCCAGGCCGGCGTAGAAGCCCTGCATCAGCTCGCCCACGCCGAGGTCCGCTACGTTCCACAGCGAGGCCAGGACCGACCTCGCGCCCGCGTACTGGAAGGCGCGGGCCAGGCTGATCAGCCCCTCGCCGGTCATCTCGGCGCCGACAGCCGTCTCGCAGGCGGAGAGGGTCACCAGGTCGGCGTCGAGGCGAACCTGCTCGAGGATCTCCCACGCCTGGAGGAGGCCGTTGTCCTGCCCTTCGGCGACGTTCTTAGGGAGCGCCAGGGCGAGGG